>Ga0310696_10010161_pt1 | contig 10849 bp, 5 predicted proteins | sample AusTroGonzalo_MG_4_FD_203885 | JGI IMG/M metagenome (GOLD analysis project Ga0310696, IMG submission 203885) | Bovine rumen microbial communities from tropical cattle in Woodstock, Queensland, Australia - Gonzalo_02 (v2) (version 2) | ecosystem: Host-associated > Mammals > Digestive system >... | reverse complement strand
GTTATACAGGATCGCGCCGCTGTCCACATCATAGAGCCGCAGAAGCAGCTTCGCCATGGTGGATTTGCCCGCGCCGTTCTCCCCCACGATGCCGATTTTCTCCCCCGGTTCGATCCTGAGATTCAGATGCTTCAGGCAGAAGTCCGACTCCGGGTAGGCGAAGGACACGTCCCGCAGCTCCAGGGATAAGGGCCCATTCGGCGGCGTTTCGCCCTTGGAGGGTTCAATGACGCTGGGGAGCTCGAAAAACTCCCGGGCCTGCTCCGCCTGCTCCGAGACCTGGGCCATATCGGAAAAAACGTCGAACAGATTGCGCAGCTGGTTTGAAAGCGTAGTACTGGCGGCAATGAGGGCGGCGTAGTCGCCGATGGAGCCGATCCTGCCGCTGGATATGCCCCAGATCACATAGGCGATGGTTGCCAGGGTGGTGAACTGATTGAACAGGTTGCTCATGAGGTTGAGCTTCATCCGGGGACGGACATAGCGAATCTGAAGTTCCTTCGTCCATCGGATGTATTTGTCCACCCAGGCCAGCACATAGGTCCCCATGCTGCTGACCTTCATGTCGGCGGCATACTGCCGCTCCTGGAGCATCCGGGCCCCGTAGTTGATGCCCCGGCTCTTTTCGGTGCTCTCCCGCGTCAGCTGCATGTTGATCTTCACTTCCCGGACGCTGAGGAACACCTGGACGACGGAGCCCGCCAGCACGATCAGCACCACCCAGGGGCCCAGGAGGGCGATGACGGCGAACATGGCCGCGCAGGTGAGCAGGGCGCTGAGGAGCCGGATGAAGCTATGAAAGATATTCTGCGAGCCCGTGGAAAACTGCTGATAGGTCAGCTGATATTTGGCGTAGTACTCCGGCTTGTCCAGAAAGCGGTAGTCCGTGACCATGGCCTGCTGCAGGATGAGCTTGGTAAATTTCAGCGCGAATTCCGTCTGTTTGACACCGACGCCGAAGCCCAGGAGGTTCGTCGCCAGCACCACCGCCAGCTGCGCCAGGATCAGGACGCCCACATTCCAGATGATCTTGCCCGCCGGGAGTCCATTCAGAAGTCCGTCGATGGCCACCTTGGGGGTGGCGACGGTGACAATGGAGTTTACCAGGCTGGGCAGAGCCTGGGCGAGGAGCATCAGGAAAAAAAGCCCTTTCCCCAGCTTCAGTGCGGGCCGCAGCAGGAACAAAGCGTTGTCGAAGGTGCGCTTCAGCTTTTTCACATGCGTATCCTCCTCTCATGTCAAGCCTATCAGCTCCGATGCCGGGAGTCAAACAACCGTTCGTTGCAATCATCCTTCCCCCGTGATCGCTTCCGCCCGCGCCCGGATGGCCTGGAATTCCGGGTCGTCCCGCAGGGGGGCAAAATCCGGGTGGTCCAGGCTGTGCAGCAGCAGGGCGCGGAAATAACGGAGGGTTTTTTCGTCCCAGCGGGCAGGCGCGATCTGGACGCCCCGGTACAGGGGCGTATTCACCGCTACCGCATAACCGGGAAGCAGGGATTCCAGCTTTTCATCCACCATCTCCTTCAGCCAATCCAGGGCCTCCACCCGTTTCCCCTGGGCCAGCAATACGCGGGCCCCCAGCTGCAAAAAGCCGTTCCCGTCCTGGGCAAACAGGGGGTCCACCTTTTCCGCGCCGGACATAAGCCGGAGAATGTCCTGTCCGAAGCGCACGCAGTACAGAGCTTCGTCCCTCTGTCCCAAAGCCAGCGCGCTGTCCCCCCGGTGGTACAGCACCGTCAGCAGGCAGGGGACCAGACGCTCGATGACAGACAACAGCTGTTCCCGCTCCTCCTTCCGCTTTCCCAGCAGGCGGAATACCTCCCCGCGGCGGATCCAGGCCAGCTCCTGGGGCCACTCCGGAGCGCCCTTGATCTGGCCCAGGGCCTTTTCCTCATTGCCCGCCAGGGCATTCAGATTCGTAAGGAGCGACGCCAGGCTGTAATCGCCGGTATGATCCCTCTGCTTTCTCCTCTTGGCAGTCTTCCCGGCATAGGCCAGCAGCTCGTCCCGCGCCTCCCTCGCGTGTTCCGGGTAATAGACGAGGGAATCGGGGTAACAGAGCAGATAGCCCTGATAGAGATAGAGAGAAGCCAAGGTGTCGTTTTCCGGCCCTTCTTCCAGCTTCCTGCCCATTTCCCGCCATTGCTGCCAGGCCTCCTCCGGGTCCGTGCAGCGCGAGTCGAACTGGGGGAAATCCGGCTCGGGCTCCTCCCCCAGGCCGAAGAGCAGGTCCGTGGTGACGCCGAAGGCCTTTGCCAGCAAGGGCACCTGGGAGATGTCCGGCAGGCTCTGCCCCGTCTCCCACTTGCTCACCGCCTGGGCCGACACCCCCACGCGCTCCCCCAGCTCTTCCTGTGTCCAGCCCCTTTCCATCCGCAGGCTGCGGATGATGGCGCTCATATTCCCGCTCTCGCTCATCGGAAAACCACCTTTCCTTTTTGTTAACATCAGTATGGCAGACAAAGCGCGGGATAGCAAGCAACGCAACCGGCAGTTGGACTCAACCGGCGGTTGCGTTGGCCTTTCGGATGGATGTCGGGAGAAAAGAAGGGGGTTTACTCTTCCCTCGGGATCGCCTCCGCGCGCTCCCGGATGGCCTGGAATTCCGGGTCGTCCCGCAGGGGTGCAAAATCCGGGTGGTCCAGAGCCCGTAGAAGGTAGGCGCGGCGGAGGGCGGGATAAACGGTGGTCCCGCCCATGCGGCCCACATAAAAGACCCGGCGGACGAGGGCTCCCGGCTTCGTCGGTTCCTTCAGCAGCTGCTCCAGCCATTGCATGGCTTCCTCCGTCCTTCCCTGCGCCAGGAGGGCGCGTGCGCCCAGCTGGCACAGGTTTCCGATATTCCGCCGGGGGCCGGCTGCCCCTCTCAGAATGCCAATCAGCTGGACGCCGAATTCGACGGCGTCCAGGGCTTCCTCCGCCCAGCCCAGCTTCAGCGCGGCCTCCGCGCACAGGGCAAGGTTATCCAGCAGCCGGTTTACCAGCGAAGAGCCAACTTGGGTCAGCATATTCGCCTCCGCTTCCCACTGGCCCATGTCATGATAGATCGTCGCCAGGTTCATCCCGGTGCTTGTGAGGAAGGGCCCTGCCTTCACTCCCACCTCCATGGCCTTCTTCTCGTTTCCCGACAGGGCGTACAGCTCCATGAGCAGGTTCCGGAATTGATAACTGACGGCGTTGGTATTCTCCATCCGTTTGGCGCGGGACTCGGCATAACGAAGTGTCTCCTCCCGCACCTCCGCGGCATGTTCGGGTTGATAGAGCAGGCTATCCGGGCAGCAGAGCAGATAGCCCGCATAGACATAGCAGAAGATGTTGCCGTCGAAGCCTTCGTATTCTTTGATCTTCTCCCGCATTTCCTGCCAGGTCTCCCAGGCCTTTTCCGGGTCCGCGCCCTGGTCGAAAAGGGGGAAGTCGTTTCCTTGTTCCTCCATGCCAAAGAGCTCATCCGTGGTGACGCCCAGGGTCCGGGCCAGCTGGGGGACCTGGGATATGTCCGGCAGGCTCTGCCCCGTCTCCCACTTGCTCACTGCCTGGCCGCTTACGCCGAGGCGCGCCGCCAGCTCCTCCTGGGTCCAGTCCCGTTCCATGCGCAGGCGGCGGATGACGCTGCCCATGCTCTGCTGTTCATTCATGGGGGATGCCCTCCTTTCTCTTTGGCCCCAGCGTACCACAGAGGCCGGTTGTACGCAATAGAGACAACCGGCAGTTGGTTTCAACTGCCGGTTGGATCGGAAGGTAAAAACCCGTCCCGCGGGCGGCCCCTCATCCGGCGCTTCGCGCCGCCTTCTCCCAGGTGAAGGCAGGCCGCTGCGGCGGCTGCGGGAGGCGAAGACAGAGAACCGTCCCTCTGTCTTCACTGGATTCGCAATGACGGGGGTGGACTACTTCTTTTTCTTCCGCTGGATGCTCTCGGAGGCGTCCACGTCGATGAAGCCCTCCCCGGCCACCTCGGCGGCGTGGGCCATGAATACGAAAGCGCCGGGGTCGATGCGCTTCACCAGGGCCTTCACCTTGTAGCCCTGAGCGGGCTTCACCACGGTCATGAGCACCTGCCGCTCCGCTCCGGCATACATGCCCCGCCCGGAAAGGCTGGTGACGCCCCGCTGCAGCTCCTCCATGACGGCATTGGCGATGGGCTCCGCCGGGCCGGAGGGGATGATATAATAGATGCTGGCCCGGTTCATGCCCGCGATCAGCTTATCCCCCACGAAGGAGCTGACCACGATGCCGATGGCCCCGTAGATGCCGATCTCGATGTTCTTCTCCACCAGCATGCTGACGAGCACCACCGCCCCGTCGCAGAAGAGGAACATGGTGCCCAGAGACAGGCTGCGGTGCCGCGTCAGCAGCAGCCTGGCCAGCAGGTCCGTTCCGCCGGAATTGGTCTCCGCCTCCAGAAAACAGATGGCGGCCAGGCCGTTCAGCGCGCCGCCGCAGATGGCGGCCAGCAGCAGGTCATGGGTGACGGTGGGGAGGATCAGGGCGCTCAGATCCACCTCGAAGGTATAGAGCACCGAGCCCATGAGACCCAGGAGCATGAAGCTCCAGCCCTTGACAAAGACGGACCAGACATACAAAGGAATGGACAGCACCAGCACGAAAACGCCGGTGGGCACATGGAGCCAGGGATTCAGAGCGATGGCCAGGCCCGCGAAGCCCCCCGCCGCGATGCGGTTCTCCTGCATGAACAGATTGATGGCCAGGGCATAGCAGAGATTCCCCAGGAAGATGAAAGCCAGTTTTCTGGCCGCCGTTTTGAAGTTCCGCCCCAGTCCCTTTTCCATTCCGTTTCCGTCCTTCCAATTACTGACAGTCTGCCCGATTCCCGCGTATTCTAACACAAGCGCGTTGAAAAGTGAAGCCGGGAATGGTATACTGATTAGCATACAAACCAAACGGCGGCCCCGCCGCCCGGAAAGGACGAGAATTATGCTGAAATACCCCCACATTTTTGAGCCGATCGAGCTGGCGGGAACGATTTTCCGCAACCGCATCTTCGCCGCTCCCACCGGCTGGATGGACAAGTATCAGGACGGCACCCTGCCGCCGGAAGCCGCCGCCTACTATGCCCGCAAGGCCAAGGGCGGCGCCGCCGCCGTGACCCTGGGCGAATGCCGCGTGGACACGAATTTCGCCAATGTATCCAACCGGCTGACCAAGATGGACGATCCCTCCCACCGCAACGGCCTGGCCCGCTGCGCCGACGACATCCGCCGCTACGGGGCGGTTCCCAGCGTGGAATTGCAGCATGCGGGCATGTATGAAAACCGGGATCTCGGCCTCAGGGGAGAAGCCAGCCGGGGCCTGGCCTACGGCCCCGTGGAATGTGAGGAGAGCGGCCGGATCATCCTGGCCATGGACGAGGCCATGATCGAGCGCACCATCCGCAAATACGCCCAGGCCGCCGCCTTTGCCAAAAGCTGCGGCTACGGCATGGTGATGGTCCACGCGGGCCACGGCTGGCTGCTGAGCCAGTTCCTCTCCCCCTCCCTCAACACCCGCAAGGACCAGTGGGGCGGTCCCGACATCGAGAACCGGGCGCGGATCGTGGTCGCCATCCTGGACGCCATCCGCAAGGCGGTGGGGCCCAAGTTCCCCATCGAGGTGCGCATTTCCGGCAGCGAATGTTATCCCGGGGGCTACAACATCGAAGAGGGCATCCAGATCGCCAAGCAGATCGACGGCCACTGCGACCTGATCCATGTCTCCGCCGGCAGCCATGAGGTGGACGAGGTCTTCACCGTGACCCATCCCAGCATGTTCCTGGCCGACGGCTGCAACGCCGTCTACGCGGAAGCCATCAAGAAGCACGTGGCCACCCCCGTGGCCACCGTGGGCGCCCATGGCAACCCGGAGATCATGGAGGAGCTGGTGGCCTCCGGCAAGGTGGACGTAGTGGAGATCGCCCGGGGCCTCATGGCGGACCCGGACCTGGTGAACAAGATCCGCGCCGGCGAGGAGAAGGAAGTGCGCAAGTGCATGCGCTGCCTGGCCTGCTTCTCGGGGCTGCTGCACAACGGGCAGTTCCACTGCGCCATCAACCCGGAGATCGGCCGGGAGGCGGAATACGCCGTGCCCGTGCCCGCAAAGAAGGTCAAGACCGTGCTGGTGGCAGGCGGCGGCGTGGGCGGCATGCAGGCTGCCCTGACCGCGGCGGAGCGGGGCCACAAGGTCATTCTCTGCGAGAAGGCCGGGGAGCTGGGCGGCACCCTCCGCTGCGAGCGCAAGGTGCCCTTCAAGGCGAAGCTGGACGAATACCTGAACCAGCAGGCCTTCCGCCTCGCCCGGGCCGGGGTGGACATCCGCCTGAATACCGAAGTGACGCCGGAGCTGGCGGAGAGCCTGAAGCCGGACGTGATCATCGCCGCCACCGGCGCGCGGCCCGTGAAGCCGCCCATCCCCGGCATCGACGGGGCCAACGTCTATTCCGCCGAATACATCTACACCCACGCGGAGGATTGCGGCGAGAAGGTCGCCATCCTGGGCGCGGGCCTGGTGGGCATCGAGCTGGGCATCTACCTGGCCATGCAGGGCAAGAAGGTGGAGCTGATCGAGATGCTGGACCACGTGAGCGACGGCGGCAACAACCTGCATATGAAGGCGCTGGATGTGGAGATCAAGAAATACAAGATCGGCGTGAACCTCTCCACCAGGGCGGAGGAGATCACCGCCGAGGGCGTGATCGGAAACGGGAAGCTCTTCAAGGCCGACACCGTCGTCTACGCCGTGGGCCAGCGGCCCCAGCGCCAGGCGGCCACCGCCCTCTATGCCTGTGCGCCGGAATTCTACCTTCTGGGGGATTGCACCGCCCCCGCCAACATCATGAGCGCCACCTCCGCGGCGGACACCATCGCAAGAGCGATCTGACGCCCTTATTCGCCGGAATACGGCACAGCTTGATCCCCTAGAATCTGTAAGCGCGATCTCATGCGAATACCCGATTGTCTCAAGTCCGGTATCAAGCCGCATAAAAAGGACGCCTGCGGGTGCAGGCGTCCTTTTTGATTCGTTATGCTGCCGGTGTTACCCGGCAAGGCCGCGGTTTAGGGGATCTGCAGCACCTGTCCGACATGGATCATGCTGGGGCCGGACATGGCGTCATAGTTGGCCTCATAGATCAGTCTCCACTTGTGGGCGTTGCCGTAGAACTCCTTGGCGATGCTCCGCAGGGAGTCGCCTTCCTTGACGGTATAGGTCTGGCCGCCTTCAGCGGGAGCGGGCGCAGGCGCGGGTTCGGGTTCGACAGGAGCAGGCTCGGGCTCGACAGGAGCGGGGGCGGGTTCAGCCGCGCCGCCGTCCACAGCGCCGGGGAAGGCGGAGTAGGGCTGATCGCCGGGGAGGCTGGCATAGTTGCCCGGATTTTCATACTCAAGAAGAAGGAGATCGTTCCCGTCGTCCAGCTGGATATAGTGCTCGCTGAAGCCGGCGACGCTGTAGAATTCCCCAGCCTTCAGGGTGAAGTCCGTGGCGTTGCCCTGATAGTACAGGGTCACATCCTGGTTGAAGCTGACGACGCCGTCAGGCTCGAACCAGAAGCCATACATGATGGCGGAGCCGTAGCCGATGGAGGACAGGTCGAACACCGTGATCAGGTCGCCCACGCCGGCGGCCGTCATGGTCAGGGGCGCCCCGTTAAAGGTGGCGGTCGGCGTGACGGTCACGCAGCTGGCTGCGTCGGGCGCAGCCGCGGGCACGAGGATCTTGGCGTACTTGGCGGTGACCAGGGTGTTGCGGGTGATGGGAGTGGCGAAGTCGAAGGGTTCTTCGCTGGCCACGCCGTCGATGCCGATCCAGCTGTACCAGCCTTCAAATGCGTAGCCTTCCACTTCGGGGGCAGTGACGGCCTCCACAGTCTGGCCGTCTTCCACATACTGGGTATTGAAGACTTCATAGTCTCCGAAAGCGCCGCGGAAGCGGACCAGCCAGGGGCTCTGGATGGGCATCTTCTCGCCGTCGATGGTGTAGTAGTAATAAGCGATGTTCCCGTTCGCGTCGATGGCGGCGATCAGGCCCTTGTTCATGACGCTGGCGGAGCCGGCGCTGGGTCCGGTATATTCGATGTCGGCGGTGCAGCCGGCAGCCAGATAAGTGAAGTTCAGGGTCTTCTTGTCGCCGTTGGGATTGATGACGATCTCATCGCCGGGGAACTTGGGATCATAGTAGTTGGCGTCATAATTGGAGTGGTTGTGGCCCCAGAGGACGATCACATTGGGGTGCTTGTTCAGCACATCAATGAGCTCGGCGCCGTGAGGCATATAGCGCTCTTCACCGCGGCCGCCCCACAGATGGATGGGGAAGTGGGTCAGGATGAAGATGGGGATATCGGTGGGAGCAGTCTCCAGGTACTCGTCCAGCTCTGCGATATCGTCCAGATCGTAGTCATACTTGAAGGTGGAGGCAATGGAGCCAGCGCCGAAGCAGTAGATGATGTAGTCGTCAGTCACCAGGCCCTCGCCCACCTGCATCATACGCTGGGCAGCGGGATAGTTGGCGTACTCCACGGCATAGTTGCCGCCGGCAGTGGGGAACCACTCGTGGTTGCCCTGGGTATAGATGGCGTTGCCCACCTTGCCTGCAGCGATCTGAGTATCCACATAGTCCACGATCGCGCCGGTCCAGGTCCAGAAGTCTTCCGCGCCGGAAGCATAGGCGGAGCCCATGTCGCCGCAGAAGCCCATGGCGTCGATATAGCCGCAATCGGCCTCGGCAGCCTCCAGCCAGGTCTTCAGGTTCATGTTCTTGCCGTCATAGTGGACGTCGGAGGTGAAGGCCAGGACGATGGAGCCGTCGGCGTTCTTCACGGCGGCGCGCGTCACGGTCTCGGGTTCGGGATAATCCACCTTCTCCACAGGCTCAGGCTCGGCGGCAGCGCCGGTGAATTCGCCGGTGAAGAGAAGCATCTTGGCAGCGGCGTCGGCGTTGCCCTTGACATAGTTGAAGCTGGCCCCGTCAAAGGTCACATAGCCGGGGGTGCCATCGGAGGTGATGAAGTAGATCGCACTGCCGTCATAGAGCAGATTGCGGCCGGAGGTGTAGGTCATGCCGCCGGAATAGGGGAACAGGAAGATGCCCTGGCTGGCAGCGCTCTGGGCCTGGTTGTCATCCTCCAGGGTCCAGACATAGCCGAGCTCGGCGGGAGCCGCCGTGTCGCCCGTCACTTCGATCTCCGTTGCGGCGAAGGAACCGCCGATGTAGGTCATGGCATAATACTTGCCCTCGTACTCGGCGACCATCATATACTGCTTGCCCACTTCCAGCTCATCCGTCTTGACGAAGGCGCCGGCCTCGGCAGCGGGAGCTTCCTCAGCGGGCTCCTCGGCGGCGGGCTCCTCTTCAGCAGCAGGCTCCTCGGCGGGAGCTTCCTCAGCGGCAGCGCCGGCGCTTACGGTGCCGGGGAAACCGTCAAAGGCGGTGTCGGCAGCCAGGGAACCGAAGTTGCCGGGGTTAGCCTTGTCGATGAGGGCGATCATGTTGCCGTCGTCCAGGGTCAGATAGCACTCGCTGTATCCAGCGATGCCGGTCACTTCCCCGGCCTTCAGCTCCGCCTTCACAGTGCCCTGATAATTCAGGGTCACGTCCTGGTCGAAGCAGAAGGTGCCGTCAGCTTCGAACCAGAAGGCATACTCGATGCCGGTGCCGAAGCCGATGGAGGCCAGATCGAATACGGTGATCTGATCGTCCACCTTGGTGGCCGTCATATTGAGCACAGCGCCCCCATAGGTGGCGTCCGGCGTGACGGTCACGCTGTCCGCTGCATTGACCACGAAGGCGCCGCCCAGAAGGGAGACCACCATCACGAGGGCCAGCAGCAGGGACCAGAGTTTCTTGCCAGTTTTCATGTTTCTTCTCCTTTTCTTTGATTTTGATATTCTCGTTTTGTTTGCTTCCAGGGAATGGAAATACAAGATTCCCAAAATCAGTTCGGATATACAACCCCCTTTTGTATAATCTCACCAATGGTTGTATTATAGTGGGAATCTCCGATTATTGCAAGTGTTTCAATTCCGTGTTACAAAAATATTTCCCTTCTGTGCAAAAAACCCAGGTCCGCCGGGCGGCGGACCTGGGCTCAAGCTGTCGGCAAAGTGCCGACAGCTTGGGAATTGTATCCTGATTTTGCAAGAATCAGGCCGGATACTTTGCGGTTTTCCGGGGAGGATCATTTCCCCCTGCCGGGGATCCTGTCCTCGCAGGGGACGCCCACCATGCACTTGCCGCAGTTGCCCTTTTTGTATTTCTGGAAGAGCTCGGCAGCGCGCCCGCTGCACTTTTTCAGGTTGCGCATATGCTCCATGGTGATGGCGTCCACGGGGCAGCGGTGGGTGCAGGCCCCGCAGCGGATGCAGTATTCATAGGGGTCCGTGTAGGTCCGCTTCACAGGCTCCAGGGCACAGTCCAGGATCAGGGTGACCATGGCCCCGCAGCAGCCCTTCTCCGTGATGATATGGCGGTGGACGCCGAAGGTGCCCAGGCCGGCGGCGAAGGCCACATGGCGGGTGGACCAGGGGGCGGACCAGTGGAGATCCTCCTCGCCCTTGTTGTCCACCGGGGCGGATACGGGGGGATGCTCCATATCCCAGGTGGGATTGACGACCTTGACGCCCTCCGCCTCCAGGGCGGCGGTCATGTTCATGGCGAAGGGCACCAGCACGTTGCCGTGGTCCCCGTAGCCGTTGACCCAGGCCTCGTCCATGAGCTCCCTGGAGGCCCGGTGCCTTTTGCGGATCTCCTCAGAGAAGGAGAAGTAGAACACGGCGACGGTCTTCGCCTCCGGCATCCGTTCCTTCGGGCCCAGCCAGTTGGGGCCGTTGATTTCCGGGTCCCGGAAGGTATCGAAGATGGGATC
>Ga0310696_10010159_pt1 | contig 10849 bp, 10 predicted proteins | sample AusTroGonzalo_MG_4_FD_203885 | JGI IMG/M metagenome (GOLD analysis project Ga0310696, IMG submission 203885) | Bovine rumen microbial communities from tropical cattle in Woodstock, Queensland, Australia - Gonzalo_02 (v2) (version 2) | ecosystem: Host-associated > Mammals > Digestive system >... | reverse complement strand
TATACCTGATACGGTAGAGTATAACGAAACAAAATATGCCGTTGTTGCTATCTATACGTCTGCATTCAGTCCTGGATGGGGCTTCACTGGCCCGTTGGTAATTCCTAACACGGTGCGTGAGATAGGCTATGGAGCCTTTTGGGATTGTTGGTTCACAGGGCCTCTTGTGATTCCCAATTCTGTTGAATCTATCGATACCTGGGCCTTTCGAGGTTGTGAAAAGTTCTCAAGTCTGAAATTGTCCCAATCGCTTACCACCATTAGAGAGCACACGTTTGCGGATTGTTACGGATTCAGAGGCGATTTGGTAATTCCGGAATCGGTCGAAGATGTTGAGCCATTCGCCTTCGAAAACTGTGGATTCGACGGCACCCTGTACATTTCCCCAAGAATGGCTATATGCTACGACGACGCTTTCGTGGATTGTTACAATTTCTCGGCGGTCGATATTCCAGAGGGTGTAATTTACATTGATTATTTCGCCTTCTCCAATCTGGTCAAGCCTACAGAACTGGAACTGCCCTCAACGGTTACAAATATTTTGGATGAGGCGTTTGGCAACATGAATCGACTTGAGCAGATGATAGTGAACGCAAGCGTCCCACCTCATATCCATTCGACATCTTTCATGCAGACAAGTCGAGACATTCCTGTCTATATCCCCGTTGGCACCAAAGAGGCATACGAAAATGCGTCGAACTGGTCAGAGTTCACGAACTTCATTGAACTGGAAGGTGTTGGCATTGTTGAGCGAGATGATGCAGCAACGGCTACGGTATATCCTAACCCAGGTATCAATACGCTCAACATTCAAATCAATTCGCCAAACGCTCAAGTGGAAGTGTACGACATGGCAGGGCAACTGATACATAGCCAAACGGTTGCCGAAGGTACTGTAGCAATCGATGCAACGCTTTGGCCGTCAGGTGTATATGTATGGCGCTTGGTGTCGGAAAAGAAAGAGAAAACAACGGGTAAATGGATAAAGAAATGATTTAAAAACAACAATAAAATGAACAAGTCAACCAACAGAAAAGCAAAAGTCCTTCTTCTCCTGCTGCTGGCAGTGGCGGGCATGGCGAAGGCACAGGATTACAAACCTCTCGTTGAAGACGGAAAACAATGGAATGTGTTGTTCTCTTATCCCTGGAGTCCACCAGAGCCACAGCACAAGTACACCGACATTTACAAAATCGAGGGTGATACGCTGTTAGATGGTGTGACGTACAAAGTGATGTACGCGACAAGGAACGAAAACCTTACAGGTTGGAATCTCTGGGGCTTTATCAGAGAAACCGAGGACGGACAAGTCTTCTCTCGTAGACCTTCCACTTCTGATGAACAACTCCTGTATGATTTCTCAATGGAAGTTGGAGATACTATTTGCATGTGTGATTATGGGTTTTATGAATGTTGTATGGTCGTTATCGAAAAGGGAGAAACCATCGTTAATGGAGAGCCAAGACAACAAATTGTGTTGGAATATCCTTGGGGTAATGGCGAAGGTGAAGTATGGATTGAAGGCATAGGTAGTCTTTATGGAATCATCAATTCGGGTTCGCTTTTTTTGATGGGAGGATCGACCAATCTCCTTTGCTATTATGAGGACGGTGACTTGATTTGGCAGAATACTACTCCTGGATATAATGAGTGCTATATCATCAATCCCAATGACCCACAAAGTATTGAAGAGGACGAAACATCGCTCTCCGTGTCTGTTTACCCCAATCCTTCAAAGGGAGAGGTAACAATTGAAGGCATGGAAGCCGCAGAAATCAAGGTTTACAATGAATTTGGGCAGTTGGTGAAGACGGTGCAGGGGACGAATGAAATCAATTTGAGTGGTTTGCCGGAAAGCGTTTATCTGCTGCGTATTTTGGATACCGATGGAAAAGTTTACACAAATAAGATAACGATACAATGAAAGCAACAAGATTTTGCACCCTGCTTGCTCTCCTGCTCATGGCGGGAGGGGTGACAAAGGCGCAACAATGGATAGAACTCCAAACGGGAGTTACAGAAGACCTTTATGGAGTCTGCTGCATCGATACCAACATGGTTTTCGTCTGTGGACAAAACGGTGTGATACTGAAAACCGAGGATGGAGGAAACAGTTGGCAGGAGAAATACAGACAATCGGGCTACCATTGGTATAAAATCAAGTTCGTCGATTCAAATGTTGGGTTTTCTTTTGGAAGAGATAATAACTATAAGGGAAAACTGCTCAAAACCATTGATGGAGGAGAAACATGGATGGATATGGGCTGTCCCTTCAATGCATACAATTACCTTTCTCCTTCTTCCTGCGACCTGTTTTTGGTCGATACGGACACTTTGTATGTGGCCAGCGACCAATTAATGAAAAGTACAGACGGAGGTAATAGCTTTTCACAATTGGAAATAGAATGGCTGAATTCGACTCAAGATTTGTATTTTGAGGGAAATGTCGGGTATATCGTTTGGGGGATGGCTGGCGATTTTCAAGGCACTCATATTGCAAAGACTACAGACTATGGCTCTTCATGGGAAGAGTTCCTGTCGTTTGATTCAGAGGTGGAAGGCATAGAAAAGGTCTTGTTCCATGACAAAGACCATGTTTCCATATTCGGTGGTTTTGGTTATGATGAAAATGAGCTTTCCTATGAATACAATGAGATTAGAACCGATGACGGATTTGCAACCTATGAGTGGCTGCAAACTGAAAACCTACCAATGGGTTTGTGGCCTGTTATAACCGGGATAAGCTTTTCTGACCTACAACACGGAATCATTGTCTATTTGTCGGAAGGAATACAAGGTTTCTACCCGACAGGAATTATCACTTATCAAACACAAGATGGAGGCAATACATGGATGGAATTGGACGCATTGATTTGCTCTGGCAACGTATCTTATGCTGGCATCAGCAGTTATGAAAGTGTTTATTACCTTACTTCGAGAAACGGAGGTGTTTATAAGTTGGGGAAGACATACGAAGGAGTTGCTGAGGGGAAAAACAGTGTCTTTGTATTCCCGAATCCGGCTTCAGAGACGGTTCACATCGATGGTGTTGAAGCCGTGGAAGTGCAGGTTTGCAATGCTCTCGGGAAGATGGTGAAGAGGGTGATGAACTATAATGAGGTGAGTTTGGGGGGATTGCCGCAGGGTGTTTATATGTTGAAGATTAGGGATGCGGAAGGAAAAGTTTACATAAACAAAATCACGATACGATGAAAAACATTAGATTTTATTCCCTGCTTACGCTGATGATGCTGATGGCGTGCGGAGCGAGGATGAAGGCACAAATCCAAGACGACGGTGTCAGCAGCGAGCCAGTTGGAGAGTATTTGATTACTAAAGTGATAATCAATGAGAATGACTGCTTCAGATGTTTTGGAGGCAATCAAATACTTCAACGATTATCAGAAGTGTCGAAAGTGGAATTGGTTTTCAATGGCCTCGACGACAATTTCATCAATCGTATTTTGGAAGTGAATAAGATAACTCTAAAAGATGGGATGAGCATCGTAAATGACACTTCTGTTTATAGAGCATTAAAGACCTGTAATATGACCGAGGCACATGTTTATGACAGCCAAGGGGAAGAATACATGGCTTTTCCTTTCAAGTTTGGGCCCAGTATTGATGATGTGGTTTCAGAAATGAGGATATTGAACGAAGGATTGTACTATGAGCAACATCCCGTCAAACTGAACCTTACATATAAATCAGGTATGATCAAACTGTTTGTGGATGAAGACCATATTGTTGTATTGAATCGCACGACGAACACTTGTGAGGTGTTTGACAAGAAGGGTTCCAGATTAGTCCAGATTGATGCCACGGAGTTGGATCCAATTTCTTTTTTCCCGGAAATGAGAGAATTGGAATCAGCGACCAACTATTTAAAGAGTTCTGGGGTATTTAGTTGCCGAATCGAGAAAGCGATTTGCAAGGAGGAAGAGATTGTGCTTTTGGTTTCGGTTCCTTATGCGAAAATGGAAAACAATTCAATTATTCAAGAAGTGTTTCCCTGCATAGTTTCATATACTCACAATGATGAGGGATGGACTCCCCATGTCTTGTTTAGTTCAAAAGAGATTATTACAGCCGACATCATTGCCCCTTCAAATGCTTCACATCCGACAGGTGTCGCTGTTCCTTTCGGCAAACCGCAAATTGATTTACAATGCGTAGGCATGGAAATTGGTCAAGATTACGAATTTGTTGATTATCACATCCATTCCATGAAATCAAACGATGGTTCGCTTCAAATAGTTGAATCAAGACAAATCAATTACCCGAGTTTTGACAGGATAAAATCATTCAACTACGAACCTAAAATCAAGGATGGGCTCTTTGCTCTTGGCTATACGGATTATCTATACGACCTGAACCGCGATACTATCTACACATTGCCAATGAAAAGCGAATTGAGTATGGAGGGAAAATCCATGACAAATCTAATGGTTAAATCCAACGGACATGTCGTGGATTGGTCGTTTGATGGCAATGATTTGTCTGTCATTTATTTTGATGAAGTCGATAAGGAATGCAAATTCATATTTCTGAAAAAGGGAGCGGAAGACTTTGTAATTGTTCCACTTTCCTTTGGTGGAAGATTGAAATGTCCATACCTTTTTATGGTCTCGCCTCGTGTATTTTATTACTTAAATCTTGAAAATGAGGTTTGTGCCAAGGTGATCAATGCAGAATTACTACAGATGCAGTGAGATGGGTACTGCTGGCGGGATGCAGATGTGAGAGGGTCATACAGCGCGGGTGGTGGAGTAATCCCTTGTAGCAGTGTGGTTTCTACATTGAAATCAATTATTTCCAATCAAATTCGTCAAATCAATAAACTCCTGCACCGAAAGCTGCTCCGGCCGTTTGTTGAAGACCTCGTTTTCGATGATTTCGGGGCGGAGCATCGGGCGCAGCGAGTTGCGCATGGTCTTGCGGCGCTGGTTGAAGGCTTGCTTGACAATGGTTACGAACAGCTTCTCGTCACAGCCTAAGTCGGTGACAGCGTTGCGCCGCATCTTGATGACGGCAGACTTTACCTTCGGTGGCGGGTTGAAGACATTTTCGTGCACCGTGAAGAGATACTCGATGTCATACCAAGCCTGCATTAATACACTAAGGATGCCGTAGGTTTTGCTGCCTTCCTTGGCGGCCATGCGTTCGGCCATCTCCTTCTGCACCATGCCGACCACCTCCACGACTTGTTCCTTGTATTTCAGCACTTGGAAGAAAATCTGGCTGCTGATGTTGTAGGGGAAGTTGCCAATGATGGCCATGTTTTGCTGCCCGAATTGGCTGAGGTCGGTGCGGAGGAAGTCACCCTCAATCAGCTGCTCGCCGAGCATGGGGAAATGCTTCTCCAAATAGGCGATGGACTCCTTGTCGATTTCGATGACATGGAACTTGTCCAAAACGTCTTGCACCAAATATTGGGTCAAAACGCCTGTGCCGGCACCCACCTCGATGACACTCTCCACATCGGGCGACAACTGCTCCACGATGCGTTTTGCTATATTTTGGTCGGTCAGGAAATGCTGGCCTAAGCTCTTCTTTGGTCGGACTTCGTTCATAACAATACAATTATTAACTACGAATTTTACGAATATCACGAATTTATAGTCGAGAATTTAAAGGATGCAAGCATCCAATGAAACGAATGGGGGCGCAATTCGTACACATTCGCAGCTTTAGCTGCAAAATTCCAAAAACAATTCGTTTCATTCGTGTAATTCGTAGTTTTATTATAGCTTTCTGTAGTTTTTCTTCGCCTGTGCGGTATAAATACTCGTCGGATAATCATCAATCAACTGCTCGTAATGCTGCTTAGCCAGTTCCTTGTTCTTCAATTCGTCTTGCTCAATCAAGGCGGCATGCATCAAAGCGGCATCGGCCATGTAACTGCCGGAGAATTGCTCCACAATCTGCAAAAACAGTTGCTCGGCAGCCTCAAATTCTTTCCGCTTCTCCGCGATTTCACCTTTGCGGAACAACGCGTGTGGCTTGCTGACTTCGTTGCCAGTGGCGATGATGTCGTCAAGCAAGTTAATGGCTTCATCTTCACGCTGTTGGTAGATTCTGTAATCAGCACGGGCCAATCGGTTGAGTTCTGTGCCTGTGGTGTCCACTTCAAGATTGTCCTTGATGACCAATGAGAGCGTCATGGCATCGTTGGCGATGAGCTTGGAAGTGGCGGCTTTCAGCACCTTCAGTTGACTTTCAGCCCATTCGTATTCTCCGATAAAATAACGTAATTGTGCATTCTTGTATCGGGCTTCGTGGCCAAGTGGCTCTTCTTTCATGCTCTTGTCGACTTGGCTATAGAGTAGGGTGGCCTCCCACACCTCGTCCTCGTGTAGATAGATGTCGGCGAGTTTCAGCTTGAGTTCGGCTTGACCTTGTTTCGTCACGGTGTTATTCAGGTTGTCGGTCAGCAGTTGGATGGCACTTTCCGATTGGTCGAGGTGGTAAGTCATGATGTCGGCCTGAATGCCCACTAACTTGCTTAAATCGTTGGTGTTGATGTCTTGATAAGCCTCGTCAATGCGTTTCGAGAGTTTTTCGTACGCCTTGGTGTCTATGCTGTTGTCGGCTTTCAGTTTTTGGTACTCGGTGTTGATGAGGCCGGTAAGGGCTTGACCATAGAACGGACTGCTTTTGCCCTTGTCCACAATATAGGAATAGCCTTGAAGGGCAACGTCGTATTGCTTGTTGTTCAGGCAAGTACCTGACAGGTTGTTGATTTGCGCGTCTTGGTCGTGGGTCTTGCAGTCGATGCTCTGGCATTGGGCCAAGGCGATGTCATAGTCTTCCTGTTGCAGAGCAAACCAAACGAGGAGTTGGGCAAATTCCAGATTGTCGGGCTTGGCCTGGGTTTGTTGCAACAGGGCAATGCGCAATTCGTCGGCGATGCTGTTGTTCACGTCGTAGAAGAGCAGGGTCTGCAATCGGTTGCGTATGTTGTTGTACTGTCCGGGATGGGCTTCCAACTCCAAGAAATAGTATTGGAAAGCCTCCTGATAGTTGATCATCGACTGGTTCAGATAGGCCAAGTCCATGTAAAAGTTTTCCTTGCCGTCAAGTAGCTTGTTGCCTTTTTTCAGGATCTCCATGGCCATGTTGTATAAGCCTCTGGATTGGAAGGCGTTGCTGAGACCCCTGATAGTGGAGGCATTGGCAGGCAAGTCCTTCAAAACCTCGTTGAATTGTTTGGTAGCCTTGTCGTTTTTGCCTTGGAGTGTATAAACGTACACCAAATCGGCGGTGCTTTTGGCGTGACCGGGGTTTTTCTTCAGGAACGCCTTAAGCTCCTTTTCCGCTTGGTCGAAATCTTTTTCCTGGATGAGGCACTCCACATATTGCTGGAAATAATGGATTTGGCCTGTCTTCGAATAGAGGCTCGCATAGATGTCGCGGGCTTGGTCGTATTCATGGTTGCGGAAGTGCTGGCTGGCCAATTGGTCGTCGATTTGAATCTGGTCTTTTTGCTTCGCGTCCACTTTTTTCCCTTTTGGCGGCGTGGAGATTTGGGCATTCACTTGAAAGATGAACGCAAACGAGAAAAGGAATATGAATAGCCAACGTTGACGCATCGTAAGGGATTACTTCTTTTTTTTGATGTTTTTCAAATCGTTTTTGCACGAGCCAAGACGGTCCTTGAAGTATTCGACTTGGTTGTTGAGTAAAGTGACGTGTTGGGTCTCCGAGTCGAGGTAAACGGCAGCCAAGGAGTCGGAGAGGTAATGGGTCTTAATATCCGCCTTGAGGTTGTCGAGTTGCAGCAAGGTGGAGTCCATGTCGGCTTGCATGATGGGGCGGGTCTGCTTGAACTGATTGATGTAGGCATCCACTAATTGAAGTTGCTGGAACACCTCATCAATTTCTTCGGGCTGCATATATTGCAGCATCGAGTCGCAGGCAAAGAAGTCCTTTTCGATCTGCACAAAGTCTTTCGTGGCGAGTTCATCCATGGTCTTGGCATCGGCTTGGACCTGTTTTTTCAGGTCGTCGATGCGCTCCAAGTCGGTCTTGGGTGCCGACTGGCAAGCGGCTAAAGCTATTGTTGCTATGAGGAGTAATTTGGATAGGCGTGCGATGAGTTTCATTTCTTTGAACTTAAGGACTGCAAAGATAAGCATTTTGGCGCAATGTGGCATAAAAAATCCCGACCATCCTAAAGATAATCGGGATAAAACGGTATGCTATGAATACGATTATTCAGTGACTTCTGCTTCGACGGGAAGGATGGAGACAAAGGACTTGCCTTCGCTCTTCTTCTTGAATTCGACAATACCGTCACACAGTGCATACAGAGTGTGATCCTTGCCCATACCCACATTCTTGCCGGGATAGTGCTTCGTGCCGCGCTGACGAACGATAATGTTGCCAGCAATGGCGGCTTGACCACCGAAAAGTTTCACTCCGAGTCGCTTACTAGCTGACTCACGACCGTTCTCGGAACTACCAACGCCTTTTTTGTGTGCCATAACTTATAATGTTTTTCGGGTTTTTACTCAGTGATGTTCTCAATCTGGATCTTGCTCAGATACTGACGGTGACCGTTAGAAGTCTGATATCCTTTTCTTCTCTTCTTCTTGAAAACGATAATCTTGTTGCCTTTGAGGTGTTCCAACACCGTGGCTTCGACATTGGCGCCGGCTACCGTCGGGGCTCCTACTTTCGTCGAACCGTCGTTTCCAATCAATAATACTCTGTCGAAAGAAACCTTGCTTCCTTCTTCTTCATGCAGTCTGTTGACGAAGATTTGCTGACCCTTCTCAACTTTGAACTGTTGTCCTGCGATTTCTACTATTGCGTACATTTCTCGATATCTTTAAATTAGATACTGACTCTCTATTTTTTCGGACTGCAAAAATACAACTTTTTTCAATCGGTCAAGATTTTCTTTTGCATTTTCTCATTAATTTTCTTGAAAAAGTCTTAGACGAGATTTTAAAATATTGAAAAACAATAATTTATAAAAATGTATTAATCGCTCAAACTGTACCTTTACCTCCCCGAAAACACCTCAAAAAGGTGCAACGTCCTATTAATAATGCTCTCTTTTGTCCGCCAAAAACGCTTCACTTTCGCTTCAACTGACGGTTGTGTTACAAAATTGTGTACTTTTGCGGCTGTTTTTGCCCTCGGCATTAATACCTTATATTAATAATGAACGAAAACGAACTCAAGGTTTTGGTCGGAAAGATGAAAGCAGGCGACAAGGAGTCGTTCAACAGCCTCTTTCGTCGCTACTATTCGCCCATGGTGCGCTTTTGTGTTCGTTTTGTGGCCGATGCCGACCAATCGGCAGAGATTGTACAGGATTTGTTCGTGAAGCTTTGGACAGGCCGCGAGAAATTGGTCGTCCCCGATTCTTTCGAGTCCTACATGCTGCGTTCGGTGCGCAATGCCGCCATCACCTATATTAATAGGGAACGCGCCCACGCCGAAACCAACGAGCGCATCTATAAGGATGAATCGGATGCCAACGACCCTTCCGAAACACTTCAGTCCAATAATTTAGAGGCATCGTATCGCAAGGTGCTGGCCACTATGCCCGACAAACGCCGCGAGGTGTTTTTGGCCAGTCGTTACGATGGGCTGAAGTACACCGAAATTGCCCAAAAGCTGGGTCTGTCGCAAAAAACGGTCGAAGCCCACATGAGTGCCGCCATCAAGCAACTGCGGGAGGGTTTGAAGGAGTATCTGTAAGTCGGTAGCGGTCCCTGAGCTTGTCGAAGGGCCGTATTAATGCTTCTAAAATTAATCGAAAAATTTTCTTTTTTGACTAAGGGTAAAACCAAAGTTGTTAGTCTTTTAGGTGAATCGACGAGATAAAAACGATTGAAATGTACTCGGTAAACGACAAATATGAAGCTTTGATCATGAGCTACTTGGACGGGCAATGCTCGGCTGAGGAAGCCCGTGAACTGCTTTTGTGGGTGGCCGAGTCGGAAGAGAATCGTCTTTATTTCAAGGCTTTAAAGGAGCAGCACGAGGTGTGGAACCTCACCGATTTCGCCATGCCCGAACTTGACGAAGCCGATGTGAATGCCGCCCTTGATGCAGTCAATGCCAAGATTGATGCCATTGAGGAAACTGAGACCAATGTCGTTCAGATGCCTTGGCTCCGCAGGAACTACAGATACGTTTCCGGCGTGGCCGCTGCCTTCCTCATCGCCCTGTTTGTGGGCTTCTTGGTGCGCAATTCTTTCAATCCGACCGTGACATACGCCTTCAACGGACAAAACGAATCGTCATACGTCCTGCCTGACGGCACTTCGGTCAGCTTCAATGGCGAGAGCACGATTAGCTATCCTGAGCATTTTGCCAAGTCGAATCGTGCTGTCGATTTCGAAGGTGTCGCCTATTTCGATGTCACCAAGGACGAGAACAAGCCTTTCGTCATCCATTGCGACAATTTGGATGTGGAAGTGCTCGGCACCACCTTCCTGCTCAATGCCGAAAAGAATGCCGGACGCTATTTCGTTGACCTCTACACAGGTAAGGTAAGGATGACCTCCTTCGATGAAAAAGGTCGTGAATTATCGCATATTGAAGTCACTCCTGGCGAACGCGGTGTGTGGAACGCTGCCGAAGGTGAGCTGAAGACCCTGAGCTATCCCGAAGTGAAGGAAGAGGAGCTGGCCAACAACCATGTGCTGGTGTTCGACAACGAGTCGCTTTCCAAGATTGTGGAGGCTTTGGAATACCTCTACAAGGTTGAGATTGAGCTTGATGAGGCTTGTGCCGCCAAGAAACTCACCGCCCGCTTCTCCGATGAGGAATCCATCGATGAAGTGTTAGAAACCATCGCGATAGTGTCCGAAGTCACGGTGACCAAGAC
>Ga0310696_10010158_pt1 | contig 10849 bp, 7 predicted proteins | sample AusTroGonzalo_MG_4_FD_203885 | JGI IMG/M metagenome (GOLD analysis project Ga0310696, IMG submission 203885) | Bovine rumen microbial communities from tropical cattle in Woodstock, Queensland, Australia - Gonzalo_02 (v2) (version 2) | ecosystem: Host-associated > Mammals > Digestive system >... | reverse complement strand
GATAAACGGCGTGGGGCCAAAGGTGGCCGACTGCGTCGCCATCTTCGGATATCAGCACATGAACGCGTTCCCGGTGGACGCCCGCATACAGAGGGTCATGCAGGACCATTACGGGATAACCGGCAGCTATGCTACCGTCTCGGAATACGGTATGAGGAAGTTCGGACGCTACGCCGGATACGCGCAGGAGTTCCTCTATCACGCTGATTTCATAGAACGATCGGGCCGGGATCGGAGGGGCAGACCTCCTTGGGCACCTGCGCGCCCTGCGACTCGTAGATCTCCGCGAGCATGCCGCATCTCTTCACGTAGCCGCATATCCTGCAGATCTCGACGGAGACGTCCCCGTTCTCCTCGGCTATCTTCCTGGCCGATACGGAGACCTCCTCGAGGAACCCCTTGTAGAGCCCGCTGCCCTCGATGACCGCGCTGTCGCCGCGCTTCTTCTTGAGATATTGGGAGATGGCGGCATCGGTGACACCGAACCTCTTGGCGACCTCGGCCTGAGTCATGTGGTAGTTGGTGACAAGCTCTTTGGCGATCTCCCTGCGGATCGTGGGAAGGACATACCAGACGATTAGCTCACAGGGGATCTTCATACGGATGCCAACTACGCTTCTGCTCATAAAGATGTCGTCAGGCGCCTGGATTGACCTTGGTGTAGAACTCCGAAACGTCCCAATCCTCGTCCTCGCGCTGCCTCTCGCTGTCGAGCCTGATGCCCACGGACTGGGCGGCCTCCTTCATTATGCGCATGGCGCGGTCGTCGCCCTGGAACTCCTCCACCTTGGCGCCGGAGGGGCAGATCTTACCCTTGAAGGACCCGATGATCTTGGTTCCGCTCATCACCACGGACTTGGACATCCCGACCTCGGCCTTGATGTAGTCGCGGAGGTACAGGTGCAGGTTGTCCTGACTGTTGAGGACCATGGAGCCCAGCACCCTCTTCGGGGGCTTGCCGACGTCCTCGGCGAGCATCCATCTGAGAGTGGGGTCGTCGCGCATGAAGTAGCCCTTCTTGATGAAGCCCTCGGCCTCGAGCTTCCTCAGGCCCTTCCTGAGGACGGACATCCTGACGGTCACGAAGTTGGAGAGGTTCTCCGCGGTGAACACGCCGAATCCCCTGAAGTGCATCCTGAGGATCTCCAGGAGGGCCTCCTCCTGGTCCATGCCGTTGTCTGGCACGATGTTGTACATGGAATCGGAGTCCTGGTAGACGTAGGAGTACTTGACCAGGTCTGACAGCATCTCCGCGGTGCGCTCCATGCTGAGCGGGGAGTTCTCCACGATCTCCTTCTTGGAGACCGGCTGGCGGGATGATATGATCTTGGCGATGATCTCGGCGTCGCCCTTGGGGACGAATCCGCGGTTGGCCCTGAAGATCGGAGCGTGGTCCATGTCGGTGTATCCCTGGAACGGGGGGCACAGGGTCATCTTGACGAGGTAGCCCTTCTCCATGTGCTTCTTCATGGAGGTCTTCTCGGCCACGCGGGTCATGAGCTCCTGGTCGCCTCTGATGTAGCCCCTGTCGCTGATGGCGGCGAGGGCCGTGGGGTACTTGGTGTCCTTGGAGGCGTGCTGCTTCATGATGGTGTAGCTGATCAGCTCGTTCTCGCCGACGGTCCAGGGCACGAAGTCTCCCTGGGCGTAGAACCCGTTGATGAGGACGTACCCGCGGTCCTTCAGGCAAGACACCACGGATTCCTCCAGCTCGGCGGCGTCGGTGCCCAGGACCTCCCTGATCCTGACGATGTCCGTGCCCTTCTGCCTGAAGTAGCCCATGAAGCGGTCCAATGCGTCAAGGGCCTGCGGGAGCAGCTCGGGGGAGTCCATGTCCATGGCCCTGACGTCGATGCATCCGGACATCTCCCATATCTCCATGGCGCCGATGACGTCGTTGCCCCTGACCAGGGGGTAGATCCACTTGTCCCCGTAGCGTGAGGATATCTCCGCCCACTTGGAGCCGAGGTCGGGGTCGAAGAGGGACAGCAGTCTGAGGCCGGGCTCCAGCTCGGGGACGTTCCTGAGCCTGGGGATCTCCTCCTCCATGACGAGCATCTTGGCGTGGCCGTCGCCGACCATGATCTCCTTCGCGCCTATCTCCGATGCGATGCGCTCGATCTCGTCTATGGGGATGTCCACAAGGAACCTGAGCGCCATGCTGGGGATGGGGCCGTAGGCGCGGATGGCGCGCCTGAGCAGGTCCGTCTTCGGATCCCCGTCGGGGATCCCGGGCTCGTAGGGGGTGTAGAGGTTCTCGGTGCCCCAGTCCTCCCTGTCCTCGTATGTGCGGACCACCTTGAGCGAGCGGTCCAGGCGGCTTATGGATTCCTTCAGTGCGTCCTTGTCCTTGCCGGTGGCGGCGACCAGCTGCCTGAGCGTGGCCCTGCCCATGCCGGAGATCATGTTCAGGATCTCCTGGTCTTCCGGGGCGGTCTCGTCCCTCCTGAGGGCGGCGTAGCGCTCGCCCTCCTCTTTGAGGACGAACCTCACCTTCCCGCGGACGAACCTTCCCAGCATTATCTCGCCGGACTCCCTCAGGGAGTACCACCTGTCCAGGTCGAACCCGTCGACCCTCTGGTAGACGTCCAGCTCGGAACCGGCGGAGCCGTAGAACTCGAAGAACTCCTCGATGGAGCTGAAGTGCTCCCCCTTGAGGAGCCTGTAGCGTTCGACGGTGTCGTAGTCGTAGACGTTGTCGCTGCCGGCCCTGAGGCGCATGTGGTCGATCCTCAGCATGTACTGGTCGTTCTCGGACACCAGGAACCTGCCCTTGGAGACCTCGCCGGATTCCGTGAGTGATTCAAGGGAGGCCCTCGCATCCTCCTCCGTGAGGGAGAGGGCGAACGCGACCTCCTGCACGGTGGCCGGGGCGTAGCACTCCAGGAACCTCTGGACGATCCTGTCGACGGCAGGGTTGCGGTCGACGTCGGGGATGTCCGCCCTGGAGAACCTCCACTTGTTGTTCGTGATGTCCGTGCGGGTGATGAGGTACATGGACTCCAGCTTCCTCATGGACCTGAAGGTCACATCCTCGCTGATCTCGAGATCCGATGCGACCTCCTGCACGGAGACGTCCTCGTCTATGCGGTCGAGGACAGCCTCGTCCACCTCTGTGAGCTCGCGCTCCTTGCGGGTGGCAGCCTTGTAGTATGGGAGCTCTGAGATCGGGGCGATGTGGGGCTCGTCCATGAAGACGGATCCGATCGCGCCTTCCCTGAGGAGCTCCCTCAGCCATCCGTCAACGGTCTTCCTGTCCTCGTCGGTGTAGGTGTAGATGTTCCTGCCGCGCTCCCTGAACGCCTGGAGCGGACCGGTGACCTCCAGCAGTTTGACCACATCGTTCTTGTTAAGGATCCTCGGGGGCTTCTGGGCGTAGTACGGGATGACCTTGTCCTCGTCGAACTCGAACTCGCTGACGGAGTCTCCCAGCGCCCTGTACAGGACCTTGCGGTGCAGCTCCCTGAGGAGCGCGGAGCGGTCCTCCATCAGGACTATGTCGGAGAACCCTGAGAGGATTGCGGAATGCGCGAACGGCGAAGGCGTCCCGCTGTATCTGATGATGTCCACCTTCATCTCCCCGCTGCCGATGGACTCCAGGACGAGCTTGGCGTTCTTGATGTCCATGTCGTCCTCCAGGACCTCCCTGTACGTCTCCTCGATGACGGGGACGCCGTCCATGTTGCCTAGAGTCTCCAGGAGATACGACGAGCGGATCTGCTGCCTGTTGACGGAGATCGGGCGGCCCATGTAGTTCCTCAGGATCATGAAGCTCCTGGCGGCGGTGTGCCTGAACCTGAGCTTGAAGATCTCGGAGTCCTTGAGGGATTTCCTGAGGATGGAGTCCAGCTCGGAGGCGTGGATGAGGTTGGGGATCATGTCGGGGTCGATGGTCCTTGGGCAGCCCAGCATGAAGCTGTCGTCGGATATGGTCACTGAAACGTTGGCGCCGGTGATCCCGGTGAGCCTGTATGCGTAGGCGCGGGACAGGGCGTCGTTGACCCTGCGGCCGAACGGGAAGTGGAAGACAAGTTTCTGGTTGCCGGAGGGGTCTATGTACTCCTCCACGGCGAGCCTCCTGTCGTCGGGAATGAATCCCGCGACGGCGGACTGCTCCCTGAAGTACGATAGGATGCTCCTGGCGGATCCCCTGTCCACGTCGAACTCCTCGGAGATGCCGTCTATCGCTTCGCGGTCGTCCATCAGGATGCGCTGCGACATCTCCCTCCTGAACTCGGCGATGTCCATGGAAAGGTCGAAGGACCTGGGGAGCATCTCTCCCGCCCACGAGGGGACGGTGGGCTTCCTGCCGTTGGCCTCTTTCACGTAGGCGGTCATGCCCTTCGAACGGACGAACTCGAACGAGCGCCCTCCGAGGACGAAGACGTCTCTTGGAGAAAGCCTCTCGACGAACTTCTCAGACAGCTCACCGGCAACGGTTCCGTGGCTGGTGACCACGCGGTAGTTGGCCTCCTCCGGGATCGTCCCGAGGTTCATGAAGTAGATCATGCGGGAGCCCTTCTTCTTCCCGAACTGCCCGTCGTCCTCGTCGTACCAAATCTTGGAGTAGACGCCCTCGAAGCTGTCCTTGGACCCGAGGTACTTCATCACGTTGTCGAAGGACTCCCTCGGGAGGTCCCTGTAGCAGTAGGAGCCCCTGACCAGGTTGTAGGCGTCGTCGGCGGACCACCTGGAGTCGAGGCTCATGCCCACTATGGTCTGGGAGAGGACGTCAAGGCAGTTCTCGGGGATGCCGACCCTGTCGATGTCCCCGCGGTGGGCGGCCCTGCACATGACTGCGCATTCCACAAGGTCGTCGGGGTCGAAGACCAGCAGCCTCCCCTTTGCGACCTTGCCGAAGCTGTGGCCGCTCCTCCCGATCCTCTGGAGGCCCTTGGCCACGGATTTGGGGGAGCCGATCTGGCAGACCAGGTCCACGGATCCTATGTCGATGCCGAGCTCCAGGGATGTGGAGGATACGACGCACTTGATCTCCCCGCGCTTGAGCCTCTCCTCGACGTCGAGCCTGATGTCCTTCCCGAGGGAGCTGTGGTGCACTTCTATGTTCTCGAGCCCGCGCTCCTTCAGCTTGTAGACGACGCTCTCCGCACCTGAGCGGGTGTTGGTGAAGACCAGCGTGGTGTCGTGCTCGTCGATGAGCTCCTTGAGGGTGTCGTACATCATCGAGTTGACGATGTCCGAGGACAGGGCGGTCATGTCATCTGTGGGGCAGATGACCTTCAGGTCGAGCTGCTTCTTGGAGCCGGACTCTATGAGGGCGACGTCCCTGATCTCCCCCTTCTCGTCGCATCCCACAAGGTATCCGGCGATCGCCTCTATGGGGGCGAGGGTGGCGGAGAGGCCAATCCTGACGAACTCGTTGTCGCAGTGGTTGCGGAGCCTCTCCAGGGTGAGGGACAGGAACGCGCCCCTCTTCGAGTCGCAGATGTCGTGGATCTCGTCCAGGATCACCCATTCGACGTTCTTGAAGGCCTCCTTGAACTTGGGCGCGGCGAGGACCAGCGCCAGGCTCTCGGGGGTGGTGATAAGGATGTGCGGAGGATGGCGGACCATCTTCTGCCTCTCGCTCTGGGGGGTGTCCCCGGACCTGACGGCCACCCTGATCTCCGGGACGGGCATCCCGTGGGCGGCTGCGACCTCCCTCATCTCGGCGAGGGGGGTGTTGAGGTTCCTGTTGACGTCGTTGGCCAGGGCCTTGAGCGGGGAGACGTAGATGCAGTAAACCCTCTCCTCCAATGTGCCCTCCCGCGCGTAGCGGGTGAGCTCGTTGATGATGCTGGTGAAGGCGGTCAGGGTCTTGCCTGAACCCGTCGGGGACGACACGAGGACGTTGCGCCTCTGGTGGATGACGGGGATAGCCTTGGACTGGGGTATCGTGAGGTCGTCGAACCTCTCGTTGAACCAGGTGGAGATGAGGGGCTCCATCATGCCCATCACCTCATCCTTCGTGTATGTCCTGTCCACTCTCTCCAGCATGTAACCACAATCGTAGTAGCCATGAGTGAGATTGATTTAAGCATTTCCATGGATGAACCATCCGTACATCCCCGGCGGGTGCCATGGCAGCGCTCCGCCGTGGCATCCGTTTTATATCTTCTATACGATGGACGTTCATGAAATGCCGTGTCGCCGCGATTGTTTCGGCCCTGTTCATCCTCTCCGTCGTTCTGGCGGCCGTCCCGGCCGCGGATGATACAGCCGAGGCTGCGAGCGATCTCGGGGCGGTGACCGTGTACGGATACGTCGGAGAGAGCAAGGGGACCGCCGCGGTCCTGTTCGACGGGGTCACCGTCGGGCTGATGGATTCCGACATGGAGGTCTTCCAGTCATTCTCCACCGGGTCCGCGGGCAACGCAGGCATGTTCGAGTTCACCTATCAGAACGGGAAGGCGGCCTACGTGCAGTTCTCCCATTCCGGATACGCCGTCGGATCCTTCCCGACGACACTTACGGCAACCTCGGTGCCCGGCGTCCTGATGTTCGACCTGAGCAAGCTGACCCCCGACGAGGACGGGCGCTACAACCTGACAGGTGGATCCATGGTGATCATGGAGGGCAGCTCCACCGTGAACATCCACGGGCATGTGACCTACGGCGAGAGCAAGGCCGTCGACGGTGCGAGCATCGTCCTGACATCCTCGTCCGGAAGGACGTACGACGCGACCACCGACAAGGAGGGGTACTTCGAGATAGCGGTGCTCCTCGGGACCTATTCCCTGGATGTCGAATGCAAGGGGTTCGAGCCCGTCACGACGCGCGCGGTGTCCACGGACAGCCCGAACGTCAACGTCTATCTCACCGAGAAGGACCACACCGTGATATTCGGTCTGGACATGGCCCATGCGATGGAGCTGTTAGGGCTCCTGACGACTCTGCTGGTCGTGATCATCGTGCTGATATCGTTCGCCCTTCAGAAGCGCGGGAAGGGGGTCATCAACATGGTTAACGACCTCGAGGAGAAGGACAGATCGGACAGGAAGGGATGACACCTCCCGGTCCGATGTAAGGTTTTGGAATCGGTCTCTGACAAGAGAGCTGTTGACCTGCTCGTACAGGCTGTTGCCGTCGGCGTCCATGGCGACGATCAGCGGTCCGAGCCTATGGGCCTGGAATCTCCACATGGCCTCGGCCATGCCGAGGTCCTCCCATTCGCATCCGGCGCATCTCGCGAGCCCTTCGGCCAGGGAGATGGCCGCGCCGCCGGTGGCGGCCAGGTAGACGCATCCGCAGCGCTTCATGGCTTCCCCGACCTCCTTGGACATCCCGCCCTTGCCGACGATCGCCCTGATGCTGAACCTCTCGATCATCTCGGCCTCCAGCTTGTTCATGCGGGCGGAGGTGGTGGGCCCTGCGGCCACTACGCTCCAGACTCCGTCGCGGTTCTTCATGATGGGGCCGCAGTGGAACAGGACGGCGCCGTCCAGGTCCTCGGGGGTCTCCTTCCCCTCGCGGGCGAGCCCGATGGCGCGGATGTGCATCTCGTCCCTCCCGGTGACTATGGGGCCGTAGAGGTAGACGGTGTCGCCGAGCTTCAGCGACCTGACGGTCTCCTCGGTCAGCGGGGTCTCGAGGTTCCTCAGAATCCCACCCCCTGCGAGTATTCGACTCCTTCGTCGGTGATGCGGGCGGACGCCCTGCGGGTCGCCCAGCATCCGATGTTCACCGCGACAGGCAGACTGGCGGTGTGGCAGCATGCCTTCTTGATCCTGACCCCCAGGACGGTGGTGGACCCTCCGAGGCCCATGGGGCCGAGTCCGGAGCCGTTGAGCTTCATGAACAGCTCCTCCTCCATCTGCGCGAGGGTCTTGTCGGGGTTCTCCTCGTCCAGCGGGACCAGGAGGGCCTCCTTGGCCATGGACATGCAGACGTCCGACGTCCCGCCTATGCCGACCCCTACGATGCTGGGCGGGCAGGGCCTGCCCCCGGCGTCCAGGACGGAGTCGATGACGAACCTCTTGATGCCCTCGATGCCGTCGGCGGGGTTGAGCATGGCCAGGCGGGTCATGTTCTCGGATCCCGCTCCCTTGGGGAGGACGGTGATCTCCGTGAAATCGTCCGATGTGGGGATGTAATGGATGACGGGCATCCCGGGGCCGAGGTTGTTGCCGGTGTTCTCCCTGGTGATGGGGTCCACGGCGTTGGGCCTGAGGGGGATGTCCCTGGTCGCCCTCTCGACGCCCTTGGCGATGAGGTCCGAGACGGAGGAGTCGAACTTTCCCCTGACGTAGAACACGGGGATGCCGGTGTCCTGACACATCGGGAGCCCCAGGTGCTCGGCCTTCTTGACGTTCTCCATGATGGCGCCCAGCTGAGTGTAGGCGATATCGTTGGTCTCCCAGCCTGCGGCGGCCTCGAGCGCCCAGCCGATGTCGTAGGGCAGCTTCGTGTTGGCCAGACGGAGTAGGTTGACGACCACGTCGTCGATGGGCTCGGGAAGCTTTATCATGCCCGGCCAATCGAATCATCGTTATAAAAGATGGGTGCGGGCGGGGCCGCTTCGCGGCACCATATATAATATATCATCTATTGGGACGACCCTCACGGTGTCCCCGACCTCGTACCCCTCGGGGACCTTCAGGTCCACGGTGGAGTAGTTGTCCGGGTGCATGATCTGTATCTCGTCGCCGGAGGAGCTGATGACCGTCGCCTCTCTGAGGTCCTCGGCGGACTCGTAGAGCTTCAGGTCGGGCATGTCCGCCTTCCTGACCGCGCGCTCGCGGAAGTTCATCAGGTCGATGACCCTCCCGCCGGATCCCGATACGCGGAGGAGCTTGCAGTAGCGACCCTCGTGGATGACAACATCGCCGACGTGGAACGCGGGCAGGCGGACCAGGTAGGTTATCCTGTACATGTCCTGACCGTCGGAGGTCTGGCCCACCAGCTTGGGCGATTCCTTGGTCTCGGCGCAGTATGCGTCCGAGAGCTCCCTGGCCAGGGATTTGCCGAGGGACATCGATGACAGGTACACATCCACCCCGCCGGTGACGATCTCCATCTTGGTGATGAACAGCGACCTGTTGGTGGCGGCCTGCCTGGCGACGGAGTTCTCGACCATGGCGAGCGTCTCCTCCCTCATCTCCGGGGAGAGCTCCTTGGCGCCGGTCCTGATCTGCAGGATGGCCTCGTAGTAGCTTCCGAGCTGCCTCGAGCATCTCTTGCAGACGTTGTTCTTGATCCTGACGATGGTGGACGAGACGTCCTCCGTGACGTACCCCATGACGTCGCACTCGCAGGTGACCGTGACCACGTAGACGTACGGGTCCTGACATTCCACATCCGCGGCCATGCCCGTGACGGTGACGTCGCGCAGCGCCATGACGTTGTCCATCGCGGTCTCCTGGACGGCGATGGCCAGGTCCCTCTTCACCCATCTGTCGCCGAATGCGAACTCGCCGCAGTTGGTGCAGACCCTGAGGTCGATGTGATGCGGGAGGGATGTAAGCTTCCTCCCGTCCAGCCAGCAGTCGATGCACAGGCCGTTGAGGGATTCCTCGCAGTCCCTGCCGCACTTCACGCAGAAGCTCAAAGGATCACCACCTGCGCGTGCTTCACCTCGCCGATGACGATGATGCTGTCCTCGGAGACCATGCCCTCGGCGATAGCGATGGAGATCACCCTCTCGCCGACCAGGTTCATGATCGAGACGGATTTCATCCTCTCGACCAGCACGGCGGCGTCCACGGATTCCCCGCCGTAGAACGCCTCGCTCACGTGTATCCTGGCGCCGTCCCCTATGAACGTCTGCCCAAGGATCTCCTCGTCGCATGCGGCGAGGATCCTGTCGTTGCCGTGCCTGTGGATCTTGACGTACATCTCTCAGTCCCCCACGAACTTGTATTTGCCCGATTGCGTCTGGATGACGTCGGCCTTGTCGCTCATGTTCTTGATCGTGCGGCTGACATCGGATTCGTCCAGGCCCTCGTTCTGGCCGTGCTGGATGAGCTCCTCCATGCTCAGGCCGCCCTCCCCGTAGAGCTTGAAGATCTGGCGGATTATCGGGATCTTGTCCCTGTCCTTCTTGCCGATACCGGTGAACAGGATGTCGCCGTCTATTCCTCCGGAGCCGTCGCCGGCGATCCTCTTCATGCACAGCTCCACCAGGTCCACGGCGCGGTTGGCGTCCACGTCCTCCACCTTGTTGCTGAGCCTCAGCTTGGCGGATGCCTCGGAGAGGCGTATGAACGCCTCCAGCTGACGCGCGGTTATGGACACGCCGCCGTTGTTGCCGTTCCTGATTCTGAGGTAGCTGTCCTCGATGATCCTGGATGCCTCGTCGGTCATGATGGGGTTCAGGCGCTTGGAGTAGGCGACGTACTTCCTGAGGATCTCCACATCGTAGACCGGCTTGATGCTGTTGGTCCTGGCGATGATGCCCTGGACGTCCACGCCCTTGACCTCCTCGCCCTCGGGGACCATGCGGGCCTGTCCGCGCTGGTGCGTCCTGAGGATGTGCTCCGAGATCTTGGTGTCCCTTGACTTCTCGGGCTTGTCGGTCATGACGAATATCATGTCGAAACGGGAGATTAGCGCAGGGGGCAGGTCGATCTGCTTGGCGATGGGCTCGTCATCCTCGAACCTCCCGTACTTGGGGTTGGCCGCCGCCAGCATGGAGCATCTGCACTGGAGGGTGGCGGTGATCCCGGCCTTGGCGACGGAGATCTGCTGAGATTCCATCGCCTCGTGCAGCGAGGACCTGTCCTGTTCGGTCATCTTGTCCAGCTCGTCGATGCACGCCAGACCCTTGTCCGCGAGGACCAGGGCGCCCGCCTCCAGGGTCCATCTGCCGTCGCCGAAGTCGTCCTTGACCGCCGCTGCCGTCAGTCCGGCG
>Ga0310696_10010157_pt1 | contig 10849 bp, 3 predicted proteins | sample AusTroGonzalo_MG_4_FD_203885 | JGI IMG/M metagenome (GOLD analysis project Ga0310696, IMG submission 203885) | Bovine rumen microbial communities from tropical cattle in Woodstock, Queensland, Australia - Gonzalo_02 (v2) (version 2) | ecosystem: Host-associated > Mammals > Digestive system >... | reverse complement strand
TGCCAAACACCTGATGCGCGGTATTGTCTTTTTCCGCGGCCGTGCCCTGGGTAAGGTTGAGGACATCGGCTTCAACAATGTGCAGGAGGTGATTGAAACGCTGGTGCCGTTTATCCCTGACGACGTGCCACCGCGGTCCATGCTCCAGTTCAGAATAGAAAACCTCGACAAGGGCGAGACGGCGGTGTATGAACGCATGAGAGGGAAGGGGTGTTGATACGCGCCACTGGCGCGCACTACCACAACAACTACCACAACCGACCACAACGATAAACAGGGTATTTTTCCGCAAATTTCCGTGAGATTTTCCGCGAAAATTCCGTGTGCTCGCCTTACTGATGAGGTGAGCAAATTATAACTGCGTATAATTCAAGCCGAAAAGTGCACATAATTTTTGGCTGAAAATGTGTCGCGCGCGGCCCAATAACTTTTGGTTTCACCACCCCAAAACAAAAAAATAATTTTTTCTCCTCGCGCGCGCACGCGCGCCGATGATGATGATTTTTATTTTATTATTTTTTTCTTTATAAGGGGGGTGTGGGGGGATTTTTTCTTTTTTATCTGGTCTATGCATTTGCATCAACCTTTCCATGCATTTGCATTGCATTTGCATCAAAAAAGCCATGCAAAGCACAAATAGGACACTTTTTATCGCCAATTATGACATTTTGCACACTTTTGCATCCGTTTTGCATATGCAAATGCATCAGCAGAACATGCATTTGCATTGCATTTGCATAGTGTTTGCATCGACAAAAATATAACTACTTGAAAATCAAGTAAGTTTGTATTGACGTTATATAATATATAAAGGTGGTAAAAAACAAAAGGCCGGGAAAAGAAACCGGCTCACTATTGTAGTGGGAGGAGTAGTGAGACGTTACTCGTTTTCGTCGGCCAGTTGTTTGAGATTGTCGATCAGGGATTGTTGCTCCTCGGTGACTACCTTGACGTCTGCTGTCACGGCTGACTGCTTGGGTAGGATATAGTTGGCGAGTTTGATGATGATGTCGAGCCTGTCTTTGGCGGCAAGTCCTTTACTGGTCAGGTCTTCATGTAGAAGTCCGCTTTCCACATAGTCGCACATCTCTTCCAGGAATGTGTCTTTGACAATCTTGGGAGTTTTGTTTGGTGTACCCTTCTTTCGGCCACCGACTTTTTTATGTCCTTCTTTGAACTTTGCCATGCTTAGTTAACAGATAAAAAAACACTACAAATATAGCGCGGTAATTTTGGAGCAGAATTATAACTGTTAACAGAGTAACGATATGGCACAAGAAAATATAACCAGGTCGGTTAAAGACGCTGTTGGTAAATTCAATTTTGCAGATATTATCCCCGGCGTCTCAGCATTTACGAAGATAGCGTCGTCGGTGTATGGCGGCATCATGGCCAAGCGTGCCGCCGAGGAGGGCCAGCAGAAGCTCGACAAGATGAAACGCGAGAACGACGCCGAGGACCGGCGCGTGAGCTACCGTGATCCGTCGCAGTCTATCGTGGCCCAGTATGCGCTGCGCAGGACCTTTGACGCCATCCGTGACCGCAACCGTCAAGCTGCCGGTACCGCTGCCGTGATGGGTGGCACACCCGAGAGTGTTGCCGCGGAGAAAGCCGCCAACGCCGAGCAGGGTGCCGAGACCGCAGCCCGCGTTGCCGCGTCGGAGGCTGCGCGCCAGGACCAGTTGCACCAGCAGCACCTCACGCGCAAGCAGCAGCTTGAACAGGAGGAGTATAACCTTACCCAGCAGAAGCGCCAGAACATCGCCAACGCCGTGCAGAACGGTCTCAATGTCGCTGGCGGTATCGCCCAGGGTTAATCTAAACCGTTTCCGTTATGGCACCTACTGACACCTATAACACGCTGATGTCGCGCTTCAAGAAGCCCAATAAGCAGTCGCAGACCTACCGTGAGAGCCAGCAGCAGGTAATCCCGCGTGTCACGCCCACTCTTACGGCTGCCGACATCGAGAAAGAAAAGACCGGCTCTAATGGTGAGGTCGTGAAGCTGGCAGATCAGAAGCCCGCCCAGACCACACAACCGACGCAGCCTACTCAACCCACACAACCCACCCAGCCGCAACAGGCTCAACAGCCCGAGCAACCGACGCAGCCTACCGTACCCGACCTTTCCAAGTCGTCGGGTATGCAGTCCGCATTGCAGGGCCCAGGTAAACTGAAAGGCGTTGAAGGTATTGATACCAGTCCGAAGGATCTCAAAGGCTGGCTGCGTGAAGTCGAGGAATATAAACGCCGCATGGGTATGGAGACTTCCGAGCAGCGCGAGAAACGCGAGAAGAAGGAGAAGGCAGAGCGGATTATCGCCGCCATTGGTGACGGTATTTCGGCCCTGTCGCAGATCCATGCCGCAAGTAACGGTGCCGTTGTCAATCAGGGCACCGGCTCAACCTTGGCGGAAGGTGTTGCCAAACGCCATGAGCGACTGCGCCGCGAGCGTGACACCAACGAAAACAGGTTGTTGGGATACCTGCGTGAGCGTCGCAATCAGGAGTTGGCCGAGAAGAAGGCCAAACGTGACGAGCAGCGCGCCCAGCAGCAGGCCGATCACCAGCGCGCCCAGGAAAGATACTGGGATGAGCAGGCCAAGCGTTGGGCTAATGCCGACGAGGTAGCAAGGCAGAAGGCTGCCGAACAGGAACGATCTAATAAAGCGAAAGAAGCCGAGACAGAGCGCACCCATAAAGCGAATGAGGCAATTCGTGATAAGAGCCGACAGGATCAGAAGGCTGACCGCGCCGCCAGTCGCGCCCAAAAGGATCGTCAATTCAACCAGAGAGAAGCTAACAAGAATAAACGAGCCGCCAACAGTGGTAATAATAAGCCGGCAGGCGGCAATACTGGCGGCAAGAAACACAAACAAAACCCATACGGATAAAATAAATGGCACAGGAAGATAATCTCCACAAGTTATATATCAACCTTACTGACGACGGTTATAACCTTGGCACCGAGGACGAGTTCAGAAAACAGCTCCAGAACAAGGCAACCGCCGAGAAGTTCCATCAGAATATGGTTGACGACGGGTACCAGCTGGGCTCGTTTGATGAGTTTGTGTCCATGAATGGGCTTTCTTATCAGATGCCCCAGTCTCAGTTGCCCGCTGATCAGGTGGAGCGCAGGGTGCAGACAGCACGTGTCCCGCAGCCTGGTGAACGCATCGAGGCGACGCATGTCGATAAGGACGGTAATGTCTTGCAGACCGACACGACACAGCTGGTGCGTGGTAAGGTGGCCACCGTTGAGATCGGTACGCCGCAGTTCACGCCACCTTCAAGCCATGAAGGTGAGGAACTGGCGCGCCGCAACGGTTACTATAACACCAAGGAAAGTCTTGACGACAGTTTCTCCTACCGTCCCAACGAATACGGCGAAATGCGTTACGGCTGGCAACGTGGCCAACGCATAAAGCAGCTCAACAGGACAGGTCTCGAGTTCATGAACCGCACCGGTGCCTATGATGAGAACTACGACCAGGCCGCGTCGCAGGCCGAGAAGATGAGCGACGCGCAGCTGGTGGCCGAGTTTAATAAGTTGAGCGGGCAGATCGCCGACGCGGAAGCCCTTGCAGGTACCGCCGACGGCTATGCCATGGCTACCGTGTTGCGTGCTTACTCGCATGAGCTTCGCGCCCGTGACATCGGCTTCGCACATGGCAGCGAGAACAAGAAAGGTATCGGACAATACCAGGCCGCGAAGCAGGATCCCGCCGTCGCAGCGGAGATCCTTAAGCAGGAGGCTATGAGCCCTGAGCAGCGCAAGGCATACCTTGCCAACGCTTACAAGCACATCATGGCCGGTGAAGAAGGTGCGCCCGACATCGCCATGCTTGCCGGTACGATGATCCATGCCAAGGAAAGCGGCATCTTCCCCGAGGAAGCATATAGTCAAGTGGTGGGTATCATCAACAACGAGCACGCCGAAGATGTTCTTGCCGGTGCCTTGCAGTCGGCCGACGCCGAGATCGAGCGCCTTAGCCAGCTCATTGAGCAGCGCACCCAGCAGCTCTATGCCGAGGACGAGGCCGAAGGTATGAGCCTTGCCAAGGTTATGCAGCACGCCGAGAGCGGCAGCGGTGCACCTATCTTCAACCAACGCCTGTTGAACGATCCCGAGCTGTCAATGTTGTGGACCGCGAAACGTGCTGCCGAGCGTCGAAAGAAAGTGATCGAGCGCAAGCAGGACAACCACGGCTTCATGCGTCAGTTTATCGGCACCTTCTGGGACACTGCCACCGACATCAACACCTGGGACTTCGGTATCCAGGACATGCGCGACGCGGTAAACCTTGTTTCGTTTGGCAACAACAAAGGCTCTGATGCACCCATGGAGCGTGCCCGCGAGGCCATGTTGCAGAATACCGTTGACGCACAGGAAGCCGAGCAGCGTTGGCGGTTGAGTGCCGCCCAGCGTTGGGGTGTCATTGGTGGACAGGCTTTGCCGTTTGTCGCCGAGTTCATCGGTACTGGCGGAGGTTTCTCCGGTGTGCGCCAAGGAGTGACCAAGGGCGTTACATCGTTCCTTGAAAAGTCTTTGGGTAAGGCCGCGTCGAGCAAGGCAGCACAGTGGCTTGTCCGCAGTACCGGTATGCTCACTGGTGACATCGCTTCGGCATTACTCATGACCAACACCACTGGCTCGATGAAAACCTATGCTGACATCCTGGATCGCAAGACCGGTGACTTGATGCAGCTGTATGACGGTACGTTTGTGTTCCGCAACAGTACGACGATGGGCGACGCCATTCTCAAAGGTGAGGTCGCCAATACGCTCGAATACTATACTGAAATGTTGGGTAATCACCTTGACGGTCTTATCAGCGGCGCGGGCAAGCGTCTCGGGTTAAGCAGGCTGTCCGAGGGTATGAAGTGGCTGACTGGTCGCCAGATCCAGCAGCTCACCACCAATGTTTTGCGTCAGGGCGGTATCAATGAGCTGCCGAGTGAGATTTTGGAGGAGGAAGCCAACCTTATCCTTAACGCCATGCTCGTCGGTGACAACAACTTCTCCACCGGCCCACTGAAAGAGCTTGCCAACAAGTTCGGCTGTAACTTCGAGGTTGATCCCAACAGTGAGGACTACCAACGCTCCATCTTCAACCCCGAGACACAGGCCGACATCTGGGGCGGTATGTTGTTCTCTATCGGTGCCATGCGTGCCCCGTCGGTAGCTATCGGCACAGCTGGTCAAGGCTGGAACACCGCCAACTACTACTATTATAAGCACAAGACCGACGTGGCTGGCACCAAGCTCTACGGCCTTGTTGGTGGTGACGAGCTTCTTGACCGCATCAACAACACCACCAATGACCAGATCCCGTCACTTGTGGCAGGTATCCTTGCCGATGATGAGTTTACACCCGACATCAAGTCGCTGGCCATGGACTATATCGGCAACCTTGTAAAGGAGCGCGGCTATAATGTGCGCATGTTTGACAACGCTAAAGACCTGGATCCCGAACAGGACCAGGAAGAAGGCGAAACCGTTGACCTTTCCTATCAGGAGGGTTACAATGCGGCTGACGAGGAGCAGTCGGGAGTGAAGGAGCGTGTGGATGTTGCGCGGGCCTGGTTGTATAACCTGGGCTTTGACGACAGCAACATTGCGAGCCTTGACAGTGAGGAAATACCCGAGGCTTGGCTTGACGCGCTCGATGATGAGCAGCGCGCCGCAGTCGAGGAGTACCGCAACGCCATGGCCGCCTATGACGGTATGTTGCAGCACGTCCAGGATGATGTTGACACCGCCATTGCCGAGAGTGACGCGGCCGTGGATCAGCAGACGCACCCCGAGACTGGTGCCGTGCACCATGCCGTGCTGAAAACTGGCGGCGAGGTGTGGGTAGTCGGCGGTAACGTCGCGCTTACTCCCGAGGGTAACATCGACATCGAGAACAGCGACGGCGACCTGATTGTGCTGGATCCCGCCACCGGCGGCAAGCGCATGATCCATGTGAGCGACCTTGCGAGTGCCGACGAGCCCCTCATGGCTGACCAGCTGAAAGAGGAAGCTGCCTCCACCATCCAGGAGAGTGCCATCAGCGACGCGAGCAACCGCATTGACGGTGTGCTTCCGTTCCAGCCTGGCGATGTCTATACCCTGCCGTTTGACGACGGCCAGGAGCACACGATCACGGTCATTGGCGATGCCGGTGACGGAGTGAACATCGTCGCCAGTGTTGACGGCGGTGAGCAGCAGCTCATGCCCATGCAGATGATCCAAGGTGCTGCCGACCAGCAGCGCGAGGCCCGCATTGCCGAGCAGGCGGCCATGGAAGCCGCAGCAGGAGCTGCGACACAGGAAACCGCCGAGCCTGTCGAGGAGGAGCAACCCGAAGAAGAAGTTACCGAGGAACAGCCCGCCGAGGACGCCATGCCGATGAACGGTGACGAGGTGGATTGGTTTGCCACCAGTCCCGAGCGTGGGCACCGTTTCCTGTATGATGAAGCGGGATTGAGCCCCGAGGAAGCCGACGCGGTTGTCGCCAACAGTGTCAAAGACGCTGAAAAGGAACTGGAGAAGGTCAGCAAGAAGGCCCCGAAGCCCGGCAATGCTGCCCAACTCAACAAATACCGTGCCGAGAAAGAGGCCCATGAGCAGCAGGTAGCCGCAGCACAGGCCGCGGTTGACTACTGGAAGGGCGTGCAGGGCGTTCAGCAGCAAATTGTTGCCGACCTGGTAAGACGCCAGGCTGATGAACGTGCGGCACAGGATGCCGCGGCGCGTCAGGCAGCTATCGAAGCCGAGCAGCAATACCAGGCCGAGCAAGCAGCCAAACAACAGGAGCAGGCCGAGCGCGGCCCCGGCGTTGCCGGTCAGAACATCATCGACAAGTGGAATGCCGCCAAGAAGATCTACGGCCGCAAGGACGTAAAGGTGCTTGCCGACGGCAGTGTGGTGAGCGGCCGCTATGTAATGCACGAAGCAGGAGCCACCACGCCGAGCCATAACCCCTTCAATGGCTGGGCACCCAATGAAGGTTTCCCGACCAACGAAGCAGGCGGCACCGCTAACCAACGTGACTACCAGGGCGACAAGCACGCGCAGCAGATCACGCAGGCTATCAGCAATCCGTTTGACGGCCGTGCATACCAGGACGTTCCTGTCATTTCGATGGATGGTGTTGTGTATAGCGGCAACGGCCGCGAGATGGGCCGCGAGATGGCGGCACGTCAAGGCACTGACGGCCCGTACATTGAGACCATGCGCAAATATGGCGACAAATATGGCTTCACCAGCGACAATGTTGACGAGTTCGAGCACGCCACCGTATCGTTTGAGCTTGACAAGCAGTTGCCTTATACTCCCGAGGTGTTCGGCTTGTTCAACGCACAGGATACTAAGGGCATGAGCAATACCGAGACCGCCGTAGCCCTTGGTAAGACCGTTGACGATGTTACATTCAATGATGTAGTGCAGCTGATCAACGGCTTTGACACCATGGCCAAGTTCTATGAGGACGACACCGCACCTACCGAGGCCATTACCCTGTTGTTGCGTGGCGGTGTTATCACTCCCATGCAGCACGCCCAGATGTTTGACGGCGACAAGGTAAGTGCCCAAGGAAAGGAAATGCTGGAAAACCTGTTGCTTGGTAAAGCCTTCGAGGGTAATCCCAACGCCATTCGCCAGCTGATGGACATGCCGAGTGTCCGTCGTCAGGTTGTTGTGGCGTTGGCCGAGATCGCCAACAATTCACGCCTGGGTAATTTCTCGTTGGAGGACTTGTTGTCGCAAGCCATCGACCTTGTTCACAAGGCCCGCAACGCCAAGGACAAAGTGAAGCAGGGAGAAAGCGTGTTGATCTATGCCAAGCGGTTAAACCTGTTCCCCGACATAACCGGCGGTGCATCCGTTGCCGACATCAACAATACGGCCATGCTGATGATTGCCGACATCCTGAACGATCACGGCACGAACACGCTGAAATATGTGCTGACGAAGTATAACTACAGTGCAGGAGAGGCCGTTGGTATGGCTGGCTCGCTGTTTATTGACGAGTCGCCCGAGGGTATTCTGCAAACCACCATCGAACATATTAATGAACTTAGTAACAATGAGCTCAAAAAAGAAATCAACGCCGCCGTCGAGCAACGCAAGGCAGCAGCCCAGCGCGAAGCAGATAGCGGCCAAGAGGCTGCAACTGCTGACGCAGGCAGCGATGCCGCAGCAGGAGAACCCGCTGGGCGGGAGAGTGATTTGGCGCAGGCCAAAAAGGAACTGAAATACCAACTTTCAGACGAGGTTGACGAGAATGGCCGTCAGTTCGTATTAACGTCAGACGGAAATGTGGAATTTGGTGAGATTGGCGAAGAAACCGGTCTTACTCCTGCGCCCATATTGTTAAGCGAGGGTATGATAACAAATCCTGATACCAATGACGGTTACGGACTTGTTCATATCGAAGCGCGCCATGGTGATCAGATCCGCAACGCCGGTTATAACTCCGTCGTTGAGTTTATAGAAGAAGTAGCTAAGAACTACGAGGTCATCCGCGAGGGTAAGAACCGAGACGGTATGCAGACCTACATGCTTCAACTCACCGACAAACACAACAATACCCTAATGGTTGAGCTGTCAGGTGACGGCACCTATTGGAATATAAACACCGCAGGAATTTTCAAGACTTCCTACGGTGCTAATAGAAATGTTGTGTATAACCGCCATACTACGGCTAATCAGCCTGCCGAAGCTGGTGAGGTATCGCAAAGTGAAGCACAAAGCGGCACGACTTCACAAACCAGCATGAACACCCCTACACAACAATCGGGTGATTTATCTGGTGACAAAGGTACGCAAGATATTGGAACCGAGCAAGAAAAATCGGCAAAAAGTGACGATGCGGCCGTAGCAAGTGCCGAAGCGGAGGTGGAGACCGAACCCACCGAAGGCCAGAAGGAAGCCGGTAACTACAAGAAGGGCCATGTCAAGATCGACGGCTTTGACGTCACCATCGAACAGCCGAAGGGCAGTGTCCGCAGTGGCGTTGACGCCAGCGGCAAGCCGTGGAGCCAGGAAATGCACAACACCTACGGCTACATCCGTGGCACGGAGGGCGTTGACGGCGACCATATTGATATGTTCCTGTCCGATCATATTGACGACTGGAACGGCATGGTCTATGTCGTTGACCAGGTAAAGAACGACGGCAGCTTCGACGAGCACAAGGTGATGTACGGCTTCGACAGCGAGCAGGAAGCGCGTGACGCGTACCTGTCGAACTATGAGGAAGGCTGGACCGGCCTTGGCAATATCACCGGTATCACACAACTTGGTTTCAAGAAGTGGATCAATTCTTCCCGTCGCAAGACAAAGGCGTTTGCCGACTACAAGGTGGGCGGCATTCAAGGGCTGGAGGACTACAGCGAGGCGGAAATGCTGGGTTGGGTACGCGACCACTTTAATGATGTGCGCGAGACCAACGACGCCGACGCCGAACTTGTTGATGTGGTTTTCATTGGCTCGCGTGTTCGCGGTGACGCTGATAATGACAGCGACCTTGATGTGTTGTTGGAGTTCAAAGGCGGCGAGCGTGAGGACGACATGTTTAGCATGCTCAACGAGGAACCTATCAGTGTTAATGGAATTGAGTTTGACATCAATCCTATCAAGGCTGAAAAGAGTGGAACCATTACCGAATGGCTGGAGGACCATAAGGGCTACCGAAAAGAAAGGGATAAAGCGGATAACGCCGACACTGCCAGCGCCCACGAAACAGCTCCGCAGGCCGAGAACGAAATGAAGCCTGTCGAGGAGCCGAGCTTGCAGCCTTATACCATCACGCCTACCAAGTACACCACCAAGAAAGGCAAGGAGCTTGACGTGTGGCTGGTGAAGTTTGACGGCGAGATTGACAAACAGCAGGCTACCGACATTGCAAAGGAAACCCGCGGCTGGTGGGATCGTGAGCAAGGCGGCTTCTTGATGCGCAGCGAGGAAGCGGCGCGTGATCTTGCAGAGCGTGTCGCCGGTACTACATCGCAGAGCGATGCACTACCCGAACCGACCACCGAAGAAGCCAACAAGGCTTACGAGGCCGCGATCAGCGCCGAAGTTGACCACGACTTCAAGATGCAGGAGAAATATGGTACTCCTAACTGGGCTGACCAAGCCACTGAAGAGGATCTTGCAGAGCGCGACAGGTTGATTGCCGAGAGAGAAAAAGCTATCAATACCCTTCAAGGCAAGAAAACGGCTGAAACTGGAAACAAACAGGCCGAAACTGGCAAGAAAACGGCCAAAACGGAGTCAAAACGTGAAAAAGTCACGGGTAAGCGGTCAGCTTATGTCAACAGTCAGATTGATGTCATTGCCCGTGAGCTGGCGTCGCGCGATGTTGTTCAGGGCACCGTTGAGGCTATGCCGAGGGAGGGTGATTTGTATGCGCCCTTCTTTGACTGGGTACAAGACTACATCGTCAAGAATTATGCCGACCTGCAAAGTCCCGACCATATTGCCGTGCTCCATGAGTTCTTTGGTCACAAAGACTGGAGCCCGAAAGAGAACACCGACCGTACTTTCAAGGCCCTGTCTGACCTTATCAAGCGCACCAAAGAGATCATCAAGCAGAACAAACAGGCGCAAGCAGCTGCAAGCGAAAATGCAAGCAAACCTGCAAGCGAGGGTCCGAAGCGCATTGTCAGTGACGACCGAATGGCCGAGTTGAAGGCGCGTTTGCGCAATAAGTTGGGCGGCCAGCTTAATGTCGGCATTGATCCCGAGCTGTTGGCCATCGGTGCCGAGTTGACCGTGGGCCACATCGAGCGCGGCCTGACCAAGTTTGCCGACTATGCCAAGGCCATGCTTGAAGATGTGGGCGACGTGATCCGTCCCT
>Ga0310696_10010156_pt1 | contig 10850 bp, 9 predicted proteins | sample AusTroGonzalo_MG_4_FD_203885 | JGI IMG/M metagenome (GOLD analysis project Ga0310696, IMG submission 203885) | Bovine rumen microbial communities from tropical cattle in Woodstock, Queensland, Australia - Gonzalo_02 (v2) (version 2) | ecosystem: Host-associated > Mammals > Digestive system >... | reverse complement strand
AAAACCCGATTTTTTTATGCTTTCATTATTCATACCACAAAATTATGAATAATGATTGTTTGTTTATAAGATGTTGATAACTTTTTTGAAAATCTCACGTAAAGCCTTGTTTTCCAACTCCAAATCGCTTGTGATAAGCCCGCGTTCCATTTCGTTGTCGCTGAATGCGTTCAGGATAATGCGGCTGTGCTCGAAGAGAGTTTTATCCGGAAATATGCTCTCGTAGACGTTTTTTAGAGAGAAGTCGGATTTTACTTTTTCGTGATGGAAATCAGATTGTAGCAATACTTCTCTAAAATTGAGTATTTTATAATTTAACTCTTTGGAATCCAATATGTTAAATCTTTGTAAAGACGCTGATATGTTTTGCGGTGCGAAACAAACCACGCGTTCAAAACCGGCGAGTTGTTCGGTGAGGATATCAAGACTGTCTTTCCATGTTGATAGGTCTTCAAGACAATTCCAGTTGTAGATTCTGTCGAATTTTCCGTTGTTTGAAAGTATTGAGAATCCTATAATAAACTCAGTGTAAGGCTTGTCGCTGTCAAAAAGAGGCACGGCTGGGCGATAGAACAGAAGGTTAAGATATGCTGTTGACTGGTTCCGCTCGCCAATAAGTCCGTAAAGAGTTTTGTAATCAATGGTATATGGCTTGTCGGCATCGTTTGGGATGTTTTTCCAGCAATGGCCGTGAAATTCGCATCTGTATGGCGTGTCGCATTGGTCGCCAACACTGATTTTTGGCGAATGAGGCTGTTTTATGATATCTTTGAAGTGCGCGATGTTTTTTGCAATCACATCCTGATATTGCTCGGCATAATCTTTAACAGATTGAAATACAAACAGTTGTGATAGATCTAAATCGCCGTTTTTGACATAATCGGCGTTGATGTACATCAGTTGGATGTCGGAAAGAGGCACGTTGCAGCCTTTGAGTACGTAATACTGCAAAGCAGCATCTTTCATGTATGTTTGACTGATGCTTAATGAGCTTTTAACTTCGATAGCGCGCCATTTGTCACCGTCACGAACTATAATGTCGAGCATGATGAGCGTGTCGTCGTATTGAAAAACGGCTTCGTACATCACGTTAACGGCAGGGTTGGAGAGGTTTTTCAGTGTCTCGACAACTTTTTTGCTGAATTGTGATGGGGAACTTGGAGTCATATTCAAGCCACCCGGAAAATATTGTTGTGCCAGGATGCCGACATCGGTGCCACGTTTGAATTTAGCACGTTGCTCCATGCTAAGTTTATCGCGCAAAAAAGGTCTGTTTTTAAACAGATAAAGAGCCTTCTCGCATTGCTCGCCTTTGATATATGTGGATTTTGATAATATGTGCATGTTATTGATTGTTAGGAAGTTGAAGAATATTCTTCTTTGCGAAGAAGGTCATGGAAATACCTCTTGCGAGCATAAAGCCGAGGAAAGCGATCCACAGTCCGTGGTTGCTGTAAATCGGGACTAAAACATACCAAAGCGGCAGAAAAACAAATATCGACGATATTATCATGGTGTTGCGGATAGCTTTTGATGCTGTGGCTCCAATGTATATTCCGTCCCAGAGAAACGCCGCGAAGGTTATCAGTGGAATCAGCACCATATATATATAATAAGGTTGTATTTGTTCGATTATAACAGGATGAGGAGATATTAGTTTTACGAACGGAGTGGGGAAGATGGCGTAAAGGATAGCGAACGGGACGCAGATATAAGCACCCCATTTAAAGAGGTGAACCACCACGCTGCGAAGATTGTCGGAGTCTTTGGCGCCGATGAATTTTCCCACAAGCGCTTCACCGGCATAAGCAAAGCCATCGGTGAAATATGAGAATATATAGAAAAATTGCAAAAGTATCATGTTGATACTCAGGGTGTTGTCTCCAAGTTTAGCTGATTGGTTGGTAAAGAACGCTATCGTGAGAACAAGGAGAATGCTTCTGATCATCAAATCCGTGTTTACCTTGAAGAATCTTTTTATCTTATTTATGTCCAATAATATATGGGAGCTAATCTTAATCAGGTAACCTTTGTATTTTGTAAAAATGAAAACCAAGGCTGTAGAGAGTCCGCAATATTGAGCGATTACTGTGCCGAGTGCCACGCCGACCACGTCTTGTTTCATCACCACGACAAAGAATATGCTGAAAACAATGTTTAATACATTGATGATGATGGCGATTGTCATTGGAATCTTCGTGTTCTGCATTCCGATAAACCATCCGTTGAAGCAATAAAGAAGCATATTTGCCGGTGCTGCCCAAATCCTCACGAAGAAATAAGTGATGGCCAGATTTTTTACCTCGTCGCTGCCATCCAACAACATCATGCTGAGTTTTGAAATTGGTGCCTGCAAACATAATATTAATAAGGAGGCGAATATTGCAATAGTTACTGATCTGTAAAGCGAGTAAGATATCTCTGTAGAGTCGTTGGCTCCGTAAGATTGTGCCGTAAAACCTGTCGTTCCAGCGCGCAGGAAGCTGAAAAATGAGTATAGCACACTGAAAATCGTTCCGCCGAGAGCTATGGCGCCAATATAAATAGGAGAGCTGAGGTGGCCCATCAGAATCATGTCCACCAAACCCAGCAACGGAATAGTTATGTTGCTGATAATGTTTGGGATGGCTAATTTTAAAATAGAACGATTCACGTGAAAAATTTTATGCAAAAATAAAAAAATATTGAGCTCTGTATTAAATTTTTCCGTAAATTTGCGCTGTAAAACCACTGAGATGTGGATTATTGTGGAATAATTCCACACATTTCCACAATAAGTGGTGTGGAAAACGAGAAATGAATGACTATTTAATATATTGATAATCAATAAAATATAAAAATTTATTCAAAAAATTTCAGTTTGGCACGGTTTTGGTGTCAAATTAATAACGTTAGCACTGACTAATTTAAAATTATAACACAATGAAAAAAGTATTAACAGTTGTATCGGTCGCATTAGTAGCTCTTTTGATGAGTTCATGCGTAGAGAGTTCAAAGAAGTATCAAGCATTATTGGCAGAGAAGGAAGCTCTTTCAGTTGAAAACCAGAAGATGGAGAACGAATTCAATGCTACAATGGGTATTCTTAATGAAGTTGAGAACAATCTCCAGGCAATTCGCGACGCAGAAGGAATTCTTTTAGTTAAACAGGAAGGCAGTGAAAGAGATCAGCTCGTTTCAGAACTTCTTCAGATCAAGGAAGTCATGGCAGTTAATCACGCTCGTCTTGATTCATTGAATGATGTTTTGGCTAAATCAAACAGAAACAATGCTAACCTTCGCGCTCAGGTGAAGAAACTTCAGGCTCAGCTTGCTGAAAAAGAAGAAATGATTGCAGGTCTTCAGGCTCAGATCGTTGAGAAAGACGGTCAGATTGCAAACCTCAACACACAGGTTGCAAACCTCAACACAGACCTCAACAATGCCAACAGCGAGATTGAAAACCTCACAAACGAAAAGATTGCTCAGGCAAATGAGTTGAACGCAGTGTATTACATTGGCGCTTCAAAGAAAGAATTGAAGGAAAAAGGTATCATGACAAACCTCAAGAACGTCCTCAAGCAGAATGTTCCTACAGAGGATTTCACAAAGGCTGACATGCGTGACCTCACTTCAATCACATTCAACGCAAAGAAGGTCGTTGTTATCTCAAGCCACCCAGTCGATTCTTACAGCCTCGTCCCAGGTGTTGGTGAAGATGGCAAGAAGAACGTGACATTAGAAATCACAAATCCAGAAGCATTCTGGAATGTTACAAAATATTTGGTTGCTATAACCAAGTAATTTTTCTGCTCGTTTTCAATATTTACGGAAATCCGACGCCGCCTGGCGTCGGATTTCTATTTTTTTTAGAATTTTTGTATTGTGATAAAAATAAAATATATATCTTTGCAAAACGAGCAGATGAATTTTTATGTCAAAAAAGATTTTGATAGTTGACGATGACGTCGCTTTTGGCGTAATGTTGAAGACATGGTTTCAGAAAAATAACTGGGACACGGAGCTGGTGTCAACGATGGACAAAGCATTTCAAGCGGTTAATGCATGCCAATATGAGCTTATTCTCAGTGATTTGCGACTGCCTGACGGTGACGGTATTATTTTTCTGACATATCTTAGAGAAAAGAATATCCTTACACCTTTTATTATAATGACGGGATATGCTGATGTGCAAACAGCAGTTAACGCAATAAAACTGGGTGCTTTTGACTATCTTAAGAAACCTATTATTCCGGAAGTGCTTCAACAAAAGATAGAGCTGGCGTTAAAACAAGAGACTGTTAAAACGAAACAAGAGAAAAAGGCTGTTCAGAAAAGTGATGTATCCAAGATTGTAAAAGGAAACAGTCCTGTCATCCAGAGAGTTTACACGCATGTGGCACTTGTGGCTCCGACCAAAATGTCTGTTTTGGTACTTGGTGAGAGCGGAACAGGCAAGGAGTACATAGCCAGGATGATACATGATCAAAGCGGACGCAGAGGAAAACCTTTCATTGCCGTTGACTGCGGAAGTTTGTCGATGGAGTTGGCACCTTCAGAGTTGTTTGGACATAAGAAAGGCTCGTTTACATCCGCAATAGCAGATAAAAAAGGCGTTTTTGAGGAGGCCAATGGCGGTACAGTGTTTCTTGACGAGGTGGGAAATCTTCCTTACGAGGTGCAGAAACAATTGTTGAGAGCATTACAGGAACAGAAAGTTAGACCTGTAGGATCGGCGCAAGATATCAATGTGGATGTGAGAATTATTGCGGCTACCAATGAAGATTTGGAAAAAGCCATTGAGGACGGCCGTTTCCGTCAGGATCTATACCATAGAATCAATGAATTCTCAATAGAAGTGCCACCACTTCGTGAAAGACTCGATGATTTGGAGGAATTTGCGTATCATTTCCTGGCTCAGGCTAACGATGAGCTCAGCAAGGACGTGAAACATATATCAAAAGAAGCAATCGACAAACTTAAAGAGCATCGTTGGGACGGTAACTTGCGCGAATTGAGAAACGTTATCCGAAGAGCCACATTGTTTGCAGAGAATCAGGAGATTGTTGCTGATAATCTCCCGATACTATCAAGCCGGATGCATAAAACTCAGGAAGTTGAGGATTTGGCATTGCAGCCAGGGGATGAGAAAAGTCAGATTATCGCTGTCTTGAAAAAGGCGAGGGGCAATAAGACCGTAGCGGCCAAGCTGCTTCAGATCGACAGAAAGACCTTATATAATAAGATGCACCTTTACGGAATTGACCTTACTTAAATTCCGGATACAATTCGTAGAATTTGTTTTCAAAAGTACGTACTCGAGTTAAAGACTTGCGAGTCCAGTCGAGGCGTATGTCTTGTTTTTCCTCTTCGGTAAGATGCCAGTTGATATCGCTCTTGTGTAGGCGCTGTGTCAATGTGTACATCAACAAGGCGGCGGAAACACTGATGTTGAAGCTCTCGGTGAAACCGTGCATCGGGATTTGGACGTACATGTCGGAATGTTCGAGAGCGTAGTCGGTGAGGCCAGTCTTTTCAGTTCCGAAAACCACGGCTATAGGCTGGTCGAGTGGGAGAGTGTCTGGCGTGAAGTCGTTCTGATGAGGACACGTTGCGACAATCTTATAACCTTTGCTGTGAAGCAGGTCAAAAGCTTCCGGCGTGTTGAATTCATTGACGTTGTACTTGTGCAAGTCGAGCCATTTGCTGCTGCCGACAACGATGTCAGGGTTGATATCGTAAACCCATTTGTTTTCGATGATGTGAATATCCTGAATTCCGGTCAGGTCACAACTGCGCAAAACAGCACTGGCATTATGCGACTGATATATGTCTTCCAGCACTATTGTGAGGTGGCGAGTGCGGTATTGCAGCACCTGTTCGAAGCGCTGTTTTCTCTCATCTGTGATGAAATCGGAGAGAAATTCGTATAACTTTTGTTCTTTTGCGTTCAAAATGAATGATTTATGAATTTAACACGTCGATATTAAAATTTTTACAAATATATTAATTTTTTTGTTCAAGTGTAAATAAAAAAATCGTAAATTTGCAGCTCGAAAAATTGTATTGATATGGCAAAAGAAAACGTACAGAAAGACGAAGAACGTCTCGAACAAATTGAGTCAACATTAGGTAAAACAGAAATGTTTATTGAAAAGAACCGCAATACTATAATGGTGATCTTAGGAATCATTATTGTTGTTGTTCTTGCAATTTTCGGAGTGAAGAAATTTATTTTTGAACCACGTGAAGCAGAAGCACAGACAGCTATTTTCCATGCCGAGCAGCTTTTTGAAAACGATGATTACGCAACAGCTCTCAACGGTGATGGTAACAATGCTGGTTTCATGGATATTATTAATGAATATGGTGGTACAAAGACAGGCAATCTCGCAAGATACTATGCAGGTATCTGCTATCTCAACACAGGAGATTACAACAATGCCATCAAGTATCTCGGCGAATTCAAAGGTAAAGATCAGATGGTGAAACCTTTGGCAACTGGTGCTATGGGTGATGCATATCTTGAACTTGACAATGCTGCTGAAGCTGCAAAATGCTATGAGAAAGCTGCTAAAGAATCGGCAAACTCATTCACAAGCCCAATGTTCCTCATGAAAGCCGGTCTCGCTTACGAGATGGTTGAGAACTATGAGAAGGCTTTGGAAATGTACAAAATCATCAAAGCTGAATATCCTAACAGCAATGAAGGTTTCAGCGTTGAAAAGTACATCGCTTACGTAGAAGCAAAACTTGCAAACTAAGTTGAGTTATAAAAAGATGAAAGATGCCTGATTCTGAAGGGAGTCAGGCATTTTTAATAATATGACATTATGAAGATAGTTTATTTTGGAACACCGGAGATTGCCGCGTCGCAGTTGGAAGCAATTTTATCTGCAGGTTATGAGGTGGTTGCAGTTGTCACTACTCCTGATCGTCCGGCAGGTCGCGGAAAGCAGATGCATTCATCAGAGGTCAAAGAGTGTGCCATGAAGCATGGCTTACCGGTTTTGCAGCCTGAAAAACTCAAAGATGAGGCTTTTGTTGAACAGCTTCGCTCATACAATGCCGACCTGTTTGTGGTCGTTGCATTTAGAATGCTTCCTGAGGTGATATGGAGCATGCCTCCAAAAGGAACTATCAATCTTCATGCTTCGCTGTTGCCACAATATAGAGGTGCAGCTCCAATCAACCATGCTATTATCAATGGCGAGACAGAGACTGGATTGACAACGTTTATCCTCGATAAAGAAATTGATACCGGTGCAATGATTATGCAGGAAAAGGTGGCAATAGGAGAGAAGATGAACGCCGGAGAGCTTCATGACGCATTGATGCATCTCGGAAACGAAGTCATAGTGAAGACTATCAAGATGATAGAGGATGGAAAAGTGGAGGCACAAAGTCAGAATTCTGTGATTGAAAAAGAGAACATGACTTTGAAACATGCGCCGAAGATCTTTAAGGAAGATTGTTATATCGATTGGAATAAATCGGGAAGAGAGATTTATAATTTCGTTAGAGGCTTGTCGCCATATCCGGCAGCTCATGCTAAGATTCAGAATCCTGAAGGCGAAATCCTTGATTTAAAGATTTATGCGACGGAATTGGAGCCAAAAACAAATGAGAATTATGCTGTTTTGAGTCTGAAAACCGACCAAAAGACATATTTAGAGGTCGTTTTAAAGGATTCGTGCGTAAAAATTCTGGAAATTCAGCAAGCAGGAAAGAAATCTATGCAAATTGCGGAATTCCTTAGAGGAACAAGGGTTTCCGAAGATTGGAAGCTTGTTCTGTAATATGCTGATGAAAAAAAATTATAAAAAAATTAAATTTTTTTTAAAAAAAAGTTGTAAGTGACTCATTTTATGTTATATTTGCATTGTCAAAAAAATTACAAACTTATTAAAACTTCACTTACAAAATGAATAAGGCAGAATTAGTAAATGTGATGGCTGAAAAAGCTGGCCTCACAAAGGTAGACGCTAAGAAGGCATTGGACGCTTTTATTTGCGCAGCAACAGATGCAATCCGTAAAGGTGAACGCATTTCATTAGTCGGTTTCGGCACATTGTCAACAACAAAACGTCCAGCACGTAAAGGTCGCAACCCACAGACTGGTAAAGAAATCACAATCGCTGCTAAGACAGTTGTGAAATTCAAAGCCAGCGCTGACTTAGTAAAATAATAAGTTTTACTATTACTATTGACATCTAGGTCGCTGAAAAGCGACCTTTTTTTGTTTAGAATAGCGACCCTTGTCTGCCTTTTTCTTTGAGGTTTCCGTTCTCATCCTGCTCAATTGTGCCGTTGTCGAGCATCCAACGCACGGTCTCCAAGACTTTCTCCTCAAGATAATTCTTTGCTAATGAAGGCGTTTCGTAAACAGGAACGACACGTTTTTTCAGTTCCTCAAGGATGATGTTGCTGATGTTTCGGTATTCTTCATCGTTGATTTTCATCTGATTGCGGATGTTGCAAACGTCGCATTTACCGCATCTTGTCTTGATTTTCTCTCCAAAATACCGTAAGAGTTGTACGCTTCGGCATTCGTTGTCATTGTTAACGAAGTCGATTACCGACTGAACACGTTTTGTGGCGTCTTCTTTTCGGTCTTTGTACACCTCGTCAGACAGCGCAAAGTGCCGTGTGTCCTGGCGTTCCGTAAGATATTGGATTTGAGGTTTGTCGCTTCTGGGAATGTAAGACAAAAAGTTGAATTTATCGAGTTTTTGCAAAATCTGTTCGACTTTTTCAACGCTTATGCCTAATTTGTAACTTATTTGTTCTTCTTTGATTTTGACGAAGTCGGAGAGTATGCCAGGATAGTTGCGCAAAAGATACTTTATCATGGCGTCGAATTCGGCATATTCCACCTGGAAACGATAAAGGTCCTCTCGGCTTGCTTTGATAAAAAGTTGAGAAGGTGTATTCATCGCCTCCGAAAGAGCGAATAAGCCTTCACGTTCCATGAGTTTCAATGAGTTAAACACTTCAATAAGAGAGAAATCGTAGTGTTTTGCAAACTCGGTCATGTCGAACGGATAACATTGTCCATTGCCTGCTCCGACTGGAATCTGCAGGTAGTTGCCGATGGCGTCGTAGATGGCTTTGATCCGTTCTAGCTCGGGATACGACTGTTGCAGATTATCTTTTAGTTGCTTGATATCGCTGTCAGCAACAAGAAGAAATGCCTCGGATGGCTTGAGGTCACGACCGGCTCGCCCCGCTTCTTGGAAGTAAGCTTCGAGGCTATCGGGAAGATCCATGTGAACCACTACGCGGACATCAGGTTTGTCGATGCCCATGCCGAAGGCGTTTGTAGCGGCGATGACTTTAGTTTTGCCATCCATCCACATCTTCTGGCGTTCGTCGCGAGTTTTGGCATCGATCCCTGCATGATAATATGTGGCGCTAATTCCGACAGATTGCAACCAATCGGATATGACCTTGGTGCGTTTGCGGCTGCGTACATACACTATACCGCTTCCTGACTCCATTTTCATGAAGAGTCGGTACATAAGTCCGTATTTATCAGCCACTTTGATGACATTGTATGTGACGTTTTTGCGCTCGTAACTGGTTTGGAAAACATTTCTTTCCTTGAAGCCGAGGCGGAACTGAATGTCGTCTACAACCTTAGGTGTGGCAGTAGCTGTCAGAGCCAGTACCGGTGTGTTTGGAATATACGGACGGACCTCTGCTATCTTTAAATAAGGTGGACGGAAGTCGTAGCCCCATTGTGAGATACAGTGCGATTCGTCGATAGCGAGCAGGCATACCTTCATTTTCTTCACCGCTTCGATGAACGCGTCGGTCATGAGGCGTTCCGGTGAGACATAGAGGAACTTTAAATTGCCGAAAACAGCTTTATTGTATGCTATTTCGACTTCGCTTGGATGCATGCCGGAATAAATGGCTGAAGCAGGTATATTAATATTTTTAAGGTGTAACACCTGATCTTTCATCAGGGAGATGAGCGGAGTGACCACAATACAAACGCCGTCCATTGCCATTGCCGGTACCTGGAAGCATATCGATTTGCCGCCGCCGGTAGGAAGTAGGGCCAAGGTATCACGTCCGTCGATGACAGAGTCGACAATGTCTTCCTGCATCGGACGAAATGAGGGATAACCCCAATACTTGACCAAAACGGCACGTGTCAGTTCACTCATTTGTGTTCTTTTTTGCAAAAATAGCAATTTTTTCAATATTTGCAAGATTTTTTTAAATAAAAATAAAAATGAATGAAAAATAGTAGTATCTTTGCAACGTATATAATTAGGCGAATACGTTTGGTATTAATCTATAGTATAATAAAGTGATAAAGATGAAAAAGGTTTTAAATATTGTTGTCTTTTTATTACTGTCATTAACATCTGTTGCACAGATTAGTAATTTAAAGGATTCAGACAGAGGTTTATTATCAACGGTGTATTTGTACGATACGGTCTGTGAGGGCGATTCGTACGGACAATATGGTTTTGACATTGATAGCATACCGGTTGGTACAAGTTATTACACCTTGCATTTTGCGTTTAATGACAGTACGGTTTATTTGTATCTGTACGCATACGCAAAATCCGAATCATTGATCCAAGCTCAGATTTGTGAAGGAGAGGATTATACAGAAAACGGTTTCAATATTATAAATCCTGAGGTTGGAGTATTGAATGATTCGTTAATTCTTGCAAACTCACATTATTGTGATAGTATCGTGCGATTGGAACTTACAGTGAATCCGGTACTTGACACTACGTATTATGACACAATTTGTCAGGGAAATAACTATAGCGGACACGGTTTTGTCGTTAATCAGCCGCCAGCGGGAATTTACTATGACACAATAGCAAGTCAGACTCCACAGGGCT
>Ga0310696_10010155_pt1 | contig 10851 bp, 11 predicted proteins | sample AusTroGonzalo_MG_4_FD_203885 | JGI IMG/M metagenome (GOLD analysis project Ga0310696, IMG submission 203885) | Bovine rumen microbial communities from tropical cattle in Woodstock, Queensland, Australia - Gonzalo_02 (v2) (version 2) | ecosystem: Host-associated > Mammals > Digestive system >... | reverse complement strand
GAGAGACTCAAATGGCTGAGTGAACAGAAAACAGCCTATGTTAAAGCTCTTCTGGACCTCTTGAGGGACCAAAGGACACTCACTTTCTGTAATGGCATACCTCAGACAGCAGAGCTTGGTAAATACTGCATCAATAGCAGCAAGTCCAAGGGGGAGAATGCCGAGAATCTTGGTAAGTTCAATAGTGGTAGGGTTAAGCACATTACAGCCTGCAATATGCTTGATGAGGGTATGAACCTAGTCAATTGCAGGGTAGGTGTATATGCTGTGCTGAATAGTTCTGAGAGGATGATTAAGCAGAAGCTAGGTCGTTTACTCAGGCATAGTGACCCTATCATCATCATTCCGTACTATGTTGGTACTAGGGATGAGGAACTGGTTAATAAGATGATGGAAGACTATAACCCAGAGTTAGTTACTAAAATAACAAGTTTAACACAATTAAAATTATGAACAAGTTCAAGAAAAAGGAACTGCTTGTTCCTGCAAGAGAGCCTCTCTTTATCCGTCATGCGGCTAATGAGAAGCACAGAGAGATTACAGTGTGCATCCTGACTATTGCACTGCCTTTGGCTACACTCTCTGGAGGATTTATCAATGAGGATGTCCTCAAGGCAGTTAAGAAGGTGAGCACAGGATTCCCCGATGCAAACTTGGAGTTCAACTACAACCCCAAGGCTCCTGCATTTGTATTCTCTGTGAAGGGCAAGACTGAGTGCAGAGGCAATGATGTTGCCGACCAGAGGATTGGTGATGCAGTTGCAGAAGCTAAGGCCAATGCCAAGGCTTGCACTATTGCTGTGAGAGTGGCTCAGGCTATCCATGATGTACTGGCTAAGAAGGTTCAGAGAATGAATGACTTGGTTCAGTTCTTCAATATGGGTCTCAACAGAGAGATTGCCTATGTGGAGCAGGAGCATTACATGAGGATTCTCAGTAGGGATAACGGTCAGAATATAAGTGCCTAACACTAATTTCAGGTATCTGATATGGCAAGTATATGTCTTAATAAGGATGCCTGCAAAGCTGGTGGCATTACCCTCGGTGAGGTACTATTGCTGATTGCTATACATAATGGAGAAGACTTGAAGAGGGCAGAGGTTGCCCTAGTAGAGAAAGGGTTTATAACTGCCAACAGGGATGATTTGTTCCAAGTTGATGGCTGGAGGATAACTCGGCTAGGTGGTCAAGTACTTGAGGAAGTGGTGTCTGAGTCTAACAAGCTTATGACTAAGACAAAGGCTGAGAGGAAGAAAGACCTTGCACAACTGGAAGAGCTGGCTGAAAGACTTAAAGCTGTATTCCCTGAAGGCAAGAAGCCTGGTATAAACAAGTATTGGGCTGAAGGACCTGCTCTGATTGTAAAGAGAATAGAGAAGTTCTTTGAAAAGTTTGGTAGGAAGCCAGAGTGGACAGATGATGCCATAGTTGAGGCTGCTCAGAGATATGTAGAATCCTTCAATGGAGACTACACATGGATGAGAACCCTCAAGTACTTCCTTTGGAAGGATGAAGATGGTGGTCAATCATCAGACTTATATAATGTCTTGACCCATCCTGACCAGCCTATCAACAACAATAGTTGGATGGATAGTGTAAGATGAGCCTTAGAGAAAGAGTGAGTAAGTACATCAAGGATAGAAGACAAAGACTATTAGATGGAGGTATCAACAGTATTCCTTCGCCATTTGTGAGGTTCAGGAATGACTTCCTTGGTTGGGAACAGAGTACCTACTACCTCATAACTAGTTTTACCAAAGGTGGTAAGACTCAGTTGGTCAGCCATCTACTCTTTGATGCACTCCTCTACTGTTACTACAATGAGAAGAAGACTGGAGTATCTATCAAGGTGCTTTACTTCCCATTGGAGGAAACAGAAATGAGGATAATGATGAGATTCCAATCTTGGCTACTTAACAGATATACTAATGGCAAAGTGAGGGTAAGTCCTTCAGACCTTAGAAGCTCAAACAATGAAAGGCCCCTTGCACAAGAGGTGATTGACTTGTTGGAGACTGATGAGATTGTGGATATTATCAACTACTTTGAAGCTCATGTGATATTCTCAGAGGAAACTAATCCCACAGGCATATACAAGTTCTGTAAGGAGTATGCTGAGAATCATGGCAAGGTTACTATGAAACCAGCCAAATATAAGGATGAGCTTGGTATGGTCAGAGAGACTACTACATTCAGTCACTATGACCCCAATGACCCCAATGAGTATGTCATTCCAGTTATTGATACTGTCAACCTCATGCAATTAGAGAGAGGCTTTACAAAGAAGCAGGCTATAGACAAAATGAGTGAGTACTGCATTACACTGAGAGATAGGTATTGGCAATCACCTGTTATCATTCAGCAGCAGAATACTGACAATGAGTCTGTAGAAAGTATCAAGTTCAATAGGACTAGACCTACCACTGCTGGCTTAGGTGACAGTAAGTACACCTCACATGATGCCAATATAGTGCTGGGTATATTCAGTCCTTTCAGATTTGGATTAAAGGAATATCTCGGTTATCCCATTGATAAGTTCAAAGACCATTTCAGGACATTGGAAGTATTGGTGAACAGAGATGGTGAGCTTGGTGGTATAATAGGATTGTTCTTTGATGGTGCTACCTGTAACTGGTGGGAATTGCCCAGACCTGACAACACCGCAGAAATGGGTAAGGTCTATGCCTACCTAAAGAGTTTGCAGGCTCCTGCCAAGTCTTTCCTTATGATAGCCCTTAGTAAAATTGTTAATCGTTTGCAGGGTAACTGAGAATAGGTTATCTTTGCAGTTCATTTTGAGAAGAAGTATGGCTAAGATTTTAGTTTTGGCGAAGAGTGGCTTTGGTAAGTCCACATCCATTGGTGAGATACCTGAGTTGGGTCTGAAAGGTCTTGACCCTAAGACTACCTATCTCATTAGTTGTGTGAATAAGCCTCTTCCCTTCAGAGGAGCCAACAAGAAGTTTGTTGTCACCACACCTGACAAGATTGCTGATGGTAACAGGATTGTTACTAATGATGCAGAGGTTGTGGCTAGGGTGATAACAATGCTTGCTGACCCTCAGTGCCCATTCAAGAATATAGTGCTTGATGACATGAACTACATGGCTCAGGACTACTATATGAAGAATGCGCTGAAGGGTGGATGGGACACACCTAAGAAGATTGGTTACAACACAGGTCTTGTCTTTGATGCAATCAATACTGTTCCTGAGGACAAGAATATCATTTGTCTTGCCCACTATGAGGAATACAAGGACAAGAATGGAGACAGCCTCTCCTTCAAGTATAAGAGTACTGGCAATATGGTAGACTCATACATTACTCCTGAGGGTAAGTTTGAGATTGTACTGTATGGAAAGTCATTCTTTGATGAGAAGGAGAAGAAGTCAGTCAGACAGTTTGTTACCAATGATGATGGCACTTATCCTGCCAAATCCCCTGTAGGAATGTTCGACCTTTATATGCCTAATGACTTAGGCTTGGTAGTAGAAAAGGTCGCTGAGTACTATGGATAGAGATAAGTGTATAGGATATTTGGCATCCTATTCCAAGGGAATACTCCCTAGGAAGGCTGCTGAAGATGTCCTCACCTCGTATGTTTGTGATAGAGGGTATGCAAGTAAGAAGGACTATGTTCCACTGCTTATGATAAAGGCAGATTTGAATCAGCTCCTTGAGTGTGCCTTCAACTATTATAAACTGATATACAACATTTTCACATTATATAGGCCAAATCCCTACAACTCCAGTTTGTTTGGGATGCAGGCGATATTGTTTTACTAATCACACATTAAACATTATGAACGAGAAAAAGTTCAACAAAATGGCTGTGTCGCAGATTAAGAACACTGCCAAGAGCTGTTATTTCCTGAGTAAGGAAAAGGAGAAGCTCGAAAAAGAGATTGCTGAGAAGCAGGCAAGACTTGAAGAAGTGAATGCCCAGTATGACGAGTATCAGGCTCCTATCAAGAGAATGACTGGTGGCTATACCACCAATGAGTTGCTTGACAGGCAGGTGGTAGACACAGGCAAGGTGGACAAGGATGGTAGGCCCATCAAGGTCACTAACTATGTCCTGAAGTACCCTGACACTATTGTTCCTCCCACACAGGAAGCAGAGCCTACTGCTGCCCCTGAAGAGGCTGTAGTTGCTCCTGAGGAACCTGAAACCGCTGAACCCGCAGACCCTGCCATCTAAAACTATAGGAGGTTACAACTATGGCATTTAGTACTGGTAGAGAAAGTACGGAAGGCTCCATCAAAAGGTATATAGGTGTAGCAAGTGTGTATGTGCTTGCTGTCAATCCTACCAAGGAAGACTTGGAGAAGCTCTATGAGAGAGACATAGAGAATGCACCTGTGTATGTTGAGGAGAAAGAGGTAGGTAAGGATGATAACAAGCACATGACTACTCAGTGCAGAATTGACTTCATCATCAAGGCTGACCCTGAGAAGTATCTTGGTGCAGACAACCAGCCTCTCAATTTCGTAAATAGGGTTAGCCTGTTCCTCAGAAATGAGTACAGGTACAATGGTGACAAGACCAAGGTTCAGGTCATTGACAAGTATGGTAGGACTGCATGGGTGAGCATTGAAGATGCAAAGAACCATGTCATTCCTCAGTACAGCAATGGTCCTGCGAACATTGACAAGGACTACAGACCTGCCTATTATGGTGAGGAGACTCTTGTCAAGTTCCTCATTGCCTATCTGAACATCCCATCTCCTCAGAAGTATGTGGATGGCAAGTGGGTAATGAATGATGCCGATAAGCTGGCTGACAGTGAGGCTGGTCTTGAGCACATTCCTGATTACTTCAAGGGTGACTTCTCAGAACTGAGAAACATCATAGGCTATCAGCCTAACAACAAGGTTAAGGTATGTATTGGTGTAAGGACTACTGATGACAACAAGCAGTATCAGGCCATCTACACTGGTATGTTCCTGAAGAATGGTGTCAATGACTACAGCAGGCTTGACAAGGCTATTGCTGAGGACAAGAACAATGGTGCTTACGGTGACACAGAGTTTGATACTGCTGACCTCCATGAGCACATTGTAAACAGTACTGACCTCAGTATGCCAGCTGCTGGCAGTATGCCATTCCCACCTGCAAGTCAGGGTGCAACACCTTGGGGTCAGAAGCAGTAACTTTTAATTAGACATATTATGTTCAGCACAGGAGTAGACAACATTACATTCGCTGACATCAAGAAGAAAGTAAGTGATGCAGAATTGGTATCATACTATCTTGGTGTCAATGAGATTCCCTGTATCATCTCAAGTCCATTGAGAAGAGACAGGAGGCCATCTTTTGGTCTGTATTCAAGTAATGGTGTCAGAATCAACTGGGTTGACCTTGCTACTAAAGAGAGAGGGGGAGTATATGACCTCCTCTCTCAGTTGTGGCATTGCAACTACAGGGAAGTTCTCACCAGAGTACACAAAGACTTGGCTAAGTTCAAAGGAGAAGCTAAGGTTAGTAACTATGTCCCATGCACTATCAAGGATGCAACTACTTATAATAGTAATACAGACTTGCAGTGCAAAGTCAGAGAGTGGAGACAGTATGATATTGACTATTGGGAATCCTTTGGAATTAGTCTGGAGTGGCTAAAGTACGCAGAAGTCTACCCTATATCCCATAAGATTGTCCTCAAGGATAATAATAGATATGTGATGGGAGCTGACAAGTATGCCTATGCCTATGTGGAGCACAAGGAAGGCAAAGTTACCCTGAAGATTTATCAGCCCTTCAATAAGGCTGGTTATAAGTGGTCCAACAAACATGACAGGAGTGTCATTAGTTTGTGGACTAAAATCCCTGAAAGTGGTGAAAAAGTGGTCATTTGTTCATCGCTTAAAGATGCTCTTTGCCTATGGGCCAACACAGGTATTCCTGCACTGGCTATACAGGGTGAGGGCTATGGAATAAGTGATACCGCCGTTAATGAACTCAAGAGAAGGTACAAGCAAGTTTATGTTATGCTTGACAATGATGAGGCTGGATTGCAGGATGCAGTCAAGCTTTGTGAGGCTACTGGGTTCACCAATGTAGTGCTACCACCATTCCAAGATGGCAAGGATATATCAGACCTCTACAAACATGTAGGCAAGGGTAGGTTCTTAGAGATAATAAGACCTCTCTTTGGTATCTACTGTGAGCCAGAGTATGATGATGACTTACCATTCTAGACCAACAATTAACATTACATTAACAAAAAAAAAAAAACAATGAACAGAACATTTACTGTTGTGGACTCAACAACACAGAAAACGTCCACATTCCAGTCAACTGCTGAGACTTTGGCAGAACTTAAGGCTGACCTGCGTGCACATGGTATTAACTACAATGGTATGACCATCTATGAGGGCATCTCCAAGACTGAGCTGAAGTCTGATAACTCAGCTCTGCCTCACGATGTTCCTTACAAGGGAGGCACCACCAACAACTTGGTATTCAGACTGACCAAGAGTGAGAAGAACATCAAGTCTGGTGCTATGTCAAGACCTGAGGCTTATGCAGCTGTGAAGAAGCTTGGCTTGCAGGATGCTATTGCCAAGAAGTATGGCAAGAACTTCACCATGTGTAAGACAGCCGACCTCATTGCAGAGGTAGAGAAGGCTCAGAAGAAGTCAGCTGCTCCTGCTCCCAAGGCAGAGCCTAAGAAGGTAGAGAAGCCTGCTCCTAAGAAGGAGGAGAAGAAGGAAGAAGCTGCTCCTGCACAGAAGCCTGCTTGCAAGAAAGGCAATGAGGAGGGTGGCTGCGCTGCTATCAAGGGTCTGGCTATCCTGACTAACACTCTGGTCCTCAATGGTGTTATCTCTGAGGCAGAGGGTAAGGAAGTTGCTGATGCCCTGAATGTTGAACTGGCTGGTGCTCCTGAGGGAACTTACTCTCAGGCAGAGATTGCTGCTATGTTTGACTTCTGCAAGTAATTTTACTCCATCTTTTATATAGAGGACAGGTAAGGTGAATCATCCTGCCTGTCCTCTTTTTTTTTTGGTCTAATTATGACAGAAGAAAGAATAGAGACAGTAAAGTCTATCTATGATGAAGTCTATGGCCGCATAATGCAAGTCTATGATGTCTTCAAGGACTATTATGGAGAGGACATGGTAGACTGCACTTGTCCTACTTTGGAAAGTATAATACAATGGGTAGAAGGTAGGGAAAGTACCACAAGGAGCAGACTCATTGAGCACTTGCTTGGGTATCTCAGACAAGAGGGTTACAGTGATGCTGCCCTGATATATGTCAGATGGCCCAAGGTAAGGATTACCAATGAGTATGACAAGTATGTGGATATTACTGAGCTGTTTGCTAGAGTTATTGTTGACAGGGAAGGCAAGATAAAGAGAAGGTTTGACCTTACTAGGACAGAGTATAATGCAATACAATGGACTAGCGGTTATGTCCACTCTCATGTTCCCTCATTCAATCCTGCTGGTACTAATCCCCCAGGATTCAACAGACCTTGTACTGGCAGTGGCCCAATAAATGCTACTATAAGCACATTACAGCACTCCCCTACCAATGAGATATGGGGTCTGTTTGTCTATGAGCTTGACAAGTATGTCACAGTAGAATCCATAGCAGGCACACCTCACTTCAGAATGGCTAACATAGGTAGCAGAAGCTCTTATATTAACTTGAATCAGAACTTCCCTGTAGATTTCATCAGAGACTATACCTTTTATGTAAGGTCAGGCAGGTATGATGGTATCAGGCATAAGGAGCTTACTGAGTTTGTCAAGTATTTCCTAGGAAAGAAATGTATGAAGTTCTCATATAGCAATGGTTGTTGGGGACTTGGAGAAACCTTCTTGGAGTTTTGGATTAGGGTAAGCAACTGCTTCATTGAATGGTATAATCAGATGTATCGTGAGAAGAAGCTGAGATGTTCCTTGGAGGACTTAAAGAAGGCAAACATCATAAAAGAGTATCTTGTAGCTGAGAACAAGGTGTATTCCTTGGACTATCAGAATGTCATGCAGAGTACCCAAAGGGCAGAAGGGCATGATATGTTCATGTTCAAAGGCAAGATGCTTAAACTTCATATCACTGATGTGGGTAGTGAGGACAGTGTAACTAGGTCAATACTCATAGACAGGGATGTATGCAGAGCTATTTTGACTAAAGTATTTAAACTAATTAACAGTACATATGGAAGAGAAGAAGGAACAGGCGAAGCCCAAGGAGAAAGCACTTCGCCTAGTCAAAGCTGCTACTTTATTTAGTATGGTTATACCAGAGGAGGTAGAAGCTAAGATAAGGCACCTTTGTAACAGGGTGCATGATGTAGAGTGGTCTGGTACTTTGTTCTATAAGGCAGAAGGCTCTATGGAGGATGGTACATTCAAGGTCACTTGTGTGGACTTCTTTGTTATGGATATTGGTACTGCTGGCTTTACTCAGTATGATGAGTCAGTAGAGGTGGTTGACTATATGTGTCAGCACCCTGAGTTGCTTGAGAATGGTATATATCAGGGTCTTATCCATAGCCATAACAACATGGCTACCTTCTTTAGTGGTACAGATACTGCTACTCTCCTTTCAGAGGGTCAGGACACTGTTCACTTTGTATCACTTATTGTGAACAATGCAGGTAAGTACACTGCTGGTGTCACAAGGAGAGTGACAATGGAGACCAAGGCAGAGGGAACCATCAAATACACCAAGGATGCCAGCTATAAGACATACCAAGATGGTGTAGTGACCCTTGCTGCTGCTCAGTCTGAGGAGAAGAAAGTCTCTCAGGTCCAGAAGGATGAATATATAGAGTGGTTTGGGTTGGCCATAGAGAAAGCAGAAGTCAGCAATGACTTTGAAGAGGTTGACCAAAGGCTTGCTGAAATCAAGAAGAACAAGGCAAAGTCAAGACCCAATCCTTCTTATACTCCTAGTTATCCCGCAGGTGGTGGATACGGCAGTTTGTATCCTACCTATGGTATGGGAAAACCTGTAAACAGAGAGCCTGCTAATCCACCTTACTTCCCTCCTACAGCCCCTACTTCACCAACCCTTAATGACAGAGTAGCTAACAGTAGGACTATAGTTACTCCTGAAAAGAACCTCATTAAGGATGAAGCCAAGCAGCTTAACTTGTTTGAGGGTAAGCAGGAAGAGGCTACTGATGACAATGAGCCTATGCCCCTGTGTCTTATTGAGAATGCAGATGCTGACCTCATTAAGACTTTGGCATATCAGGCACTCACTGGAAGTATCATTATCAATAATGAGAGCAGCCTTGACATCAACGCTTGGGTCAATCAGATGGACAAGCTGTTTGAGAAGAGGTTTGGCAGCTTCAAGGAGTCTGCTAACGAGGAAAGGTATCTTGAGTGGCTTGAAAAGCACATTGAGACCCTTGTCTATGAACCTGATGAGAGTCTCTTGGACAGGCTGTCCATGAGTTATGGTACTGACTTTGACACAGCTGATACTGCTGAGGTCATAGCCTACGACCTAATTAAGTTCCTTGAGGACCTCCCTGACTCTTATTGCAAAGAATGTATTATAACAGAATTAAGAACTTATTTACCAGATGGAGTTGACAACGATTACCAATCTGCTACAGATGGAAACAGCAGCCCTGCTTGACTATTGTAACAGAGTAGTAGAAATAGAAAACAACAGAGGATGGGATGCACAAAGGCTATTTAATTCCATCAGCCAGCTAAAGTTTGCACTGTCCTTGTCAGAGACTACTGTTGACCAAGTGCTTCAGCTTGAGATGCCTATAATGATGCACTTAGTCAAGTATGTCAGGGTTAATACCTCTATTAACTGGGACATTATGCCTATCAATCAGAACTTCACTGAGGGGCATGAGAAATTCGTTACTTGGTTAGATGCTGATGGCTGTCAGAGGTTCTCTATTATGTCAGAAGGCGGTGCAGCTACTCTCTATACTTACCTTGATGCCCTTGATGAGGACAATGACACTGAGTTTGTTGAAGAACTCACTGACCCTAACAGGGTAGCAGAAAGAAGAAGGATAAGAGAGATTGTTGACAACTACAATAGAGTGTCAGTTTGTCAGTCAATAGAACAGGAAGGACACCAGTGGTTTGAGCAGTATCTTAGGTGTTTTAACCTATGGGCAGAGGGAGAATCAGCAGTGGAGGAAGAGATTATTCCTGCCAACTCTGAAACTCTCTTGGTCAGGGAAGAAACCTCTAGATTCAGTAGTGCTACTTGGTATCAGGCTATACAGGACAAAATCATCACACTTGCTGGTGTAGGTGGTATTGGCTCCTATGTGGGATTCCTGCTTGCTAGGATGCACCCAAAGTCCATGTTCCTCTATGATGATGACAATGTGGAGTCTGCCAATATGTCAGGTCAGCTCTATGGTAGGAGTGATATAGGTCTGCCTAAGGTGGAAGCACTCTCCAAGATGATTGACAACTATGCCAACTATGAGAGTGCCTTTGCTATCAATGGCAGATTCGTGGAAACCAGTGAGGCTTCTGACATTATGATTTGTGGCTTTGACAATATGGCAGCAAGAAAGCTGTTCTTTATGAAGTGGACAGAACATGTGTATAGTAAGCCTGAGGCTGAGAGGAAGCATTGTCTGTTCATTGATGGCAGGCTTGCAGCAGAGGAGTTACAGGTACTGGCATTCACTGGAGACAATGAGTGGGCTATCAATGAGTATAGGTCTAAGTTCCTATTCTCAGATGAGGAAGCAGATGCCACTGTATGCTCATATAAGCAGACTACCTACATGGCTAACCTCATTGGTTCACTGATGGTGAACATCTTTGTGAACTTTGTAGCTAATGAGGTAGCAGGATGGGATGACAGGGATGTTCCCTTCTTCACTTCCTATGATGGTT
>Ga0310696_10010153_pt1 | contig 10852 bp, 5 predicted proteins | sample AusTroGonzalo_MG_4_FD_203885 | JGI IMG/M metagenome (GOLD analysis project Ga0310696, IMG submission 203885) | Bovine rumen microbial communities from tropical cattle in Woodstock, Queensland, Australia - Gonzalo_02 (v2) (version 2) | ecosystem: Host-associated > Mammals > Digestive system >... | reverse complement strand
GGTATGGAGTCGAGCCGATATGAGGGTACAAGCGTAAGCGCAAGTAACGGTTATCTGAAGGAGGGCTTCGATGATTGGGACCACGCGTATGTTAACAATGGTACTGCAACCTCCACCGATGATGGACTTGGCGCTGGCGGAAGTCCTCACGGCGAATCACGTAATGTATCCTATTTCGGACGTCTCGGATGGAACTGGAAAGACACCTATATGGTAAACGCCACACTGCGAGCCGACGGATCCAGCAAGTTTGCCAAGGGACACCGTTTCGGTTATTTCCCATCTGTTTCAGCAGGATGGACCATCAGCAACGAGAATTTCATGAAGCCCGTTGGTTCTGTTATCGATTTCCTTAAGCTTCGTGCCAGCTGGGGACAAGTAGGAAACCAGAATATTTCTGATTACCAATATCTGGCACCCGTTAAGAACACCAACACCCATTACCTCTTCGGCACCTCGGGTTATGACGATACCGAGTCGGTGTCGCAGTTGGGTACTAACTGGGGAGCCTATCCCAGTCGTGTGGCTAATCCCGATGTAACCTGGGAGACCTCAGAACAGTTGAATATCGGTATCGATGCCAGAGTGTTTGGTGGACATTTGAATATGAACCTTGATTATTATATCAAGACCACCAAAGACTGGCTGGTGACAGCTCCGATACTGGCTACAGTAGGAACAGGTGCCCCCACTATCAATGGTGGTGATGTGAAGAACAAGGGTTTCGAGTTTAATATCACATGGAATGACATGATTGGTAAGAACTTCCGGTATTGGGCTGGTATTAATGGGGCATATAATAAAAACGAAGTAGGTAGCATACCTACAGATGACGGTATCATTCATGGTGCTACCAACCAGCTATATGATAATGCCCCAGAGTTCTACCGTGCACAGAATGGTCATGCCATCGGCTATTTCTGGGGATATAAGACAGCCGGCATCTTCCAAAACCAGCAGGAGATTAATGACTGGATAGCCAATGGCAACGGCGTACTTCAGGCAGATGTCAAGCCTGGTGACGTGAAATACTATGACATCAACCATGACGGGCAGATTAACGACGATGACAAGGTGGACCTTGGCAATGGCATGCCTGACTTTACATATGGTTTCAATTTCGGATTCGAATGGAAGGGACTTGATTTTTCGGTATTAGCCAACGGTGCATCAGGACAGCAGGTGGTGCAGACATACCGCAACCATGCCAATGCCCAGGCCAACTATACCACAGAAATTCTTCAGCGCTGGACTGGCGAGGGTACTAGCAACAAGATTCCTCGCGTAACAACAACGAATATCAACTGGCAGTTCTCTGACTTGTTTGTGCACGATGCCGACTATCTGCGAATCTCCAATGTGACCCTGGGGTATGACATTTCACGTCTTTGGAATAGTAAGATCTGCAAGCAGTTGCGTCTCTATGTACAGGCTCAGAATCTCTTCACGTTTACTAAATATAAGGGAATGGATCCGGAAATCGGCTATGGTACCGATGGCTGGGTGAGTGGTGTCGATGTAGGTTACTATCCCCGTCCGCGCACATTCCTGATTGGTGCTAATGTCAAATTTTAATAATGGGAGAAATGATTATGAATAAAAAATTTAAGATATCGACTCTTATCGTAGCGTTGTCATTGGTCTCGATTTCATGTTCAGAGAGTTTTCTGGATGTAGAGTCGAAGACGGAGTCGAACACAAGTAACTTTTATAAGTCACAGAACGACGCATGGCGTGCTTTGATTGGCTGTTACGATGGCTGGCGACAGACCAGTAGTAGTCCGGGCTTCTCATTTTATGTAGCCTCAGAGGTAATGGGTGCAGAGTGTTTCGGTGCCACTGGTAATACAGATGGCAGAGGCTATCAGGTGGTCGATCGCTTTGATATAGCTCAGTCTTCATCCGACCTTAATCTTTATGAAACAGACTGGGCACGCTATTATGAAGGAATCTACCGTTGCAACGAACTCATTAAATATGAGGAGCAGATTGAGTGGAAGAGCGAAAACCTTCATAGTACTTACATGGGAGAATGCCATGCATTACGTGCCATTCTCTATTTCGATCTGGTACGCTGGTTTGGCAATATTCCTCTTCTTACAGTGGCCACAGAGGAAAATGTTCCCCAGGCTGACCCTACTGAAGTGTATCAGGTAATATTCGATGACTTGCAATATGCCATTGACAACATTCCTGCAGGAGCCTATCCAAAAGCTGATGCAGTAAATAACGACGGACATATCACAAAATATGCCGCCGAGGCACTCTATGCACGCGCATACTTATACTTTACGGGTTACTATGGTGGCTCTATTGAGGGCGTAACTAAAGATAAAGCCTTGGCTTATTGCGAAGATGTTATCAATAGCGGTGAATATCAGCTGGTGTCTGAATATAAGAACCTTTGGCCTGCCTCTTCTGCCGGTATCGCTGAGGTAGGCGACGCAGTTACACTGTTAGGAACATACGCTGGTGACGGTAATTCAGAAACTGTTCTGGCTATGAAGTTTACCAACACTCAGGACTATAATGGCAATAACGACTCTAACCGTTGGCAGGTAATGCTGGGCATGCGTAATCTGCCAGTGGCACCTTACGGACGTGGTTGGGGAGCCCTGACGGTGAATCCACAGTTTGTGAATCAATACGAGGCTGGCGATTTGCGTAAGAAGGCTTCTGTCATCGATATTGTTAACGAGGGTATTGTCAATGCCGATGCTTTCGAGGCTAGTTACAAGGACCAGCGTGAGTATACGGGTTATGTCATCAAGAAGTACTCTCCACTCTGTTTTGCCGATGGTACCAGTGCAGTGAAGATTGACGGCAGTGGTGGTTTTCAGGAGCAGAACCATCAGGATTGGGTTATTATGCGTTATGCCGATGTACTGCTGATGGCTGCCGAGTTGGGTAGTGGTAACGCTCAGAAGTATCTGGACCAAGTGCGTGCCCGTGCAGGATTGCAGCCGGTAACAGTCTCTCTGGAGAATATTATGAAGGAGCGCAGATTTGAATTTGCCTTCGAGGCTATCAACTATTGGGATTTGCTACGACAGGGTGTAGACTATGCTGCCCAGAAGATCGCTACCGATGGCATTGACGTGATGTCTGGCGGCAATGCCGACAAGGTTGTCATCTCAGCTCAGAATTTTACAGCCAAGAAAGGGCTCTCTCAGATTCCGCAGAATCAGATTATCCTCTCTAATGGCGTACTGAAACAGAACCAAGGATGGTGATTATCACAGATATTTAATTGATACAAGAATTATGAAATCAAATAAACTGATACATTTTATCATTGCTGCCATCATGATATTTATGGCAGCCTGTGCGCCAGAGTCTGACAGTATGGGCACTGTTGACCTGACGACAGCTCAACTGGCTGAGAATACAGGTTTCTCTGTCAATGTTGATCAATCGACTAATCAGGTTGTCTTCAAGAGCCTGCTTCCAAGTAGTTATTCTGTATATTGGGAATATGGTCCTGCACCTACTTCTGATGCAATCAGCATTTCCGGTACCAGCACTACTAGTACCTATCAGGTGGGTATTGCTTTCGATGGTGATTATTATGTTCGCATGGGTGTTCAGACCCGTGGAGGGCTCGTATTCAGCGATCGTGCTACCTTCCATATCGATGCCATGAATCCAAATCTGATCTCCGATGCAGCCTGGACTATGCTTACCGGTGGTGTCGGACATTCTAAGCAATGGGTTCTTGACCTCGATGCAGCCGGTACCAGTCTTAAGTTCGGTGGTCCAAAATGGTTCTACACCTCTGGTATGTCGTGGGACAGTTTCCATAACATTGCTGGCGAGAATTATCTTGATTCCGACCAGTGGGATTCCTCGACAGCCATTGATCCTACTTACGCCAGTGAGTGGTATTGGAGTGCTGACTGGGCCGGAAATGGATGGATTTGTGGTGCTGCCGACTATGGTGTGATGACATTTGATCTTATCAATGGTGCCAATGTTGATGTAAATGGCATAAAAGGTTCATTTAATATGGACGTAGCCAGCCATACCATTTCATTCACAGGTGTCATTCCTCTTAGTCCGGGACAAGATGATGCTATTATCGGACAGCGTCCCGATGGCAATTATAAGATTATCTATCTGACAGATAACGCCATGCAGATAATGTTTGATGGTGGTTCAAACGACAACACTCCGTTCACCTTCAACTATATCTCAAAAGAGTTTAAAGATAGTTATGTTGCACCTGTTATTACCACCATCACTCTACCTGAGGGTTGGAAGGACTATGTGCAGCCATTCAATCAGAACATAACCACTTATAAGTTCGACGAGGACGCTCCGTTTGGTTGGTTTACTCTGGCTGGCGAGGAAATCAAACGCTCCGGCTTTGCTGGCGATCCTGACATTACTGATGCTGAGTTTGAACTCAACTCTAAGACCAAGACTTTTAAGATAACAGATATTCAGGGTAATGTGACTGAAGGCACTTACGAAATTAGCGACGATGGTGTCATCACCTTTTCGCAGTTGCCTTCGTTTGGAATCTCTACCAATAAGAATATCAAGTTTGCTTCTACTACCAGTCAGCTGCAGGTTATCAGTTATGAACTGAGTGATCGTACCGGTGACTTGACGGAACTTTGGCTGGGATCACGCCAATACGACGATCAGGGAAATGCCTATGAATACCTGGCTTATCATTTCAAGAAGCAGACTGGTGGCGCCCAGGTCGAGACCTTCACAGGTGTGCTTAGTTTCTCGGATACGGGTTGGGCATTCCTCAACAGTCCTGAGGTCTACATTAGTGGTGAAGGTGACTATACCTTTACGCTGACATCTGATGGCTCTTCGAATACGCAGGATCCTTATTTGATGTTCCTCGATGTGGCCAAGATCCTAAAGAAACATCCCAACACGGATATGGTCTTGAAGAGTATCAAGGTTGATGGTCAGGAAGTGATGGGGTCGGAAGAAGGCATGGACGATACAACCATCTCACGTGGTATAGGTGATGATCCTACTACAGGTCGCCGCTACATTCTGAATCCGTGGAATGAAGAGTCTGCAACACATACACACCTCTTCAAGTTCAATAACACAATCGAAGTAACAATTAATGTAAAATTCGATGTTGGCGAAATCGTTCTTAAGTAATTGAATAATGAAAAAACGTATGACGATGAAAAAGATTATTTTTAAAGGTTTCACGCTGCTTGCCGCTGTACTGATGGTGTCGTGTAGCGAAGACGAGAACTATAGCTCAAGCACTAATGCCGTTGTGACATCTATTACCACTGGCGATGCCTCTGTTACAGCCATCTCTGCTACTGCCTATGGTGCAGTTCAAGATTTGTCGGGCATGGCTCCCAGTACCTATCAGGTGGGAACTGTATATGGACTCATGTCTGATCCTACTAATGGCGGAACGCGTCAGATAGGTTCAATCGACGATCAGGGAAATGTCTCTACAACATTATCTGGACTGACAGAGGGTACTACCTATTATTATGCCACGTTTGTAACTCTGCAAGGCAAGGTAACCAAGTATGGCGATGTTAAGAACTTTGTGGCAACTGATGCCGATGTGGCCACATCGGCTGCAACGGACATCACAGCCTGTACAGCTGTTATGAACGGACAGGCACAGGGTATCGATGATATTCTTGCAGCATCTTCAGTAGGTTTCAAATATGCTCTGTCTTCTGATGGCGTGCTGACAGGTGTTGAAGTTCCTGTCAACGAGACTGCCAGCTCGTTCTCTGCCAAAGTGCCATCTCTGCTCCCTGGCACCACTTATTACTATGCTGCTTATACCAAGGTGGGCGATTGCTTCATTCTGGGTAATATTCAGAGTTTTACCACTGCCTCGCAGGTGATGGAGTATGTTGACATGGGGCTGAGCGTATTGTGGGCAAAGTGCAACATTGGTGCCGAGAAGGAGTCTGAGTCAGGCATTATGGTTGGTTATGGTGATCAGTCGTTCTACAATTATTCTGCCAGCAACGATGACTATACCCCTTGGGATCTCGCCGGAACCGAAGATGACACAATCTATGGTTTGAGCATCGATGGCGATTCGAAGTCGAAGAGCAAGATGCCTACCATCGGGCAGATTGAAGAGCTGATAGCCAAGACTACCCAGGAATATGTAACAGTCGATGGCGTAGATGGTATCCGCTTTACTGCTAAAAACGGCAACAGCATATTCTTGCCGCTTGGCAGTTACTGGTCGGGTACAATCAATGAGATTAACGATGCTTATAGCAAGACTTTGAAAGTGGCTTCAGAGGGTGCGTCGGCTGGACTCTCTCAGCGTGCGCTCGGTTTGCCTATCCGTTCGGTTCGTGATGAGGAGCCTGTTGAGGAGGGTATCTCCATCCGCAACTATAATGCCGTGCAGGGCGATATTGAGGGTAACGGCAACTATCGCTTCGACATCTATAACGAATGGGACGGTTCAGGTACGGGTACCGACGAAACGTCAGTGCTCATCCGCAGTGAAGTTAACTTCCAGGAGTCTATCTCAGTAACCTTCACTATCTCTGGTATCGGCTCGACTGAGTGTCAGGCAACCATGATCTTTGCTGATGGCACTTGGGGTTGTCAGAACTGGGGTTATAACGATAATGGCGAGGGCTCTGTAATGGTTAAGGGCGATGGCACTTACACCATGACGCTGCATGGCTCAGGCTCCAGCATTGCCATCTTCGCTATCGACTTCATCGGACTCTCTGCTGCTGTCGGAGCAGAGAATGTCAATGTGCGTTTATCGTGTGTCAGAGTGGAATAGTAATAAATCGATTCATACTTTGTGTAATTATCATGAAAAAGATGCGCAAATCTCTCTTGATTCTGGCGGTGCTTCAATGCACCGCTAGTTTTGCAATCCTTCCTAATGCAATGGATATTGCAGGAAAGATGTATCCAGGATGGAATCTCGGCAATACCCTTGAAGGAGGTGGAAACGACAATAACTACACGAATAAAGGCGGTCTTGGAGCAGAGAAAGCATGGCAAGGGACAACTACTACGCAGGCTGTTATTGACTTTGTGGCTGCCCAGGGATTCAAATCGGTACGTATTCCAGCTGCCTGGGTGATGGGGCATATCACCGATGGCGAGGAGGGCATGACTATCGACACTGACTGGATGGAACGTGTGAAGGAAATAGTTGATTATTGTATCAATGCCAATCTATATGTGATTCTGAACGACCACTGGGACGGTGGCTGGATACAGGGCACTTTTAAAAATGATATCAGTGAACTCGCGATAGAAAAGAACTGTGCCAAGATGAAACGGCTATGGAGTCAGATTGCTGAGGCTTTTCGTGATTACGACGAGCACCTGCTTTTTGCCGGCCTGAACGAGCCGGAAGCAGAGACGCTGGCGCAGACCGAAGCCTTGATGACTTACGAACAGGCATTTATCGACGCCGTGCGTGCCACTGGCGGCAATAATGCATCGCGCACCCTTGTTGTACAGGGCCCGAATACGAGCATCGAGTTGTCAAGCAAATGGCTCGATGTCGGCAAATTTAACGATTCTGCCAAAAACGCATTGATGGTTGAGGTACATTATTACAGCCCTCCCCAATTTACAGGAGTGTGGGAAGGCCCTAATGGAGACGAGCCCTATTATTTTTGGGGTTCAGGCAATCACGTGCCCTCAGGGTCGTATGTAAAGTATAATGCTACCTGGGGAGAGGAAAGCTATGTCAGGGAGCAGTTCCAGATGATGAAGGAGAATTTCGTTGACAAGGGAATACCTGTTGTCCTTGGTGAATATGGAGCCAACTGGCGTGAGTTTACCAATAGCTCTATCCAGAAAAAGCACGATGCCAGTATTTGGCTGTTCCATAAGACCATCAACGAAGAGGCCATAAAACGTGGCATTATACCATACGTGTGGGACATCAATAATCCCAATCGTTATGGCACTGGTGGCATCATGTGTATCATAGACCGTAGCAAGCCTTCGGTCTTCGATGCCAATAGTCTGGATGGAATCATGACTGGTGTAGCGGCTGCTCAATGGGGTGGCCCTACTTCAGGGATTGAAAGTGTATTGAACGGACAAAAGGAACAATGTGCCCGGCAGACAGCTTATAATCTGATGGGGCAACGTGTGGTTTTGGGCACAAAGGCTACGGGTAGGCGAGCCTTGCCCGGGAATAAGGGATTACTCATCATAGGCAGGAAAAAATACATCTGTAAATAAATGGGAGCTTGGTCTCTTTTTTTTCTTCATTTGTTGCTTTATTGATGGAAAAATTGTAAATTTGTGGCCAAATTTAAGTAAGTAGATGAATAGATTATTGACTGCATGTATCATATTCTTTCTGATGACAGGGTATGCCAGTGGACAACAGAAGTCCCCTATGGGCTATAATGTCGCTTCGTGTGGCCCTGTACCGACGGAGAACCAGTTGCAGTGGCAGGACATGGAGATGTATGCCTTCATCCACTATTCGCTGAACACATACACCGACCAGGAATGGGGCTTCGGCAACGAGGCGCTGGAATTGTTTAATCCTTCTGATCTGGATTGCCGGCAATGGGCACGAGTCTGCAGGCAGGCGGGCATGAAGGGTATCATCTTCACCGCCAAACACCACTGCGGTTTCTGTATGTGGCCCTCGGAATTTACTGAGTACTCTGTCAGGAACACGCCTTGGAAGCAGGGCAAAGGCGATGTGGTCCGCGAATTGGCTGATGCCTGCAGGGAAGAGGGACTGAAGTTTGCCGTGTATCTCTCACCTTGGGACCGTAACCATAAAGACTACGGCAGGCCGGAATATGTTACATACTTCCGCAACCAGCTTCGCGAACTGCTGACAAACTATGGCGACATCTTTGAGGTGTGGTTCGACGGGGCCAACGGTGGAGACGGCTGGTATGGCGGGGCCGACGAGACGCGCACGATAGACCGCACGACCTACTACGAGTGGCCCGAGACCTATCGCATGATCCGTGAGTTGCAGCCACAATGCCTTATCTGGAATGACGGCAGCGACCGTGGTGACCTGCGATGGGTAGGTACGGAGGCCGGTAATGTTGGTGAGACCAACTGGAGCCTGCTCAACCATGATGGCGAGGTGACGTGGTCAATGCTTCACTATGGATTGGAAGATGGCGACTCGTGGGTGCCTGGCGAAACGAATACGAGTATCCGTCCGGGCTGGTTCTATCACGATACCGAGAACGAGCACGTGAAGAGTCTCTCGAAACTGATGGATACCTATTATAAATCGGTAGGACGCAACTCGACGCTGCTATTGAATTTCCCCATTGCCCCAAATGGTCGTATCCATCCCAACGACAGCTTGCGAGGCATTGCATTCAGCAAGATGATTCAAGAAGTGTTTAAGAAAGATTTAATTGAAGATGGAAAATTGACAATTGAAACTGGGATTGGCGCAGAGACCGAAGGCAATTCTCAATATTCAGTCTTCAATATTCAATGGGATAAGCCTACAGCCTTCAATCGTTTCGTAGTTGAGGAGGACATCCGCTATGGTCAGCGTGTGAAGAAATTTGCATTGGAAGCTGAGGTTGACGGCAAGTGGGTTGCCCTGAAGGATGAACTCGTAGAGGGTTCAGACGGTCTGACCACCATCGGCCATCGTCGCATCGTCTGCTTCCCCACCGTCAAGGCGACAAGATTGCGATTCACTGTCCTCGATGCCAAGTGCGATCCTGTCATCAAGCGTACCTCCGTGTATCTGGCTCCTGAACTGACAGCAGACATTCCAGATTCAGGGGAGAAGCGCAGCAGTAACCTCCACTACTTCTTCAGCAGTCCCAGGCAGATGATGATAGACTGGGATACGGAGCAGACCATCTCGTCGTTCAGCTATCTGCCTCCGCAGAATTCCAAAGAGGGTATGATTACTCACTACACCCTCTGGGCATCCACCGATTGGGCTAAATGGACGAAATTGGCCTCGGGCGAGTTTTCGAATATTGTCAATAACCCCATCTGGCAGACCATCAGGTTTGACACTCCCGTCAAGGCCAGGATCCTCCGCTTTGAAGCCGACCGGCTGGCTGAGGGTGAGCGCATGGCCTTTGGGGATATAGAGGTGATAACCAAATAAAAAACGAAATATGAAACGGCTATTTATGATCTCAATGGTGCTGAGTGTATGCATGGGCACTATGGCACAGACCAAGACACTCTTCGATAGTGGTTGGGAGTTTTCTCACGATGGCAAAACCATCAGCGTTGACCTGCCTCACGACTGGGCGATAGCTTACGCCCCCAATCCGGCAACTGGTGCCACGGGGACGGATGGCGGCTGGTATCCCGGCGGACGGGGCGAATACCGCAAGACGTTCAGGACGCCTGCTGCCGAGATCGTGAAGCTCCACTTTGAGGGAGTCTATCAGAAGGCGGAGGTATTCGTAAACGGACAGAAGGCGGGACAGCATGCCTACGGATATACGCCGTTCACCGTCGATGTCACGCCGTATTTGTATCAGGACAAGCGCGAGAATGAGGTGGTGGTCAAGGTCGACAACAGCGAGCAGCCCAACTGCCGGTGGTACACAGGCTCGGGCATCTACCGCCACGTGTGGCTGCAGACGATGCCCTCCCTGCACATTGCGGAGAACGGTGTGTTTGTAACCACGCACGACATATCAGCAGAGAGGGCGATTGTCGGCGTCGAGGTCACGGTAGCCAACGAGTCTGACCGTGACAGGAACGCTATGGTCGTTGTGGGTAGCGGCATGATGATGGTGGCCGTTCCCGCCCGTCAGACGAAGACCGTCGCAACCAGCTATGCCGTCAGGAACCCTCGTCTGTGGTCGCCCGACGATCCCTACCTCTATGAAGCGAAGGTGGAGCTGAAGGAGTCGGGCATTGTCAT
>Ga0310696_10010151_pt1 | contig 10852 bp, 23 predicted proteins | sample AusTroGonzalo_MG_4_FD_203885 | JGI IMG/M metagenome (GOLD analysis project Ga0310696, IMG submission 203885) | Bovine rumen microbial communities from tropical cattle in Woodstock, Queensland, Australia - Gonzalo_02 (v2) (version 2) | ecosystem: Host-associated > Mammals > Digestive system >... | reverse complement strand
GTTTCTCTCAATCCATTCTTTGTACTGGGTGTAAAGCGGGTCCTGTTCCAATTTTGCAATTTCATTCTTAGACATTACCCAGACACCTTCATTGTTTACCATTTTAACTTCGTGAACAACGAAACGAGAAGACCAAAGTCCCAAAGCCGTCAAGCGGCAAGTGGAGTGCTTTTCGTCACGATTACGAAAACGAAGGTCGGCAGCACGATTAAGAGCATCTTCCTTTGTATCGTAAGTATCACGAGTGGTCAGATGTGCTATCTTATCTACGCCATTAAAATACAGTGCCTGATTAACCAAACTCTTGTGTTTGGTGGAGCTAAAACCTTCGCTCCTTTGATAACTAATTTCAAAAACACCGTAAATTTTTTCGTTCATAGTAACCTCGTTGTTTACAGATAATATAGAAAAATCCATTGAACCTGTCAATGGACTTTAGTAAAAAATATGTAAAATTAAGTTTACAATATGAAATCTTTCTCAAGCTCGTTCAGGCGCTGACCAGTTCTGACACGTTTTATTTCCAATTCTATTTGTGGATAGCCAGATACAAAACCGCCCAGACCTGTAAAGGTCTTGAGAAGGCGACCATTCTTCCATACAGTGAATACAACGCCAGTAAAATCCTTTACACCAGTTGTATCAGAATAATTCTTTACTGTATTCACCAACATATTCAAATTTCCTTCCAGGTCAACTTTGAACATTGACGAATAATGACCGAGTACCTGATAACCCAATCCAAACTTACTGAGTGTTAAAGCAATTTCGTTTTGTTCATCTGATGTAAAATGTCTTGCAGTCATCTTTTCTTCCTTTTGTTGTGATAGTTGTTCCAAGTTTCCAATGGCGGTTGCTTCGTTAAATGGAAGTTGCCGCAGAATTGACAATGATAGCAGTACTTTTCTTGTCTATCAGTTCGGCCTTCTTTCCGCAACCGGTCAATTCTATACAAAGCAAATTCAGCATCTACTTTTGATTTGTAACAAATTTTGCCTGTTTTACAATCCCAATTCATTTCTTTTATTCCTTATATAAGTTTTAAATTCTTTAACAGAATAAAATTTGATGAGTTCGGAAGCCATCTTTTCAGCATCTTTGTATTTTTCACAGTACAAATCTTCACCATAAGCAGAAAATTCTTGTAACTGCCCAGTGTGATAAAAATTAAAAACATATAATGGCTTGTTGAGAATATCAAGTTGAATGGGAAGTTTTTTAGGCTTCTTTTCGTAAGATTTAAAATCCTGTGCCGTTACAATAATCTCAAAGAATGTATTTGTTTTTAAATTGTGAACATTTAAATGAATGACTACACAATCCCGATTAAGTTCTTCTTGATGAACGAAACAGCCGTTGTTTTCCAAAAATTCCTTAAGTTTAGCAGCACACTTTCTAATCGCATCATTTCTTGGTTTCATTTTCAAAGTCCTTTTCTATTTCTTGTTGTTTTTTAAATGAATGAAATTGTTTAAGAATAATCTGATATTGTTTGAGTAAGAACAAAGACTCTTTAAAGTGAGTTCTAAGTTCATCTACACTATCAGTTTCCATCGTTCCCACAACTTCAATATACAAATCCTTTTTATGGTTTCTAAGGTCATTGATGTACATAAGTTTCACAGTGGGATTTATTGCAACTTGTTTCATTGGAGAATAAAAATTAGCAATATTATGTGTAATGTCACCACAACCTTTTACATAAGCAAAGTAAAATGTTTTTTCTTTTTCCAAAGAAAGTTCAGGAAATTCACTGACAACCATTTTAAATTCTTTTAAAGTCATTTTGCAAAATCCTTTCTCATTTCTTTAAGTTTCTTATTGACTTTTTGCTTCTTGAAAATTTCCTTAATCCTCAAACAAAAGTCAACAAATTCATCTGTGGTCATATTGCCAGTCAATCGTTCATCATTTGCGTGGTTCAAAATTTCCCTACTAGGTTCCAACAAATGCGGCCAAATCACAACTTGTTGAGTGTTGCGATTTATGATAAAACGAATATCGCAAAGGTCATCTTCATAATACAGACCACCGTAATCGTTTTTGGTTTCTTCTTCAGCTTCAAATCCTGTTTTCTTCGCAACTTCGTTAATCCAGGCATTTGTGCCTACAGGATTTACAAACAAAAAACTTTTAAGTTTCGGTGCGGCCATATTTATCCTTTATTCTTTGTGAAATGACTGATGAACCCACTTTAAATATTCTTCCATTTCAGAATCAGTCAATCCGTCAATATGGTTAACTTTTTTCATATAAGCGACAAAATCATTTTCTTTCATACAAGCTAAATGCTTGATACCAGTAGAAGACAAATAACGCTTATTATTGTCAGTTGTAAAGTAAATGGTTTCCAGGTCCGAGCAAAGATTTTTAGTGTACCATTCCTGGGTCATTTCACTATCAAGGTCCGTTCCATTACGAAGACCTTTAATGATAGTATAACTTTCGTGTTCCAAACACCAATCCTTCAGCAACTTATTCGGCGGTAAAATATCCACTTTAACACTGAAACATTGAGTTCTAAGACCAAGCTTATCAATCATTTGTTTGGCTACCTTTGCCCGTTCAGCGCTTGAAAGAGAATATTGTTTGCTGGGATTATCTGCAATCAATAGTGTAACAATATCAAAATAATCCAGACTGCGCTTGAGAATGTCAAGATGTCCAGAATGGATAGGGTTAAAAGAACCAGCGTAAACTCCAAGCATAAAAACTCCTTGTTAAAATTCAATATAAACTAATGCTTCAGCAGCCGCATCAGGTGTACAACCTTTGTTATACATTTCTTCCAGCACTGCACAATAATCGGAATCGTAATTTGTACCGTACCAACTTGTTTTCTCGTTTTGGTTAACTGTACCATTTGAGTTTATTACAAATATATTCCAAACATTATCAAGCCAAGTAGTCAAATTCATATTTACTCCTTTATTGTTTAAGATACAAAATAATAAAAGTCAGATTAATTGTCAATTATTATTTTGTAAATTTTTTTAAATCAAGAAACCCTTTCCACCTGTGAGTCGGCGAATAATGGCAGCTTTCTTTTCCAGTCCCATCTTATTGAAGTTTGGATATTGCCTGTAGGCTTCTTCCCATTCAGGAGTTAACTTATTTTTATCACCATAAGATTTAATATGGTTTTCGGCTTCCTGAACCATATCTTCAATGCTGTTATACCATTCGGGTTCACTCCAGTCAACTGCTACCCAAGGCTGCATATGAATCATATAGCCTTCACCAATGGGATAATCTTCTTCTTTAGCTTCTTCTTCGTTTGTAATGAACAGGACCTGGAAACCTTCCAAATCTACATATCCATCTTTCATAAAGCTAATGTAACCTTCCCCTTCATCAAGCACTTTCCAACCTTCGTGCTTCAAAAAGGTTTCCTTGATTTTATCCTTCGTAAACCGAGGAACATCATAGTGTTTATGCGGGTCTTCAAAAATGTTTCGCATTATTTTACCTCCATACAAGAATAAGCATATTTCAACAAATCAGAATGGTAAGTTAAAGTATACAAACCTTCATCACCACACATCATACAATCTTTTTTGTTGTAATAATAGTATTTCATATCAGATGCTTTACTAACAAATTCATAACCAGCCTTTTCACAAGTTTCTTTTGAAGTAAAACCAGGAACAGTTGTGGTGCCCGAACCAGCTGCATGACCTGTGCTATATAATGTAAAAAGAAGTAGAACCCACATTATTTACCTTCCTTTTCTTCATAGTTCTTAAGTTTCAAATGGGCTTGGATAATAGACCACTTCACAAGATGATAAACACCAAGGAAAAATCCAATACCAGCACCAACCGCGATAACAACCCAACTTATATTATAAACATTGTAAATGCGAGCTGTAACCAAGTCACAAACCGCCATCGCAAAAGCCGGGGCTGTAAACGCTGTGTAGATAATCCAGAATGCGTAAATAAGTTCGCTTTTGTTATTCATAGTTTTCTCCTTGTTCAAAGTCACTTTCTAGTTCAAGCTTTTTCAATGTTGAATTAAATTTTTTCTTCGCTTCTTCCAACACACTGATACTTAACAGAGATATTTTGATTTCTTTTTCCAAAACTTCAGGCAGGTAAATTTCATCGTATGGCTCAGGAAAAGTTACTTCAGTTTCACCTATACCATCTTTAAATTGTGCCAAATTCAAAGTTATAAATCTGGAATATTTAACATGGTCTTCACCGGTACTATATCCAAACAAAATAACTCGGTCACCTTCATCATCAAATCCAGTTACATTATTCACATAGCAGCGATAAAATGGTATAAGGTCTTCGTGTGAAACTTCCAGTTCCAGTTGTGGAAATTTCGCACAAATGTCTTTAACTTGTTGTTCTTCCATTGACTACACCGCCTGTTTAGTTTGTTCAAACACCTCGTCAATGAACTTATCAAGAACATCTTCGTCAATTATGGTAGGTTCATCCATACCATCAGCGTCTTCATTTTCCCAATATTCATCAGACAGTTGTTCTTCTTTTTCTTCAACTTTAGTGGCAACAGATACATTGTTAATTTGTATGTCAAAAAGTCTTGGAGCACCAAATTCATTAAGGTAATTTTTAAGATTATTTTGATAATCAGTATCGTTGGTGGAGTCAAAGCCGAATACCTTTATGTGACTATCCACCAAATGTTTAAAACCAGCACCGACTTCGTGGAAAAGTTCTTCCATATCCCAATAACGAATTGCTTCCTTAAGGATAATTTTAGCTTCATCGTCGGATACATCAAGCTTATCCCACTGGTATTTGATTTCACCAGATGTCGGAGTGTATGCCCATTGTAAATTAAGAACCATTACATTCTCCTTTATTAAAATTCGTAACCCTTGGCATATTTGCCAGTCGTGTTGTCCTTGATAATCTTCGGGATAATCATACCACAGCGGCAAATGGTAACTTCGTGGCCGATTTCAATTCCCATCTTTTCAAGCTGAGCAATATTGCAGAGCGAAGCCTTCTTGATGGTGGCACCCTGAAGATCAACCGGTGCAATCACACCAACCGGCGTAAGCGTTCCATTTCGCATCTGCCACTTAATGTCAATCAACTTCGTCACACGAAGGACCTTCGCCGGCTTCAGAGCAATCTGAGTTTTCGGACGCTTGTTGGTTGCCATATCAACCATATCAATCTTGTTTTGCTTCCAAACCAAGCCATCAATATCGTATTCAAGGTTATCCCAATCTTCCCAGACTTCGTCAAGGTAATCCATCGCCATCTTGCCAGTGAGATTTTTGAAGAACTTGTACGGAGCAATATTGAATTTGTTTGTTTCAAGAAATTCAATCAGCTTTTCCTGAGTTTCAAAAGATTTGCTATCGTCAATGTTGCGAGCGTCATAGCAGACCACAGTGAGCTTTTCACAATCAGCACCATCAAGGTGTTTCATAATACCATTAGCAGCGGCTCGGCAATTTTTGTATTCACCAGCAAATTCAGTTTCATAAGTGGAACGCTTAAGAAGAACTTCGCCACGAACAGCACCAGTGTAAGGGGTGGTGAGTTTCATCGTGACACCATTCATCTTCTTAACATTGTCAGTAATATCATCACCGGTTTCACCATCGCCGCGAGTAATGGCCTGAACAAACTTTCCATTCTTGTAATTGAGTTCAATGGAAGCACCATCCATCTTGTATTGACCAACGCAGAGAGAAGCATCAATTCCACAAACGAACTTATCCATTTCAGCTTCAGTATTTGCCTTGGATTGGCTTCCCATCAAAATTGTGTGTTTTGCCTTCTTAAAGCCTTCAGTATGGTCGGAACCAACTTCCGTTGTGAGAAGAGCATTTTCCGGGTCAAGTTCCTTCAATTCATCCATCAAAGCGTCAAATTCAGCATCACTAATCAGGGCTTCGTTGTTGTAGTAAGCGTCCTGGTTTTTCTTGATTTCAATTTCAAGTTCTTTAATGCGGGAGTTATTTGCCATTGTTTTACCTCATTTGGTGATTTGTTTCATTTTCTAAGTTTAATATAGAAAAATATGGGTCGGTTGTCAACCCATATTCGTTATTTTTATGTAAAATTTTGTTTACTATTGTTCAAAATCTTTCAGAATTTCTACCTTTTTATTCTTTTGCATTTGTTTTTTATATCGCAATACTTGATAATCAAGAAATTCTTTGACTTTATCAAAATCCATAGTGAGCCAAGGTTCTGTAAACTTATATTTACCTTTTCCACAAAAAACAAGTTCATCTATTGATTCTTTCATAATTGGCAAAGAAAAGCCTTTCAAATAGTAAATCCACCAGGTGGGACTTTCGTAAACACAAGGATACTTTTGAAGCAATTCTTGAAATTTCTTCTTTTGGTCCTTTATCGTCATTATTTCTGCTTTTGTGTAACCACTCATAGATATACTTTGAAAGTTACTGATGAAATGTTTGCAATTTCAGTAGCAAATAAAAAGCCATTCCTGCGTTTAAAATTATCTAAGTCTTCATCAGAGATAGTCCAAGCACGATTAAACCATTGGGCTAAATAACTATTCCAATTACTGCCAAGATAAATTATTCCTTCGTATCTTACACCATTTGCTTTTAACTCAGTAATGTACTGCTCATAGAAATATAAGTCAAAGTTATCGTTAATGGAAATTGTAAACGAATTAATACCAAGATGTTCATACATCGTTATAATTTCGCTTATATTGAACTTTGGTTTTAATCCTTCTGGGATACGATTTCTTTTGCGGCCTTCGTGCAGTGAAGCATTAAGTTTCAAATACTTCATTGATGATTCTTGTTTTTCTTCTTCAGACATCATAGTACTTCGTACTCGTTTTCTTTCAGAATAATCTTTTCTTCCTGTTTTGGTTCTTCAGGAATTTGTTCTGGCTCAGAATCTTCGTCCAGCATGTGGGCTCTGCTCATTACATCTACATATTCGTGAAGCAAATCATCAGACTCCCTTGCAGATGCTCCACAAGTTTTTTTCATAAACATATGGAAAAAATCCCTGGCTTCTTCAGGACTACCTTCACCATCTCTGTGTCTTCTAAATTCATCTTCAGTCATAATAACTCCTTTCGTTCATAGTGTCAGACAAAATATAGTAAAATAATCTGAAAATAGTTGTAAATTAATATTTACAAAGGTAGACCTAATCGTTTCATTTCAGCTTCGTATTCAGCTCTATTATACAAATTATCACTATAAACTTGTCCTTCAACCGCTGGTTTAAGTTTCAATTCATATACAGGACGGGTATGAATACGGATTGCGCCTCTCCAAGACCTATACCATTTGTGAAATGAAAGTTTGGTTTTGTGATAAACTAACTTTAAATCAACTCCAAAACGCTGTTCAATATCTTTTAATGAAATAGACCCATCAAAGTCCAAAGTCATCTTATTTTTGTGGCGTAATGCAGTCAATTTTTTGTCTTTGTAATCTTGTTTTACCTTTACAAATTTATTCCATTCTTCAATAGAAGGAATTTTGGTTTCAAGAGTTACAATGCTTTTTAATTTGTCAAAAGCATCTTGTTTCAACAAAAAGATTGAATTTTCGCCCCAATGATATATCCTATTATACTTGTCATAAGCAAGCTGAGTGTTAAAATATCTGTGATTATTAAGTACAATCATATCACCTAATGTAGAATCATCGCAGTCTACACATCTACAGGTACAATTAAATACAATAGGAACTTCTACCATTTTAGACTTTTTATCGTAGGAAACATAATGCAGCAATTCACCTGGTACAATTAGACCAGTTATACTTTCAATTTCTTTTATTGCTTTACTAATGTATTGTTCTCTTAGTTCTGATGTTAGTCGCATTCTTCAAAGTCTCCTGCCATTATTCTTAGTTTTTCTCTAATTCGTTTTTCTTTCAGACCTTTAAGTCTTTCTTCGTATTGTCTTCTAAGTTTTCTAACTGCTTTTGGAAGTGACCTACACGATTTAGGTTCATACGAACTATCTGTAGTTATACGTTCATACCAATATGTAACTTCTCTGCACACTTCAAAAGTTTTATTATTTGGATTAAGTTTCATAATCCATTCTGACGGTACCTTAAATTCATTCAAATACCAGTAATGGTTTCCACCTCTTTCCTCGTAATAGACTTGAAGGTGTTTTACAGTACGATTAACATTTTCTACTGTTAATTTGTATTTGTCTTCAACCATTAAAATCCTTCTCCATTTCATCAACTTTTATTCTGGATTTCTCTTTTTTGATTTCGGCTAAATAAGTTCCTTCAAGATGTTGTGTGGAAAGCAAAAATGCAGCCATTCTAGTCAAATGCTTTTCAACATCTTTAATGTTTTTGGTTTCAAGGTTCGCAAAGAACTCATATCCAAAATCATTATCAGAATTTAAAACAAGATGAAAAGCTGTAAAAATATCTACTTCACCCGAATGTTTCCAATAAGTTAATACATCATCATCAGAATCAAAAACTCGTGGAAAACCTCTCTTGATTTGTAAACGCCAGCATAGTTTTTCCTTAATAATATCAAAACAGTTTGTGAACTTGTTTATAACTGCGTCTATTTCGTTCGGCCGAATGGATTTAGAAAAACCTATCATTGGAAGTCCTTTTCAATTAATTGTTTTCGTTTTTCAATTCTATCTTTTTTGTTCGCAACAAGCAATTCTTTTAAATGTTTTGCCCAGCCATAAATTTTCTGTTTGATTTCTTCATCAGTCAATTTATCTACTTCAGCACATCTATAAGTTTCACCTTGTGATTTTTCAGGTGACCATTCCCAAGCGGCACCTAATTGGTCTCCAAGTTCCCATACTTTTTCTTCTTGTGTGAACTTGTTTACAAACACCCATTTAGTAGGACAATGGATAAAGTAAATTTGCTGGGTATCTACAAACCATCTTACGCAAGCAACCTTTTCCAGTCGGAAATATACATCACACCAACCGACATTCGGGTCACAGTCATAAGTACAATCTAGTTTTTCTTCACTAAATTGTTCACAGACCTTTTTTACGCAATCTTCGTATTCATCTTTCCATTTCATACAAAGTCCATTGTTGCTTCCATCTTCTTAATTCTAGCACCTGCTAACTTATACTGCATTTCCAATTTGTTCAACTGTTCCAAGAACTTTTTGAATTTCGTATAATTTAAATTGCCATTGAAGATGTACTCTGTTTTAAGAATTTTCTCGTCTTCAACTCCGCACAAGAACCTTAATTGAAGTTCTTTCACAGCTTCAAATTTGTGGTTTCCATCGTACAAATCAAAAGTCGCAGTACCAAGTTTTAATTGCTTGTCACGAGTTTTAATATCTACTTTCTTTTCCCAGTCAGTAGTTTCATAAGCACGGCAGTTGAAACCTGCAGTTTTAAGTTCGTTAATCATACCATCAACTTCTTTGGTATAATCCTTTTTCTTTGTAACCTCAGTTACTTCATCGTCTTCATCATCTATAATAGGGTGGCGAAAGTATTCGTGACGTATCCAATCTGCATAAAATGGGTCTTGTAACATTCTTTGTCTTCGTTCCCAATCGGTGTTTTCAATCCACCTACGGAAGAACGGGTCAGTTTCATCAAACATTGGAAAAATCTCCTTCAAAAGCGTTCATTCGTTGTTTAATATTTGCTTGTTTCAAAGTTAGGTCTAGTTTTTTAACTTGTTCCATCAATTTTTTAAATGATGAAGCATAAGTTTTATTAACAACATTTACACTGGTCTTAACAACCTCATTCTTCAACATACTATAATCTTGAGTGATTTGAACATCTTCAAATGTTTCATATCCATAGCCAGGAGAAGTAAGTGGTTTGTTTACAATTCCTAAACAAAATTGTTTATCACTTGAAAAGATGTATAAGTTCCTTGTTTCTCGCATACAAGTAAAACCACAAGCTTCGGCCTTCTTTCTGTATTCTTCTAACTTGTCACCATCTTCAACAAGTTTAAACGCAGCTGTATTTAGTTTATATTCACACTTAAATCCCATCTTTCGGCTTCCTAAATTCTCTATCAAGAACTTTTAGTTTGTTTTGAATTGTAAGTTCCTTTTGTTTCTTTGCAAGTCCATTTACAATTTCAACTTGTTTGGTATAAAATTTTTCAATCATTTCATCAGTGATTTCTTCCAAATGGGTAACAGAAAGCTGACTATTCAAAAACTTTGTCCTGATAGTAACTATTGTATTTCCCCACGAAGTTTCGTAGTGCATTTCACCCCAAGTAACATCAACTTTAATATCACTCTGGTAAATGAACTGTGCAACACAGTAATCCTTTATCATATAAGTGAACATTCTTCGTGTTCCAGTACCACGCCAGCCACTCAACTGTATCTCAGGAAACTTTTTAACTATTCGTTCATTTCGGTCAATGAACTCTTGAAACAAATGGAAGTTATTTCTAAAATCAACCATATTCAAAATCCTTATTCATCAGTTTAATTTTTTCCTGGTTAATAATTTTCTTCACAGTTTGCTGTAGCTTTGCTTCGTCTAGCTCGCCATCTTTTAAAAAATGTTCGGGTGGATAACCACATATTGCAACTGAACGAGAGCCTTTGATTCTGTAAAAAAGCAATTCGTGACAAATACTAACAAAGTAAATATCCAACGAAGAATAAATCAATCTTATATCATACTGTCTCTGTTCAAAACCTAAACTGGTTAGAACAGAAACTACTTTTTCGTTGAATTTTGCTTTTTCTTCTTCAGTCATTACTGTTCAAACTCCACATCAACAATGATTTTCTTTTTCTTTGCTTCAGCAGTCTTCAACCACAGCACAATTAGTCTAACCCATTCTGCTGCTTGTTTGGCCTTTTCCTGTGGAAATTCTTTTCTGAACTTCGTTTCAATTTGGATTTCGGGA
>Ga0310696_10010150_pt1 | contig 10854 bp, 9 predicted proteins | sample AusTroGonzalo_MG_4_FD_203885 | JGI IMG/M metagenome (GOLD analysis project Ga0310696, IMG submission 203885) | Bovine rumen microbial communities from tropical cattle in Woodstock, Queensland, Australia - Gonzalo_02 (v2) (version 2) | ecosystem: Host-associated > Mammals > Digestive system >... | reverse complement strand
TTAACGGTCGCCACGGAGGCGGCCGTTTTTTTATGGAACAAAATGAAACAATGTTCACTATTTGATTTGGATTCACAAACATTTTAAACCATGAAAACGCAAAAAATCAACAAGTTCTTTGAAAGGTATGCGACCTTTCTCCTGAAATGGCGATGGGCGGCCATCGTGTTGTTTGTCATTGTTCTGCTCGTCTCGTTCTATGGTATGTCCAAGATGGTTCAGCAAACCTCTTTCGATGACTACTTCATAGAAGGAGATCCCATGCTGGTGAAGACCAACGAATTCAAAGCTCACTTCGGGAACGATTACTTCGTCGGCATCCTCACCGAATGTGACGATCATTTCACCAAAGAAAACCTCACCACGCTGCGTCAGTTGGGTGAGGAGCTGCTGGATTCTCTTTCATACGCAGACAAAATCACCTCGTTGGTAGATCTGGAATTCATGCTGGGGACGGAAGACGGAATGGAGATCGTCCAAATAGTTCCCGAAGAGATTCCCGAAACCGGTTCGGCGGAAATGGAGCAAGTGCGGACTCTGGCGTATAGCAAACCCTTCGTGGCGCGCAAGCTCGTTTCTGCCGACGGCCGAAAAGCCTGGACGCTTCTGAAACTGCGCGCATTCCCTTCCGAGGAGGAATGGAAACAGACCGGGAATATTTCCCCGGATATCATCACAGGCGAGGAAGTCTCCCGTATCATAGCCAAAGAGAAATACGCATCCCTGCACCCGCTGGCCACCGGCATGCCCTACGTGACGCAACAGAAGACGGTCTATATCGGCCAGGAAATGGGACGTCTGGTGATGTTGGCAGCCATCATCTGCATTCTGGTCATGCTCCTCATGACGCGTTCGCTGCGTGGTGTGGTATGCCCGTTGTTGTCCGTACTGGGTGGCGTATTCCTTACCTTTGGCATCGCCGGCTACACGCAAATGTATGTGGACAGCACCGTGCTCATGATTCCTGCCATCCTGGCCTTCGCCGTGGCCATTGCGTATAATATCCATATCTTCTCCTACTTCAACCATCTCATGCGTCAGCACGGGAAACGAAAGGAGGCCGTGGTGGAGACCATGAGCGAAGTAGGCTGGTCGGTGGTGTTCTGCGGCCTGACTACTTTTGTTTCCCTGCTATCGTTCCTGATCATTCCCATCCGACCCATGAAGTGTGTGGGGATCATCTGCTCCTTGACCATCCTGTTCGTGCTGCTGGTCACCCTGGTCATGACGCCGGTCCTGATTTCCTTCGGCAAAGACCGCAAACCCAAGCCGGGCGTCGACGGAGAAGGCGGAACGCGCCTGAGCCGCTTTATGGAAAAGATCAATGATTTCACTTTCAAGCATTCGAAACCCATCGTGATCGTGTTTGCGCTTGTATGTGCGGGCTTGGGCGTCGGACTCTGGAAGATTGAACCGGCATTCGACATCGAGCGCACCATGGGAATCAATGTCCCGTATGTGAAGGATGTCCTGACCGTGGGACGGAGCGAACTGGGTGCGCTGTATTCCTATGACCTGGTGATGGAGTTCGAAAACGAAGATGACGCCAAACTTCCAGCCAACCTGAACAAACTTGAGCAACTGGAGCAATTGATCAGCACGTATCCGCTGACCAAGCGCACCAATTCCATCCTGGATATCCTCAAAGACCTGAACCAGACGCTCAACGGTGGAGACACCTCCAGTTTCCGCATCCCGGACACCGAGGAGGAAGTGGCGCAGATGCTCATCCTGTACGAGAACGCCGGCGGTTCCGAGACGGAGTACTGGATGGACTATGACTACAAACGTCTGCGCATCATGGTGGAGATCTCCGATTTCAACTCGGCTGAGGTGGAACGCGAACTGAACGATATTACGAAACAGACGGCGGAGATGTTCCCCGATGTCAAGGTGACGGCCGTGGGCAATATCCCGCAGTATACCACCATGATGCAATACCTGGTGCGCGGGCAGATGCAGTCGTTCCTGATATCCGTACTTATCATCGCCCTCATCCTGATGATTGCTTTCCAGAGTATTCGCGTGGGACTGATCGGCTTGATCCCCAACATGATGCCGGCTATCTTCGTGGGCGGTTACATGGGCTGGGCCGGCATTCCGCTGGACATGATGACCGCGACGTTGATTCCGATGATGCTGGGTATGGCCGTCGATGACACCATTCATTTCATCAACCACTCTAAACTCGAGTTCAATCGGAAACCGGACTATTCCCTCGCCATCCGGAGGACCTTCCGCGTGGTAGGTGTTGCCATTGTCACTACGTCCATCATCACCTCTGCGGTATTTGCCTGCTTCGCCACATCGGCATGTGCGATGTGCATCAATTTCGGCGTACTTGCCGTCATCGGCATCCTCTCGGCCCTGCTGGCCGACCTGTTCATCACCCCGTTGCTGGTGAAGAGATTTCATGTATTTGGTAAAGAATAATAAATGATCATGAAAAAGTTAGTTATTATGGCGGCCCTGTTGTTTGCCGCCGCAACATTGAACGCCCAAAGCGGGCGGGACATCATCCAACGAGTCAAGAACCGTCCAGACGGTGAGACACGCTATGCGGAAATGCAGATTACCCTGATCAAGAAAAACGGAGACAAGCGTGAACGCAAAATGATCTCCTGGGCGATGGACCAGGGGAAGGATACCAAGAAGATAATGTTCTTTACTTATCCCGGCGACGTGAAAGGGACCGGATTCCTTACCTGGGATTACGACCAGGCCGGCAAAGAGGATGACAAGTGGCTCTATCTGCCTGCCATGAAGAAGACGCGCCGCATCAGCGGGGCTTCTTCCAAGACCGACTATTTCATGGGAACAGACTTCACTTACGACGACATGGGCGGTCGCAGCGTCGATGATGATACGCATACGCTGCTGCGGGAAGAAATGCGGGACGGACACAAATGCTGGGTGGTGGAATCCGTTCCCAAAGACAGTCATGAGATCTATAGTAAAAAAGTATCCTGGATCCGTCAAGACTGCGAAACCGCCGTCTATGTGGAATTCTACGATAAGCTGGACAAACTGCATCGCGTGATGACCGTGCAGGAGATCCAGCAGGTGAACGGCTTCTGGACGGTGATGAAGATGGAAATGAAGAATGTCCAGAGCGGCCACAGTACGCAAATTGTCGTAAGTGGTCCGAAATATGACATCGACGTGGACAAGAGTTTGTTCACGGTCGCAAAACTTGAGAAAGGACTATGAAAAGCCTGTTAAATCTGTCCCTGTCGGGGGTCGCGGCGTGCTGTCTTTCAACCGCCGCACTCCCGGCTCAGGATGGGCTGAACTATTCCATCAAAGGATTCGTGGACACGTACCATGCGGTCCGTGCCGAATCGCCCTTCAACTGGATGTCATCCCGCACCCGTGTGCGGGGAGAATTCAAGCTCGAATACAATGATTGCGGCGCTTTCGTCTCTGCCAACCTGGTCTATAACGCCCTGCTTCCGGAGATGTCCGGATTCCAGTTGCGCGAGGCTTACGCCTACTGGGATAATCCCCATTGGGATATCCGTTTCGGCAAGCAGATCATTTCCTGGGGCGTGGCCGACGGCCTGCGAGTTACAGACATCATTTCCCCCATGGACTATACAGAGTTTCTGGCGCAGGATTATGATGACATCCGCATACCGGTGGGTGCGCTGCGTATACGCTATATCCACGATTCCTGGAACCTGGAGGCGGTCGCCGTCCCCGTGCCGGAATTCTTCAGGTTGCCGACAGACCCGTCCAACCCCTGGTCCGTCGGGTTTCTTCCACCGGAAGTGAAACCGAATCGGAATTTCAAGAACATGGAATACGGAGCCCGTTTCAGCTGCTTTCTGGGCGGAGTAGATTTCTCCCTGATGGCCCTTCGCACCTGGACCAAGATGCCGGAATTGCAGGGGGACCATATCGGCTATCATCGCCTGACGGTCTTGGGCGGCGACGTTTCCATACCTTTTGGGAATTTCGTTTTCCGTGGAGAAGCGGCCGACAACATCGACGATGACGGACATCACCAGGGAAGCGTCCTGGGCGGACTGGATTGGTATCCGGGCGCCGACTGGAATCTGTTGGTCCAATTCAACCATGTATGGCAAAGCGGGGGAGTGCCCAGTTCTCTCGCGACGTTGCGAATATCGAAGGCCCTGCTGAACAACTCCCTGACCTTATCGACCTTCGCCTATGCCGATGTTCATGACGGCGGCGTCTTCAATCGCCTCAGTGCCGACTGGGCCGCAAGCGATCAGATTCACGCCCTCCTGGGCTACGATTTCTTTTACGCTGAGAAAGGCATGTTCGCCCGATATGCCCATAACGACGAGGTCTGGATTAAACTGAAATATAACTTTTAATAATGCGATTTATCATGAAAAAGACTCTCATTATTCTTTTGATGGCCATCGCCTACCTGGCCTGCTTCATTCTGGGGGCATCCAGCGGCATGATTCATCCTGCGTGCTATGCCTATGCCGGCGCGATATTGCCGTTATTGTTCGCACTTATCTACCTCTACACCTGCACCATCCTGCGCGGGTTCGGTGCAGCGGCTGCGCTAAACGGATTCATTCTTGTCCTGTTCCTGATTGCCGACGAGGCTGATACGCTGTTTATCCTCGGGATGATTCTGTTGACAGCGCTCGCGGAACTGATGCGGTTCCGCTTCAAATATGACTCGCGAAATGGCGTCCGCTGGAGTTTCGTGCCGTTTGCCTTCTCCTTCTTTACCTACACGGGACACTGGTGGACCGATACGGAAGGCTCATTGGCCGCAGCGGTGGAAGAAATGCCGGCAGGCTATGACCAGTTAATGATTCCAGTCATCGACAATGTCCCCATGCTGATCGTAGTCCTGCTCTTGACCGTCCCCATCGCCATCCTTGCCATGCGCCTGGCAGAAATGATCCTGAAGAATCAGATCTCCCGCTGTTTCAGGGCGTAGTATTCGCTCCGCTTCGGATTATCCGGTGATAAGGATATTCATAGAAAAGATGAAGGGCAAGATAATGATATGGATCATCACCGCGATGAATACGATGAGTCCCCGGTTCACTTGGTTATGACCAGCACAAAGCCGCCGCGCGGCTGGCAGGCGATCTCGGGGGGGAGCTTCTTGACAGTGCTGATTTTCCAGTTCCCGGAGGCGTCGTCCGCAAACAGTTGCGCCTTTACTTTATCCTTGCCGATGAAACTGAGGTCAGTGGCGAGGGTCTGTGGATCGTCCAGGCCGTTGATGCCGGCCACGTACCAGGTGTCGCCGCTGCGACGGGCCAGCACGGCGCTCTGCCCGGGATAGCCGCTGACAAAGCGGGTCTCATCCCAGACGACCGGTAGTTTGCCGAGGAAATCCTGCACCGCCTGCGGCTGCGCCAGGAAGCTCTCCGGCCGGTCAGCCAGGTGCTGCAAGCCGCTCTCAAAGAGCACGGTGAGCGCCAGCTCATGGGCGTTGGAGGTGATGTGCGGATGCTGCGAGTCGCTGAAGGCGCAGGGGGTGTAGTCCATCGGACCAATGACATTGCGCGTATAAGGGAGTGTGGCGTTGTGGCTGGCCGCCTTGTTGGTGAAATGCGCCACGTTGTTGTACCACTCGGCGCCGAAGACGCCCTCCGTGGAGAGCAGGTTCGGATAGGTGCGCTGCCAGCCGCGCGGGATGGGCGCGCCGTGGAAGTTCACCAGCAGGTGGTGGCGGGCGGCGCTCTCGATCAGGTCCTGGCAGTAGTCCATATTCTCCTGGGTGTCGCCGCTGAAGAAATCGATCTTTACGCCGGCCACGCCGAGCTGTTCACACCAGGCGAATTCCTTCTCACGGTCCTCGGGCTTGTTCAGGCGGAACTTGGGCCCGGGCGCGCCGTCCACCCATCCGATGGAGGAATTGTACCAGATCAGGGGCTTGACGCCCTTGGAGAGGGCATAAGCCACGGCGTCTTCAATGGTCTTGCCCTCATTGGAGGCCACCTTGTCCATCTCATCCCATTCGGCGTCGATGAGCACATAGGGGAGATGCAGCGTGGCGGCCATATCTACATATTTCTTGATGATGCCGTAGTCGTTGGAACCGTGGTTGTAGGCCCAGTAGATCCAGGACACCACGCCGGGCATGATCCAGCCGGTATCGGCGAGGCGGGCGGGTTCGCTGACATCCGTCACCAGTGTCGACTCCACGATGTCAGCCAGACGGCCGATGATGACCACGCGCCAGGGTGTGTGCCAGTCGCCCGTCAGCAACAGGTCGTTCTGATCCTGGACGACGCTAAACAGTTCGCCTTCATTGAACAAGCTGGAAGCGCTCTGGCGGCGCTCAATGTTGGCTTCGGTGATAAGTGCAAACACGCCGTCGGCGGGTTCCATCAGCAGCGGATAGCCCCAATGTTTGTTGATGGTATTGGAGGTAAACATGCCGCCGAAGCCGACGAGCGTCTTCACTTCGGCCGTAGTCGTCATCGGGAAGAACCCTTCGTAACCGTCGCTCCATTGCAGCATCCAGCGCTTCGTGCCTTCGGGGATGATGTAGGAGGTCCGTTCGGCGGGCACCTTGCTGTTGTGCAGGTTCGTGTACTCATAGCGGAATGCGACCCCGTCATTGTACAGCCGCATCACGATACGGGCGTATTTGCCGATAGGCGCCTCATATTCGTTGGCTTCGTTGGTACAGTGCAGGCGCTTGCCTTCCAGCATCCGGTAGTCGTCATTCACCTGCCGGACGAAATCCAGTTTGTCGAACGGGATGTCGGCCATTTCCAGCACGGTCTGCTTCTCAAAGCAGATGACGAGTTTGTTGCCTGTGACTTCAGCCGACAGTTTCCCGTTCGGCGAGACGGTCGGTTTCGCGTTGAGCAAAAGGGCTGTGCCCAGGAGCACGAGGGTCGAGAACAGACTCTTCATACTTCTATGTTGATAAAAAATAACTATCTTTGTTTGTAATAGATAACAACTATTTTATTAATAACACACACTGCCATGAAAACTAGTTCCAAAATCTGGCTGGCCATCGCCGGTATCCTCCTCGTAGCCCTTGGTATTGTCTGCATCTGCAAGCCCACGGCAACCCTTTTCACAACGGCCTGGCTGATCGGTGTCCTTACGCTGATCGCCGGTATCTCCAAATTGGTGTTTACTTTCCAAACGCAGCTGTTCCTGCCGAACAGCGGCTCCCGCGCCCTGTCTGCGGTCCTGGAGATTATTATCGGTATCATCTTCCTGGCGAACAACGTATTCCTGGCTTTCTCCCTGCCGGTTGTTTTTGCGATGTGGGTGCTGATCGAGGGTGCAGTCATCGCCGTGGACAGTTTTGACTACAAGCGTGTCGGCTTCTCTATGTGGTATGTTCTGTTGATCCTGGGAATCTGCGGCGTCGTCCTGGGAATCCTTGGCCTTAGGAACCCGGACGTGTCGGCCGCGACGCTTTCCACACTGATCGGAATCGGAGTGATCGCGTTGGGCGCTTCTTACCTCTTTGCCCTGTCGGGAATCAACAAGTTCGAAAAGAAGGTAGACGCATTCCGTCGCGAGATCGGTATCGACGAGCAATAAGCCGGCACCGGTTTAATAGCTGAAGCGGCGGCCGTCAAATTTCAAGGTCTTCTCCTGCTTCCTGCCGTCTTCGTACCAGTAGGTGACGTCGATGTTTTTGCCGGAACGGGGGAGGGCGTAGGTGACTACCGCGCCATCATCCGTCATGTATTCCCGGTCGAAGCCGATGTCGTCGGTCAGGGTCATTGTTTTCGTGGCGTTGTCGTAGCGGTAGAACGAGGTGCGGTCATACTGCCCCAGTTCACCCTTGCCGTTCATAAAACTGCAGACGTTGTAGGCAAACAGTTTGTGCTTGCCGTCCGCCTCGTTCCAGTAGCACATCTCAATCCTCAGCAAAGACTCCTTGTATTGGGATTCGTAGAGCACGAAACCGTTCTTGGCATCAACGGTGAGCGTCACGCCCTCGCTCTGCGGAGCGCCTGCGCGGTAGTTATCCCAAGCCACCTTGATGGCATTCGTCGGTTCGTCGATCCACTCTTCTTCATCGTCCGTGTTGAAGGAGGAAAGGTAAGACCCGGCGAAGTCGTTGATGGTGGGTCTTTCGCCTTTGAAGTTAACCTTGATTCCATCTTGGGCCGCCAGCGCCAGGGTGCAGCAGGCAAGGGCCATTGCCAAAAAGATTCTTTTCATACTGGTAAGATTTTATTCTAAGCGCTAAGATAAGGATTAATTCAAAATATTGCATAATCTCCCCGTGCTGGGAAAGCCAGCAGTTTTTTATATATTTGCGTTCGGTATAATCGGATATGAATTCATTGTTTTATTTTTGCCCTCTATGAAAAAATCCCTTACTCTGTTGCATTCCAACGATTTGCACGGAGATTTCCTGGCTGAGAAGGTCGACGAGAAGCTGACCGGAGGCGTATCCATGCTTTCCGGGTATATCTCTAAAGTTCGCAAAGAGGAGAAGAACGTCCTGTACGCCATCTCGGGCGACATGTTCAAAGGATCCCTGATTGATCAGGAATACCGGGGCATCTCCACCATCGAGATCATGAACCTGCTGGCTCCCGACGTGGTCACCCTGGGCAACCATGAGGTCGACTACGGCCTCGCCCATCTCCTCTTCCTGGAGAAGTGCGCCAAGTTCCCGATCATCAACGCCAACATGTTCCTGACCAGCAACGGCACCCGCCTCTTCAAGTCCCACAAGATCATCGAGATCGACGGGATGAAGATCATGTTCATTGGCATCCTGACCGAAGACGTGCTGGAATACACGCGCAACGAAAAGCTGATCAGCACCCTGGTCGGTATCAAGGATGCCGCCGAGGAAGTGGGCCGGATCTGCATGGCGTACCAGACCGTCGACATCGACCTGACCGTCCTGTTGACGCATATCGGATACGAGAATGACCAGAAACTCGCCGCCCAGCTGGATCCGGAATGGGGCGTGGACCTGATCATCGGCGGCCATTCGCACACCCTGATCGACAAACCGGCCGTGGTGGCCGGCATCCCGATTGTCCAGGCCGCCGTCGGCACGGACCAGATCGGCCGCTTCGACCTGGTCATCGACACGGACACCAATTCCATCGACTCCTATACCTGGCAGCTCATCCCCATCAACGCCGACAACTGTCCAAGGGACCTCGAACTGGAGAAGGTGGTCAACGACTACAAGTCGGTCACGGACGCGGTTTACGAGCAGGTCCTGACCCGACTGGACGGCATCTACACCCAGAAACGCCGGAACCGGGATTCGATGCTGGGCCATCTTTTCACCGACGTCATCCTGGAAGCCACGGGCGTGGATATCGCCTTCGTGTCCAGCGGCGCCATCCGCGGCGAAGTTCTCGGGGAGGTCGTCACGAAAGGCGACTTACGAAAAGTCTATCCCTATGACAACAAGCTCATCAACTTCAAGATCACCGGGAAACAACTGCGCGAAGCCCTGCTCTGGATGTTCCGCGACGAGTCCGTGGACGCCCCGTACGACGGCGGAGAATTCTTCCAGTTGTCCAAGGGCGTCAAGGTCGTTTACGACCGGAAGGGACACCGCATCGAGGTGCTGGAACTGAACGGCCGCAGCATCCAGGATGATGACATGCTCAAGATCTCGATGGGGGATTTCCAATACGCCAACATCGAACACTTCCTCCATCTTAAGAAGGCGGATATCCTCAAAAACGGCCCGCTCAAGACGCTCTCCTCCTCCAGTTATGTGATCATCGAAGAGCATTTGAGCGGCGTCCCCCTCGTTCGGGTGGACAGAGAAGAACGAATTATCATCCTATGAGAAAAAACATCGTATTCCTGTTTTTCGCGCTGCTGCTGGCGTTTGGGTGCGGGCGGCCGGTTGACCGCCTGCGCAGCGGAGATCTCGTCTTTGTGGGTTTGCCCTTTGATTACGAGGCCGAGCCGGATTCCATGGGTGCCGCCATCTCGTCTGCAACCAGCATGGATGGGGCGTTGAATCTGATCCACGTGGCCATGGCCGAGGTGGAAGCCGACAGCGTCTGGATCATTGATGCGACCATCGCCCATGGCGTCGACCGTCATCCGCTGGACACGTTTCTAGCGGATTTCACGCTGCGGGACGGAAGCTATCCGGAGTTCATCGTCAAACGGGTAAAAGGAGCGGATGCCGCGGCGGCCATTGAGCGGGCGAAATCCTTCTGCGGGCAGGCATACGATGTCCGTTTCCTCCCGGACAACGAAGATCTCTACTGCACGGAACTGGTGCAGAATTGCTACCTGGACGCTACTGGGAAGTCCCTGTTTGAAAGTGAGCCGATGAATTTCAAGGCGCCGGACGGGACGATGCCGCCGTATTGGGAGTGGCTGTTCGGCAAACTCGGAATGGCGGTCCCGCAGGGAGTGCCGGGCACCAATCCGCAACGGATGGCCGAGTCTGCGCTCTTGTACGATGTGCCGGTAAAACTGTATTGATAGTATTAACCCATTTATCCTTGTTATGAAAAAGTTGTTCCTTTCCCTGTGCGCTGCGACGCTGGTGTTTGCCGGATGCGATCCGGAAGACATCACCTACACCTATGAGGACATGTCCTTCCACTATGGCCCCGAGTATACGATCACGGAGGAAACGCCGTTGAGCAATGGCGTACATGTCGTGCTCAAAGGCGAGGGAGGCGTCGTCATGTATGCGGATATCCTCAAGCCCGGAAACGGAATCGAGAACGAGTCCTGGGAGGCCAAGGAGGCATTTGTCAAGCGCGAAGCCGACAAGATGATGCGCGTGTTCCAGGAGGATCCGGCCTATGAATGGACCTGGGAGCCGCTCGAAAACACTTCCAAGCACGACCGGTGGAGTCCGGACGACGAGATCCCCACTTCGACCTGGAATATGATCCTGCTGAAACGCAACGGCGAACC
>Ga0310696_10010147_pt1 | contig 10856 bp, 13 predicted proteins | sample AusTroGonzalo_MG_4_FD_203885 | JGI IMG/M metagenome (GOLD analysis project Ga0310696, IMG submission 203885) | Bovine rumen microbial communities from tropical cattle in Woodstock, Queensland, Australia - Gonzalo_02 (v2) (version 2) | ecosystem: Host-associated > Mammals > Digestive system >... | reverse complement strand
GACGAAGGCGATGACGAACTCGAAAGCGGCATGACGGCCCACTATGTAGAAAATGGCTGGATTCGTTTCGAGACCACCAATTCCGGAAACTTGGGATTCTCTATAGAATATGAAGAATATCCCGAAGAAAACGAGAGTCACGACATGGCTTTCACCTACACCTACCAAGCCCCCAACGGCACAATTACGATTTCTTTAATGGGTTATACCCAAAACATGACCTTCGTTGTGAACGGCAATCAGATGACCGTAACTACAACTGTCGAAGGTGAGACCGAGACGACAATATTCACCAAGCAAAGCTAAGTTTTGTAAACCGCTAAAACATAACGGATTGCGACGAAAGCCGCAGTCCGTTTTTTTATTATGTTTTTTTAATCTGTAGAGAAGTCAGGAAAAGTTAGCAATAAAACCGAAGAAGGGTCGTTATTTACTGCGAGTTTTTATCCCCCACTATGGTAATTTTGGCAAAAAATAAAGGCAAAGGGATGTCCAAGGACGACTTATCCGACCTTATATGGTCAAGGTATGGCGTTTTTAAGAGGATTGTTTTGTTCTTGTTTTTAATTGGTATGTCTGTGCACAGCTTTATTACCTTGCCGTCGGATAGAAATGCGCTGGGGTATATTGTCCTGGCAGTTGCAATCCTGCCTATGTTCTCTTGTTTGTTTTCTTTGGACATCTATCTGCGTTGGGAACGGGCAAGGGAGACGGTTTCGGTACAATACGAGACACTTATTATCGAATGCAGCGGCTGTATTTTCAGGCGGCGGCGCAAAGAAATTCCTTTGTCCACAATACGTAGAGTGGAGTCGTGCGAATCCGGCTATCCCGAGAGGTTGCGTGTTGTTTATTCAGGCACGCATAGCTATTGTTTCGGAATATGCATGGCACCCGAAGAGCGCGACAAACTTGCCGACACTATTACCGAACTGGCAAAATGTTATAGGTAAAAATTTATTGATGTCCGAAATAATAATAGTGCAATTGTTGCTCAATCCGGAAACAGAAAATAAATGCCAATACTCAAAAACACATATGGGCTCACCCAATGACCTTCTTTTTCTTTTGTCTTGAAACAAAAGAAAAGAAGCAAAAGAAAAATTCAAGGCTGTGACAAAAAAGCTAAAAAACGACTGCGTTCCGCTAAAGTCGTCAAACTCGCACATTTGTCATAATTCATAACATATTACATATAACAACCACCTTGCAGAGTTCTAAACCATAGACATTTCTATGCTCAAACACTGACGCCTTTTTAACGCTTCTCTCCGTCGTTTTTTTTAACGCTTTTTTCTCAATGCCTTTCGGCTGCGCGGTTGGACTTCTTACCCACATATTTAAAGAACGCGTTGCCCACCAAACGATTTTTGTAAAAAAATCGAGGAGCGTGGGGATGAACAGTTACCCGGGAAGAGAGGGCATTGCGCGTTGGATAGGGATGAAGAAACTGCCAGTGGCTGTTTCGATAGCCCGAAGGGCGGAGAATTTGGTTTTCTCCGCTTCGCTATCAAATCATTCACTGAATGATTTTTCATCTTTCAAGAGAAAAAAGGAAGTCGAAGCAAAATATGAAAAAAAAGTATGGTTTATAAAACTTTTTTGACGAAAATAAAAAAATTAAACCTACACCGCCTTGCCGCCCGTACTTATGTACCTGATACTCGGCCTTGCCGTTTTCACCCTCTCGCCCTTGCTGTACGAGGTTTTGCACAGAATCCCCGTGCTGCGCTGGTGCATCTTCGGTGAGAAACGAAGGCAATAAATCCGGGCATGTCGTCGTTATTGCAGACGAAATAAATCAATACAAATCATGAAAATAGCAACCTCGCTCAATGTAATACTCCTTCTCCTTGCTGCCATAACCTCGTGCAATGAAGGATTTAATGCAACGGCGACCGACGACACCAATCTGGACACCATCTGGGCCGACGATCGAAGCTATTGGGAGATAAAGCAGCCTTTCGAGGAGAACGGACGGACGGTGCTTTATCGAAGCCATGCTTTTTTAGAAAATGCGGATGATAATGAGCTGTCATACTATCTGTTACTTCGTGGGACTGCGGACTACGACAGTTGTCGTCGGCGAATGCAATCCATTACAGCAGAGGAATTTACAGGCGTTTCTGCGGAACTCGATACGTCTTCGGTTCTTGTTCCATCGGGTAACACCCCAATACATTGGTACCCAGTGCGTAAATATCGGGGAAATTTCTATGTCTATCAAGATGCTAACTACGGTATATACCTTTCAAACGATCTTTTTATAACGGCATACTGGGATTTTTGCACATACAAGTTGAAGAGTGTGGAAAAATTGGCAGACGGCAGCTATGACTTCCTGTTGGAAAAGGAGACCACCGCAAAGATGGAACTTATAGACAAAGAAAAAGGATTGTTCCGCTTTCGCTGCAAAGATATTGATATAGGTGATTATTTCACCATCGACCAATATATCGAAAACTATGACATCATAATGGCGGAAAACAATACGCCTCTTAGTATCGACGGAATAGAATTCGATAAATAAACCTTTCCCCGACATGAACAAAAACAAACTGATAGTATTCCTCCTGTTCGCCTTTCTGCCGATGGTGGCGGATGTGGATTTCTTTTACCGCAGGCGATACTGTTATGTGGGGCAAACAGATAAATTTATGTCGTAATTATGAGTGTGAAAATGTCCCCTGCAACCCTCCGACTTCTCAACCAGCAGCTTGTCTGTCCGCAGTTCGGCACTCCCGCCGAGGTGGTGGGATATATGGGTGCCATGCAGGCGCAGGAGTACCGCATGATGCGCTGGGCGGTGGCCATGCGTACCCGCACGCCGTCGGCGAAGGCTTTCAAAAAGGCTTTCGACAGCGGACAGATAGTCCGTCTGCACCTTATGCGCGGCACATGGCAGCTCGTCTCCGCCGACGACTACTGGCCCCTGCTGGAGCTCTGTGCCCCCAAGGCTCTGACGGTCATCAACGGGTGGATGCGAAGCAACAAAATCTGCCTCCCCGACGACGAGGTGGTGCGTGTCCGCGAAATCCTTGTCAGGACGGCCGCCGACAAAGGCAGCGTCACCAAGGAGGATTTTGCGCAGGCCTTGGCGGAACACGACATCAGCATGGACGACCATCGGCTTTCGTACCACATACGCTATGCCGAGCTCTCCGGCACGCTCTGCAGCGGCGACCTCCTGCCAATGAAAGCCACCTACGCCCTCGCCGCCGACAAGGTAAAAAAACATCTGAGTATGGACCGCGACGAGGTACTTATGATGCTGGCACGCAGATATTTCCGCAGTCGCCAGCCCGCCACGCTGGAGGATTTCGTCTGGTGGTCGGGACTAAACATCGGCGACTGCCGCAGGGGAATTGAATTGTTGGGGGATTATTTGCATGTAGAGACGATGCGTACACCCTCTGCACAACGACGCGAATTCTATTTCACCGACGACTGTCGCACACGCGGTTTCCGCAAAGGGAAATGCCTTTTTATCCCGCCCTACGACGAATATCTTATCGGCTACAAGAGCCGCGACATAGTGCTTTCGCCTGAATTCCGCCACAAGGCGCACAACAACAGCGGCATTTTCCAGCCCGTCATCGCACGCGACGGCATAATCTGCGGCAACTGGGCGCCTTTCAGCGACGACTGCCAGACTTCGTTCTTCATCGGAGAACACGACGACGGCGTGCAGAAGGAATGGACACGATACCAAACGTTTCTTAAAAAGTAAAACATCCATACGTGGCTGTTTTTCCAAAAGAGTGCTTTTTTTTGGCAAAAAGGCGGACGGGGACCCGAAAATGATTTTTTTTTCGTAAATTTGCTTTGAATTATTAAGTCATGAAACATAAGATAATTATTTCTATTACAATGGTTTTGATGTTGTGCGGCGCAGTGGCGGCGCAGGAGAGGGTACAGATGTCCCTCGACAGCTGTCTGCGCTACGCCTATTCCCACAACATAACGTTGCAGAACGCACAGCTCAACCGCGAGTCGGCGGAGGCGGCCCTCAGCGGTGCCAAGATGAATTTCCTCCCTGCCTTGAACGCCTCTGCCAGTCAGGGATGGGCGTGGAACGAAGGCCGCAGCCACAGCAGCAGTTATGGCTTGAATGGCAGCCTTACGCTCTTCGACGGCCTCTCGTATGTGCGTAACTACCAGCAGGCCAAGCTGTCGCAGCAGCAGAGCGACCTCACTGCCCGTCAGTCGCAAAACAATGTGGCGGCGAAAATCATCTCGGCTTACCTCACCATAGTGATGAACGAGGAGAAACTGTCGTACCAGCAGGAGGTGCTCGAAACCACCCGCCAGCAGCAGTCCGAAGGGGAGCTGAAATACCGTGTGGGTAAGATATTGGAGAGCGACTACAAGCTGCTTGAGGCCAACTATCTCTCGGCAAAGGCCGAAATAGAGAACACCCGCCTCACCATCGACAACAACCGCCGCGAGTTGCGCGACCTGATGTGCATGCCCGCCGGACAGACCGTGGAGGTGGCCATGGCAAGCAACGACAGTGTGGATGCCGACGCCATCCCTACTTACAATGAGTTGCTGCAGGCCTCCAAGGAGTCGATGCCCGACTGGGAGCTGGGACGACTGGAGGTGGAGAAGGCACGTTGCAACGTGGAGCTGGCACGGGCGTCGTTTCTGCCTTCGCTGTCGTTGAATGCCGGCATGTCGTACAACAACGGCGAGCAGAACCTCAACGGCACCACGCTGGCCATCGACGGAGGTCTGAACAAAAGCGTGTCGCTGGGACTCAACATACCGCTCTTCGACCGCGGTGCCACCGTAACTAAGTTCCGTCAGAGCAAGCTGTCGCTGAGGCAGGCCGAACTCAACTACCAGCAGGACACCATCGACATCGAGGCTACGCTACACAAACAGTACAACGAGACGTTGCAGGCGCTCAACAGTTTCCGCAAGACAAAAACCATGTCGGAGGCCTACCACGCCAGCTACGATGTGTATGTGCTCAAATACAAGGAGGGAGCCATCACCACCGTAGAGATGCTGCAGCAGCAGGACAAATACCTCTCGGCGCTGAACGAATATCTGATGAGCAAATACACCTTTATCCTTGCCCAGAAACAGCTGGACATTTATATGGGAAAATTGAAATCAGTTAATAATTAAGAGTTAATAATTAATAGTTATTGCGTGGCTTTCGCCGAAGGCGAACAAATCACAGTTCACTGATCACAGTTCACAAACAAATCACTGATCACAAATCACTAAAGATATGGCATTAAAGAAAAAAACAAAAATCTGGATTATCATCGCCGCCGTGGTTGTGGTGTTTATTATCATCATGTCGTTGCTTTCGCACAAGAAAATGACGTTGGTGGTTGACAGCGACCCCTGCCAGACGGGAAGCATAGAGAACACCGTTACCGCCACGGGCGAGATACAGCCCGTTTACAAAGTGGAGGTGGGCACGCAGGTCAGCGGCATCGTGGAGAAAATGTACGTCGACTACAACTCGCAGGTGAAGAAAGGTCAGCTGTTGGCCGAACTCGACAAATCGTTGCTCCTCGAGCAGGTGAAACAGGCCCAGGCCACCCTCAGCACTTCGACCAGCAACAAACAGCTGGCACAGAAGAGTTTCGACCGTGTGAAAGCCCTCTACGAGCAGAAAGCCGCCACGCAGGAGGAATACGACCAGGCGGAGGCCAATCTGGAACAGGCCAAAAACCAGTATATCACCGCCCAGAGCGACTACGGCCGTGCCCGCACCAACCTCAAGTACGCCGAGATTTATTCGCCTATCGACGGCGTGATTCTCAGCAAGGCTGTTGAGGAAGGACAGACTGTGGCCTCGTCGTTCAACACCCCTACACTTTTCACCATCGCCAAAAACCTCACCGACATGCAACTCGAGGCTAATGTGGACGAAGCCGACATCGGACAGGTGAAGACGGGCCAGAAGGTTACTTTCACCGTCGATGCCTTTCCTGGCGAGACCTTCGAAGGCTCGGTGCGCCAGATACGTCTTGTGCCAACAGTAACTTCCAACGTGGTGAACTACACCGTAATCATCGACGCCCCCAACAACGACGGCAAACTCTATCCGGGCATGACGGCCAACATCACCATACTCGTACAAGAGGAGGAGGGACTTGTAATCCCGCTCGAAGCCACACAATACAACATCGACGGAATGACTATGGAGATGCTGCGCAAGCAAGGCTATACCGTTGAGGGAAAAGCCGACGCTGCCGACGGAGTGTGGGTGGTCAACGGCAAGACAATCAAGCGTTGCGGCCTTACCCTCGGCATCAACGACGGTGCCAACGTCATTGTTACCTCCGGACTTAAAGAAGGCGACCGCGTGGTGCGCAACGTCAGTCTCAAGGAGGAGGGCAAGGAAGACGGCCCCTCCGTGCGCATGGGTCCGCCGGAACGTAAGAAAAGAGAATAGCTTAGAAATAGTTGAAAGTTGAAAATTGAAATTAGTGGTCAGTTGGCAGTATTCAGTTGTCAGTAATTGTTTGGAAATCCCAGTTAAACAACTAAACAGTTAAACAATTAAACATCTTAACGCCTTCACATCACAGTTCACAGCTCACAGTTCACGGTTCACTAACAAATCACTAATCACTAACACAATGTCAATCATCGAAATAAAGAACCTGAAACGCGATTTCGTCGTCGGTAGCGAGACGGTGCATGCCTTGCGGGGCATCACTTTCAGCATCGAGCCGGGCGAGTTCGTCAGTATTATGGGCACATCGGGCAGCGGCAAAAGTACGTTGCTCAACATTCTGGGTTGTCTCGACACCCCCACCGAGGGTAGCTACACCATCGACGGCGTGGATGTCAGCGCTCTCTCGCGCAACGAACTGGCCGACATCCGCAACCATAAGATAGGTTTTGTGTTCCAGAGCTACAACCTGCTGCCGCGCACCTCGGTGCTCGAGAATGTGGAGTTGCCTTTGATGTACAACAAGCATTTCTCCTCGCGTCAGCGGCGCGAACGAGCCATGGAAGTCATACAGCGTGTGGGACTGGAAACCCGCATACAGCATACCTCGGCACAGCTCAGCGGCGGACAGCAGCAGCGTGTGGCCATAGCCCGCGCCCTTGTCGGCGACCCCGTGATAGTGCTTGCCGATGAAGCCACGGGCAACCTCGACACCCGCACCAGCTACGAGATTATGGCCTTGTTCCAGGAACTCCACTCGCAGGGTACCACCATCGCATTCGTCACCCACGAGCCCGACATCGCCACCTTCACCAGCCGCACCATAAAACTGCGCGACGGCCACATCACCGAGGACTTCCCCGTAGCCACCGCCAGCGCACAAGCCGCCCTCGACGCACTACCCGCTTCTGAAGACTATTGATGTTGAACTGTTGAATTGATGGAGCAACAATTAAACAAATAAACGATTAAACAAATAAACGACTAATGAATTTCGCCAACCTACTCAAAATCGCCCTTAGGGCCATAATGCGTAACAAAACGCGCGCCCTGCTCACCATGCTGGGCATCATCATCGGCATATCGGCCGTAATAACAATGCTTTCGCTCGGCGAGGGAGTGAAGTCGGGAATGACCTCCGAGTTCGCCTCAATGGGCACCAACAGCATAATGGTGATGCCCGCCCGTCAGCACCGTGGCGGCGTGGATATGGGCAACTCCACTTCCAAGAGTCTCGACGAGAAAGACCTTGCGGAGTTGGAGAAAAGCTGTCCGCATGTGGCCTCCTTCTCCCCGTCGGTGAGCGCTCCCGCGCAGATGGTCTTCGGCTCGCGCAACCACTCGGGTTCCGTTCAGGGATGCTCGCCGGCCTATCTCACCATCAACAACTACTCTTTGGAGCGCGGACTGATGTTCACCGAGCAGGACGTACAGACCTACGCCAAGGTGTGCGTCATTGGCAAGACCATCGTTGAAGAGCTGTTTCCTGACGGCACCAATCCCGTCGGCCAGACCATACGGTTCGGCAAGATACCCATGAAAGTCATCGGAGTGCTGAAAGAGAAAGGTCAGGGCAGTTTCGGCAACGACGCCGACGACATAGCCCTTGCGCCCTACACCACCGTGCAGAAACGTTTCCTCGGTATCAAATATTTCACCATGCTCGAAGCCTCTGCCGTAAGTCAGGCAGCCTCCGAAGATGCCGCCACCGAGATTTCGCGTAGTCTGCGCAAAACCCACGGTATCGACAATCCCGAAAACGACGACTTCGATGTGATGACCATGGATGAGATGCTCACCTCTATGGACTCTGTGATGTCGATGCTCACCCTGCTGCTCACCGCAATCGCCAGCATATCGCTCATCGTTGGCGGTATCGGCATTATGAACATCATGTATGTAACCGTTACCGAGCGCACCCGCGAGATAGGTCTCCGTATGTCCATCGGCGCACGCCAGCGCGACATAATGCTGCAGTTCCTCTTCGAGAGCGTGGTGCTGTCGCTTATCGGCGGACTGATAGGCATACTGTTCGGTATACTGTTTTCGTGGGCCATTGTCGCCCTCATCAGTTCGTCGGGCGAGATGCCCATCACCTTTATCCTCTCCTACAAAGCCATCTTCGCATCCTTCGTGGTGTGCGTGGCTGTGGGAGTTTTCTTCGGCTGGTATCCCGCCAAGAAAGCCGCCAACCTCGACCCCATCCAAGCACTCCGCTACGAATAGTAAAGATGGAATGAGCGTTGCATTCCTTATCTAAAAAGATACTAATTTCAAACAATTGGCGTCCGATAAAAACATATACGATTAATAAAATCCACATTCCTCTTTGTATTTCTTTTTTCTCTTGAAAGAAAAAAGAAAGAAAAAAGTTCAAGAACATTTAATCCCTATCCGACGCGCATTGGCCCTCGCTTCCCGGGTAAATGTTCGGCCCACCACGCACTCGATTTTCTGCGAAAATCGTTAGGTTCAGAAAAAACGAATCTAAACCCGAGTGCGGCAGCCTAAAGGCATTGAGAAAAAAACGTGAAGAAAAACGCCGGAGAGCAGCGTTAAGAAGGCGTCAGTGTCTGAGCATAGAAACGTCAAACGTTTGAAAAACAAAATCAGTTGTGAGATTTGGTCTCTTCCATGAACTATGACTGAAGTGCGAGTTTGACGACTTTAGCGGAACGCAGGCGTTTTTTAGTTTTTTTGTCACAGCCTTGAATTTTTCTTTTGCTTCTTTTCTTTTGTTTCAAGACAAAAGAAACAGAAGAAAAACGCTGAATAAGCAAGTTCCCTTTTTTATCCAACATAACGCAACATATTGTTTTACTGCAACTTGTCGCAACCATACAAATCGCAATTGTACACAAATAGATATTTTTATCCCTTTGTGAGAGAAATGTCAAATTTTTTGTGTAACTTTGCAGAAATCAAAACTCCGACGTCATGAAAAGAACAATTTTAGCATTAATCCTTGCCTGTAGCACGCTCGCACTGTCGGCTCAGGGGACAATCAAAGTGAATTACAAAGGTGCAAAACCCTCCATCAGCGATTTCGCTTGGGCGGTGATTTCCCGCAACGACCAATTCGACGAGGCCGACTTCGACGAATCGGCAAATGCCTTGAAACAGGCTATGATACGGCATCAGAAAGGCATTGCGCAGGAAAAGGGCGTTACCCTGACTATCGACGAGAAAAACGGCTATATTCTCTATGAGTCAAAAGACGGTGAATACACTGTTCAGGTAGAGATGTGCTATTGGAACGAAGCCGACGGTAAACACAAACTGTTTGCCTTCAAAACGGAGCTTTTCACCAACGGCAAGCGTTCCGAACCCGGCCAATACGACGGTCTCGTTTTCTACCGCTACGACAATGCCGCCAAGAAAATAACCGTGTGCGACGCTGGTATCGAAGTGGAGTACTTCAATATCTCCTACGCCCTGCCTCGTTCGGGCAAAAATATTACCGTAACACGTTGGAACCCCGATGGAACGACCAAGCAGGAGACACTGAAGTGGAACGGACACGGTTTTAACTAATTGCCCCCCTCGCTTACTCAGATATTTACAAATCCAAGGACGGCGTGACTTGCCGGATTCTAAGTCATGTTTGACCGACACGTTAGCCGTGAAAAGATTTTTACAGGTATTTTAGAATAAAATAATAGCATTGATAATATCCAACCTTATGGTAATTTTGGCAAAAAATAAAGGCAAAGGGATGTCCGGGAACAACTTGTCCTATTTCAGATGGTATTTTGTTGGGTTGATTATTATGTGCTTGTTTTTGATTGGTATGTCTGTGTACAGCTTAATAAACTTGCCGCCGGATAGAAACGAGCTATGGTATATTTACCTTGCTATATCACTCTTTTTTGCTTTCTTTGGATTGTTGTATTGGGACGATTATCTGCGTTGGGAACGGGCAAGGGAGACGGTTTCGGTACAATATGAGACACTTGTTATCGAATGCAGCGGCTGTATTTTCAGGCGGCGGCGCAAAGAAATTCCGTTGTCCACCATACGTAAGGTGGAGTTGTACGAAAGTGGTAGTTGGCGGTTGTGGTGCACCTATCCCGAGAGGTTGCGTGTTGTTTATTCGGGCACGCATACTTATCGTTTCGGAATATGCATGGCACCCGAAGAGCGCGACAAACTTGCCGAAACTATTACCGAACTGGCAAAATGTTATAGGTAAAAATTTATTGATGTCCGAAATAATAATAGTGCAATTGTTGCTCAATCCGGAACCAGAAATTAAATGCCAATACTCAAAAACACATATGGGCTCACCCAATGACCTTCGTTTTCTTTTGTCTTGAAATATTACTGGTGCGTTAATAATTTAACGTTATTTTAAAACAAAGTGAGTTCATTGCCATTTCGACTTGAATCCATGTTACGGGATTTCTCGTTGGGAGTTGTCAGAAGTTCGTGC
>Ga0310696_10010146_pt1 | contig 10856 bp, 8 predicted proteins | sample AusTroGonzalo_MG_4_FD_203885 | JGI IMG/M metagenome (GOLD analysis project Ga0310696, IMG submission 203885) | Bovine rumen microbial communities from tropical cattle in Woodstock, Queensland, Australia - Gonzalo_02 (v2) (version 2) | ecosystem: Host-associated > Mammals > Digestive system >... | reverse complement strand
GGATCGAAGTCGTCAGGACGGAGTTGAAGAAAAAATAACTTCAGAGGTGGATATATGGACTCTCATCAGCAGTTGCAATTGAGGATAAGGGCGTTCCTGAATGCGTCCGACCTCACGGATTCGAGCACGGCACGCGAGTTGTATCATGCCTTTCGGGAAATCAACGACACCGCGGCCCGGCGTCTGCTCGAATGCGAAGTCCTGATCAACAAGAAGCAGAAGATAGAAGCCGTCCTGCTGGCGCAGCACGAGCCGAAGCTCTTCGATGTGATAGACGCGCTGCGGTTTCCCGAGCGGAACGTGCTGATCCAGCTTGCCGATCTGTACGACTGGCCCAGTCTCGAGGTCCTGAACGCCGAGACGATAGAGACGGTCAGGGCGGCCGTGGCCGGCATGGAGGACCTCCGTCCGCTGCTGACGGAATTTCGCCGTATCGCCCGGACGGAGTTGATCGAGGACAAACTGCACCTGCTTCGGGAAATTTACCGCATAGATCACGAGAACCCCGAATGGCGCGGGCCGCTCGGCGAGGTGGAAAACCAATATCTTTCCAAGATCATCTCCGAAGCGCAGGAAGCGATCCAGAAAAAAGATTTTTCCCGACTGGAAGAGATACACGACGAACTTCACAAGTCACAGTGGATCGTCCCCATACCGAGCATCGTCCTGCAGAAGATCGACAAACTGGTGGCCGAGCATCGTCTAGAGCAGGACAGGCTGCAGGCGATGAAACTTCTGGACCGGGTAGCGACCGCATACGGTGCTTTCGACGTCGTGGCGCTGGAAGACGCCATCCTCTGCTGGAACGAGCATTGCAAAGACAGCAGGTACAAGCCGGCCGAGAACGAACTTCTGCAGGTCAAGGAGGCCGACGATTATCTGACCAAAGAAAAGGAACGGCTCAAATCCCGCCGGGATTTTCAGCGCAAACTGGAAGAGGTATCTTCGCTCATCGATGAAAATGCTCCTCTCGACAAGGTAGAGAAGTGCTTTGCCGAGGCGGAGGCCTTCGGGCAGGAGATCCCGGAGCGCATCGCCAACCGGGTCGCGCAGTACCGGCAGGACGTGGAACGGGAACGCCGCACCGCGGCGATATTGAAGGGGTGCCGGATCGTCGGCGTGACCGCCGTGATCGTCGTGGTGCTCGTCGCCGGCGGATTTTTTGCCGTGCAATACATGATCGAGCATCAGCAGGCGTCGAATCTCGCTTCCGCGATCCGGTCCGGCGATCTGCAGAAGGCCCGTTCGCTCTTGACCGATATCGAGAAAAAATATCCGAAACTCGCGGCGCGACCGAACATTTCTCAGGCGCGCGCCGAGCTGCGCAAGCTGGAAGAGCAGGAGGTGCGCCGCATAAAGGAATTCGAAGCGTCGATCGCCGAACTCGACAGGATGCTGAAAAAAACCGAGATAGATCCGAGCCTCAAGGTGAAAGTGTCTTCCGCCAAGAAATTGGCCAAAACCAAAATGGAGCGCGATTTGCTTCGCGAAAGGGAAGCGGCGGCGGAGGATAAGATCGCCCGGTTCGCGGAAAAAAACGAAGACGAATTTCTGGCCCGGATCGCCTCGATAAAAGAGATGAACAAAAATGCGCTGGAAGCGATCGAAAACGGCAAGAAAGACGGGAATTTCGAATCCGCCAAAAAACTGATCGAAGAGGTGGCGCAGCTCTGCGAAAAGGCGCGGGAGCTGCCGGCCGTAAAAGAAGAGCTGCTGGCCGACTACAAGGATCTGCTCGATTCCGGAAAGAATCTGCGGCTGCTGATCGATGAAGAGTCGAATCGGAAGCGCGAGATCGACGACGCGTTGAAGCAGATCGCCTCCGCGGATTCGTTGTCCGCGCTGGCCGCTGCCGAAAAGAAACTCGCGGCGAGGGCGTCGTCGTCCTCCGGGTACGAGGCGATGTGCGAAACGCTGAAACGCGACATCGCCGCGATACAGGCGATATCGGATCATCAGACGCAGCGCCTCGAAGGCGATTCGCCGGTAAAGGAAAAATGCGCATATTTTTCCGACGTGCAGTGGCTCGAGGGGTATGAAAAAAGCTGCGCCGAGGCGAAAAAACTTTTGTGCGAGTCGTTCGACAGTCTGCAGAAAAACACGAACCGGAAGCGCATGATGTTCATCCGTTTCCGGACGAGCGATTCTTCTGTCATCGATATTTACGGCAGCAGATACATTGCGGATGAAAAAGAGATCAGCATCGACAGGATCGACGGCGCCAAAGTCAAAATAAACCGGCTCCATCGGCTGTATCGGCTCCGTATCGACGATACCGACTACGGATATTGCACTCTGATATATCCCCGAAAAATTTCCGAATTCAAATCGGGCAATTCCAGAGCGAAACATCAGGCGATCATCGAAAATATGTTCAAACTGATCCCGGCGACGGATGACGGAAAGATCCTCCGGACGGGGGTAGACTGCCTGCTGGAAATATGCCGCGATCCGTATTGCGCCCCCTATTGGAAGATGCAGTTGTCGTTGTGCATACTCCAGGCGATCGCCCCTCTCGATCTTTCCACGGATCGGATATTGACCTCGCTTCTCGGAGAAATGGAAAAGCTCAAGGCGCTGGACGACGGATCCAGCGCTCCGCTGTACAACAAGTTCCTGACCGAAAAGATCGAAGTTTTCATGGCGCATTACGAATTCGGGAAACTCGCGGACGCTGTGGCGGCAAGCGAGTTCTTGTACGGCATGAGAGCGAAAAACGCCCGGCGGAAATACGCCTATTTGGGTATCGTGATCGACATCAACGGGCAGCGTAAGATCTCGCGTGCGCAGAATTTCCGCCGGTCGTCGGGCGACGTCTGGTGCCTGGACAAGAGCGGAAGGGGCTGTCTGATCGTCGGGCATTTCGATCCCCACGACATCTTCATCTCCGAAAAGTATTCGGATTTCGTCAAGGGGCGGGTGCTCTTCACTTCCGGTCCCGGCGACAACATGATGGAAGAATTGAACGCGTTGAAGAAAAACAGCTGCGGAGTGAATATCGCCCTGATCACCTGGCCCGAGTTCTGGCCGGCCAATCTCAGAGGAGACGGCAAATGAAGTATTACATCAAATGCGAAGGCAGGATCTACGGACCTGCGGAAGAAAATAAGATAGCCGAAAAGATCGCCTCGGGCTTTTTCTCCGGCAGCTGCATGGTGTCTTCGGACCGGGAGAATTGGGAGCAGATCCCCCCGAACTTGGAGGCCGCGGCCGAAAGCGTCGGGTCTCCCGCTGTCGGGGCGCCCCGCGCCGATTCGAACAACGCCGCTCCGCGCCGGCCGTCGAATGCCATCCCGACGCTGCGTCCACTTCGCCCCGGCCTGCGGCCGGCCGCGCCCGGCCGCGCGAAAAACCGCAAGTGGATCGTGCCGGTGGTGATCGTCGGCGCGGTGTTGTTTTTCGCCATACTGCTGGTGGTCGGCATCGTGCTCAGTTGGGTGCTGGTCGCAAAATCCACGCCGACATCGGGTGCGAACGGAAGACGCGGAAGGATAGAAAGAAAAGCCTACCGCGGCAGCCCCCGGGCAAAGAGCTTCGAGGAGGTTTGCGCGCATTATCAGAGCGCCGTGGGCGTGGTGGTGGTGACCCTGGAGGATGCCGAAGGCAAACTGTTGACCAAGATCGGGGATTTTCCGGTCGACTGCGATCACCCGATAGGAACGGCGTTCGCGATCGGGGAAAATGAATTTGTGACGAATTGTCATGTCGCATACTCCGTAAAAAACGCCAAAAGCGGCGCACTGGCGGACATTCTTCTGAAAGTCTATATTTCCGAAGCAAAGCGGCAAGGGGTAAAATCGGAAGAAGAGTTTGTAGAATTCTGCAAGAAAAATCGGGAAGCCATTGAAAAAGATCGCAAATACCTGCAGGAAAACATACGTGTCAGAAAAGTCGAGATCCGGCTGGCGCACAGCGACGGGATGACCCTTCCGGTCACCGGGGTGCAAATACACCCCCGCTATAAGACTTCTTCACCCACCGGCGAATTTGATTTGGCAATACTTCACACTGCCAAAAATACCCCGACATATTTCAAAATTGCCGATACGGACATATTGTATAATTTACATCAGGGCCAGAGGATCGCCTATCTGGGCTTCCCGATGGAAAACCTGGCCGATGACGGCGGTTTGAATCTCGAACGTCCGGAAGCGACGTTCAAGTCCGGCACGATCAACAAGATCACCGACTTCAACAATGTCCACAGCGATCCCCGGCACAACCGGTCGCTGACGCACGACATTCCGACGGTGGGCGGCGCGAGCGGCAGTCCGGTATTCTTGGAAAACGGCGAGGTGATCGCCGTTGTGTGGGGGGCCAATCACAATTTCGACGAAGCTGGCAAACGCACCGCATCCGCCGCGCAACACAACTTCGCCGTGCGCGTCGATTCGCTCGACGCCGTCAAAGAAGAAAAGGTCCACGACATCAACGATTGGCTTGGAGAGAAAGGGAAATGAAGCAGATCTACGCAGTCAATTGGAAAAAACTCGATCCCGAGGCCAAGTGGGGACTTCCCGCCAAAAAATTCACCGGGGTCAATACGGTATGGGCGTTCTTCAACGGCGCCGTCCTGTGCGCGCTCTTCTACGCGATCCTTTTTCCGCTCCGGCAGATCCGGTCGCTGCAGTTGGTCAACATGTTCTTCCACGGAGGTCCGGAAAACCGCAGCTTCATACCCTACTTTACCATGCTGCTCAGCATGTGGTGTCTGGCCATACTGCTGATAAAGCTGAGGAAGATCCGCGTTCAGCGCAAGGCGCTCGACGTCAAAATACTGCCCGACGTCCCCGGCTTCATCCTGTCGCCGGACAATTCCGGGAGCGTGCTGGAGCGCATCGACAGTCAGGTTTACATGGCGGACGGCTTCATCGTGCTGAACCGGGTCCGGAAAACGCTGGTCAATCTCAAGAACATCGGCCGGGTCTCCGACGTTTCGGCCGTCTTGAACGATTGCGCCGCCGCGGATGAAAAATACGCCGAGGGGACATATACGATAGCGCGCGGATTGATCTGGGCCATCCCGGTCACGGGGTTCATCGGGACCGTGCTCGGGCTCTCCGAAGCCATCGGCGGCTTCGGCAAGGTCATCGCCGAAGGCGCCGACATAACGGCGCTCAAATCCGCGTTGGGCGGGGTCACCGGCGGTCTGTCGGTGGCGTTCGAAACGACGCTGATCGCGCTGGTCGCCGCGCTTTTCCTCCAGCTGCTGATGACGATCGTGATGCAGAAGGAGGAAGATCTGATGAACGGCTGCGCGAACTATTGCTATCACAACATCATAACCAAATTGAAGATGTTGGACATGAACTGACCGCTCCGGTGCAAGATGTTCAAAAACCAGGAATCCCCGCTTTCGCTCTTTTCCTTTCAGGACATCATAACGTGCCTGACGGGGATCATGCTGTTCTTTCTGCTGCTTTTGTCGATCAAAATACTGGAGATAACGAAATTGCTCGAGCAGCAGTCTCCCTATCGCGCGGAGATAGCCGAATGGCAGCAGAGAAACGAACTGCTGCGGAATCAATTGGACGACGTCGGCAAGGATATCCGGTCTTACCGCCGGCGCATCGTCAGCTCGAAGCACGAGGACCGCGCGACCTTGGCCATCGACAAGTTCAAATTGGAGCGCGAATCGAAAGCGCTTCAGGACGAGCTCAGGCGGCTGCAGGAAGAACGCAGAGCACGGATCGAGGCCAGGGAAAAGGAAGATGCGCGGCAGAAAGAGCTCGAACGGCGGGAGTCCGAGTTGCAAAAAGCTCAGGACAAGGCGGAGGCCATCGCAAAACAGAATCGGGCGTTCGAGGAAAACATCCGGCGGCTCCGCGAGGAGATCCGCCGGCGCAAACACTCCGTGAGCATCGCGGTCGCCGGCAATACGGATAAGACCCCGATAGCGGTGGTATGTTCCAAGGACCGCATCCGCATCGTCGATCTGTCGCGGAAAAAGGAGATCTCGATACCGAGAAACGGACCCATTCTTTCGGAAATGGCCGACGAGGCCTGCCGTCGCCTCGGCGACTATCCGCTCCAGAAATATTACTTCGCCTTCCTGTGCAAACCGAGCGCCGCCGGGTATTTCTCATACCTGCTGCAGGTCGTCGGCAACGCGTACAAAGGGATCGAGCTGGGGCACGAACCGATTCTCGAAAGCGAGGATTGCGACTTATGAAGCGGAATTCGTTGCCGGAAAGCCTGGAACTCCTTCTGGATACGATGTGCAACACCTTCGGCGGCGTCATGTTCATCGCGATCAGCATGGTCATCACCCTGATCATCTGCCAGCAGCAGCTGACCCCGGACAAACAGTTAGAAGCGGAAAAAAAACGTCTGGAAGCGTGCAAACGGGAGAATCAGTCGCTGAAAGAGCGGTATGAGCATGAAAAAAAGCGTCTCGAACGGATGAGAAAGCTGGCCCATGCGAACGAACACGATCGCGATTCCGACCTCGCGGAAACGGTCGTCAGGTTGGGGCAGAACGTCCGGGAATTGAAGCGTCAACGCGACACGTTGACCTCGGAGATCAAGATCACCGAGGCGCAGACCGAAAGACTGGAGCGGAAGAATTCCCGGCTGGAGCGGCAGAATCTCCGGAAACAGTCGGAGCTGAAAAAACGCGAAGCGGAACTCGAAGCGAAAAACCGCCTTCTCGTCGACGAATTGGCCGCTTTGCGCGCCGCTTTGCAGAATACCCCCGTCAAGCAGATAAACTTTGCCCGCAACGAGCGGACGTCGATGATCCCGTATGAGATAATCATAAAGGGCAACCGGCTTTTCTGCGTGGGCGCTCCGCCTCTGCAGAGTTCCGAGCGCGTCACGATCAGGCGCGAGGGAAGGATCATCTGTCTGTCTCCGGGGCAGGGGCCCGCCTTGAGTTCGATCGATGCGGACAACTTCTTCGGAAACTGCCCGGGATTTCGGTCCGATGTGCATTTTCTCCGGATACAGATCAGCGACGACTCTTTCGCCGCTTTCGTCAAATTCCGGCGGATGCTTCGCGCATTGGGCTGTCGGGTTTTCTGGCATGTGACGAATCATTTCGTCCTGTATCTGGTCGATCGTGCGGATTACTCTGCCGCAAAATAAAGCTGAAAGGATCGTACGGCGATGAAATATCGTAATGTCGTCATGGTGGCGGCGGCCCTGGTTTTCTTCTGCGGATGCGATAATTCGGGGTGCTCTTCGGATTCTGCGGAGGACCGCATCGATTTCGCGGATGACGAAAAACGCGGATCCGCAGGATCCCGTTCGTCTCAGCCTTCTGGGTCCGGGGACCGTGACGATGGCGCGGTCCGCCCCGATAAGCCCGGCAGGCGGGGGAAAGAGGCTCCGCGCGCCGCCGACGGGGACGGTGAAAAACGCGGAGGCGAAGCCGCCGGGGGTGGAAAATCTGCGGGCGCCCCGGGCGGGAAAAACGGCCGGGATGGTGACGGTACCGGAGACGGTGGAAGCTCCGGGGGCGCTTCGGGCGGGAAAAACGGCCGGGATGGTGACGGTACCGGAGACGGTGGAAGCTCCGGGGGCGCCTCGGGCGGGAAAAACGGCCGGGACGGCGGCGGCACAGGCGGCGGTGATGGCTCCGGGAGCGCTTCGGGAAGGTCGGGCGACCGCGCTGCCGGAGACGGCGGCAATGGCGGAAGCGGTGCCGGAGACGGCGGGGAAAACCGTCCCCCCCATCGCGGCGAAGGCCGAGGCTCCGGTCGCAAGGGCGCACATAAGCCCCCCGCGGGATGGCTGGGGCCGAGGGGCAAGAAGCCGCCCGCCCCCGAAAAACGACGTATCTGGGCCTTGCTGGAGGAGGAGATCCGCCGGATGACGGTCGCCAGATCGGTGGAATTCGCCCCTCTGGGCGCGACCGGGACTTCGCTGAAAAAGGCGGGCCAGAAATTGGCATTTACCGGCCGGTGCATAATCACCGACGAGGAGGGCGACCGCCGCGCATATTCCTTCGATGGAGAGATGGCGGGCAATAATTACAAGGTGTCCATCATGCGCATCCGATTTTCGGCCGAATAGCGGTCATTTCCCGCAATTCGGTCTGCGTCCGTAAAGAAAAACGCCATGCCCCGGGGCATGGCGTTTTCATTCGGTCGTCCGCCTGCGGCGGTGGTCACAGCAGCGACTTGATGCACGCCTCGACTTTCGCCATGTCCGCGGTCGGCTCGAAACGCGCGACGACGTTGCCGTTGCGGTCGATGACGAACTTGGTGAAATTCCATTTGATGTCCGGCTTCTTGGCCCAGTCGGGGTCGGCCTTGGCGAAGATATTCTCCAAGAGCGCCTTGTACTGGTGCTCGTCGAGTCCCGCGAAGCCCTTCTGCGATTTGAGATAGGTGTAGAGCGGCAGCTCGTTCGGGCCGTTGACGTCGGACTTCTTCATCTGCGGGAAAGTGGTGTTGAAGTGGACGGTGCAGAACTCGTGGATCTCGTCGTCCGTGCCCGGAGCCTGCCCGCCGAACTGGTTGCAGGGGATGTCGAGTATTTCGAGCCCTTTGGAGTGGTAGTCCTCGTAGAGCTTTTCGATCGGCGCGTACTGCGGAGTGAAGCCGCACCCCGTGGCCGTGTTGACGATCAGGATGACCTTCCCCTTGTAGTCGGCGAGCTTCAGCTGTTCGCCCTTGCCGGTGGTGACCGTGAAATCGTAGATAGTCATTTTTTATCCTCCTGTTGGTTGTGGCAAATCTAACCGGCGGCGGCGCATCGCGGTCAATCTCGCGCCTTGCTCCTGCGCCGGGGCAGTCGAGTACGACAGTACACTCCTGCCCCGTACTCGTCGCAAAACGCGACCTCGCCGCACGCTGCATCCGCCGATTGTCAAAAAACGTTTCCCTTATTTTACTAAAACGGCGCAAAAGGCCGTCGCCGCCATCATTATTTGCCGTTTTTTCATATGCGCGCGCCCTCCTGAGTTTCTTCCGTTTCCGCGTCGTGATTGACGCCGACTTCGATGACGCGCATTCTGGTCCATTTGCCCTGCCGGTAGCGCCAGCTGAAGATAAGACAGAGGAGAAGTATCTCGGTGTCGAGGGCGATCCACAGCGTCCACCACGGCCGGTCGAAGATGAAGAGCAGCAGACAGGGCAGCGCGAAGCCGAAGACGCCGACCGTCGACATCACCCACATCGGGAAGCGGGTGTCGCCCGCACCGCGGAGCGCGTTCGACAGTGCGAGGTTGACGCCGTCGAAACAGAGATAGGCGCTGATGAAGTAGAGCATGAAACTTGCGATGCGGAGCGTTTCGAGTTGCCCCGAGTCGCCGGGGCGGGTGAAGGGGCCGAGCATCTGCGGCTGGCAGAAGATGAAGAGCGCGCTCATGAGGAGCGTGTAGAGTTCCATGATCACCAGACAGTTGCGGACGGATTTGCGGGCGAGCGGCACGTTTTCGGCGCCGACCGCCTGCCCGACGAGGATCCCGGAGGTCATGCCGATCCCGAGCATCGGGCAGAAAGCGATGTTGTTGATGCCGAAAGTGATGCTCGACGCCTCGTGGACGGCGACGCCGTAACTGCCCATGAGCAGACTGAAGGTGTTGAAGGCGAAGAGGTCGAGGGCGAGGTGGATCCCGGCGGGGAGCCCGAAGCGGATCATCCGCTTAAGCAGCGGGAAGTCGAAGACCGGGCGGCGGGTGCGGAAGTGCTTCTGCGCCGACGGACTAAAAAACGCGATGAAGTATATGACGGTGCCGATCCCGGCGGCGAGGACGGTCGCCCACGCGGCTCCGGCGGCGCCGAGCTCGGGACAGCCGAGCTTGCCGAAGATCATTATGTAGTTCAAGGGCAGATTGAAGAGCGTGATGACCGCCGAGATGACGAGTACGACGCCGGTCCTGCCGCGCCCGGTCCAGAAGCAGGAAAGCGCGTTGTTGAGCAGAAAGAGCCCCGCGCCCTTGCAGAGTATCGTGAAGTAGACGATCTCCTGACGGGTGACTTCGGGTTCGTGGCGGAAGGTGTTGAAGAGCGGTTCGGCCCAGAAGACGCCGCTGCCGAGGAACAGCGCGCCGAGTAGCGCGAGCCAGATGCCGCTCCAGACGGCGCTGCCGATGCGTTCGCGGTGACGGGCGCCCTCGTACTGGGCGACGAAGGTTCCGGTGTAGCCGATGGTGCCGACGAAGACGCAGGCGATGGTGAAGTTGGTGAGGCCGCCGGTGAAGGCGGCGGCGACGGCCTCCTGCGAATGGCGCGCGAGCATCAGGCGGTCGACGAACATGTTGACCGCGTGACACGAGTTGGAAAGTATGAGCGGCAGCGCGATCCGGAAGACCTCCCGAATGCTCCCGGAAACCGCTCCCGCCGGATGTCGCCTGAAACCCATCGAAAAAAACCTCCGCTCTCTCAGAATTCGCCACATCACAAGATAGCATACAGTGCGCCAAATTCAAGCTTGAAAAAGGGCGGACGGGCGGTTATCTTATCGGCGGATCGAACTTCTGGGGGGGACATGAAATGGGTATCGTCTTTCGGGTACTGCTTCTGGTCGGTCTTTTGTCCGCCGCGGATCTGTACGCCGCCGGCTCGGCGAAACGCCGCCGCGAGGCCGTCCAACCCGACGCCTTGAACGTCCGTTATGCGCCGAAGCGTCCGGAGCTTACCGTCGGCGACCCCGCCAGCGACCGGCTGCTCGACGTCTATCTGCCCCAAAAGCCCAAGCCCCCAAACGGCTATCCCTGCGTGATGTTCATTCACGGCGGCGGCTTCAAGAGCGGCAGCAAGCGCTCGGGCGGCAAGCTCAATTCGGTATGCCTCAAACTGCTCGACGACGGGATAGCGGTCGTCAGCATCAACTACTACCTCGTCCGCAAATACGCAAAATCCAAGACGCGGGACAAAAACAAGGAGGTCCGTATCGCCGCGGAGGAC
>Ga0310696_10010145_pt1 | contig 10856 bp, 2 predicted proteins | sample AusTroGonzalo_MG_4_FD_203885 | JGI IMG/M metagenome (GOLD analysis project Ga0310696, IMG submission 203885) | Bovine rumen microbial communities from tropical cattle in Woodstock, Queensland, Australia - Gonzalo_02 (v2) (version 2) | ecosystem: Host-associated > Mammals > Digestive system >... | reverse complement strand
CACTCCTCCACAGGATGACAAATCCAAGGAAAAGAAACCTGCACCAAAGGCTCAGCCTGTATCGACTGTAGACGACGAAGAAATTCCTGATTCACTGCTGCATCCCCGATGGAAGATACAAAAGATTGCTCCTATGCTGGTGGAGGATCTCGACTCATCGGCTCTTGATTTGAAGATGCCTGACAATATTCGTCAGACGGTGGAATATAACGATTCATTAAACATCTACTTCATCGGTTCGAAGATCGGCGACACCTACCTGAACGCGCCAGTAATCATGACACCTGAGGAATATCAGAAATGGAGCGAAAAGCGCGCACTGTATGATTTCTTCCGTCAAAAAGACGCAGTGAACGTGAAGACTGAGGGAGAGGACAAATTCTCATTCGCTGATATGCATTTCGACCTAGGACCAGCCGAAAAGATCTTCGGACCCGGTGGTGTACGCATCAAGACCCAAGGAACAGCAGAGTTGAAACTTGGCGCCACCATGAAGGACATCGACAACCCCTCACTGCCTATCCGTAACCGCAAGACCACCAGTTTTGACTTCGACGAAAAGATCAACATAAACGTGAACGGTAAAGTGGGCGACAAGGTGAATATGAACCTGAATTACAACACCGATGCCACCTTCGACTACGACACACAGAACATGAAGTTGAAGTACGATGGCAAGGAAGACGAAATTATCAAACTCGTGGAAGGCGGCTACGTGAGTTTCCCATCGAACAACTCATTGGTGAAAGGTGCCTCCAGTCTGTTTGGTATTCGCACCGATATGCAATTCGGCAAACTGAAATTGCAGACGGTGGTATCACAAAAGAAATCTTCAACGAAGAGCGTCTCGACGAAAGGTGGCACACAGACTGCCCCCTTCGAATTAAATGCTACTGACTATGAGGAGAATCGCCACTTCTTCCTCTCACATTACTTCCGCGAGCATTACGACCAGGCCATGTCGACACTGCCCAACCTGACCACAGGTATTGAGATTAACCGTGTGGAGGTTTGGGTTACCAATAAGATGGGATCCACCTCAAACTCCCGCAATATCATCGCTCTGACGGACTTAGGTGAAAATACGAAACTGAGCAATAGTCATTGGACGCTGACAGGCAAGAGTGTGCCATGCAATGAAGCCAATACAGAATATCAGACTATGGTGAGCCAATATTCCGGCGCCCGCGATATCGACCAAGCAAGTACTGTATTAGCAGGTATTCCAGATTTCGAGGGTGGCGTGGACTATGAGAAACTGGCAAGTGCACAACTCCTTAGCCCATCGGAGTATACTTTGAACAAGGCGTTAGGCTATATCTCGCTGAAGACTGCATTACAAACAGATCAGGTGTTGGCTGTAGCATACGAATTTACAATACGCGGTCAGACCTATCAGGTCGGAGAATTTGCCAGCGACAAAAATCAGCCGGGTCAGGCCTTGTTTGTGAAGACGTTGAAAAATACCTCAAACAACCCCACACAAGGCAACTGGGACCTTATGATGAAGAACGTATATTATCTGGCCACAGTGGTGGAGCGCACCAAGTTCCGTCTCGATATCAAATACCAGAACGATACTGCAGGCGTGTATCTATCCTATATCCCTGACCAACGCGTGAAAGACCAGACGCTGCTGAGGATGTTGGGGTGCGACCATTTGGATAATAACAATAAGAATCACCCTAATGGTTATTTTGACTTCCTGGAGGGTTATACCGTCAGCAACGGTCGTATCTTTCTGCCTTCAGCAGAGCCCTTCGGCGACTATCTGCGCAAACAGCTCCTGGCCAAGGGACTCTCTGATGTCGAAGCCGATACATACGTGTTCAGTCAACTATACGACTCCACGAAGACTGTAGCGAAACAGAATGCCGAGAAAAACAAGTTTGTGATGACAGGCCAATATAAGGGCACTAAATCCAACGTCATCTCACTCGATGCCTACAATGTGCCTCAGGGATCGGTTGTGGTGACGGCAGGTGGCGTGACGCTACAGGAAGGCTCTGACTATTCGGTAGACTACAGTTCAGGTGAGGTGACTATCCTGAACCAGAGTATCATCGACGCAGGCACCGATGTGAATGTATCGATGGAGACAAATACCGAATATGGCATGCAACGGAAGACAATGCTCGGACTGAACTGGGAATATGATTTCACGAAGAATTTCCAGATGGGCGGTACGCTGATGCACTTGTCAGAACAGGCCCTGATATCGAAAGTCCAGATGGGCGAGGAACCGTTAAGAAACACCATCTGGGGTCTTAACGTGAACTGGAAACAAGAAAGCCAGTGGCTAACGAGTATGTTGAACAAGATACCACTGCTGCACGTGAAAGAGCCATCGCATATCACCTTCACGGGCGAGTTTGCACAACTGATAGCAGGCACTGCCAGCGGTACTCAGGATAATGCTTCATATATCGATGATTTTGAAAATACAAAGAGCTACATTTCTGTAAGTCAACCCAATACATGGACACTATCGAGTGTACCTACGATGTTCAAGGAATCATCGGATAAGACCGGCGTGACCAGCGGTTACAACCGTGCACTATTAGCGTGGTATAATATTGACCCCATTTTTACACGCCATTCTTCGACCCTCACCCCCAGTCATATCAAGAGCGATCTGGAGCAACTCTCTAACCACTATGTCAGAGAAGTGTATGTAAAAGAGCTCTACCCCAACCGTCAGCAATCGACGTACAGTGGTGCCACCTCGACGCTCTCCGTTCTCAACCTGGCATATTATCCAGAAGAGCGAGGTCCCTATAATCTTACTCTTGACCTAAATAGTAATGGAACCCTTCGACAGCCAGAGACGAAGTGGGGCGGTATGATGCGTAAACTGGAGACAACCGATTTTGAGCAGGCTAATATCGAATATATCGAGTTTTGGATGCTCGATCCCTATATTTACATCCGTGAGCAGGGCAATGCCTCAGACTATAGCGGTGACCTCTACTTCAACCTTGGAGAGGTAAGTGAGGATATCCTCCGCGACGGAAAGAAATTCTATGAGAGCGGCATGCCCGTCGATGGGACCAACTCGTTTACCAACACCCAATGGGGACGTATCCCCAGACAGGCCACTCAGACCTACGCCTTCGCCACTACTTCAGGTTCAAGAGCCTTGCAGGATGTGGGCCTGAACGGTCTGAACGATGAGCAGGAGCGTGAATTCGGAGCATATAAGGAATGGCTCGAAGCCCTCGCGGCCAACGGTATCGTTACCAACGATAGTATCCTTCAGGCTTGGCGCAACGATCCTGCTGGTGACAACTACCACTATTATCGCGGTTCTGATTTTGACATCGAGGAGAAGAGTATCCTTGAACGCTATAAGCGTATCAACAATCCCCAAGGCAACTCGCCTGATACTGACGACCGCACAGAATCGTATGACACCAGTTATAAAACAGGTCCCGATGTGGAGGACATCAATCAGGACTTCACGTTGAATGAATATGAGCGCTATTACCAATACCGTGTCCATATCAGTCCGGATATCCTCGATGCCTACCGCAACGGCAATGCAGTGCCCGGTTCTTTCATTACCGACATGCGTACCAGCGGCGTGAAGCTACGAAATGGCGACACCACCAGTGTCAACTGGTTCCAGTTCCGTATTCCCGTAACACAATACGAGCGGAAGGAAGGCTCAATCACCGACTTCTCCAGCATCCGTTTCATGCGTATGTTCCTGACTAATTTCCAGAAACCCATCGTGTTGCGTTTTGGTAGTCTGGATCTGGTACGTGGCGAATGGCGTATCTATAAACAGAACCTCTCAGGCGGTATGGAGACAGGTACAGTGAAGGTGAGTGCCGTGAATATTGAGGAGAACAACGACAAACAGCCAGTGAACTACGTATTGCCACCCGGCATCAGCCGTGTTACAGACCCCTCGCAGCCTCAATTAGTAGAAAACAATGAGCAGGCGCTGAACATCGTGGTGGAGAACCTGAGTCCACAGGAATCGAAAGCCGTCTACAAGAACTCAAATTACGACCTGCGCCAGTATAAGCGTTTACAGATGTTTGTGCATGCTAACCACATAGTGTCTGACCAAACAGCACTGAAAGATAACCAGTTAGCCGTGTTCATCCGTCTGGGCAGCGACTACAAGAGCAATTACTACGAATATGAGATTCCTCTGAAACTGACACCTGACCGTAATACCTATAGCCGATATTCAGCAACAGACCGCAGGGAAGTGTGGCCTGAGGACAACATGCTCGACATTGACCTCAGTGTGTTTACTGCCGTGAAAAAGGAACGCAATATACAGAAAGTCCAGGGCGCAGCCTCGTATAATCAACAATTTACAGTCCATGATAGTAAACGACCCAACAATAAGGTAAGCATCATGGGTAACCCCACGCTGGGTGAAGTGAAAACGATGGTAATTGGTGTGAGAAATGTCTCTGGTGAAATAAAGTCGGGTGAGGTTTGGGTGAACGAATTGCGACTGATGGAAACCAACAATGATGGCGGATGGGCAGCCTCAGGAAATTTGCAGATTCAACTCTCCGACTTCGGTTCCTTATACGTAACGGGGCGCTATATCGGCGAAGGCTTTGGCGGTTTGGAGGAGGGCGTCATGCAGCGTAATACTGACACTCAGAAACAATACTCCCTGACCACCTCGCTGGAACTGGGCCGGTTCTTCCCAGAAAAGGCCCAAGTATCGGCACCACTCTATTACTCCGTCACAAAAGATGAAGTACGTCCGAGATACAATCCTCTCGACACCGATATGCGTCTAAAGGATGCTCTCGACGCCGCAGACCAGCATGAACGCGACAGCATCGAGTCTTTGGCAGTGATGAAAACCACCAACACAAACTTCTCGCTCAGCAATGTGCGCTGGGGCTTGAAAAATAAGCGTCATCCGATGCCCTACGACCCTGCCAACTTCTCATTCAGCTATAGTCACGCCCACCATTTTACATCAGGTGAAACAACGGTCTACGAGAAACGTGACGAATGGCGGGGAGCTCTCAATTATAGTTATTCACCCGTGTATAAGACCTGGGAGCCTTTCAACAAGCTGAAGGGTAAGTCAAAGTGGCTCGATTTACCCAAGGCCCTTGGACTGAATTACCTACCACAAAGCATCAGCTTCAATTCAACCATTACTCGAGATTATTTTGAACTACAGGAGCGTGACCTTGAAGATCTGGGTGGGCAGAAACTGCCAGTGATCTTTGATCAACAATTCCTATGGAATCGCGACTTTTCTATAAGATGGGACTTCACGAAGAATCTGCGTTTCAACTTCCATTCGGCTACTCGCGCTCAGATAGAGGAGCCCTATACTCCTGTGAACAAGGAACTCTACGCTGATCAATATTATGCATGGAAGGATTCCGTATGGCAGAGTATCAAAAATCTTGGAACTCCACTCGACTATCAGCAGCAGACAACCGTTTCCTATCAGTTGCCACTGAACAAGCTACCTATCCTCGACTGGCTCAATAGCGATGCTTCGTATAATGCCAACTATTCTTGGACTCGAGGAACAGAACTAGAGGACGGCACCTCACTGGGTAACATCATTAATAGCCGCAGAAACCTGAATATTAATGCGACACTGAACATGGAGACGCTTTACGGCCATATCCCCTTCTTGAAGAAAGTCAATGAGCGGTTTAATAAAGCCATCCCCAAGAAATCCAACAATAGAAGAACCACCACCAGAAGAGCCTCGACATCTTCGAAATCAGAGAAATCTGACAACGCAGAAAAATCTGAAAAATCAGACAAAGCCACCAAATCTACCAAATCCACAAAAACACAGACAACGGCCAGAAACTCTTACCAGCGTGAGATTACGCTGAGCCCAGACACAACCATCACCGTGGCCCATAACAAGAAATCGAAACGCCTGCGTGTGACCGCCAAAACCAAGGACGGCAAGTCATATAATCTGAAATACAAGGTTATCGATGAGAATAAGATCCTCGTCAAGAGCAAGGATACTGTCGACATTAAACTCTCTGTGATGGTTAAGCCACCATTAGACAACAAATGGTGGTATAAGTCGGCCCAAAGCGCAGCCCGTCTGCTGATGATGGTGCGCAACATCAATATATCATATCGAAACCAATACAGCATGAACCTGCCAGGCTTTATGCCAAATGTCGGTGATGCCTTCGGACAACGGAAATCTGACGGTATGCTCTCGCCTGGTCTCGACTTCGCCTTCGGTACCATCAGCGACAGTTATCTGGACAAAGCCATCGAAAACGACTGGCTGATGCATAACGACAGTGTGGCCACCCCTGCCACCACCAACAGTAGCAGCGACCTACAATTAAGAGCTACACTGGAGCCCATCCGAGACCTGAAGATAGACTTGAATGCTTCACGTACAGACACGCGCGCGCAGCGTATTCAATATATGTACGAGGGAAGGCCCAGAACGCATAGTGGCTCATTCACCATGACCACCATCTCGCTGAAGGGAGCTTTAGAAGGTATAGGTGATGCCAACAATGGATATCAGTCGAGTACCTTCGACAAGTTTCGCAATATGCTCCCTGATTTTGCAGCCCGCGTAGCAGAACAGTATCCTGAAGCAGGAACAGTCTATACAGGTTCAACCATCACCAACGTTAATCCATATAGCGCTGACGTGATGATACCTGCCTTCCTTTCGGCCTATACATCCAGCGGTGGTTCGCTCGACCTTTTCCCCACGCTGACACGTATATTGCCGAACTGGACCGTCCGCTATAGTGGTCTGTCGAAACTCACATGGTTCAGTAGTCATTTCAAATCGTTTAATATCAACCATAGTTATAAATCGGTGTTCAGCATCGGATCTTACTCCTCTTACAGTGCATGGCGCGAGTATATGGGAGACCTAGGCTTTACCACCGACCAGGCAACGGGCATGCTGCAACCCTCATCGATGTATAATGTATCAACGGTGAGCATCAACGAGTCATTCTCGCCATTGATTGGTGTAGATGCCACCCTTCAGAACGACCTGACGATGAAGTTGGAATATCGTACCACCCGTGTACTGAACCTTTCGATGACGAGTGTACAGATCAACGAAGCCCGTTCGAACGACATAGTGATAGGCGCAGGCTATAAAATACGCGACTTCAACCTGTTTGGTGTCAACGGCAACAGGAAAGTGAAAAAAGCCCAGAGCCGAGGCAAATCGAAGAACCAGCAGAATGCACAGACAGCAGAAACCACGAGAGGACGCTCTGGTGGTGTAAACCATGATATGAACCTGCGATTAGACATTTCCTTCCGTCAGCAGGCAGACGTCACACGTGATATTGCCAGCGGTACCTCTTCGGCATCGAATGGTAACTCCGCTTTCAAGTTGTCATTTATGGCGGACTACACTCTAAGCCGCCTGCTCACCCTCTCGGCTTATTATGACCAGCAAACGAATACTCCTTTACTCTCCAGCAGCACTTATCCAACCACAACACGTGACTTTGGACTCTCACTGAAATTCTCATTAACGAGATAGGAACGAGATAACAATACTTGATTAGAACACATTATCGCATCCTTTGTTTTTACATTTTTTTGCGAAAACAATGCAAATATTCCTTAAATTCACACAAAAAAGTATAATTTCCAAAGTTCATGATACATAATACAAAGTATCTTTGAGAAACAAATCGTATCTTTGCACTCTGAATATATATTATATATAGGAACGCGTAAATAAGTAACAAAAATCATATTATTATCAATTTAAAATTAAAAGTATGAAACAGAAAAATTGCTTTTGGGCGGTAGCAGCTACCATGCTGTTAGCAGCCGCTAGTTTCACTTCTTGTACTAATCAGGACAATATCATTGTTTCTGAACCTGAAACCCCAGACCCAGTCTTTGATTTCGATGAGGGCAGTCTGGTCGTCAACGGTCAATGCGAAGGTACGGATGTTTCTAATTTCATTGTTACCGAGTGGCGTGATGGCGTACAGTACAGTGGTCCCGCTAAACTGAAGTGGGATGAAGTAGTTCCCAAAAACCACGCTGTTGTTGTTGAGGCTCGCAGTAAGGAAGAAGCTAGTGCAGCAGGCACCAATAACTTCGTAGCTTGGGATACCCAGTTCTTTATCACTATAGGTGAGGATGAGGTGTTGGAAGCAGGTGACCAGTTCCGTCTGACCATGAAGGTTAAGGCTGATGAGGAAGCAACTGGCTCAAATGCCGTTGAGACACAGTCACACGCCGCTCCTGGTGGATATCTCCATTGGTTCTGCGTTGGTAATGTAAACTTCACCACAGATTGGACAGAGTTCGATTCTAACTGGATTACTGTCTCTAAGGCTGACGCCAATGGCAATTTCCCGTGGGGTCAGGGTGCTAATGGTATGTACACCATCGCATTCAATCTGGCTAAGGGTATTCACAACAGATATTTCTTCGATGACATCCGCGTTGAGGTAAAGCGTCACGACAAGTGGGCTGATGACAACATCCTGACCAATGGTAGACTGAACGATGAGAATATGAAGTGCTTCTCTGTAGCAGAATGGCTTGATGGTCAGAAGATTGCTGCAGATCCTAACAATCCTGGTAATGCACGTCGCGTTGTTGACCTTACCAATCCTGATAACATGTGCATTGAGGTCATCTCTCGTGATCCAGAAGGTGCCTCTATCGACGCTTGGGATTCTCAGTTCTTCATTACTATGCCTGAGGCTTTGAAGGCTGGTGATAAGTATAAGCTCGAAATGCGTGTTCGTGCCGACAAGCCCGCTAAGGCCACTACACAGTCACACGACGGTCCTTCTCAGTATCTGCACTGGGCAGCTGTAGGTGATGTTAATTTCACTACAGAATGGACACAATTCACCTCACAGGAGGTAACTGTTTCTGGTGCAATGGTTGGCATGAGAAGTATTGCCTTTAACCTTGCTGAACTGAAGGAGGCTAACAAGTACTACTTCGATGACATCAAGATTACCCTTGAGAAGGCTCCAGTAGTTACCACTTGGAAGAACATCATGGTGAATGGTAACCTCGAAGGTGACGACTACAGTGGCATCGTCTGCCGCGAGAAGGGTCAGCCTGATGCACAGAATGTTGTAGCTGGTGTAGGTGTTGACGGTTCAAAGGCTGCTGTCATCAACAGTGCTGCTGATGCTGCTAACGTTTGGGATACTCAGTTCTTCGTAGTAGTTCCTCAGAAGCTAGCTGCTGGCACACAGTACAAGATTAAGTTTAGTGTTCGTTCTGATGCAGATGCTACTATCTCTGCCCAGACTCACAGCACTCCTGGCAACTACTTAGGTGGTGCATTCAGCAACTTCGACTCAAAGGCTAACTGGACTGTTATTGAGAAGGAAGGTACTGTAAGTGCTGATGACACTCAGACCATCGCATTCAATTTGAATGAGAACACGACACTTGCTACCAAGTTCTACTTCGATAACATTGAGTTCTATATTCCTGAGTAATATAAGGCTCAGACTTTAGAATACTTTTAATCGGTGCACCGTTTTGGTGCACCGATTTTTTATGGAATAATAAAACCTCACAAAGTATCAGAACTCTGTGAGGTTTTCTATAGTCGTACTTATGATTATTCAGCAGCTTTGAAGTTCTCAAGGTCTTCTGCCTTGAACATATCAATGTAAGCGGCCTTACCAGCGATATCCTCAGTAGCCATGCGGACGTAGACATTAGCACTCTTATCGAAGAGCTCAGGAGCCTTTGTTGCATCACGTAGGATAAGGATAGACATCACGAGTTCAGCAGTCATATCGTACAAACGACGAGCGAGGAAGTCCTGAGCATCCTGATTCTCGAGAGCCTTCACCTTAGCAAGAGCGTTCTCGTAAATCTGGATGAGCGAAGCTACACGTGCAGCCATTGGCTTCAGCGATTCACTAACCTCCAGGTTCTCAAGCATCTCCTTAATATTGTTCAGCATCGTACCATTAGTGATGTAACGGATGGCAGCTACAACCTGCAGCTGAGTGGTACCCTCATAGATAGAGAAGATACGGGCGTCGCGGAACAGGCGCTGGCTCTTGTACTCCATGATGAAGCCTGAACCACCGTGGATCGAGATGGCATCGTAGGCGTTCTGGTTGGCGTACTCGGAGTTCATACCCTTGGCCAGCGGTGTGAAGGCATCAGCCAGACGCTGATACTTCTTCAGCTCCTGCTTCTCTTCAGGTGTGAGCTTGCGGTCGCGTTCGATATCCTCCAGACACTTGTAGATATCCACATAAGCGGCTGTTTCGTACAGCAGTGAACGACCAGCGTCGAGTTTGGCCTTCATACGGCTGAGCATATCATAGACAGCGGGGAAGTTGATGATCTTATCACCAAACTGCTGACGTTCCTTAGCGTAAGCCAGACCCTCATTATAAGCCTCCTGCTCAACACCTACTGACTGTGCAGCGATACCCAGACGGGCACCGTTCATCAGGGCCATCACATACTTGATAAGACCCAGACGGGTACTACCGCAGAGCTCTGCCTTAGCGTTCTTATAGGTGAGCTCACAGGTGGGAGATCCGTGGATACCTAACTTGTGCTCGATGTGACGCACGTTCACACCACCCTGACGCTTATCGTAGATGAACATTGACAAGCCACGTCCATCCTTGGTGCCCTCCTCAGAACGAGCCAACACGAGGTGGATGTCTGAGTCACCGTTGGTGATGAAACGCTTCACACCGTTCAGACGCCAGCAGTTCTCCTTCTCGTCGAAGGTAGCCTTCAGCATTACGCGCTGCAGGTCGGAACCGGCATCGGGCTCAGTCAGGTCCATACTCATACCTTCACCAGCGCAAACGCGGGGGATATACTTCTGGCGCTGCTCCTCGCTACCGAACTCATAGAGGGTATCG
>Ga0310696_10010144_pt1 | contig 10856 bp, 3 predicted proteins | sample AusTroGonzalo_MG_4_FD_203885 | JGI IMG/M metagenome (GOLD analysis project Ga0310696, IMG submission 203885) | Bovine rumen microbial communities from tropical cattle in Woodstock, Queensland, Australia - Gonzalo_02 (v2) (version 2) | ecosystem: Host-associated > Mammals > Digestive system >... | reverse complement strand
TCTCGCCGTCGCAAATGAAGGCCGTGACGGTTGTCTCGTCGTAGGTCGGCCAATTGCCGAGATGCAGGTAGATGGTCTTGTCGCAGCCGAATTGGGTTGGCTCGTGGTGCTCATACACGCCTGGCTCACTCACTTCTTCGCCGTAAAAGTTGTACACCGAGCCACTGCAAATGGTCTCGATGACGGTTTCCTCCTCGTTGGGATGCACCACAATGCTGACGCTGACGTTTTGCGAAGTGCCCCAGCTGTTGTCGGTGATGTGGCAAGTGTAGGTCGTGGTGCCCACAGGCGGGGTGGCCACCGGATGCTGAATGTTGGCGTTGTTCAAACTGTTGGCAGGTGTCCAACTGTAGCTGTAGTTGCCGCTACCGCCCGTTGGCAGGGCATGAAGCGTGGTCGATTCGCCTTCGCAAAGCTCCGAGTCGTCGGCGGTGGCGGTGGCACTCATAGAGCCCACATAGACCGTGCAGGTCGGGGCACCTACCAGCACCAACTCGCGGAAGGAGATGTCGTCCAAGCCGAAGTCGTTGCCATCGCCATTGGTGTTTTGGTTCAGGATGGTAATGGTGGCTGTAGTGGCTGAGCCACTGTACCAAAGCTCATAGAATTGCTCCCAAATCATCGTCGTTGCCGGAGCCGAAAACACGTTGCCCAACTGTGTGCCGTTGATGCTGAATTGGAGCAAGGCCATTTGGCCGGCCACACCCGCCAAGGTACAGGCCCAAGTCGAGAAAGCGTACCATTTGTTGGGGGTCACGCTGATTTGCTCCGTCCACACGTTGGTGCCCGGACTGATGGAACCGTTGACCATCATGAAGTTGCCGTTGTCGCCGTGGCCATAGCCGTGGAAATTCTCATGGTGCAGGCTGGCGTCGGAGTCGACGTAATAGGTGCCTTCGTTCCAAAGGTTGGAATTGTATTCGTAGGCCGAGGTGAAGCCCGTGTTGCCTTGGCTGAAGTCGCCGTTGACCACACTCTCATCGCCTGGGGCATAGCCTTCGCAGGTGTAGGTCGTGGTCACCGTGGGCGATGCTACCGTGACGGGGCCCTCGGTGGTCGACAAGCCCGTAGCCGGCGACCATTGGTAATAGGTGGCTCCCGAAGCAGTGAGTGTCACCGAACCCCCAGGCTGAATGTTTGCGGATGGCGGCGTGATGACCACAGGCTGGGCAAAGGCGCACACCACGGAAAAAACCAAAAGGAAACTGAAGAAAAACCTAATTCTCATGGCGGTCAACATTTGGTGGCAAAGTTAGTAATTATTTCCTTGCTCTCTCCTTTTTTGTGAATTATCTGCACAGAACCAAGCGTTTTTTCACCATTCCGTATGCCGTTTCAATCTCCAGCAGATAAACCGACGGCGTATAACCGTTGAGGTTCAGGATGATGCTGTCAGAACGGAGGCCTTCGCGCTTTTCAAGCACCTGCCCCATCATGTTGGTCAACCGTATGCTTTCCATGCCTTCGGCTTCAATGGTCACGGTGCCTCGCGTCGGGTTGGGGAAAACACGGACTTCGTCCTGCCAGTCGTCCACGCCATAGAACGTGGCATTGATTTCGAAGGAGCGTTCCATCTCGCCACAATCCTCCACATTGAAATGGGCGGTCAGGAAGGCCGTCACAGGCGTCGTGACCAAGATACGGCAGAAATCGATGCCCGTTTCCACAATCTGCCAATCCGAATTGGACAGCGACCAAGTGACCTGTCCCGACAAGCCCTCCATGTCAATCTCATAGCGGTAAATGCCACTGATCAAACTTGAGGCCACATACACCGAGGTATTACCGCTGATGGTTCCCATTTGTTCGGAGTCCTTCACGGTCAGATTCAGCAGTTGGATTGAGCTGATACAACCGTTTTGTGCGAACACGGTATCATGAGGAATTTCGTAGATGCCTGGCCCGTAGGTAACGCCATGGAAGGTGTAGGAGTTGCACGCCCGAACCGGTTCGTCAGGAAGGGTTTCCGCTTGGACAAAGGTCACATTCAAGAAGACGGTACTGTCGCAGCCGGAAGGCGTTTGGAAAGTGTATGACGCTTGCCCGTCCTCGTTAAAATAATGGCCATTCCAGGTGAAAGGCTCGCAGACCAAAGTATCCGCAGGCGGCATCACTATCTCAGGGGCAAGACTGAAATGCAGCGTCACGATGCTGTCGCAACCTTGCGACGAGACAAAGGTGTGTTGATAGTCGCCTTCAGCCACGCAATAGTGCTCATGCCACCACATAGGTTGGCACGAAACCACACTCTCCTCTCCCGAAAGCGGAGGAATGATGGTCAGATTGTAGAAAATGATGCTGTCGCAATGGGTCACATTGGTTTGCAGCGAGTCGTACAACACGGCATCCGCATAATAAGGCACGCCGTGCCATTCAAAACCGCTGCATTCTATCATGCCGCCTCCGTCGATAAGGGTGTCGTGGCCCAAAGTCAATTCGAGATAATACCAAGTGTCGCAGTCTTCAGGAGTTACGGCGGGAACAAACACCGAGTCGCGCTGAGTCTCGTAATAGACATGTCCAGGGTTCATTTCCCAAACGTAGGAACCGCAGGCCACCCTATTATGCGTGAACGAGGAATACTCGTCGAAATTGAGGTTCAGCTCCACAATGCTGTCGCAGCCATTCACGTTTGTGAGCGTATCCCAGGCATATTGGGTCTGCTCCATGCGATGGAAGATGCGGCCATGCCACTCATGCTCTTCATGGCAAGAGGTAATCGGTTCCACCACATAATTGCTGTAATTGATGACCACAGGCTGGTGGATGACATGGAAGCAAGGTTCAAACTCTTCGTATTCAACCACTTGAGTTTCAGTAATCACCTCGCCGGAAGGCAGTTGGTAGGCATCGCAGGCCGTGATGGTTTCCAACCACTGGTCTTCAGCCGAAAGCACCGTGATGGGCACAGGTCCGAGGATGTCGTTGCCACAAGAATTGTGCGCATAGAAACGGATCCAGCAGCCGTTGTGCGACATTTGCATCAGCATCTCAGGATTGATGCCGGTGTAGGTCCCGTTTTGGGCATTGGCCATCTGCCATTCCGAAATGCGGTCGTTGACATCGGTGTTCCTCCATTCGACATCGACCTCCGGCAAGTCCAAGGGGTTGTTCTCGCAGACTTGGAACGCGCTCAACTGACCCTCAATCACGGGCGTATCGTTCACATTGAACGGCACCGTATTGCTGAAGGTGGAGTCACACTCGTTGATGACCACGAAACGCAAATAATAGCTGCCATAATCCAAATGGTATGTGGCCGGGTCGAAAGGATGGAATGGACCATTGGGCGAAGCCGCATATTCCCATCTTTGGGTGCCGCCTTCGGTATGGTTCATCTGGTAAGGTGGTGTCGTCACCATCAGCGGACTGCCCGAGCACACATCCGCAGGTGCCTGCAAATTGTCCGAAATGGTAGGCGCATTGTTGATGGTCAGAATCAAGGTGTAAATGCTGTCGCAGATGAGCGGGTCGCTGCTATCGTAGGTATACGTATCGGTGCATGAAGCGTAATAGGTTTGCCCGTTCTTCGGCCAGGTGAACATCTCACATGCCGTAAAGCTCTGTGTCTCAGTATAGGCTTCACTCAAGGTAAAGTTCCACGACACTTGAATGGTGCAGTTGTTCGGCGTGATGGAATCGGCCACGTAAACGCCATTTTGGTCGCACAACACGCCATGATGGTAGATGACATCGCAAGCGGTTATCTCGCCCTCGTCGATGGGGTCGGTGGAATACACCGTCACCTGCACGTTGTTGGTCGAATAGGCCGTACCACAGCCATTGACGGCCTTATAGCGGATATTGCAGCCATTGTAGGCAAAGGGGATGTTATTGTTGGGCAAGGGCTGCCAAGTGCCGTTGATTTGGATTTCCCAGCCCTCGAAATGGGTATTGGGGTTGTTGTCCCTCCAAGTAACTTGAGGGGCGGTCAAAGCGAAGGCTTGGCCTGCGCAAATGCCTGCCGGAGCGGTGATGGCACCCACCAGAGGCTCATCGTTCACCGTAATCTGAACAGGAGTGCTATACGTTTCACCACAGTCGTTTACAGCGAAATAACGAATCCAATACTGGTTGTAGGTGTAAGGCACATTATTGTTGTTGAATGGGCTATAAGTGCCGTTTTGCGTGGCCGCAATCTGCCAGCCTTGGTCGGTGATGGTGGAACCGTTGTTTTGAATGGTCGGCGTGTTCAGGGTGAAGCTGCTGCCTGCGCAAATGGCATCTGGCGGAGTGGGTGTAGCTATCGTAGGCTCGTCATACACATGGATTTGCACCGCATTGCTGACATCGCTGCCGCAGTCGTTGCTCACCTTGTAATGCAGATACCAGTTGTTGTAAGTGACCGGCACATTCTGGATGCTGAAAGATTGGTAATTTCCCGTCTGGTTTTGGCAGATTTCCCATGCACCCGTACCGTTTCCGTCGTAGGTTGGTGGCGTCACATTTAAGTTGTCTCCAGCGCAGATGGCTTCAGGGGCCTGCAAGGTACCTGTGACATCGGGAGCAACATTCACCGTCAACAGGCGGGCGGGACTGCTGTAGACAAAACCGCAGCTGCCCTCTATCATATAGCGGATATACCAGCCGTTGTAGGTGGCAGGTATATTGTTCAGGCTGAAAGCGTTGTAGTCCCCGTTTTCGGTCGGCGAGGCCACCCAGCCTTGACTGAGGATCTGGGAGCCGTTGGCGTTATAGGCCGGAGCCGTCAAGGTTAAGCTTTGTCCTGCGCAAATGGGCTGGATTTGAGGCGTTTGCCCCGAAAAAGTCGGTCCGTTGGTCACGGTGATTTGCACTGCATTGCTGTGGCCTTCGCCACAGTCGTTGGAGGCCGAATAGCGCACCCACTTGCCGTTCATCGAAAGCGGGATATTGGTCGGGTCATTAAGTGTCTGGAAAGGACCATTCTGTGATGAGCCATATTCCCAATGCCCTGTTGCACTGGGATTCACCGAAGGCGTTTGTATACCCAATGCACCTCCAGCGCAAATCGGGCCTGGTGCGGAGATGTTGGCCACCACAGGTGCCTGTCCCACCGTGATGAAAACCCACGCTTCATCGTAAATGCCCTGGTTATTAAAACCCACACGGTACTTCAACTGGTCGGTCCCGGAAAATGTCGCATCGTTAAAAATATATTCGATTTTCTTGTTGGAAAGTACCGTTGCCTCGCCATGCAAAGGCTGTTGAAGTATTTGAACGGAGGCCGTCTGTATGCCAGGAGAAATGATGTCATTGTCCAGCACTGGAATCTCCACGGGAGTCCATATACAGGCCAACGGCCACGTGTCATTATTCGCGGTGACGCTGTAGGTTTCATCGGGAACGAAGGAAATGTCGTCGAGGCAGAAGTCGTCGCCCAAACCCTCGTTTCCCGTATAGGTGTCATAAATCTCAATCACCGCTTGCGTGGCATTGCCGCTGCTCCATTTCGTGCCGTTGTTGTTCCAATCATGCCAATCGTTGTTCGATGGCAGGCTATTAACCCCACCGAAATTGGTTCCATTGATTTTCACTTGCAACTTGGCCGGGTTGATTTGTCCGTATATGACCCTGTTCAGGTTCACGTATCGGTAAGAGAGCGTGTAATTGGTTTGTGCCGTGACGTTCACCGTCTGCCGCCACACTACTTTGGTCGGATTGGAACTCCCGCCAAAACCGTTCACAATCATGTATTTCCCATGTGAATTACTCGGGTTGGGCCAGCCTTGTCCGCCGCCATGTCCGCTGGTTGTGGTATTGATGACATAATGGCCATATTCCACCACATAGTTCGCATTCACCCGTGTATAATCTGTGGAAGACGGGGCTGTAATTGCGCCATAAATGTTGTAGTCCTCAAAATCGCCGTTCACGATGAGATTTTGCGCCGATGCCGTAGTTGCCATCGCCCACATGAGAAACGATAAAACGCCAAAAAGGCTTATCCTTGTAGGGTTCATTGTTCTTGCCATGATAGTTCAGTTTTTTGCATATTAAACGCAAAAATAAACAAAAAACATACCAATCGAAGAAAAAAAGTTCGTCTACAGGCGTTTTCCATCCAAAACGGCCTCTTTCAGGGTGTCGTTCTCGTAGGTCAACTTCAGGGAAAAGAAAGGTCGATGCTCGTCAATCAGCCTCAAAAACAGCTTGTCGCCTTCCCATGAAGGCAGTTCGATAAGCCGCTGTTTGTCAATCCATTCGAGGTCGCCTTCGTTGCAGTCGATGGGGTCGCCAGTCCAGTCGGTGCAGACGAAAATGTGCATCTGCTCGGCGGGCCAGATGTTGTGCACGAAGGTGACGATGCCGCAGTAGCGCCAAGCCGTGACGGTGAAGCCCGTTTCTTCGCGCACCTCGCGCCTCATGCAGTCTTCGGGGCTCTCCCCTTCCTCGAACTTGCCGCCCACGCCAATCCATTTGTCGTGGTTCTCATCGTTCTCTTTCTTGGTGCGGTGCAGCATGAGGTATTGGCTGCCGCGCTCAAGGTAACATTGGGTGGTTTGTTTCATAGGGCGGCAAAAGTACGCTTTTTTCCCGAATCACGGCGCCACCCGAGTGAAAACAACGCTGTCGCCTTCTTCCACGGCCTTCACAAACACCGCCGTGCAGGGCGGGATGGGCACGGTGCCCTGTATGGCATTGGGATTGATGCCCGTGCCGTTTTCGCCCAACACATAATACGCCCTGTCGAGATAGGCCTCGCAGGGGAACGGGTTGCCTACAAGGTTGAAGCCCTTCAAATGGGCTACAGTGGTGTAGCTCAAAGGAACAGAGATGGTGTCGGAACTGTTCTGCAAAGTGCCCGAAAACTCAAGAGTGACATCCTCAACATGGGCGTAAAGATAGCCTTTCGTAGCCTCCAATGCCGTGAAACTGTTCTCCGTGTTTTTGCTGTTCTTCCAATAAGCCGTCGACTCGTCGTAGCCGTACAAATCGTACTCGCCCTCAATCATATTGCCCACCGAATCCACATCGATGCTTCCTGTAATCGGCAAGGCAATCAGGTGCCAGCCATTGTTCACGCCGCTTTGGGTGCTGTAGGCACTGACGGCCTTTTGCACCGTGGCTTTTGCGCCGGCGTTGGGATGGACGACCTGTGCGCCGTCCTCGATGACGAAGTGACGGGCTTCACCTCTGGTGTAGATAAAGTTGTTCGCCGTGAGGGTTTTCCCTGCTTTCACGGTGAGGCGGTCCATGATGATGTCGCCTTCGTCTTCCAGATAAAAATTCCCAATGGTGATGGAGCCTACTTGGACATCGTCGTCTATCTCGCAATAGCCATTGATGCCGACCCTTGAGGTGCCATCGGGCAGACCGCCCATCCAGTTATTGGGGTTCGACCACAAATTGTCCTCCATTCCCATAAACGTGTGTTCGCAAGGTCCTGTGCCGTTGATGTTGGTGAAGCGGTTCCATCCGGCAGCCACGCTGTAGTCATACTGGTAGCAGAACGAAACTTCAAGCACCAGATTGGCAGGAACGCTGTCGAAGGCATTCGTGGCAGCCGTGGGCGGCACTAAAGGCATGGAAGTGATTTTGGTTAGGCCGGTGCAGTTCTTGAAGGCCTCGCTGCCGATAGAGGCCATGTTCTCGTCGAGATACAGCTCCGTGATGGCCGTGCAGCCCTCAAAGGCGTTGTCGCCTATGGCGGTGACCTCATAGTCTGTTTCGTTATATGTGAATCCGTAAGGCACGGCGAACTCTCCCTCCAAGGTGGTGGCGTAGGAATCGTGCTGGATGACGGTGGCTGTGGTGCCGCCCTCGCAATCCAATTGGAAATACAAAGACTCATGCTCAACGATGTTTCCGTTTACGGTAATGTCCTCGGCGGGCATGGTGATGGTGCAGGTGCCGTCGCCGTTGTCGTCCAAGGTTCCGGTGCTGAGCGTATAACATTGAGGCGTAATTATGGAATTGGGAATCCCGAAACTCACAAGGGCTTCCTGATTCTCGCCGGCATAGACCTTGCCGTCGTAGAACACGCCGATGCTCCCTTCAAGGCTGATGCCGAGCGGGTGTTGCGGCTCAATGGCATAGCCGCGCTGGGCTTGCCCTTCCACATCGCTGCCGCTATTGCTTCCGTAATAACCTATGCCGCCCACCGTGCTGTTGCCGGCGTAGTAGTTGTTGGTGACGGTGGAATTATTGTTGCGTCCTACAACTCCTCCAACTCGTTCTACACCTGAAACCTCTGCAAAGTTCATGCAGTTGCTGACGGTGCAGTGATAAGCAGTGCCAACAATTCCACCAACATCATCACCGCCTATTAGCGTACCCATCTCCCCCCCAGGATCTTCTTCTCCTGTCGCAGAAATGCTCACATTCTCCGTCACATAGCATCCCGTGACAGTTCCCCAACTACAGCAGCCAACAATGCCACCAACTCCTCTTCCCACTTCAGCATGGATGCTGCTGTGGTCGAGGGTCAGGTTTTTCACCGTGCCGCTGCTATATCCAAAAAGACCCATAAAATTGTCGTTCTCATTGAGCGTCACATGGCTGATGGTGTGGCCGTTGCCGTCGAAAGTGCCGCTGAAAGGCCGATTACCATCTATTCCAATGCGTGTATATGTCTTTCCTGTATAGTCTAAGTCGGCATCCAAGCGGAAAAACTTGCCGCTCTTGCTGTCGCCGCCATTGACGCTCGCCGCCAAGCCGTCCATTTGGTCGGTGTTGCGGATGATGTAGGGGTCTTCTTCCGTGCCGCTTCCGGGGTTGAGGATGGTGAAAGTCTTGGTGGTTTGTCCGGCAAAGTCGCCCATGCCTGTAATGGTGATATTGTAGTAGCCGGGTATGACGCAACCGCCAACGGGCAGGGTCACGGTGTAATGTGTGCCCTCTTCAAGCGTCAGTGCCGCGCCGTCCTTGTTGTCGACAACGGTGACGACGGGGGTCAGGGGTTCGCCCGTATAGTCTTGTTCAGGAATCGTGATGCTCACCCAGTCGGAATAGCCGATGTCGCGCTTGATGGCTTCCACCGTGCCTGTGATGACGACATCATCGTCAGGCATGGTAAGCGGATAACTGTTGCCGTTGGGGTTGGTGAGCGGTATGGTGTCATTGGCCATATAGGAGATTCCACAAGGGAGGTACCCTTCTTCCACATTGTAATTCAAAACCACCCATGTGAAACTGTTTGCGCCGAAATAGTGGGTGGTGCCGTCATTAAAGACATATAAAGTGCCATAGCCGCTGACCGGGCTAACACAACTGATGGTACCCATCCATTTTGCGTTGTCGGTGTCGTTGCCGTCCACGCCGCCATGTCTGTTGGAGGTGTGATAATAGTTGGAGACCAATTGGCCGCTCCCACTGAGTTCGCCAAGTATGTCGCCCACATAATTGGTGGACCCTGTGGCATCAACCACTCCCAAGAAGTAGCAGTCTTCCATAGGGTTATCGTACAATGACCCTGCTATGCCGCCAATGTATTCTGTTTTCCCGATGCCACCATTGCTGACGGTGGCCCTACTGATGCAATCCTGCACCTTGCCACCTGACCTGCCTACGATTCCGCCGAATGTATTGGGCATGACACCGTAATTATTTGCTCTGGGATGAACCGTAATGACAACGTTTTCGCCCACGTTGCACCCGATGATTTCGGCATTATCAATCACACCGGCAATACCGCCAGCAAAACCGACAGCCGTAATGGTAGATTGTCCGCCCAAAGTGAGGTTATGGATTTTTCCGTTCCATCCTACAAATCCAAACAAGCCACAGTAGCCACCTTCGGTATAAATGGTCACATTGTTGATGGAGTGGTTGTTGCCATTGAAAATGCCAAAGAACTTGTGATATCTTTCCGAACCGCCTTCCCAGTATGAATTTCCGATAGGCGTATAGGTCTTGCCCGTGTAGTCGAGGTCATCCATAAGCTTGAAATACACGTTTTGGTATTCCATTCCGTTGTTCACGTTGGCGGCTAATTGGTCGAGGTGGTCAGTAGTGGAAATGATGTAGGGATCCGTGTACGTACCGGTTCCACCGCCATAGCTGTTTTGTGCTTGTGCTATCGCACTGAAAGCAAACAAGTTAAAAAGAATCAAGGCAATCATGGGCGCCTTTGCTTTTTGAAGTAAATTCTTGTCCATGGTTAGGGTTGATTTAAAATGAATGAAATAAAAGAGCTTTTTTGCGGGTGCAAAGATAAGGAATTTTCCAAGAAAGTCAAGCCTCAAAATATTGTGTCACACAGATTCCACAGATTCCACGGATTCTTTGATGCGACATCTGTGAAATCTGTGAAATCCGTGTGCCATAAAAAATCAAGGCGCCACCCGAGTGAAAACAACGCTGTCGCCTTCTTCCACGGCCTTCACAAACACCGCCGTGCAGGGCGGGATGGGCGTTTCAGCCGATATAGGATTAGAGTTGATGCCCGAGCCGTCAGCGCTCAATACGTAATAATCCCTATTGAGATAGGCGTTGCAGGGGAACGGATTGCCTACGAGGTTGAAGCCCGACAGATTGACTCCGTTGGTGTAGCTCAAAGGTACACTGACACTGGCAGAACTGTTCTCCAAAGTGCCTGAGAACCCAAGGGTGACCTCTGCGCTATTGGCGTAGAGGTAGCCTTTTGTGGCCTCTAATGCGGTGATACCGCTTTCAGTGTGTTTCTGGTTCCTCCAGTAAGTCGTTGCCTCATCGTAACCGTACAAATCGTATTCACCTTCAAGCAGATTGCTCACAGATGCCACGTTGCTGCTCCCCGTGAGTGGCAAGGCTATCAGATGCCAGCCGTCGCCTGAGCCACTGAACGGGCTGATGACTTTCCGTACCGTGGCCTGCACATTGGTGACGTTGTGAACAAGTTGGGCACCGTCCTCGATGACCAAGCCTGCCGTAGCCGTATTGGTCAAGTCGCCTGT
>Ga0310696_10010143_pt1 | contig 10856 bp, 7 predicted proteins | sample AusTroGonzalo_MG_4_FD_203885 | JGI IMG/M metagenome (GOLD analysis project Ga0310696, IMG submission 203885) | Bovine rumen microbial communities from tropical cattle in Woodstock, Queensland, Australia - Gonzalo_02 (v2) (version 2) | ecosystem: Host-associated > Mammals > Digestive system >... | reverse complement strand
ATTTTGAGCTGCTGGATTTTGTAGGATTTGCCCTTGGAGCTCACGAAAATGGTGACGGAGTAACTCTCCCCACCTGCGTTGAGGGTTCCGAGGGCATATTTCATGTTGTCGCGTCCGGCGGTGTGGTTCACCTCGAAGGAGCGCGGCGTGTGGCTCTCGAAGAAATTCTTGACGATCTGCCGGGCCTGTGCTTTGCTGGCGTTGCTGCTCTGGCTGGTCACGGCGATTTCCAGATTGTCGTCGAACCAGGCGGAGAGGTTGTCGGCGTTGCCCTGCGCCATGTATTTGCTGATGGGGATGAAGACATCATACCCTGCGGGCTGCGCCGAGAGGCGTCCGCAGAAGAGCAGAGGCAAGAGGATAGCCGCGATGGTAAGCAAGCGTTGCACGTCCGGAATGATTGCAAATTTCGAGCCACATTATTATATTTGTGCTTGAATGAGAATGACTTTGATCACGGTCGGCAAGACGGATATTCCGTGGGTCCGGGACGGCTTGGAGATGTATGTCTCCCGGTTGGAGCACTACGTGCCGTTCTCCTTGAAGGAGATTCCCGAACTGAAGGGCGTGTCGGCGCTGTCCCGCGAGCAGATCAAGCAGCGCGAAGGAGAACTGATCCTGCGCCAGCTGACCCCTTCGGACGAAGTGGTGCTGCTCGACGAGCACGGCCGCGAGTACCGCTCGCTGGAGTTTGCCGACTGGCTGGGCGGGCGCCTCGCGCGCTCGGGCCGGGATCTGGTGTTCGTGATCGGCGGGGCCTACGGCTTTTCGGATGCGGTGTACGCGCGCGCTGACGGCAAGCTGTCCCTGTCGAAGATGACCTTCTCGCACCAGCTTGTGAGAACGATTTTTGCAGAACAATTGTACCGGGCTTTCACCATTTTGCGCGGAGAGCCGTATCATCACGAATGACATGGGGACGACATAGCCGGGAATGGATCGCCGTGGCCTCGCTCGTGGCGGGGGTGGTGATGTTCATTTCCTCGCTGAGCGACACGCGGGCGCCGGGCGACACCGCCCGGGAGGCGCGCCGCATGGAGCGCGTCCTGAACCGCCGGGCGTCGCAGCTGGACGCCTATGCCGTCAAGGCGCTGACGCAGGACCCAACGGACTGGATGTCGCTCGAGGGGCTGCCGGAGGACTTCGTGCTGTACCGCTATTGCAAGGATACGCTGCAGTCCTGGTGCCATGAATTCCCGGTGTCCAACGACGACATCACCCGACGGGTGTACGTGCCTTTCGTGGCGGATCCGCGCTTTTCGGCGGAATCCCCGTTCCTGCGGGTCACGGATTCGCTGGGCTTCCATAACCTCGGCCCGGGCTGGTACCTGGCCAAATGGGTCGGCGAGGGTGATGTCCGCGTGCTGGCCGGACTGGAAATCGGCGGCGACGTGTCGCGGGGCGGCATGGGCCGGATCAACCGCCGGCGCTTCATGCCGTGGCGTTATTCCATCCGGCCGCTCTCTGCCAGCGGTGGATCCGTCGTATCGGTGGAGGGGCGGCCGCAGTTCAAGATCCTGCAGGAGTCGCTGACGGCTTCCGGACGGGATGCCTCGCCGACTCTGTGGATCTCCATCGCCGCCATTCTGCTGGCTTTCCTGCTCTTCCTGTCGGCGAAACGGACGGCGCGCCGCTTCGCGTGCGTGTCGCTGGGAATCGTCTTCCTGCTGGCAGGTTTTTATTTCTGGGGCCGCTTCTCTGGCAGCCGCGTGCTGATCTTCTCGCCGATGCTGTATGCCGGCGGAGACGTGCTCTACTCGCTGGGCGCGGTTATCCTCATCAACCTGGCCATCCTGATGTGCTCCGGCTGCGCCTACATGGTCCGACGGAAGCTGTGGGCGTGGATGACTACCCGCTCGCGCCGGATCTCGGTGCTGGTGCTTGTCCTCGTCCTGCTCTGCGGCGTCATCCTCTATTCGCAGACGGCCCTTCGGAGCATTGCCTTGAACTCCGGTTTCTCGCTGGAAATCTATAAACTCGGACAGCTGTCGCCGTTCTGCGTCATCGTCTACCTGTCCTTCATTTCGCTGCTGATCAGCGTGCCGCTCTTGCTGCAGCTCGCCGCGCCCGCCCTCCGGCTGCGTGACGGCCGCGCCCACGACGCGTTCTCGCTGACCGGCCGCGTGGTGTATGCGGTGCTGGTGGCGGTGTACCTGGTCGTGACGACCGGCGTCCTCGGTTTCCGTAAGGAGCAGGACCGGATGGGCCTGCTGGCCACCCGGCTTTCCTTCGACCGCGACATCGCGCTGGAGCTCCGCCTGCGGCGGATGGAGGCGCAGATCGCGGACGACATGATCCTGTCGGCCCTGTCCCGTTTCGAGGGGACGGAGCAGTCGATCCAGAGCCGTATTTCCGATTATTATTTCTCCGGGATCAACCGGGACTACCTCGTCTCGGCGCGCGTTTTCAATGAATACAACAACTCCCGCGAGGCAGCCGCCGAGTTCAACGCGCTCCTGCGCGACGGGGTTCCCATCGCGGACAATTCCCGTTTCCTGTATGCGCGCCACGAAAACGGGCGGCCGTACTATCTGGGCGTGTTCTTCTATCTCTCGGAAGACGGAAGCATTTCGCGCGTGCTCGTGCGGCTGGAGCAGCGGGAGAGCCGCGGCGGCCGGGGCTATGCCGGCATCTTCGGCTTCACGACGCCCGGCCAGGTGAATCTGCCGTCCGGCTATTCCTACGCCCGTTACGCCGGCCGTGACATCAAGGCCTACAAGGGCAATTATCCCTATCCGACCCGGGTGGACGACGCGCTGTTCGCACAGCTGTACGGCTCCGAGAGCGGGCACATCCAGGCGGAGGGCTACACCCATTTTACCTATGTTGTCGGCGACGGGGAGGCCGTGGTGATCTCCCGTGCCAGCGTGGGGCTGCTGTCCTACATCATGGCCGGCATCCTCGTGGGCCTGATCGCCTTCCTGTCCCTGTCGATCGCCGTGCTGCGCCGGCCCAAGCCGGTCATCTTCCAGCGCTCCTACTTCAAGTCCCGGATCTCCGGCGTCCTGCTCACCTCGCTGCTGCTCACCCTGCTGGTGATGGCGCTGGTGAGTGTGCTCTTCGTCTATTCACGCAACAACAGCAACCGCCAGACGGTGATGTCCGACAAGATCGGCGCCATCGTGGCGATGATGGATACGGGCCTGCAGGATGAGGAGAGCGCTTCCGGCATCAACTGGCAGTCGCTGCGCTCCCTGATGGAGCGGGTGGGCAAGGAGACCGGCTCCGACATCACCCTCTACACGCCGTCCGGACGCCTGATGATGACCACGACGCCGATGGTCTTCGAGCAGCTGATGGTCACGGAGCGCATGGACGGCACGGCCTACTACAACATCCTCTACCGCAACCGCCGCCACTACATCCAGCAGGAGCGGCTCGGCCGGCAGAAGTTCTACAGCATGTACGCGCCGCTGTTCGCCTCCGACGGGTCGATGATCGCCATTCTCTGCTCGCCGTACAACGAGGACACCTACGACTTCGAGGAGGACGCGGTGATGCACTCGCTGACCATCATCTCGCTCTTCCTGCTCTTCCTGCTGATGGCGCTCTTCATGGTGGCGCGCATCGTGGACCGCATGTTCAAGCCGCTGAGCGAGATGAGTTCCAAGATGGCGAACGCCGACCTGGATTCCCTGGAATACATCAACTACGACCGCGACGACGAGATTTCCTCGATCGTGCAGGCCTACAACCGCATGGTCACGGAGCTGTCCGAGAGCTCGCGCAAGCTGGCACAGGCCGAGCGCGACAAGGCCTGGAGCGGCATGGCCCGCCAGGTGGCGCACGAGATCAAGAATCCGCTCACCCCGATGAAGCTCCAGCTGCAGCGGGTGATCCGCCTCAAGGAAAAGGGCGATCCCGCGTGGGAGACCCGCTTCGAAGAGGCCAGCCAGGTAATCCTGGACCATATCGACATCCTGACGGATACGGCCAACGAGTTCTCCACCTTCGCGAAGCTGTACACCGAGGAGCCGACGACCATCGCCCTGGACAAGCTGCTCCATGAGGAGATTTCGATGTTCGACAACAAGGAGAACATCCGCTTCGACTACCTGGGTCTGTCCGGCGTGAAGATCCGGGGCCCGAAACCGCAGCTCACGCGCGTGTTCGTGAACCTGCTCGGCAACGCCGTGCAGGCCATCGGGGACGCGCCGGACGGCCGCATCGTCGTGTCGCTCCGCAAGAGCGTCGAGGACGGCTTCTGGGACATCGTCGTGGAGGACAACGGCCCCGGCGTCTCCGACGAGAACATCGAGAAGCTCTTCACCCCGAACTTCACGACCAAGAACGGCGGTTCCGGCCTTGGCCTTGCCATCAGCCGGAGCATCCTGGAGCGCTGCGGCGCCTCCATCTCCTACTCGAAGTCCTTCACCCTGGGCGGTGCCTGCTTCACCGTCCGCTATCCTGACAATAACAGCAAAACTGCATGAGCATGAAGAAACTGACAACCTTGCTGCTGGGTATATTGGCCGCCGTGGCGGCCCTGCAGGCCCAGAACGTCTTCTGGTTCGACAAACCCGCTTCCTATTGGGAGGAGGCCCTGCCGATCGGCAACGGCCGCATCGGCGCCATGATTTTCGGCGGTACGGACACGGAAGAGATCCAGCTCAACGAGGAGACGATCTCCACGGGCGGTCCGTACGAGAACTGGAACCCGAACGGCCTGAAGAACCTGCAGAAGATACGCGACCTCATCTTTGCCGGCGAGTATGAGGCGGCCCAGAAGCTGGGCGACGAGAACTTCCTCTCGCCCGTGGGCGAGGAGATGTCGTACCAGACCGCAGGGTCGGTGAAGATCGCTTTCCCGGAGCGGGGGGAGGTGACGGACTACCGCCGCGAGCTCGACCTGGAGCGCGCCGTCGTCCGGACCAGCTACAAGGTGGACGGGGTGGAATATGTGGAGGAGTCGTTCGCTTCCTTCATCGACAACCTCATCATCGTGCGCCTGACGGCTTCCCAGCCCAAGGCGCTCAACTGCGAGCTGTCGTTCACCACGCCGATGAAGGACACGCGCGTGAGCGTCCCTGCCAAAAACCAGCTCCGCCTGGAGGGACAGGGCGCCGAGAAGGGCGGCATCCCGGGCGCCATCCGTTATGTCAATGACCTCAAGGCCACGACGAAGGGCGGCAAGCTGAGCGCGACGGATTCCACGCTGCGCGTCGAGGGCGCCACCGAGCTCCTCCTGCACATCGCGCTGGCCACCAATTTCGTGGACTACAAGACGGTGGACGCGGACCCGTACGTGCGCAACGCCATCAGCATGCGGAACAGTCAGAAGAAATACGCCCAGGCGCTGGCCGACCACGTCGCCGCCTACCGGAAGCAGTACGGCCGCGTGAAGCTGGAATTCGCCCCCTCGGGCGTGCCTGACGCGCCGGTCAACGAGCGGATCAGGAATTTCGCGGAGAATCATGACGCGCAGCTGGTGTCGCTCTACTTCCAGTTCGGCCGCTACCTGCTGATCAGCTGCTCGCAACCGGGCACGCAGGCAGCCAACCTGCAGGGTATCTGGAACGCCAGCCTCATGGCCCCCTGGTGCGCCAATTACACGACGAACATCAATACCGAGATGAACTACTGGCCCGCGGAGCTGACCAACCTGCCGGAGCTGCACGAGCCGCTGCTGCGGATGATACGCGAGCTGGCGGTGACGGGCGCCAATACCGCCCGCTACATGTACGGCTGCCGCGGTTGGGTGGTGCATCACAACTCCGACCTGTGGCGCATCACGGGCGCGCTGGACTACGCATACTGCGGCCTGTGGCCGAGCGGCGCCGCCTGGCTGTGCCAGCATCTCTGGGACCGCTATCTCTTCAGCGGCGACGAAGCCTTCCTGGCCGAAGCCTACCCGCTGATGAAGGGTGCGGCCGAGTTCTTCGTGGATTTCCTTGTGGAAGATCCGAACACGGGCTACCTGGTAGTGACGCCGTCCGACTCGCCCGAGAACCGTCCGGCGCACCTGAAGACCAACATGTTCGCCGGCATCACGATGGACAACCAGCTGGTGACCGACCTCTTCTCCAACACGGAGCGCGCGGCGGCCATCCTGGGCCGTGACGCGGCGTTCGCCGACACGCTCGCGACCATGCGCCGCCGCCTGCCGCCGATGCAGATCGGGCAGTACGGCCAGCTGCAGGAGTGGTTCGAGGACTGGGACAGCCCGACCGACAACCATCGTCACGTCTCCCACCTGTGGGGCTTCTATCCGGGCTACCAGATCTCGCCTTACCGCACGCCGGTCCTCACCGAAGGTGTACGCAACACACTGATCCAGCGCGGCGACCCTTCGACCGGCTGGTCGATGGGCTGGAAGGTATGCCTCTGGGCGCGCATGCTGGACGGCAACCATGCCTTCAAGCTGATTACGGACCAGCTCACGCTGGTCACGCCGGGCCGCCGTTTCAGCATGGCGGGCGGCACCTATCCCAATCTCTTCGACGCGCATCCGCCGTTCCAGATCGACGGCAATTTCGGCTGCACCGCCGGCATCGCCGAACTCTTCCTGCAGAGCCATGACGGCGCCGTCCATCTGCTTCCGGCCCTGCCGGACGCGCTGGCGGACGGCTGCGTGGAGGGACTCCGCGCCCGTGGCGGCTTCGTGCTGGAGCACCTGGAGTGGAAGGACGGCCACATCGTCGAAGCGCGTCTGCGCTCGACCATCGGCGGCAACCTGCGCATCCGCTCCTATGACGCGCTGACGGGGGAGGGCCTGACTGAAGCCACGACGGAAGCCAATCCCAACCCGCTTTTCGCGGTGCAGGAGATTTCCCGCCCGATGATCAGCGAGAAGGCGCCGATGCGCGGCTACATCGCGCCGGAGGCGCATCTCTACGACATCGCCACGGAGCCCGGGCAGCTGATCCATTTGGTTGTATCCAAATAATTTGCTACCTTTGAAGTAGATAAACAGGCAATCCTAACCTTAAACAATATCCTGGATACTAACGGTTAATAATTGGTTTTTCGGGACGCGCACCAGGAGCGCGTCCTTTTTTTATGCCTGGGAGCTGCTAATACTGGGCAACGAATTCGTAGACGATGTTGCCGATCTGTTTGGCAGGGGCGTCCGCCTTGGCGGAGAACTTGGAGAGCCGCGCGGCGCGGATGGCGTATGAACGCAGGCAGCCGTCCTTCGAGGAAACGGATTCGTCCACCTTGGCACCGATGACGGTGCCGCCCGGATCCACGGTGATCAGTACCGTGACCTGCCCGGCACCCATGCAGCGATAGGCCGGAATCGGCAGGTGGCTGGCCTTGCGGCCTTCCAGATAATAAGAGACGACGGACGGGCCGCTGTAGACCGTCTCGGCCGGTTTTTCTTCCTCTTTCTTTTCCGGAATCACCGGCCCCGGATCCACGAATTCCTCCTGCTGGACCTCATAGCCTTGGGCCAGTTCTTCCTGCAGACGCTGCGCGTCCCGGTAGAGCTGCTCGACGTCCGTGCCACGGTCGTCCTTGAGCGCTCCGCGATCCACGGCAATGCCGCGCACGGGCGGTGCAGCGTCCAGTTGCTGCTGAAGCCGCTCGGCGATGCTCTCCTTGAATGCGGCTTCTTCCTCCAGTTTCTTGATTTCCTCCTCCAGCCGTTCCTTCTCTTCGAGCGCCGAGAAATCCAGCACGAAACTGTTCTCCTGCCGTATGCTCCAGTCCAGGCCGGCGATCAATAACACAATCACCACCACGAGGTGAACGATCACGGTGGTGTAGAGGCCTGCCTTGTCTTCCTGGGAGAGCCGGCGCACAGGATTATTCTTTTTCGCGAAGCGCCTTTTCGACCGTGGCGGTGATGACGTCGATGGCCACCTTGTTGTGTCCGCCCTGCGGGATGATGATGTCGGCGTAGCGCTTGCTCGGTTCGATGAACTGCAGGTGCATCGGCTTGACGGTGCGGGAATAGCGCTCGATGACCCAGTGCACGTCCTTGCCGCGCTCGCTGATGTCGCGCGCCATGACGCGCATCAGGCGGTCGTCGTCGTCCGCATCCACGAAGATCTTGATGTCCATCTGGTCGCGTAGAGGCTTGCAAGTGAAGATCAGGATGCCTTCGATGATGATTACGTCCGCCGGCTCCACCAGCTTGGTCTCGGTCTTGGAGCGGGTGCAGGAGATGAAGGAATAGACGGGCTGCTGGATCGCCTTGCCCTCCTTGAGGTCGTGCAGCTGGCTGCACAGCAGATCCCATTCGATCGCGTCCGGGTGATCGAAATTGTGCACGCGTTTCTCTTCGTCGGAGAGGTCGCTGGAATCCTTATAATAGGAATCCTGGGGGATGACCACCACGCTCTTGCCCTTGAGCTGTTCGGTGATGGCCTTGACGACGGTGGTCTTGCCGGAGCCGGACCCGCCGGCGATACCAATTACTAACATTGCTTTTTCCTTTTTTACTTCCTCCCCTATGGTTAGGGGAGGATGGGAGGAGGGGTGATCGAATGGTGCAGAATGCTGAATTCGTCAGAATTCGGCGTTCTTCGGCGTACGAGGGAAAGGAATCACGTCCCGGATGTTCTGCATGCCGGTGATGAAGAGGAGCAGACGCTCGAATCCCAGGCCGAAACCGCTGTGCGGGCAGCTGCCGAAGCGGCGGGTGTCGATGTACCACTCGAGGTTCTTGCGGCTCATGCCCAGTTCGTCGATACGTGCCTCGAGCTTGCCGAGGTCGGCCTCGCGCTCGGAGCCGCCGATGATTTCGCCGATCTTCGGGAAGAGCACATCCATGGCGCGGACCGTCTTGCCGTCCTCGTTCTGCTTCATGTAGAAAGCCTTGATGTCCTTCGGATAGCCCGTCAGGATGACCGGCTTGCCGAAGTGCTTCTCCACGAGGTAGCGCTCGTGCTCGCTCTGCAGGTCGATGCCCCAGGCCACCGGATACTCGAACTGGACGCCGTTCTTGACGGCCTCCTCGAGGATGCGGATGCCCTCGGTGTACTCGAGACGCACGAACTCGGTGCCGATGACGCCGCGCAGGCGCTCGACCAGCTCCGGATCGTAGCGGTCGTTGAGGAACTGGATGTCATCCATGCAGTTCTCCAGAGCGTAGGACACGAGGTGCTTGATGAAATCCTCGGCCAGGTCCATGTTGTCCTTGATGTCGTAGAACGCCATCTCGGGCTCGATCATCCAGAACTCCGCGAGGTGGCGCGGGGTGTTGGAATTCTCGGCGCGGAAGGTAGGGCCGAAGGTGTAGATCTCTCCGAGTGCGGTGGCGCCGAGCTCGCCTTCGAGCTGGCCGCTGACGGTCAGGCTCGTCTGCTTGCCGAAGAAGTCGCGTCCGTAGTCGATGCGGCCCTTCTTGTCGCGCGGCACGTTCTCGAGGTCAAGGGTCGTGACCTGGAACATCTGGCCGGCGCCTTCGCAGTCGGATTCGGTAATGAGCGGCGTGTGCAGATACACGAAGCCCTTGCTGTGGAAATACTCGTGGATGGCGAAAGCCATCTGGCTGCGCAGGCGGTAGATGGCGCCGAAGGTGTTGGTCCTCGGGCGCATGTGGGCCACGGTACGCAGGTACTCGAAGGAGGTGTCCTTCTTCTGGAGGGGATAGCGCATGGGATCGCAGGTGCCGAACACCTCGATCTCCGCCGCCTTGATCTCGACCGCCTGGCCGCTTCCTACGGACTCGACCAGATTACCGCGCACACCGATGCAGGCACCCGTGCTGATCTGGGCCAGCACCGGCTCCGTCTCCGCATTCTTGTCCACGACGATCTGGACATTCTTGATGGTCGATCCGTCGTTCAGCGCGATGAATGCGATTTCCTTGTTCCCTCTCTTGGTCCTGACCCAACCTTTGGCCAGCACTTCCTGACCTGCCTTCATCTGCAGCAGGTCCTTCACCTTGGTACGAAGTATTTCCTTCATTTGTTCTTATAGATTTTAAAAAGCAGCCCTCGTTGAAGGGGGCTGCTCGTATTCAATGCCGCAAGAAGCTATTTCGCAGGCTTTCTTGCAGAGTACATGATCTTCAGCGCGGAGCAGCGACGCAGCTCCTGCTTCACATCGGTCACGATACCCATTCTGACATCCTGGTCAGCCTTGATAGACACGGTCATGAGCTGGCGGTCAGCCTCGTTCTTGGAGTCACGCTCCGCGGCGATGAAGTCGCGGATGTCGTCGACGGTACGGAAGGAGTCGTTCAACTGGATACGGGCATCGGTACCGTACTGGGCCTGATACTGCAGGGTCGGGGAACCGATGTTGATGTATGAGTTGAGGTCCTTGCGGTCCAGCTTGACGACCTCGGATGCTTCCGGCGTGGTGATTTTGACCTTCTGCTCGGTGTCACGCATCTGCGTGGTAACCATGAAGAAGAACAGGAGCATGAACACGATATCGGAGAGAGAGCTCGAGGTGATACCCGGCATCTCTTTCTTTCCGTCTTTCTTGAATCTTGACATAATCTTATCTCCTATTATCTTCTTTTACCGACGTCCTTAGGCTCTGCCTCGGAAATGTTCTGCGGGATGCAGTCACGGACGATCTTCTGCTGCGTTTCGTCGTCGAGCTGAGCGTACTTCTTGCCGAACTCCTTCATGGAGAATTCGTCACGCAGTTCGTTGACTGCTTTCACAAGTTCGTTCTGTACGGCGATGTAGGCCTGGTAGCTGGTACCACGGTCGTTCTGCAGAGAGATAACGCCCTTGGACACGGGATAGGTGCCCTTGCTGTATCCTTCGATTTCCTTCACTTCCTTTTCGGGGAGGTTCGGGTCGTTGGCAGGGTTGCTTAAGAACTCTTTGATCTTGTCTTTGAGCTGAGAGACATCGATGGCATCGGAACCGGCAAGAATCCTATCGGCAGAGTTGATCTTCACCACGATGATGTTGCGGCGATTGACCTTCTGGTCCTCGATCTTCTGA
>Ga0310696_10010142_pt1 | contig 10858 bp, 8 predicted proteins | sample AusTroGonzalo_MG_4_FD_203885 | JGI IMG/M metagenome (GOLD analysis project Ga0310696, IMG submission 203885) | Bovine rumen microbial communities from tropical cattle in Woodstock, Queensland, Australia - Gonzalo_02 (v2) (version 2) | ecosystem: Host-associated > Mammals > Digestive system >... | reverse complement strand
CCCTATACCCGCGAGTATCCATATAGCACGGAAGAGGCCCTGGGGGCCATTCTGGACTGGATGGATCGCAGTGGAGAGGAAAAACTTACCGTCGGCACCCGGATTATCATTGTTCCGGGATTCCGCTTCCGGCTGGTGAGCAGGCTGGTCACCAATTTCCATCAGCCCGAAAGTACGCTAATTCTGCTGGTATCGGCCTTTGTGAACGGGGATTGGCGTACTATTTACGATTTCGCGCTCGCCAACGGCTTCCGTTTCCTGAGTTATGGTGACAGCTCTTTGCTGGAGCGTCCGGAGGCCTGAACCGTTGGGGAAATGCTTTTTATTTTGTATCTTTGTAGTCTCTAATGAGACTTTTTTATGGACCAGAACGAATTCAATGACATTGCGCCGTTCAACGACGAGGAAGCATCCGCAGCATTAGCCCGGGTGGCCAATCACCCCAATGTTCCCTGGATTTCCAAGTTCCTTTTCCCGGACAAGCCGGAAACGCTGCTGCGGGATATCCTCAGAAACATCCATTCCGTGGACCAGTTTCAGGATGTGGTTATGTCGCAGGCTATCGAATGGGTTATTGCCAATACTGTTCGTAATTTCTCTTACGACGGCGTCTCCAAGGTCCTGGATACCAGCAAAAAGTATCTGTTTGTCTCCAATCATCGGGACATCATTCTGGATCCGGCGTTCATGCAAATTGTTCTGCACCGGAACCAGCTGCCTTATACGCAAATAGCGGTGGGGGATAATCTGCTTAAGCAAAAGACGGTGGAACTGCTTATCCGTTCCAACCGCATGATCAAGGTTATCCGGGGCATATCGGCCCGGGAACTCTATTTGTCTTCCCAACTGCTGTCCAAGTACATCCGCGAAACCATCACTTCCGGTCAAAGTTCGGTGTGGATTGCCCAGCGCCAGGGCCGTACCAAAGACGGTATCGACATTACGGAGCAGGGGCTCCTGAAAATGTTCGACATGAGCGGCACCAAGGATTTCGTGCAGAATTTCATGGAGCTCAATCTGGTTCCGTTAAGCATCTCTTATGAATACGAGCCCTGCGATATTCTCAAAGCCCGGGAGCTGCTCATTTCCCAGTCGCAGAAGTACGTGAAAGGGGAGTTTGAAGACCTCCAGAGCATTATGCAGGGCATCCGCCAGCCCAAGGGCAACGTGCACATCAATATCGGCGATCCGCTTACGGAAGAGGAAATCCGGGAGGCTTCCTACTGCGACAAGAACGACCGTTACCAGTTAATCCGCCATGCGGTGGACCGCCGGGTAATCAGCGGCTACCAGCTTTGGAAGACCAACTACATGGCCTACGATATTGTAAACGGCAATGGCAAATATGCGGCGGAATACACTCCGGAAGAACTGGAAGCCTTCAAGGCCTATCTGGAAGTGCAGCTGGGCAGCGTAGAGCCCCAGCTGGACCGTGCCGCCCTCCGGGATATCCTGCTGCACATCTACAGCAATCCCGTGGTCTCCAAGGAAAACCTTTTGGCCGAATAGTTTATACCCCGAAATAAGTATTAAAAAAGGATCGCGTCAGCGGTCCTTTATATGTACGTCCAACTGGGGGTACGGGAAGTTGATTCCGTATTTCTCCGGCAACTGGGTGTAAACGGTTTCGTTCAGCCAGAAGTAGGCTTCCCAGTAATCGGTGGCCTTGACCCAGGCGCGGACTATGAAGTTTACGCTGCTGCTGTCCAGCAGTTGGACGGCTACAAACGGATCCTGTGCTCCCTTGTTTTCGGCATTCAGGAACAAGGGGTTGGAAGTTACTATTTCAAGTAAAGCTTCTTTTGCTTTGGCGGCGTCGGTTCCGTAGGAAAGCCCCAGTTTGAGGTCTACCCGGCGCAGGGGATGGGCCGTAATGTTGGTGATGTTGCCGTTGGACAGGGCGCCGTTGGGCAGGATTATCAGCCGGTTGTCTATGCTTTTGAGCTTGGTGCTAACGATAGTCAGCTCCATAACCGTGCCGGAATAACCTTGCGCCTCAATGAAATCTCCCACCTTGAAGGGCTTGAAAATGAGCAGCATAAGACCGCCGGCAAAGTTCTGGACCGTGCCGCTGAGGGCCATGCCGATGGCCATGCCGCCGGCTGCCAGCAGGGCCGCCAGGGAAGAGGTGTTCACTCCCAGGGTGCTCACGGTAAGAACCACCAGTATTACCCACATGCAGATGGTTATGAAACTGTACAGGAAGGAAGCCAGCGTGGCTTCGGTCTTGCGGCGCTCGAAATGCTTTTTGAGGAGCTTCCGGATAATGCTGATGAGCCAGGCACCCAGCGCATAGATAACCAGCGCGGCCAGTACCTTGAGGCCGAAGGAGATAGCGCTATGGGTGAGGCTGGAAACTACTTCTTGGGAATTGCCTTCCTTGGCCGACTCGAGGAGCCGGACAGTTTTGATGGCCAGGGTATCCACGGAGATTTTGCTGGCTTTCTCTATGATTTCCGGAGGTACGGTGCCGGATTGAAGAAGGTAAAATAGCATGGCGATACTAGGTTAAAGATGAAGGATGAGCCAGGCCATGTAGGCGGCCCAGATAAGGAGGAAAAAAACGCCGTCCAGCCTGTCCAGCTTGTCTTTTCTCCCAACATAGCAGCTGGTAAAAAGGGCCACGGCGCTTACAAGCAGAACCCCCAGGTCGATATAGCTGATATCGGTGAAGTTCAGTGGATGGATGAGGGCCGATCCGCCCAGGATGAGCAGGATGTTGAATACGTTGGAGCCGATGATATTGCCCAGCGCCAGCTGGCCTTTCTTCTTGACGGCGGCGGCTACGCAGGTGGCCAGTTCCGGCATGGAGGTGCCTCCGGCCAGGATGGTGATGGCTATAAACTTGTCGCTCCAGCCCAGCGCCTGGGCAATCTGCACAGCGGAGTTAACAAACAGCCTGCCGCCAAGAATGAGCGCGACTATGCTGCCCAAAACCAGCAGCAGGGCCTGCCACACCGGCCTTTCCTTCACCGTTCCTTCATCGGCCGGGGCCTGCTCCTTTTGCCGGAAACAGCTCCACATATAAAGGGCAAAGCACAGCAGCAGGATGCCTCCTTCCAGGCGGCCGAGCCCGTCCTGGCCCAGGCCGAAGAGCGTGGATTTAAGCCCCAGCACTGCCAGCAACACGGTAATGCCTATGTTCATGGGGATGTCCCGCTTCTTGTTGCCGGGGGTAATGCCCATGGGCAGCAGCAGTGCCGTAAGGCCCAGGATGAGCAGGGTGTTGAAGATGTTGGACCCAATCACATTACCCACGGCAATATCGGCATTTCCCTGGGCGGCGCCAATGAAGCTTACCACCATTTCCGGAGCCGATGTTCCCATTCCCACGATGGTGAGGCCGATGACGAACTCGCTGAGCCCGAAGCGACGGGCGATGCCCGAGGCTCCGTCTACCAGCCCGTCGGCCCCAAAGACCACAAGCGTCAACCCTATCAGCAACAATATGCACGGAATCCACATACAATTCAATCTTTTGCTTTGCAAAAATAGCAATTCTGCGCGGAAATGCCTATATTTGTAGATAGCAACTTGCTTTTTTTACCAGTTTGGGCATAGATGAAAGGCTTTCTGCATATCCGGATACCCGTGGTTTTTGCCGTGGTGGCCGCTGCATGGGCGCTCTTTTCCTGTCAGGAACCCAAGGAGGAGGAAAGCGGTTTTCTGGTGAATCAGAAAAAGGAAAACTCCACTTTTCCCCTTGCCCCGGAAGGGGGAGATTTCCAGCTTTTTGTGGTGAGCGACGCCGAATGGACCTATAAGCCCAAAACGCAGGTTCCCTGGCTTTCCATTGTAGAACAGAAGGTAAATTCCACCTCCTGGATGCTCACGCTTACTGCGCAAGAGTATATAGGAGAGGGGGCCCGGTCGGTAGTGCTGGTCTTTACTTCCGGCAACCGCACCCGGGAAGTGACGGTGCTGCAGGAACCGGAGGACCCGCAGCTGCAGGTTCTGGTGCCCGGCGCATACGGAGTGGAAGGCGGCAGCATAGTGTATGAGAGAGGCCAGGCCCAGATCAGCCGGCTCACAGACGGAGACAGTTATCAGTTTTCCCTGCTGTACCCCGCAGAAGTTAAGGCTGTGAGCATTACGGTTCCTTCGGCTTTGGAAGCCGGGGCCGATGTTTCCGTTGGCTATAAGGTGGTGGAAAAAGACCGTACGCTGGTAATGACCGGCTATACGGCCAGGGTGCTGCGCATCCGGGAACCGTATGTGTGGCTGAAGGTAGATGATACCGTATATTTTGTAATCAAGAAATAGATGCGTCGGCTGGTTCTGGTAATATCGGCTTTGTTTGTGGCGTTGGAGCTGTGGGCCCTGCCGGCACGGCCAGGCGGCGTAAAATACGTTCAACCAGACGGTTCCACCCTGGAGATCTTTCTGCACGGAGATGAATGGGGGCATTGGGTCACAGACCGGGAAGGCCGTCTGTTGGACCTGGATGCCCAGGGCTGCTACAGGCTCTCTACCCGCAGTCTTCCCCAAGTGCGGCGTAATGCGGCTGCCCGTAGCCGGGCCATGCAGCGCCGCAGGGCGGAAATGGCAGCTTCCGTGCCGGAGAATCATACCTTTGGCACGCACCGTGTGCTGGTACTTCTGATAGAGTTCGCCGAAGTATCCTTCAGCGTTCCCGCCCCCAAGACCGCCTTCACCAATATGCTCTGCATGAAGGGATACGATCTGGGGCTGGCCACCGGTTCCGTGTGGGACTACTTCAACGACAATTCGCACGGGCAGTACAACCCGCAGTTCGACATTTACGGGCCGGTGAAACTGTCCAAGAATATGGCCTCATACGGGAGGGACGATGCAGAAACGGGGCGTGACCAGTACCCGGGACCGGAGCTTGCGCTGGTAGAGGCGGCCAGCCTGCTGGACGACACCATCGACTTCTCCCAGTACGACGAGGACGGAGACGGGCTGGTGGATATGGTCCTGTTCTATTATGCAGGCTATGACCAGGCCGAAGGCGGTTCGTCCGATGCCATCTGGTCGCACCAGTGGAACGTGCAGCTGTCTTCGGACAAGAAAGCCCGGAACACCACGCTGGATGGCGTAAAACTGGGCTCGTACATCTGCACGTCGGAACTCATGGGCAACAGCGGTGCGGTAATGGGAGGCATCGGCGGCACCGTCCACGAGTTCTGTCACCATCTGGGGCTGCCGGACTTTTACGATACCGACGGTGATGAAAACGGTTATACTTCAGGCCTGTCCTTTTACTCTGCCATGTGCTTCGGCATGTATAACAACAGCGGCAATACGCCTCCATACATGAATCCGGAAGAGCTGATTATGCTGGGCTGGGCACCGGAAGATGCCATTCAGGAACTGCCGGATGGGGAAGTCACCCTCCCGGGAATCCTGAACCGGAAGGCGTACAAGATTCCTGCAAGCACGGAAGGGGAGTATTTCCTACTGGAATGCCGTGACGGTTCCGGATGGGATATGCCGCTGCCGCCCGGACTGGTCATTTACCATGTGGACCAGTCGGAACGGGTTGTATATAAAGAATTTTCGGCCCTGGAGCTCTGGCGGGACTGGCGTATGACTAACGTGGTGAATGCTATGGGCAGCCATCCTTGTTTTTATGTGGTGCCTTCCGTGAGCCCGGCGATGCTGAACTACCTTGACGGTGTTAACGGCATACCTTTCCCCGGAAGCGGAAACGTTACGGCCTTCCAGCCTATAGACTGGGAAGGCGTTCCCACTTCGCAGCAGCTTACCGGCATTCGCTATGCCGGCGGAAACGCTTTGCTAACAGTGCGTTTCGACGCGGGAAAGAGTATCAACGGACTTGTGGTGGATACCGCCGGAGAACCCTTGCCTGGTGTAACGGTACGGGTGGAACCCTCCGGCCCGGAGGCCGTGACGGATGCCGACGGAGCCTTCTTTGTGGGGCTGGCCGATTTTGAAGCGGAAGCCGAGGTGGATGTGTCGGTGAAGAAGGAGGGCTATGTGGGCAAAACGCTCACCCTTACGCTCAAGGAAACGGGCAACAACGTGTATATCATGCTCCGGAAAGACGGAGAACCGGAGGTCAGTACCCTGGACAAATCCAATCCGTCGGCCCAGCTGGCGGCCTATTCGGCTACCGGAAACAGCCTTATGGGGGCGGTGCGTTATTCGGCCGACGAACTGGCTCCTTACGAAGGTCGGCGGCTTTCTACCGTAACCTTCTATCCGGTGGGATACAACAATGCCTCGGCCGTTTACGTGCTGGTGGAATTCGGCGGACAGCGCATCCTGAACCATCTGGTGAAGCAACCCGTATTTTCGGCCTGGAATACCGTGGATATCAGCGAATACGACCTCAGGGTTCCCGCCGGGGAGGAAATGTATATCGGCTATGGCGTGCTGGGAGGGGACTACGACCATCCGCTTTCCTGCCGTTTCTCGTCGCGGGAAGACCCTACGGACAGCTATTATGCCGTTTACAGCGATGTGCCGGTGGAATGGCAGCCCATGAAAAAGTACGATCTGGCCCTCTCCGTTACGGTGAGCGAGATACAGATCCCCACGGCGCTTGCCGATATCGGCTGGAATTCCATAGATCCGGGCAGCGGGGAGTACAGGGCCGGGAACAGCTTCCGGCTGCGCCTGAAGGAGGCTCCTTCCCGCAAACCGGTTTCCGTTGAGTGGTACTACGATGGCGTGGCCGTGAGTGAGCCGGCCGTTACCCTGCGGGCAGGGGAGCACACGGTGGAAGCCCGCCTTACGTATGCCGGCGGAAGCACAGAGGTGCTGGAAATGGAAATCAACGTCCTGTAATTACTTTTTCCTTAAAGCAACTACATTCTCCACATGCATGGTGTGGGGGAACATGTCTACGGGCTGCACGGCCGTAATCACGTATTTCTGGCACAGGATGGCCAGGTCGCGGGCCTGGGAGGCCGGGTTGCAGCTCACGTACACCATCCGATCCGGTTCGGCGTTCAGGATTACTTTGGCCACGTCCGGATGAATGCCGGCGCGGGGCGGGTCCAGGATAATGACGTCGGGCCGGCCGTGTTCGGTCACAAAGGCATCGTCCAGCACGTCCTTCATGTCTCCGGCAAAGAACTCGCAATTGGCAATGCCATTGGCTTTTGCATTGGCCCTGGCATCTTCAATGGCCTCCGGAACATACTCAATACCAAATACTTTGGCGGCCTTGCGGCTCACGAACTGGGCAATGGTGCCGGTGCCGGTATAAAGGTCGTACACCACCTCGTTTCCCGTGAGAGCGGCAAACTCCCTGGCAACGCTGTACAGCCGGTAAGCCTGGCGGGAATTGGTCTGGTAAAAACTCTTGGGGCCGATCTTGAAGCGCAGGCCCTCCATTTCCTCGTAGATGGCTTCTTCGCCCTTGTAAAGGATGGGGGACTGATCGCCGATGGAATCGTTAAGTTTCTCGTTTACAACGTAATAGAGGCTGGTAATTTGCGGGAAGGCGGTGCTTACGGCATTCAGCAGGGCCTCGCGCGGGGCTTTATCGGCCCGGGCAAAGCACAGGATGAGCATAACGTCGCCCTTCTCCGTGGTGCGGATGAACATGTTGCGGAAGAAGCCCCGGTTTTCCCGGATGTTGTAGAATTCCAGGCCGTTTTCCAGGCAGAAGCGCTTGATAAAAAGGCGAATGGAGTTGGAAGGTTCCGGCTGCAGCCAGCAGTTCTTGATGTCCAGCACTTTGTCGAAGAACTTGCCTACATGGAAGCCCAGGCCTTCCCAGTCAGTTACGGTTTCCGGATTCTCTCCGCTTAGCAGCCAACGCTTGCTGGAGGCGCTGAATTCCAGTTTGTTCCGGTAAAACTGCGTCTTTTCCGAGGGCAGGGTAGGGCGGATTTCCGGTACTTCCAGATGGCCGATGCGCACCAGCTGGTCTTCTACCTGCTGCCGCTTGGCCTCCAGCTGCATGGAATAGGGGAGGGGCTGCCAGCGACAGCCGCCGCACACCCCAAAATGCTCGCAGAAGGGCTCCAGACGGTTCTGGGAAGGCTTTACAATGCGCTTGATAAAGCCCTCCATGTAATTCTTTTTCTTTTTATATACCTGGATGTCCACTACATCGCCCGGAACGGCAAAATCCACGAAAACCACCATCCCGTCCACGTGGGCGAGGGCTTTTCCTTCGGCGGCTACCGCTTCTATGGTAACGTTTTCCAGCAGCAGGTCTATTCTCTTTCTTGACATCGGTTCTATATACTTTTAATCGCAGTCTTTTCCGTCCAGCAGGGCCAGCCAGGCATAGAAGGCCGGGAAGGCGAACAGCACCGCCAGCGTGAGCGGCAGGGCCAGCCACCAGGGGAAGGTGCAGAAGAAGACTATACCCCAGAAGATGGTGAGAACGGGCGTACCCACCATTCGCACCAGGAAGCGGACGGAATTGCCAAATGCTTTGTCTTTCAATTTCTTACATACATAATCGGCCAGCTGGGGCAGGGGGAGGGACAGCAGAACTGCCAGCAGGAACAGGGGGAAGGTGAGCAGGGCGCAGGCCAGTTTGATGCCGTAGGGCGTATGCTTCCGTTCGTCCTTGATCTTTTGCCAGGCGGCAGGGTAGGTTTCATCGTCGGGTAGGTACAGAATCTGGCCCTTGATGCCTTCGAAGATCTTGTCCTGCAGAAGTTTGCTCCTATCGGCCGGCAGCATTTCCGGATTCGCTTCCACCGTTGCGTTAACGTCGATGGCCGGGCCGAACGATACCTGGCAGGTGGTGGTGAAATGCGTCCAGTCGCCGTATTCTATGCCGATGGGGACCAGCCAGGTTTTCCTTGTTGCGGCACTTTCCAGCGCCAGGCGGGCCAGCCCTTTCCGGATGGGTTGCAGCGAGTGCATCTGCCGGTGCGTTCCTTCACCGAAAAGGCAGATGGGAAGGCCCCGCTCCAGGCATTCCTGCATATCCTGAAAGGTATCCAGGTTGTTGGAAACTTCCCGGATTCCGTCCCGCACACGGCTGATGGGCAGTACGCCGGCCATGCGGATGAACCAGTTTAGCACCGGCTGTTTGAAAACGTCCTGCCGGGCTCCGAAAACAATCCTTTTATGGATAAGGGGCAGCAGGACCAGCGGATCCATGAGGGTGTTGGTGTGGTTGGGACACAGGATAATGGCCCCGTCCGCCGGCAGCGAACCGCGGCTTTTGAGACTGAGCAGGGAAGTGCGGACCAGCCAGTTGACGTAGGGCCGCATAATCCGGTAGCTCCAGTGGCTTTCCCAGGCCTTAGGCGGTTGCATCGCGACGGGTACGGTTGAAAATGGTGGCTACGGTGAGGCCGGAAATAATGTGCCAGATGCCCCACCAGGCCGTAATAACCAGCATGCCTCCATGCGGCGGGAAGCCCGCGAAAATGCTGGTTCCCAGCATGAGGGCCAGTCCCAGGCCGGAGTTCTGGATGCCGGTTTCTATCGTGAGCGTGCGGCGGTCGCGGAACGGCAGCTTGGCGATGGTGGCCGTGGTAAAGCCCAGGCACAGGGCCAGCAGGTTGTGGATGAGCACCACCACAAAGATATACTTGATGCACTGGAGGAATGCATGGATATTTCCGCTGAAAGCCAGTATTACCATGGCTACAAAAATGACGATAGAGAGCCACTGGAGGGGCTTTTTGAGGGCATTGGCCACCTTGGGGAGGAATCGGCTGGTAAGGATGCCCAGTACCAGCGGAATACCCAGGAGGATGAAGATGGTCTTGAAAACCTCCCAAAGTGGAATAACCAGGGTGGGCACCTCGCTGGCCACGCCTGCAGTGTGAACATAAATGTTACCCCAAAGCCAGAAATTGAGCGGGGTCATCAGCACGGCAAGCGCGGTGGAAATGGCTGTAAGTGAGACAGATAGCTCTATGTTGGCCTTTCCCAGCGAAGACATGAAATTGGAGATGTTTCCGCCCGGGCAGGCGGCCACCAGAATCATACCCAGGCCCATCATGGGCGAAATCCAGCCCGTGAGCAGGATGGCCAGCAGGCAGGTGAACGCCGGCAGCAGGATAAGCTGGCATATTGCGCCCAGAATAACGGATTTGGGCTTCTTGAAAACATCGATGAAAATTCCCGGCTTGATTCCCAGCGCAACGCCGTACATCACAAATGCCAGAATTATATTGATGGTGTTCATGCCACCGGCATTCAGATTCACTTCAATGCTGTCTATGGTGGCGGCTATTTCCGGATTCATACTGTTTTACAGTTTATTAGTTTCAAATATACGCATTATTTTGCAAATTCTGATAAATTCCTTGAAAAGGGAAGGATTTTACACCCATTAGTTAACATAATATCAATTGTATAACAAATTGGTAAAATGTGGAAAACAATGCATTTAACCTTGCTTTTATAAAAGAAATGACTATATTTGCATAGTTTAGAACGCAAATCTTAACACTAACGCTATATGAAAAAATTACTTGTTCTTGTATTTGCAGCGCTGGCTCTGGCTGCTCCCCGTGCACAGGCGCAGGATGTGTTTAACCATATGGCCCTGGGTCCCACGCTGGGTGTAGACGGTATCGGTCTGGACATCGCCATGCCCATGGGCTCCAAATTCCAGCTCCGTGCCGGTTATGCCATTGATCCTCTCGCTCTTTCCTTCAATCTGGATCTGGGCACCTTCAAGTCCGGTGATAAAACCATTAATCTCAACAATGTTCCGCTTTCCTTCAATTCCTGGAAATCCGGCAACGGCCACCTTATGGCAGACTTCTATCCCACCAAGGGCGGCTTCCACATTTCGGCCGGTTTGTTCATCAATAACGGAAAGCTTTTCTCTGCCAAGGCCGATCTTTCCAAGGTTCTTGACAAGCAGAATTGGGGCGTGGGCATTGGTCCGGAAGGCGGTTTCACCGTTTCCACGGATCAGGATGGCCAGTTAATGATG
>Ga0310696_10010139_pt1 | contig 10859 bp, 12 predicted proteins | sample AusTroGonzalo_MG_4_FD_203885 | JGI IMG/M metagenome (GOLD analysis project Ga0310696, IMG submission 203885) | Bovine rumen microbial communities from tropical cattle in Woodstock, Queensland, Australia - Gonzalo_02 (v2) (version 2) | ecosystem: Host-associated > Mammals > Digestive system >... | reverse complement strand
GGAGGAAACGATGCTGCTGACCACCCGTCGAGTGAAGCGCCGCGTGTTCTCACCGATGCTCGACAAGAAGGGCGGCATTATCTCTCACTACGACCATCTCTTCCAGCAATATTCACAGCCCATCCGTTGGGACTGGCGCCTGATGGCCGCACAATGTTATCAGGAGTCGACGTTCGACCCGAAGGCCGTTTCGTTTGCCGGTGCCCGAGGTCTGATGCAGATCATGCCCGGCACGGCCGACGTGTTAGGGTTGCCGCGCGACAAGATGTATGACCCCGAGCAGAATATCGCCGCCGCCGCCAAATACTTGGGACAGTTGGAGGGCAAGTTCTCGGATATCCCCAGCCGTGTGGAGCGTACCAATTTTGTGCTGGCCTCCTATAATGGTGGCATCCACCATATCCGCGATGCGATGGCCCTGGCCAAGCGTGACGGCAAGAACCCGCATCTCTGGCGTGATGTCTCGGAGTATGTGCTGAAGCTGGCTATGCCCAAGTATTACAACGACCCGATTGTAAAGCATGGCTACATGCGTGGCTCCGAAACGGTTGACTATGTTGACAAGATCCGCCAGCGCCATCAGGGCTATATGGGCGTGAAGTCACCCCATATAGGCTTCCATCCCTCGCAGCCCCGCAAGGCCGACAAGCGGAAAAACAAATACGATATTTAGAGCATCCCTTTCGTGCTTGGCAATTCGTAGTGGTAGATATCCCTGCGGACTGCCATCTTCAGGCTTCGGGCTAATGCCTTGAAGATGCCTTCAATCTTATGATGCTCGTTCTGACCTTCGGCCTTGATGTTGAGATTCATCTTGGCGGCATCGCTGAGACTCTTGAAGAAATGTAAGAACATTTCGGTAGGCATCTCACCGACTTTCTCACGCTTGAACTCTGCATCCCACACCAGCCAGGGGCGGCCTCCGAAGTCGAGGGCCACACTACACAGGCAGTCGTCCATCGGCAGGCAATAGCCGTAGCGTTCGATGCCGCGCTTGTCGCCAAGGGCCGTGAGGATGCACTCGCCGAGGGCAATGGCCGTGTCCTCGATGGTATGATGCTCATCCACCTCGAGGTCGCCCTTCGTATGGATGGTCAAGTCCATCATGCCGTGCTTGCCGATCTGCTCCAACATGTGGTCGAAGAAACCAAGCCCCGTCTGGATGTCGCACTTGCCCGTGCCATCGAGATTCACCTTGATATGGATGTCGGTCTCCTTGGTCTTGCGGCTCACCTCTGCGATACGCTCACCAGCAAAGAGCAGTTCGCAGATCTTGTTCCACGACATTCCTTCATCGCTTAGTATCAATGAATTGCAACCGATGTTTTGAGCAAAGGTTCGGTCCGTCTCCCTGTCGCCTATGACATAACTTCCGGCGATGTCGTAGTCAGGATTGCGCATGTATTTCTCCACCATTCCCGTGTTCGGCTTCCTCGTCGGCGCATTGTCCTCAGGGAAGTGCGAATCTATCAGGATGTCATCGAACGTGATGCCTTCACCCTCCAAGGTCTGAAGGATGAAATTGTGGACTGGCCAGAACGTGTCCTCCGGGAAGCTGTCGGTGCCGAGGCCGTCCTGATTGCTCACCATCACCAGCTCGAAGTCGAGATGCTGGCGGATGAAGTTCAGGTTACGGAACACGCCTTTTACGAACTTCAGTTTCTCAAAGGCATCAATCTGCTCGTCGGCAGGTTCCTCGATGAGTGTGCCGTCGCGATCGATGAATAGGATGCGTTTCTGTTTCATTGCAATTCTGTCTTGTTCTGTTTTTTCTCAATCGTTTCTTTGTAGGTCGTGCGTGCCGGCTGATAGGAGAGGATGGCCGTGAGCGACTGGATCAGTCCTGAGATGACCAGCACCGTGAAGGTGAGTGCCAGCATATGCGACGGCAGCCCCAGCTCGTCGCCGAAGAACTGCCCGAAATGTGCCTGCGTGTTTGCCAGCGAAAGGATGACTGCCGGCAGGATGGTGATGACGGTCGTGAGTAAAGCCACACCCGTACACTCCGTCAGCCGCTGGAGCATCTTGGTGGAGAGGGCTTTCTTGCGGATACCGATGTAGATCATGGCCCCGAAATAGAAGAAGGGGATGATCAGCAAGGGCAGCAGGGCCACGCAGATGGGCAGTATCGGGGTGAGTGAGAAGCGGTAGATGGCTATGGTGGTCAGTGCGCTGTAGCCGAGGGCATAGAGCAGGAACCAGTACCATTTGCGCCGCAGGAGTTGTTTGAGATATTCCATAATAATTTGCTTCAATTTCTACTTTGACCGTGCAAAGGTACGAAATAATTGACAATTGACAATTGACAATCGATAATTTTTATCGGTGGCAGCGATTTTTTTACGCTTCACTCTTCACTTTTCACTTTTTTTTATAACTTTGCACCCAAAATCAGAATGATGAAGATTCTAAAGTGGGGATTTATCGGTTGCGGCGAGGTTGTTGAGACCAAGAGCGGCCCTGCCTTCAGTGAGGTTGAGGGCTCGAGCGTGGTGGCTGTGATGAGTCGCAGTGAGCATCATGCCCGCCGTTATGCCGAGCAGCACAGATTGCCGAGATGGTACACCGATGCCCAAAGTCTGATCGACGATCCTGACGTGAATGCCGTCTATATCGCAACCCCGCCTTCCAGCCACGCCACATACGCCATCATGGCGATGAAGGCCGGCAAGCCCGTCTATGTTGAGAAGCCCCTGGCTGCCAGCTACGAGGATTGTGCCCGCATCAACCGCATTTCCGAGCAGACGGGCGTGCCCTGCTTCGTGGCTTACTATCGCCGCTATCTGCCTTATTTCCAGAAGGTGAAGGATATCGTCAGCAGTGGCAGGATAGGCAAGATCCTCAATGTGCAGATCCGTTATACCGAACCCCTCCGTACCACCGATGCCGAAGCCATCAGCGCGCACCAGCCTCTGCCCTGGCGACTCCAGCCCGAGATTGCCGGCGGCGGCTATTTCTACGATATGGCGCCCCATCAGCTCGACTTGTTGCAGGACATGTTCGGCGTGATCCTCGAGGCGCGCGGCATCTGTGCCAACCGTGGCGGGCTCTACGAGGCCGAGGACTCCGTGAGTGCCTGCTTCCGTTTTGAGAACGGCTTGCCGGGCAGCGGCTCTTGGTGTTACGTGGCCCACGAGAGTGCCCGTGAGGACTGCATCGAGATCATTGGTAACGAAGGTCAGGTGAGTTTCTCCGTATTCGACTATAAACCCATCCGATTGCAGACCAGCGGGGGGGATGAACTGATTACGGTGCCTAATCCGCCCTACGTGCAGTATCCGATCATCAAGAACGTGATCGAGCATCTGCAGGGCATCTCCGTGTGTACCTGTACCAGTGTGTCGGCCACGCCCGTCAATTGGGTGATGGACCGTATTCTTGGCAAATTCTGATCCGTAGGCATGATGAAGAGAACGATAGTAAGTATGCTGCTGTTGATGTGCTGTGTGATGGTTATTGCACAGGACGCCGTAAGGGTCGATCCCAAGGAGGCGGCCGAGAAGATCAACAGCCTCCTTATCGAGTCGAGCCGCCTGAAGCAAGGCACCAACCTGCCGCTCTTCTTTGCCCGTAAGTTCCTGGGCATCCCCTACGTGGCCCATACCCTCGAGATCAACGACGACGAGCAGCTCGTGGTCAATACCCGCCAGCTCGACTGCACCACGCTGGTAGAGACCGTCACGGCGCTCACCCTCTGTGCCCAGCGGAAGGAATATTCCTACGAAGCCTATTGCAAGACGCTCCGAGAGATGCGATACCGCGATGGCCGCATCGACGGCTATCCCTCCCGAATCCACTACTTCACGGATTGGATCGTCACTAACCAGAAGGCTGGCATCGTCACCGAAATCCAGAAGCCTAACCCCCCGTTTACGGCCGTTCAGACGGTCAAGGTCAACTATATGAGCCAGCATCCCCAGAGCTACAAGGCCCTGAAGGCTCACCCTGAATACGTCAGTGAGATCCGTCAGATGGAGAAACGCATCACGGGCAAGAAGTTCCGATACATCCCCAAGTCGGAGGTGAAGGATACCAAGGCCATGCGGAAAGCCATCCACGATGGTGACATCATCGCCATCACCTGCAAGAAGGCGGGGCTCGACATTGCCCACCTCGGTTTTGCCGTGTGGCGCAAGGATGGACTCCACCTGCTCAACGCCTCGCAGATCCACAAGAAGGTCGTAGAGGAGCCGATGACCCTCAGAAAGTATCTCTCGCAGCATTCTTCCCACACGGGCATCCGCATCATCCGAATCGCTAAATAGTTAAATGAATTAATCAATTGTAAAATTGTAAATTGTCAAATTGTAAATAACGCTTATGGAATTACCCGATTTTATGAACTATTCAGGCAAGTTCTCGAAGAAGGAGTTTGCCGAGAAGATCAGCCGTATTGCCAAACGTGCAGGCGCAAAACTTGTCTATGCCGCACTGATTCTTTACTACACCCTCCAGAGCGACAAGGTGAGCAAGGCCGACAAGGCCATCATCATCGGAGCACTGGGCTATATGATCAGTCCGCTCGACGTGATTCCAGATGCCATCCCCATTGCCGGACTCACCGACGACCTGGCCGTGCTGCTCTACGTGCTGAAGAAGGTGTGGACGGGCATTGATCCTGAGATTGTCGAACAGGCCAAGAAGCGCCTGTCTAAGTGGTTCGACGAAGATGAGATAGCCGAGATCGGCAACCTCTTCGATCCTGAATAACTGTAACGCGCAAAAAACAAAAATCCTCAGCGATTGCTGAGGATTTCTGAGGTGCGTGGCGGATTCGAACCGCCGTGGACGGTTTTGCAGACCGTAGACTAAGCCACTCATCCAACGCACCGTTTGCATTTAACGCACTGTTTTTGCAAATGCGGGTGCAAAGGTACAAAAAAGAAGTGAAACGCGAGAAGTGAAAAGTGAAAAGTTGCTTCCGGTTGGCTTTTTTTAACAATTAGGGCAACCCTTCGTGCAGTTTTTGTTGCAGCTCTTCAGCAGAGGGCAGTCCTTGCAGGCTTCGTCCTTATATGTCAGCGTCCTGTAAATCCTCCATCCGGCATATCCCACCGCCAAAATCACGACAATACCTACCACCCACGTCTGCCACATATCTTACAGCTTTGTGAGTTTTCGCAGCAGCACCTTATTCACCCGTTGGATCCGCTTGCCGCGTTTCTCGATGTCCTCGCGTACATTATTGATATTATTAAAGAGGTCGCTGAAGGCATTGAGCACGGGGTTCGGCTGGCTGGCATCTTCGATGGCCTCGGGATTGGTCACGATGAGGATGCCCTCATGCTCAATCCGCACATCGATGTCGGCATCGGTCATGATTGGGTCGCCGTCGTAGTGGATGGCCCCTTCCTGCTTGCGGTGGATGTGCAGCCGTTTGGTGCGGAAAGTCTTGATCTTCGAGTTGTTGCCGAGCGTCTTCATGAAGAGGTCGGCGGCTATCTGAGGCGCGTCGAGCACATCGAAGGGCTCCATGATGATCACGTCCATCTCGCCGTCCTTCATGGTGGCACCCGGCGCGATGTAGGCATTGTTGCCGTATTGCGAGGCATTGGCGCAGGCTATCAGGAACGCCTTGTATTTGCGGGCTCCCGACTCATCCTCTACCTCGTAGGTCTCGGGCTTGTATTTCAGCCCCTCCTTCAGAACGTTCTCCGCGTAAGTCACAGGACCGCGCTTGCCCGCCTCGGCAAACTTCAGCGAGATGAACGCGTCGAAGCCCATGCCGCAGGTGCAGAAGAAGGGCAGGCCGTTGATCACGCCGTAGTCGAAGGCCTCTATCTTGCAGGCATTGATCATCTCGATGGCTTTCTTCGTGTCCATCGGCAGACAGAGGTGCCTGGCCAGGCCGTTGCCTGAGCCGCAGGGGATGATGGCGAGTGCCGTCTGCGTGTGTGTCAGCGAGCGGGCCACCTCGTTCACCGTGCCGTCGCCGCCGACAGCCACCACGATGTCGGTACCCTTCGCGGCTTCCTCGCGGGCCATCTCGGCAGCGTGGCCGCGATATTCGGTCAGCCGGATGTCGTAGTCGAACATCTCCTTGTCGAGCGTGTCGGCTATCAGCTGGGGTATCTCGTCCTTCGAGTGAGTGCCCGAGATCGGGTTGATGATGAATACTATTTTTTTCTTCTTACCGTTCATAATCCGATGCAAAAATACGAATTAATGTTGAAAAATACGCTTTTTATACCTTAAAAATCGACAAAAGACACATTTATTTAGATTTTCTTGCACGTTTTGCCAAAAAATGTGTAACTTTGCAGCCTGAACAAAAATAAAGCAAAACTTACCTATATCGGAATGGGACAGTTACAAGAGAGATACAAGCATTATCGTGAGCCGCAAAAGTACATGGAGGCTGACGTTTATCCCTATTTCCGTGCCATCGAAGGAAAGCAGGGCACGGAGGTGGAGATGGGAGGCCACAAGGTACTGATGTTCGGTTCGAATGCTTATACTGGCCTGACAGGTGATCAGCGCATCATCGATGCGGCTAAGGCAGCGCTCGACAAATACGGCTCCGGATGTGCCGGCAGCCGATTCCTCAACGGAACGCTCGACCTGCACGTCCAGTTGGAAAAAGAGATTTCGGAGTACATCGGCAAAGACGACTGCCTCTGCTTCTCCACGGGATTCTCCGTCAATCAGGGCGTCATTCCCGCACTGCTCAGCAAGGATGACTTCGTGATTTGTGATGACCGCGACCATGCTTCAATCGTGGACGGCCGCCGTCTCGCATTTGCCAAGCAGCTGCACTACAAGCACAACGACATGGACGATCTGGAGCGCGTGCTCCAGAAACTGCCCGAGGAGGCCATCAAGCTCATCGTGGTCGATGGCGTGTTCTCCATGGAGGGCGACCTGGCCAAGCTGCCTGAGATCGTCGAGCTGAAGCACAAGTACAACTGCTCGGTCATGGTCGACGAGGCCCACGGTATCGGCGTCTTCGGCAAGCAGGGTAGGGGCGTGTGCGACCATTTCGGCCTGACCGACGAGGTTGACCTCATCATGGGCACCTTCTCGAAGTCGCTGGCCTCAATCGGCGGATTCATCGCCTCCGACTGGGACACCATCAACTACCTGCGTCACACCTGCCGCACCTATATCTTCTCGGCATCCAACACACCCGCTGCCACCGCCGCTGCCATGACAGCCCTGCACATCATCCAGCAGGAGCCCCAGCGCATCCAGGCTTTGTGGGACGTGACCAACTACGCCCTGAAGCGTTTCCGTGAGGAGGGCTTCGAGATCGGCGACACCGAGAGCCCCATCATCCCGCTTTATGTGCGCGACGTGGAGAAGACGTTCCTTGTGACCGCCCTCGCCTTCAAGGCAGGTGTGTTCATCAATCCCGTCATTCCTCCCGCATGTGCCCCGCAGGACACCCTCGTACGCTACGCCCTCATGGCCACGCACACCAAGGAGCAGGTTGACCGTTCCGTGATCGCCCTGAAGAAGATCTTCGTAGAGCAGGGAATCATTAAGTAGAATTAAAGAATTGAAGAATTAAAGAATTGAAGAATTGAAGTTTGGCTGTTAAAAATGTCTAATAGTAAATATTTCAATTCTTCAATTTTATAATTTTTCAATTTTTCTTTGTACCTTTGCAGCCGCTTAGAAAGCACGAGGTGTAGCGCAGTTGGTAGCGTTCCTGGTTTGGGACCAGGCTGTCGCAGGTTCGAGTCCTGTCACCTCGACCTTTTTTTTTCATGTTACATGATCTGATTAGTTTATGAGATTTAGACCGCCGACTCGTGAGAGCCGGCGGTCTTTTCTTACATGCAGCTTGTGGTTCCGAGGGCGGTCAGAGCCGCCGTGAGGATGCTGACGATGACCTGCAGAATGGTCTTCCAAGTTTCTTTCTTCATAGTGCTTTGGTGGTGTTAGAGGGTTAAACTTCGGTTAGGAAAGTGGAGGGCGTGAGGGGGCACCGTCGCGATTTGCGACTCCCCCTCATGCCTCCGATTGCTTAGCCGTTCTTCGTGAACGTCTTGCTGCTCACGTCGCTCGACTTGCCGGCGAGGATGGCGATGGCTTTCACGGTGGCGGTGGCGCTCAGGGTGATGGCCTGGCTGTAGAGCGAGCTCTCGGCGGTGGGCTTCGAGCCGTCGGTGGTGTAGCGGATCTGGGCGCCCTCAGGGCCGGAGATCGTCACTTCGGTGCTCGTCGAGAACGGCGTGGTGCCGCTGATGGTCGGAGCCTTCACGGTCTGCAGCGTGTCGATGTCGATGAACTCGGCCTGCTTGAGGAACTCGCGGCTGGAGATGTTCTCCTCGGTGGTCTGCTCGGGCAGGAAGCGGATGTGCAGTCCCTTGATGTGCTCGCGGACGTTGTAGTCCTCCTTCGTGGGCGCACCGTTCTTCTGGTTCTCGAACGTGGTGTAGAAGGTTCCGAGGCCTTCGATCTTCACCTTCTTCGAGTCGAGGAGCATCTCGAGCAGGCAGCTGCGGAATTTCTCGAGCACGCCGTAGACGACGTCGGGGGTGTAGATCGAGCCGTGCTCCGCGATGTGGTTTGCCAGCTTTCGGGTGTTCAGCGTTTCCAGTGCCTTCACCTGTCCGTACCACTTGCCGTAGGCGTTCGAGTACGAGTTCTGGTTCTGTTTTACTTCATACAAAATCTTTGCCATAGTGTTTAAATGTGTTTTTCGTAGTATTAGACTCTTTGTGGCGAGCTTTACGGGTCGCCAACTTCCCGCTCTTTTCGAATTGATAATTGAAAATTGACAGTTGACAATTGGCTGCGCCCTCCGGATGGCGGTAGCAAAATTCTTCACTTTTCACTCTTCACTTTTCACTTTCGATAGTGCAAAGGTACAACATTTTTCGTGCGGTTCCAAATTTTGACCCTCGATTTGAGCCGATTTTCAGCACGAATTTGGCGAATTGATGTTTTCAACATCGAGCCTGCTCACGCTCGGCATAGTTCATGCGAGCATGGCTCTGCACTCGCTTAATCGCAGCCTTTAAACGAACCGTAACATCAAGGCCTCGAATCCGTAATTTCTGAGGCTGTGAGATTACTTTCGCCGATGGCGGGCAAGGCATGCTATTTCAACTCAAAGAAACTGTTCGAACTGTTCGTTCGTTTTGGACATACAGATACAGCTGGAGGATGAGATTAGCCGAACGAACAGTTCGAACAGTTTTTGCGAGCGAACTGACCAATAGGAGTATAATATATTATATATATTATAAGCATTTTTCAACGCGCACACCGAAACTGTTCAACTGTTCGTCCGTTCGGTGAGGTCTGACACTCTGTGAGTACTAAAATGTCTTAAATCTACCTTTTCTTGTGAAGGAATGCTGATATTTTTGTAACTTTGCATTTTAAAAGATTATATGGCAGAATTTGAAGTAACAGGCATATCATATCAGATTGGTCGCAGGATGCCAAGAGAAGAGGCTACGGCAGCGGCCAATCGGTTTATCATTGAGAATCTGAAACCAGGCACGCCGCTGTTATTGGTAGCGGAGCCTACTAATACACATGATGAGAATGCTATTGGCGTTTATCTGAACTATACGCAGCAGATCGGATATGTGAAGGGTACTTGTTGTCTGGAGGTAAAGCCGCTGCTCGATGAGGATGGGCAGTGCGATGCCGTGGTGACGGGCAATGACGGCTGGGTAACCCTGTTCATTGAGATTCCTGATGCGCCTCAGGTTGCACCAACTGTAACCAAGCCCCGAGTGCTTCCTGTGAATCCACTGGAAGAGGTGTTGCGCATGAACTTTACTGATGAAGAACGCGCATTGCAGGCCGTTGCCCCAAGGCTTTCGAAACTGGTGCCTACTGAGCAGAATGCCGCTATGCTGCTTGAGATGGCGGAGCGGTATATGCCGCTGTCGCATCTTTCCATCTGCTATGAGGACAATCTGTGGCGCGATCATATCCTGAAGAATCTGCGTAAGGCCACACGACTAAAGCTGGAACCTGAGTTGAAAAGCGCTTTAGAGCAACAACAGATTTTGTTGGCAGATATTGAGGGCGACCAGACGCGGACATCCGACCGCCCGAAATTGAAACTGATGGAGGCACAGTTGGAAAAACTCGCTGCGATGGCTGAAACTGAGGACGGGCTGATAGCCAATTTCGAATATCACATTGCCACAAGCGGGCATAGTGTAAAGGAAGAACTGGCTAAGTTGGAAGGCTGGTTTCGGGTGATGCCCAAACTGAAACTGCGTGACTATCACAACTACGACAAGCTATCTGAGGGGCTCAGCTATCAGCGTGTATCGAGAAAAGAACTATACGAAGTTTTTGCCTCTATTTTAATACTAAATAGGTACGTGCGGGAAAGTGACTCTACCAACCAAGACTTTGCCGACATTAAGGCATACGTCGGCAGGGTAAAAGATCTGCTTTCGGCTGATTGGACGGCAGAGGCTTATGAAAAGTTGTGGGACGATGTGCTGGTATTGCCTTCTGTCAAGGCCATTGCAAAGAAGATTGGTAAACAGCAGGGCACCACATTCAACCGCAATCTGATTGCAAACATCCTGCACACGATGATGGATAAAGGCGTTTTTGGTGTCAAGGCCACCAATCAGGCAATGGCGGAAGCCTTGGAGGGGACAAAGGATCACTCCGTAAGAGATGCCGTTGGCAAGTCACCTGAAGACAGGGCCATGAAATCGGCTATTGAAAAGCTGATAGCCGACAGGAAGATATAATCCTTTTTGTTTTGAATTTAAACTGCTGATTATCAGTAGTGTAAGAAGAAAGAAAGTTAGCGCGACTTTCTTTCTTTTTGGTTCATCTCAGAACTCTGTTGATTTAGACCTTATAAGGTTGCAAAATGTAAGGAATATTTATAATGAATATTTAACTAAACAGTTAATAATCAGCAT
>Ga0310696_10010138_pt1 | contig 10859 bp, 3 predicted proteins | sample AusTroGonzalo_MG_4_FD_203885 | JGI IMG/M metagenome (GOLD analysis project Ga0310696, IMG submission 203885) | Bovine rumen microbial communities from tropical cattle in Woodstock, Queensland, Australia - Gonzalo_02 (v2) (version 2) | ecosystem: Host-associated > Mammals > Digestive system >... | reverse complement strand
GTCGCCTGCGCGAAAATCGTGGACGGATCGTCTTCGGGGTTGTGGCCTATCGCTACGGAACGGACAAGGGCGTAGATTCTATCATGGTCGCGCAATGCATCGGCACGGCGCTTCAAGACGAAGAACGCACCGCCTTCGCCGGGAATCGTGCCGTCCTGCTCCTGCGCGAACGGATGGAGCTCGGTGCGCGTCGAAAACGGCACTTCGCCGGAAAGCCCCTCGAGATAGGCGCGCGGAATCGGCGGCGTGAGCGCACCAGCGAGAGCGACGTCCGCCTGACCGGAAACGAGATCGGCTATCGCGTCCTGCAGCGTCGCGGCACCGGTGAGAAGCCCTGCGTCCATCGTCGTAGCGACACCAGCAAAGGAGCATTCGCGCGCGATCCACGACGCGAAGCGGTAGCCGGTGCCAAGAAGAAACGACGAGGCGTTTGGCGCGGGAAGCGACTCGACGAGCTTCTCCTTGACGATTTCGAGCGACTCCTCAGGCGCGTGCCGGAAGAAGCGGCGGATTATGTCCATCGTCTGGTCGAGAAACGCCGTATGCTGAAGCCAGTTAACTGTCGACGCGTTGAACGGCGGAGCGTAGCCGACGCGTACGCTGCCCTTTACGGGCGTTGGCGAATGCGGGCGAAGCCCGGCGTCGGCAAGCGCGTCAAACGCAAGCTGCGTCGCGAAGTAGAGATCCTGGTTTTCGCCGGCGTTCACCTGTCGCGGGAAGTTCTGCATCGAGGGAACGCACGCAAAGAGAGGCCCGAGCTGTCCCATCCTCACGGGATAGGGCCGCTTGAAGACGTTGTGCTGGCCGAGCGGTATCTCGGCGTCGGGGCCAAGAGGCGAAAGGCAGCAACGGCGTGACATGACGGCGCCCCAGAAAGCCGACAGCGTGGGGCACTCGGCGAATCGGCACGACATGCCGACTATGGCGATAGAGGATTCCACTGTTCCGTATTATACCAAAAAACGGACGGGAAAATGGCGGAGAGAGAGGGATTCGAACCCTCGGTACGGAAATTAACCCGTACGACGATTTAGCAAACCGTTGCCTTCAGCCACTCGGCCATCTCTCCAAATCGTTTGCCGCGTATTGTATCAAATGCGCTGTTCGCCGTCAATGAAGACGGCCGACGGCTTCCAGCTGCGCGGGTTGATCACGACGAGGTCGGCGATGTATCCCTTCTCGACCTTGCCGAGCGTCTTGCCCCAGCCGAGCTCGATGGCCTGGTTCCACGAGGTCGTGCGAACGAGGTCCTTGAGCGGGATGCCGGTGACGTCGTGGACGTTCTTGAGACCCATGCCCATCCAAAGCGTAGAGCCAGCGAGGTTACCGCCCTCGACGAGACGCGCCTCGCCGCCCTTGAGAAGAACCTTGAGCCCGCCCATCTCGAAAGCGTAGCCGTCCTTGCAGTGCGAGCAGCGTAGCGAGTCGGTGATCATCTGGATATGCTCGAGACTGCGGCGAGTGAAGATGAGGTTCAGCATGTCGGGGCAGAGGTGGATCTTGTCGCAGATGACCTCGGTGTTGAGATCCTCGACGAGGAAGCCCGCGCCGACCATGCCGATCTCGCGGTGGTGGAGCGGCGTCATCTGGTTGCAGAAGTGCGTCATATGCCTGAGCCCGTTCTTGTAGGCGGGAACGAGATCCTTGAACTTCGCGCCCGTGTGGCCGCAGCTCGGCACAACGCCCATCTTGAAGCAGTCCTTCGCGAACTTCGCGCCGCCCTCGGTCTCAACCGCGTAGGAGATGAGCTTCACAGGATAGACCTTCGAGATCTCCTTAACTTCCTTGATCTCGGGCTTGCGGACGAACTTCGGGTTCTGCGCACCGCAGCACTTGACGTTGATGAACGGGCCTTCGAGGTGGATGCCGGGGACCTTGGAATACGGCATGCCAGCGTCGGCGTAGGCCTTGGCGTTCTTCGCGGCGGCGATCAGCTCGCCATGCGAGACGGTGAGCGTCGTCGGGAGCACGGTCGTCACGCCCTCCGCGAGCTTCGCCTTCGCGAACTCGAAGATCGCCTTGGGATCGGCGTCGCAGAAGTCGTAGCCGAGCGCACCATGGGTATGGACGTCAATGAAGCCGGGCATCACGTACTGCCCGCGCACGTCGACGACGGTCGTGTTCGCGTCGGACTTGACTGCCTTCGAGCCCTTGAGGACTTGCTTTATCTTCTTGCCCTCGACGATGATCGTGGCCTTTTCGATGTCGACGCCGGGGGAAACGACGTGTGCGTTTACGATTACGGTCTTCTTCATTTTCTGTCTCCTTTTTTAGAGTTCCTGCCAAAGTGGCGGAGAGTGAGGGATTCGAACCCCCGGAGGACTTGCATCCTCAACGGTTTTCAAGACCGCCGCGTTCAACCACTCCGCCAACTCTCCTTTTTTTAGTCGTGGCTCGTCCCTTCGTTCGTTCCGCTTCGCTCACTCGCTCCGGGACTCGCAAAATCTTACTTTTTCTTAGCCAGGGCCGGATTGACCGGCGTGGACTTTACGAGCTCGACGATCTTCGCCGTCACGTCTGGATTCGTTTTCAAGTACTCGATAGTCGCAAGCGCACCCTGCGCAAGCTGCTCGTCGCCGAAGCTGAGCCAGCTGCCGCGCTTCTCGACTACACCGCGCGCAAGCGCCGCGTCGAGGACCGAGCCCTCGTACGAAATGCCGCAAGTGTAGAGGATGTCAAACTCGGCCTCGGTGAAAGGCGGCGCGACCTTGTTCTTCACGACCTTGACGCGCGTCCTGTTGCCAACGACCTGGCCGGCGGGATTCTTGATCGCGCCGATCCTCTGCACCTGGAGACGGCAGCTTGCGTAGAACTTGAGCGCCTTGCCGCCAGGCGTCGTCTCGGGATTTCCGAACATCACGCCGATCTTCTCGCGCACCTGGTTCGTGAAGATAATTAGCGTCTTCGTCTGCGCGACGACGGCCGTGAGCTTTCTCATCGCCTGCGACATGAGACGCGCCTGAAGCCCCATGTGGCTGTCGCCCATGTTGCCGTCGATCTCCGCCTGCGGAACGAGCGCCGCAACGGAGTCGACCACGATCACGTCGAGTGCGCCCGACTTCGCGAGCTGTTCGCAGATCGTAAGCGCCTCTTCGCCGCTGTTCGGCTGGGAGACAATCAAGTTGTCGAGATCGACGCCGATCTTCTTGGCGTAGCCGGGGTCGAGAGCGTGTTCCGCGTCGATGAACGCGGCAACTCCGCCCGCCTTCTGGGCGTTCGCGATAACGTGCAAGGTCAGCGTTGTCTTGCCCGACGACTCCTGGCCGTAGCATTCGACGATGCGCCCGCGCGGAAGCCCGCCGACGCCAAGCGCCATGTCGAGCGAAAGCGCTCCGGTGGAAATTACGGGGACTTCCTTCACCTCCTGGTCGCCGAGACGCATGATAGCCATCTCGCCGAATTCCTTGCGGATCTGGCTCATCACCGCATCAAGCGCTGTGTTGCCGGAGGTCTTCTTTGTTGTATCTTTAGTTGCCATAAAGAGGGGTCAGTAGTTAGGGGTCAGGAGTCAGGAGTTGGAGTTGGAGTTCAGAGTTGGAGTTGGAGGTTAGGGGTTTTTGGTTCCGTTTGCGCCTTCGACTTTCCAGAATTTATTGCCGTCGGAGTCTTCGACCTCGAAGACAAACTTAAGATCTTCGCCCGAAATGTCGCTGGACGAAAGTTCCTTCGGGCTGCCGACCGCAGTCCATGTCTTGAGGTCGCTCGAACCCCTGAGCGTGTAGACGCAGTATTCCGTGCCATTAGTTAGCGTGAGCTTCCAAGTGCCAGGCGTGACTTCCTCTATCGCAACAAACGCAAATGACTCGCAAACGACAACCTCCGGCTCATCAGCGCCAGCAATTCTTATGACATCGTATACGTTCGTCACGCCTTCCACCACATTGGTGAACATGGTCGAATCTCCAACGGCCGAACTCCACACGAGAATCGCCTCGGTTTCGTTCGTGGCGACCATGCCCTTCGCCCCCGTCAGGTCGTGCTTGAAGCAACGTGCGCTGACGGCTACATTGCTCGCCGTGGTCGATGCGACATAATCGGCATCCACAGTTCCAAACACATTAGTGTTGCCGCCCACGCCCTCTGTGTAGTCGATGCCTCCTGCAAGTTCTCCGTTGAGCACGAGTCCGCTGAGATCATGCACAACGAGGTTGCTGGCAATGGCTACCGTCGTCTTGTTCGTCTGTACAGTATTGCCCGTTACCTCGGCATCGCCTTTGATAGATACGACAGCCTGACTGCCGATAGAGATGCCGCCAACGCCATAGCCGGCACCAGAACAGCCAGTGATCTCGCCGCCGTTCAAATAGACTTCCGCTGTCATTTCTTTGGAATTTTGCGACACGACACCGCCTGCCGCAAGTGGTCCGCCAAGTTCGCGGACATACGGGTTTTTGCAGTTCCTTACCTTCGACCCCGGGTTCATGGTGAATCTTCCACCCCATACGACAATCGCCGCAACGCAGGCGGTGGTGTTCGTGCCGTTCACATTCTCGATTATCGCGCCGTCCTCAAGCGTCAGTTCGCCGCCCTGAACGTCAAGGATGCGCCCGATGCCGATGCCGCCATTCATTGTCATGTTGGTGACAATGAGCTGCGCCCCATTCGTGACGGAAATGCAGAAGTTGCCGGCACGGGAGAGAGTATAGCCCATTCCGTCAAAGACTATTGCTGACGAGACCGTGATGTTCGCAGACAAAGAAGCGGCCGCGACAAGCTCAATCCTCGCATCGCTGAAGCCTGCGGCCTCAAATGCATCGCCCACGGTGGCGTACGCATTCGTCTCAGAGTCGACTATGAGGCGAGCCACGGCATCGGCCTCTGGCACTGGTTTCGGACCCGGCGGCTCTGCCGCCCAGACAAGCGTCGTAGCATTCGTCGTAGCATACAGCTTTGCATTGTAGTCGTTGCGGAAATGCACACTTGACAACTCCGCATCTGCAACTGCAACGCCGTCGCCAACCGTGGCAAACGACGCTCCGTTCGTGATACTGCCATAGCAGTAGACGCCGATCTCGCCGCCGGTTAGCCCGCCAGAGAGAACAAGGGCGTCATTGCCAGGGACGTAGATGTTGCGCGTATTGGTTTTGGCATTGTTCCCATACGCAATCGCCGAACCAGAAACCTTGACAGTCGCACCCTTCTCAGCATATACGGCTCCGCCACCGCTGCTGTGACCCGCCTTGCACCCGGTTATAAGGCCGCCCGCAAAGTCGAATGTGCAATTTGCCCCCTTGAGGTATACGGCAGCTCCCTTGCCCTCGTGTCCCGAACTCGCAGTGCAGTTCGTTATGGCCGAGTCTTCCCGCATGGTTGCAAGACCGTTCTCCACATATAAAGCCACGGCCCCTGTTTTCACCGATCCTATCTTATACCCCGCCAGCTTCAGGTCAACTATGGCCGCATGATCGGCAAGCGTAAACGAAGCACCGTCCTTGACCCTGACAAAATCCACAGAGGAGGCTTCGGAGCGCGTGAACACGACGTTGGTGAACACGAGCTCGGTGTCCTCGCCTTGCACTGTGAAACCGGCATCCTTGCCAAGTGTCACGACAAAAGGAACATCCCCGTCGGAACGAATAGTCGTCGACTTGGACACGGCAACGGTGTTCGTGAACATGTCCATGTCGGCTGGGCAATTCCTGAGAAAGACGACTTCGACGCCGTTCGTGTAGTCCGAGAAGAGCAGGTCCACCGACTTGTAGTACGTCCTGCCTATCGCGCCGTCGTCCTCTGCATAAACAACGGCAAGCGTCGGGTCGAGCTCGGCGCGGTCCCAGATAAGCGTCCCGCCATTGCCAATCGCACCGGCCATCGTCGGGTCGAGGGCATCGGAAATCAGGTGAGCGCAGGATGCCGCGTCAGCGTCAGAGCACTCATAGACGCCGAACTGCGAGAAGCGCGCAGTCGCATCGGGATACGAGACCGAAAGACCGGCACCAACCGGCTCGAAAACGCCTGCGAGGACAAACGCGTCCTCGGTACGCGTTACCACGGTGCCAATGCCTATCTTGCCAGCAACCGACAACGCGCCTGACGCCATCACGTCTACGAAGGGGAAGGCGTCAGATTCCGCCGTGAACACCACGTTCGAGAAATTGACTCGCACACCGTCGGCAACTTGGAGCGCCCACCCATCTTTGGTTATCGCCGTGTCGGGAACAAGCACCTCGCATTCGGCAAGCGACGGCGGCACGTCTGGGAAATCGGCGCTCAAATCGGGAACGGTGCGAATCGTAACGTTAGTCGTGATGGTGACCGACGCCTTTAGCTTAGTGGGGCCGAATATTTCGACGATTGGATTCTCCCTCTCGCTCGCTGCGACAAGTGCGGCGTTCAGGCTGGGATAGAGATTGGATTCAGAGCCGACTATGACTCTTACGTGCGGAATCACAATGTCGATGTCGTTGCCCCACGAGTTGCCGACTCGCGACTCCTCAGTAACGTTATGGACGAATCCGCCGCCAAGATCCTCCTCCGTCGCCTGAAGGTAGATGCCGTTCTTCGAGCCGCTCTTGCCGTCTGCCGAAGCAGCCCTGACATCGTAAGTCTCATTTCCTGGAAGTGCAAAACTGTAGATTCCGTGCACATCTGTTGTCGTGGTGCGAATAGGTTCAGAAGACCCGGACAAATAGACGGTAACTGTGACATCCGCAACGGGCATTCCGTCGTCGATTATCCGGCCAGTAAGGAGGTCGCCCGTATCGGTCGGATGTATGTTAAACTGCGCACCGCCCATATACTGGAAAACCATGCCGGAATCGCCAGCATGGGCGCCGGAGTTGGCAGCGTTTATCTCCGGAATGTTGTACCACATGTCATCGGTGCCGCCCCAGCCCATGTTGATATGCGCGAACTCCGTCTCCTCGCCGCCAATCGTCACGAAACCATATCCATCGCAGACGACGGAATGGCCCGAAAAGTATATAGCAAGCTGGACGGGCCTGCCAGCGTCGAGGTTGGCATAGATTATCTTGTCGCGCATTTCGCGGGTGTGAAGGCCTCCGTTGCCGGTACGCCAACCGGTTTCGTTCCAGTATGTCACGCCACTCTTGTAGGCGTACGTATCCTGGTAGAGCTCTCCCAGGCACTGCGGGTCGGCGCCTGTGCCGGACGACGTGTACGACGAATATACCGCCACGCCGACATCGTAAGTGAGGCGGCCAATGGCTTCGCGTTCCTCCTCAGTAGCGCTGATCTTTGGAATCAGCTTCATGTTCTCCCAATCGTAGATGCGCGAGTCGCCGATAGAATCTAAATAGACGGTGTTACCATTGACCGAGCATTTTCTCGTTATCTTGGGAAGCGCGTAGTCGGGATACTTGAAGTAGCGCATAATCTGCGCAGCGGCAGTTGCGGTGCAGCCGCACGGATCCTTGTCTGGCGTGTAATAGTTGTAGCAATAGCCGCCACCAGCCGTCTGCTGGCTCCACTGCGACTCTACAAGCGGCTCGACGCGCATGTCGGAAATCGCGTCCGTGTTGCGCGGAGTTGCAGATGCCATAGTAAGCTTTGGATTGGCCAGAATCTGCGACGGAACAAGCGCAGACCAGATCTTCTTCGCCGGAGTAACAACGGACGAAGAAGACGAGACCGCCGTTCCGGACGACGAGACGAGCTTAGGCTGCGAAGCGACAGACATGGCCAGAATTCCACGTCTGGCGGCAATGTCCTTTTCGAGCATCGTGCGCAAGTAGCTGCCCTGCGAAAGATCTGGGTCGGACGACGCCGTGAACGCAAGGACTGGGCCTATCTCGTCGTCCGCCGCGAGGAAGAGCGTGCCACCCCCTTCAAGGGCGACTGCATAGAAGCCAGTCGTGCCGTCAACGTCGTATGCCGTTGCGCCTCCGACCGTGCGGCCGTGCGGCACGCCGAGCGAGGCGTCCGAGAGAGCCCAGGAGCCAGCCGCAAGCTTAGCCGTATCAATGGAAACGGTTGCCGCGCCTGCGGCAAACGCAACCGTACTGAAGAAGAGCGACAGTGCTTTTCTTGTTTTCATGGTATTTTACCCGATATTACAAGTTGATATATTACCATTTTTCATCGGGAAAATCAAAAGGAATCAGAGAAATTTGGCGGTGACGGAGCGAGGGCAGGCCTTCACGGTTTCCAAGGATCCTTCGCAGACAAGCTCGCCGCCAGCATCGCCACCGCCCGGCCCAAGATCTACGATCCAGTCGGCGCACCGCATCACGTCTATGTTGTGCTCGATCACAATCACCGTGTTCCCCTGGTCGCGGAGTCGCAGGAGAAGCTTCATCAGCTTTGCCACGTCGTCGAAGTGAAGCCCCGTCGTCGGCTCGTCGAGAAGGTAGAGCGTGCGACCCGTAGAGCGACGGGAAAGTTCAGTTGCGAGCTTGATGCGCTGTGCCTCGCCGCCTGAGAGTGTCGTAGCGGACTGCCCGAGAGCGATGTAGCCAAGCCCGACATCGAGAAGCGTCTGGAGCTTGCGGGCGAGAGACGGAACCTTCGCGAAAAACTCGCACCCTTCCGCGACAGTCATCTCAAGGACGTCCGCGATGTTCTTGCCGCCGTAGGTGACTTCAAGAGTCTCGGCGTTGAAGCGCTTGCCGCCGCACTGGTCGCACGTGACGTAGACATCTGGGAGGAAGCTCATCTCAAGTTTCTGCAATCCGTCGCCGCCGCACGTCTCGCACCGACCGCCCTTCACGTTGAAGGAGAAGCGCCCCGCAGTATAGCCGCGCGCGCGTGCAGACTCGGTCTTCGCGAAGAGGTCGCGTATCTCGGAGAAGAAGCCGACGTATGTCGCCGGGTTCGAACGCGGCGTGCGGCCGATGGGCGACTGGTCGATCTCCACGACCTTGTCGAAGTTCTCCCAACCAGTAAGTTTCTTGAACTTGCCGGGGATGTCCTTCGCGTGGTAGAACTTCTGGAGAAGCGCCCTCTTGAGCGTCTCATCGACAAGCGTCGACTTGCCGGAGCCCGAGACGCCTGTCACCACAGTGAACGCTCCGACGGGGAAGCGGGCGGTGATGTTCTTGAGGTTGTGCTCGGTGCAGCCGGAGATAGTTAAGTAGTTAGAGTTTTTCGACAGTCGGCAACCGTCACCCGACAATCCGTTCGACTTTCGACTTGCGACTGTCGGCTGCCGGTCGTCGGCCGTCCCCACCCTCTTTCTCCCCGTCAGATAATCTGCCGTCAGCGACTTTGACTTGAGAAGCCCCTTGAAATTGCCCTGGTACATTACCTTGCCGCCTTCACGTCCTGCGCCGGGACCGAGGTCGACGATGTAGTCGGCGTTCCTCATCATCTCCTCGTCGTGCTCAACGACTACGACGGTGTTGCCGCGATCGCGCAGGCCCTTTAGTGTCGAGATAAGCCGCTCGTTATCGCGCGGGTGGAGCCCTATCGTCGGCTCGTCAAGGACATAGAGAACGCCAGTGAGCCCAGAGCCGATTTGCGTCGCGAGGCGGATGCGCTGCATCTCGCCGCCGGAGAGAGTAGACGCCGCGCGGTCGAGCGTCAAGTAGTCAAGACCGACGTCGAGAAGGAACTGGAGCCGCCGCACGATCTCGGCTATGATGTCCTTAAGACCTGCAAGCTTGGATGAGTTGAAGAATGGAGTTGGAGTTGGAGAGTGGAGTTGGAGAGTGGAGTTGGAGTCTTGAGTTGGAGGTGGAGAGTGGAATTTATTTTTGAAAAACTCCAGTGCCTCGGTGACGGGCATCGCCATAACTTCGACGATCGACTTCCCGGCGACAGTTGCCGCGCGTGACTCTGGCCTCAGGCGCGAACCGCCGCAGTCGGGACAAGTGCGGAAGCTCTGGTACGCCTCGAACTTCGCGCGCATCTCGTCGTCTTCCGCCTCGTCAAGCCGCCGCTGAAGCGACGCGAGGACTCCTTCGAACGGACGGTCGACGCGCCGCCATGGAAGGACGAGGTCGTCCTTAAAGCCATGCATAAGCCCATGACGAAACTTCGCCGGCAGTTTCTCGTAGGGCGTCGAGAGCTTCACCTTGTACTGTTTCGCGATATGCGCAAGAAGCTCCCTGTGGTAGAGGATGTTCATCTGCCCCATGCGCCGCCAGGGATGTATCGCCTCCTCAAGCGGGAGCGACTTATCGGGCACGACGAGGTCTTCGTCAAAGTAGTAGAGTTGCCCGAGCCCCGCGCAAGTCGGGCACGCGCCGAACGGCGAGTTGAACGAAAACGACCGCGCCTTCAGCTCGTCAAAGGAAATGCCGCAGTCGGGGCAGGCGTTGAGTTCTGAATAGGTAGTAGTGTGGTCGAGCAGAGCTCGGCCATCAGGACTATCGCCACGCCCTGCGTTGCCCAGCGACTCCACTTCCATTATGCCCTTGCCGGTCTTGAGGGCGAGTTCGACAGAGTCGGTGAGACGCGTCTTGAAAGCTGCGTCGGGCACCGCTGGAATCACGAGACGGTCGACCACGACGTCAATGGTGTGCGCCTTTTTCTTGTCGAGCGCAGGAAGCTCGTCGACAGGATAGATCGTGCCGTCGATCCTGACGCGCGCGAAGCCGTTGCGCTTCACAGATGCAAGCGGTTCCTCGTGCCGCCCCTTCTTTCCCTTCACCAATGGGGCATAGATGATGATGCGAGTGCTTGCGCCTTCGGCTGGTGCCTGCGCTTCGCTGGTGCCTGCGGTCGGCTGCGCCGACCTGGTGCCTGGTGCCTGGTGCTTACCCGCACCTTGCACCAGCGCGGCTTTGCCGCGCGAAAGCACTAGCGCCGCAGGCGCGGAAGCACCCGCCGCAGGCGAAGCCGCGGCAAGAATCGCCTCCACAATCTGCTCGGCCGACTGTTTCACGACCGGCTTGCCGCAATGCGGGCAGTGCGCGACGGCTATCGAACCGTAGAGGATTCTTAAGTAGTCGTGTATC
>Ga0310696_10010136_pt1 | contig 10861 bp, 12 predicted proteins | sample AusTroGonzalo_MG_4_FD_203885 | JGI IMG/M metagenome (GOLD analysis project Ga0310696, IMG submission 203885) | Bovine rumen microbial communities from tropical cattle in Woodstock, Queensland, Australia - Gonzalo_02 (v2) (version 2) | ecosystem: Host-associated > Mammals > Digestive system >... | reverse complement strand
TAAAAGACGTTGCTGACTGGTGTGCCGAGGAAATAGACAAAAAACTTACAAAAAAAATAGGAGGAAACTGACATGGCAGCAAACAAAGTCAAGTTCGGTTTGAAGAATGTTCACTACGCTCTCGTCACCGAGACAGTAGTCACAACAGGAGCAGATGCAGGCAAGACAGTGTCTTCTTATGGCGACTTGAAGGCTCTCGCAGGTGCGGTCTCACTCTCTTTGAGTTCTTCCGCTTCAAAGAGTGTTTTCAGAGCTGACAACGAAGACTACTACGTCTCTTATGGCGAAGGCGGTTATGAGGGTGATCTCGAAGTCGCAAGAGTCAACGAAGGCTTCTTGAAGGATGTTCTCGGATATGTTGAGGACAACGACAAGATTCTCGTTGAAGCTGGCTCCGCTTTCAAGACAGTCAACTATTTCGCACTCGTGTTCGAGTTCGATGGCGATCAGAAGGCAACAAAGCACTGCCTTTACAAGTGCTCTGCTTCAAGACCGAACATCGCTTCACAGACCACAGGCGAAGGTGGCACGACTGACCCACAGACAGAGACAGTCACGATCACGGCAGTTCCGAGAATCGACGAGGACAAGTACATTCACTTGCAGACACAGGACTCCACAACGACAGCAGTTGTCGAAGCGTGGTATTCCGCAGTCCCTGTCCCGACATTCTCATGATGTTTTACGAGGGAGACTCTTCGGGGTCTCCCTTTTTTACTAATTACCAAGAAGGAGAAGAAGCATGAAGAAGACGATCAAATTAAATGAGACAGAAATGACTTTGAAGAGTTCGGCTGCTACGAACATTCTTTACAAGAAGGCTTTCGGGGAAGACATTCTCGTTAAGCTCACATCGTACACAAAGAACTTACAGAGTCTTAAAGATATGCAGGCTCGAATCGCAGAGCTTCGAGAGAATAAGGACAAGACACAGGAAGAGATCATGGCAGAGATCAATGCCATGATGACCTCCGAAGCCTTCACAGTTTCGCAGGACTTCCAAAACAACACGCTCCCGAAACTCGCTTACATAATGTTCATCGAAGCAAACGAAAATCAAAGAGAGATTTTCTCGAAACTCAACGAAGAGAGTTATCTGATCTGGCTGATGGGAATCAACCAGGATGACCTTCTTGCTCTCACAGGCGAAGTAATCGGCTTGTGGCAGGCAGGAGCCAGAACCACATCAAAACTAAAAAACTGAACAGGCCGATAGATCGTGAGTACAACACGGCAGTGTATTTCCTGCGGTGCAAGCAGATAGGCTTCACGTTCCAAGAGTTGTTTGACTTGGAGTATGGCGAAGTCTCTGACCTCATGATCGAGTCGGCAAACGACAAGGCACATTATGACTACAAGGCAACGCAGAGCGACTTTGATTCTGCGTTCCATTAGTCATGGAAAGAGGATGACATGGCGAACAAGATTCTCGGAATCACGATTGACATCGAAGGAAAGACTTCCGGACTGACCAAGTCACTCCAAGAAGCGAACAGTTCTATCAATAAGACCACGTCAGCATTAAAAGACGTTGACAAGGCTTTGAAGCTCGACCCGACAAACGTCGAACTTCTTGCCCAGAAAGAAGCCTTGCTCACCAAACAGATAGAACAGACCTCCGAAAAGCTCGACATTATGAGACAGGTCGCAGACGATGCGAACGCTGCTCTCGAACGTGGCGACATATCACAGGAACAGTATGCGAGCTTAACGGCAGAGATCGTCAGGACAGAACAGTCTCTTGCTTCACTCGAAGACGAAGCGAACAACTCGGCTGACTCGTTAGAAGACACGGGCAACGCTGCCGAGGATGCCGGAAACGCAGCCGAAGACTCAGGCGAGAAGATGGAAGCGTTCGGGGAAGCAGCCGAGGTCGCAGGAGAGGTGGCGGTGGCTGCCTTTGAAGCGGTCATTGCTTCTGCCGTTGCGGTAGGTGCAGCCGTCACAACGGCTCTTGTTTCGGCAGGAACGGCTCTGACTAATGCGACGATGGAGACAAGTGCTCTCGCAGACGAGATCATGACGTTATCGTCCACGACAGGACTTGCGACCGACACGCTTCAAGAGCTGAACTACGCAGCCGAACTCCTTGACGTTGATACATCAACAGTCACGGGTTCTATGACAAAGCTCGAAAAGACAATGTCTTCTGCCATTGACGGCTCGAAGTCCGCACAGGAGAAGTTCGAAGACTTAGGAATAGCCATATACGATGCAAACGGCAACGTCAGGGATGCGGAAGACGTATTCTGGGATGCTATTGACGTTCTCGGGACATTCGAGTCCGAGACCGAGCGTGACATGGCTGCTATGGACTTGTTCGGAAAGTCAGCCAAAGAACTTAACCCGTTGATAGAGTCAGGCTCGGAAGCGTTCAGAGCGTTAGCAGACGAAGCTCACGAAGTCGGCTATGTCATGGATGGAGAGACTCTCGAAGCCTTTGGTCAGCTTGACGATAATATGCAGAGAATGACCAACACGGCCCAGGCCGTTGAGCAGTCATTCGGAGCCGTGTTGCTTCCTTTGCTTACTTCAATGAGTGGCGATGTAGTTGACCTTATGGGTGACTTCTCGGGTGCTCTCTCAACGGCAGAAGGTGACATTGATGCCATCGCAGGAATAATTGAACAGTTCGCTCCGAGAGCGGTTGCTCTCGTAGAGCAATACTTCCCGAAGATTATCAAGGTCATTCAGAGCGTTCTTGATGCTCTCCTTCCTGTCTTTATCTCAATGGCTCCGCAGATTATCGCTCTCGCTGGTGTCCTGATTGAGCAGTTGGCAAGTGGAATCGCTGACAATGCAGACCAGTTCTTGTCAGCCTTCTCCACGCTCTTCGAGTCGCTGATGAACTCAATCGCCATTCTGCTTCCTGTTATCGTTCCGCTCGCAGTGGAGCTGATAACCCAGCTCGTGACGGCATTGACGGACAACGCTCCGCTCCTTGTGGAGAGTGCTCTTTCCATTATTGGGACACTTGTAGACACGTTATTGTCTCCCGACAGTGTTGAGCAGTTGGTATTGAGTGCGACAAGTATCATCACGGCATTACTTGAAGGACTGACAACGGCTCTGCCCGTTCTCATTCCGGCAGCCATCAACGCTATTTTGACGTTGGTCGATACGCTTTTATCAAGTGGATGTCTTGAACAGATATTGAAGGCAGCCTTAACGCTCATCACAACGCTGGCGAGTGCCTTGATCGAGTACCTTCCCGAACTCATCGCACGACTTCCCGAGATAATCATGGGAATCGTAGAGTTCCTGACGGGGGATGCTCTTCCTGACATTATCGAAGCGGGCTTCACGCTCATCACTTCGATACTTGCGAACCTTCCTGAGATCATCGCAGCCATTGTTGGAGGTCTCATAGAACTCGTTGCAGGCATGGTCGAGTACATCATGGGAGACGGCAAGGATGACATATTCAAAGCCTTTGAGAGTGCCTTTGACGGAATAATCAAGGGAGCAGGAGAGTGGGGTTCCGATCTCATCGGAAACTTCATCGACGGCATATCGAATATGTTTGGCAAGTTGAGAGACACAGTCTCCAATGCAGCCGGAATCGTTGCTGACTTCCTGCACTTCTCCGAACCGAAGCTCGGGCCTTTGTCCGACTTCAACGAGTCTGGTGCAGACATGGTCAAGAACTTCATCGCATCAATGGAGAGTGAAGAGTCAGACCTTGAAAGTGCTCTCTTCAACACGGCAAGCGTTATCTCACAGGGTTGGAGTAACAACGCAGTCGCACAGAGTGCGGTCGGTTCCAATAGTGACGGCTTGGAAGGTCTGACACAGGCTATCAGTTCAATGCAGAACTTGAACGGAGCAACGCTGGTCTTCCCGATCTACATCGGAAGCGAGCACGTTGACACATTCGTTCTCGATGCACTTGATCGCTATAACTACACAACGGGAGGCCATTGATGTTATCCAATTATTTGAAATTCAACAATGAGACATTCCCGAACCCGATCACTCCAACGATGACTTCAAAGACTTTGGAGAACGTCGTGACGAGTGAAGCCGGAACGGACTTGGTCTGTCTCATCAGACCATCAAAGAAGTCTTGGTCTTTTAAGTTCAATCTATCGTCTGGCAAGAGAGACATTTTAAAGTCTCTCTGTCAGGCAGAATCGACTTCCATGACATACATGGGTTCGACTTACACGGTAAGAGTAAGAGATTTCACGGAAAAGCTCGTGGCAGGCTCGGAGTACGTTTCCACGTCAGAAGGCTTGTTCGAGTGTTCCGTCAAGGTAACGGAGTATTAAGTTATGTATACAGTTTCAGAGGCTTACATCACGAAAATGTTTGACCAAGTGCAGACACACAAGCTAACTGGTCAGATCAACTCCGTCTCATTCACAGGCGATGACGTGATCGGTGTGTCCTACACGAACAGGTGCTCGGATAAGAACGTCAATGTCGGCTCCGTAAACATCGGAACATTGAAGCTGACGTTCTTGAAAGACCTTCTTGATCGTGGCGATTACTATGGCAAGGTCATCACGCTCTCTGACTCGCTCCTGACGGGGTACACGGAGCAGGAAGAGGAAATATGGGAAAGTATACCCATAGGCACGTTCTATGTCGCAGAAGCAACGTGGCGAGCCGAGGGAATGATAGACGTTACGGCTTACGATTGCCTGTCGTTTATGGACATTCCTTTGGCTATCGAGCAGACCAGTGGAACAGTCTATGATTTTTGCAAGCTCATAGAAAATCACACTGGTGCTTCTTTCGGAATGACGGAAGAGGAAGTGACCGCTCTTGTAAACGGAACGGCACTCATTTCACCTTATCCCGAGAACGACATGACCACATATCGTGACTTATTGAGCAAGCTCGCTCAATTTGTCGGTGGCTTTGCTTACGCAGGCAGAGACGGAAAGTGGAGATTGAAGTCTTTTGGTAATACTTCAATACTTTCCATCGGCAACACGAGACGTTTCAGCGGTGCGAAGTATAGTGACTTTGAGACTCGCTTTGACGGAATGACCTACGTTGACGTTGCCACGACAGGCGAGACGTTCTTTGTCGGAGACCCAGATGGCTTTGTAATGGAGCTGGGAAATAACCCGTTCTTACAGTTCGGAACTCCGACCGCTATTCAGGCGAGAGTGTCAAACATTTACGGCATAGTACAGGAAATGACGTACACACCTTATGACGTGTCGTTGCTTCCTGCGTTTTGCATTCTTGACTTGGGTGACGTTCTCTCATTCACGAATGACTATACGGGAGACACGTCTTCCGGCTGCGTGATGCAGGTCACTTGGACTTATAACAAGTCGTTCAACGTCAAGTGTTTTGGTTCCAACCCTAACTTAATGACGGCTAAGAGCAAGACCGACCACGCTATCGCTGGGCAGAGTTCAGCGAACAAGGATGGTCGTATCTCGACATTCGTTGCTACGAACATTCGAGAGATAGAAGTCACGAACGACAAGATCGAGATATTAAAGACTCTCTTCACGACATCGGGAGACCAGGCACTTCTGACAATGACGGAAGTCAAGTTCAAGTTAGCTGACGAGCTTCTCGATAACGAAGTCGTCGAGGTCTTCTACTATCTGAACGGAGAAGAGGTCGACTATGTTCCTACGGAGACATACTCGGAGGGTGGTTATCACACTATTTCCTTGATGTATCCGATTGAAGGCTTGGAGAAGGACAGAAAATACAGTTTTGTCGTAAAAATGAGAACCCAGACAGGAGCGGTCATAGATCCGCTCTCTGCCCGTGTCTACGTTCAGGGTGTCGGCTATGACTTAACAGGTCAGTTCGACGGATATATCGAAGCACAGGACGACGTTTATCTTGTCGGTATTGGTTATATGGAGCCGTTGGGATATACGGAGTCCGTTTCCGCTTCTGATTTCGATGTAGACGGAGTGACGGCATCTGACACGCTCACGTTCTATGATTTGGCTCATTTGAGTTTGAAGGGCCTGTCTGATTCGGTCACGATAGTCTTTGACTTCCTTGCTCTGGCAACGGAAGTCGGAGACGATTTCGAGACAGAAGCAGGCGAGAGAATGATTTGTAATGGATAGGAGATAAAATATGGCTACAAGTAAAAAGTTCTCAGAACTGACCGCAGCTTCAAGTTTGACGGCAAACGACCTTGCTGCGGTCGCTCACGTTGATGCACAGGCAGAGACAGGCTACGAGTCCCAGAAGGCGACTATGTCTCAGTTAGGTCAGTATCTCAATAAGGAAATGCAGTATGCTACGGACTTATCGAAATTCCCTGTCGGAAGTCAGAGTCCTATTCCTGCGTTGAATAACCTCCGAGACTTCCTCTATGGCCAGCTTCCCGTCAACTCCGCATCAGGCTCAATCGCCAACTTCACCACAAGCCTTGCCTTGCCATTGGTCGCATTGAAAGCATACATACAGGCACAAGGCGGTGGCGGTACACCTTCGGCACCTGTTGCGATTACAGGGTTTGATTCTATCAAGATTTATCAGCGTGGAGTTAATCTTTGGGACGAGGAATGGGAAACAGGTTCTATTGATAATACAACAGGACAAAATAATAATTTGGGCACAAACAGAATAAGAAGCAAAAATTATATCCCTGTTTCGCCAAATGTTTCATATAATTTTGTTTCGCTTGATACAACATACGCAATGTTTTTGTATTTTTACGATGAAAACAAAAATTTTATAAGCATTGACGGTAATGTAACAAGACCAAACTATGTTTTTACCACACCAGCAGATTGTTATTATGTCCGTTTTAGGTCAAATGATAACTTTGGTGCATACGATAATTCTATCAGTATCAACTATCCATCAACAGATACACAGTATCACGCATACAACCCGAATAGCACAGAATACACAATTCAACTTGGTCAAACTTGCTATGGCGGTTATATCGACAAGGAAAGTGGGAAATTAGTTATTGATTCTGCTTTTAAAACATTTGACGGAACAGAAACATTCACATCAAGCACGAATAACAGATTTTTCTATACAGTAGATGATGTTATTCAGCCAACTGTTAGCACAAGTGATTTGGTTTTGTGTTCGCACTTTGTTTCAAGGACACAATCACAACAAGACGACCAAGCGGTTTGGAAAACAACAGGAAACAAGATAATTGTTTTCAGAGATACATCAATCGCAGATTTGACGGCATGGACTAATTTCCTGACAACTCAATATAACAATGGCACACCTGTTCAACTTGCATATAAGTTAGCAACACCTATTTCAACCGACATAACCATTCCCGACATCACGGCATTGGTCGGTGAAAACAATATTTGGGCGGATAGTGGAAATATTGAAGTTTCATTCAAGCAGGGCATACAGGAGTACATAGATGCGAAGATAGCAGAAACGCAGGCTTTGATTTTGTGAGGTGCGGTATGGATAGCAAGACGGCTAACAACATAATAAAAGATTTGAAGAAGTTATGTGGAAAATACGGCTTGCCACAACATTTCATGGTAATGGCAGACGAAGAAGAATGTATTAAATTTATTTTCTGTAAACAGGAGGAAAACGACAATGAAGAAGAGAGAAAAGCGAGTTATTGATGCTTTCGTTAATTGCATCAAGCATGGCGAGTTTGATGTTTACTATGCCGATTTGAGAGTTTACGACAAAGCAAGTTACGGCTGGCTTTCGGAACAGGCTTTGGAGTATTACGAGGAGCAGACAGAACAGTTCAGAGAGACCGAAGAAGTCGAGGAAGAATCGGAGGAATAATGTCATGACATTTGGAGAACTCATGAAGCTCATAGGCAGAGACAAACTGTCAGCGAGCGATAGAAGCTCACATAAAACGATGGGAAATATGAATATTCCACAGTTGAAGGGTCACGTCAAAGTGACCCTTCATAATTGTAGGACAGGAAAGAACGAAGTCATTGAAGGTGATAACATCGTCACCAATGCAATAAGAGACATTTTCGCACTCAACTATCTGGGAGGTATCTCTTATTCAAAGCTCTTGCCTTTGTATCAGACTTGGTTCGGTGGAATACTCTGCTACGATACGGCTCACACGATTGATGCTGACAACTACTTCCCACAGACAGGACACGGCTTGACCGCTCACGCTGGCGACATTGCTCCTTCTACGGCTGCGATAATCAACGAAGATTTATCGAGAGGTTCTCCGCTCCACATTGACACAAGTCATGACGACTCGGTCACAATGACTTGGGAATGGGGTTCAGAGCAGGGCAACGGAGACATTGCTTCTCTGTCCCTTACTCACAAGGACACGGGCAACGTGGGACTCGGAAACAACAGTTCAGCGTTCAAGGCTTACATTCCTTTTGACATTATCTCCGAACTTCCCACGATCACGGGTTATCTCAACGCAGAGCAGAACACGTTCTGTCAGTATGACGACAATCATGGACTTGCATTCTACATTGGAGAAGACGGAGAGTTCAAAGGCGGTTATACGAAGTTCACTACGACAAAGATTTCAGTTCAGATCAAGAAGCTCGCATTCTTGAAGGCTGGTCTTTATGAGCTTTTGAGCGGTTCCAATACACACGCTCGAAAGTTCACAGTCACGACTTCCGTCACGTTCTATCGTCAGCCGTCTTACTGGTTCGACTACACGAACAAAAAGCTCTGGCTCTTCTCGAACGCAACGGGAATCGGTGACAATGCCTTCTCTCGTGACACTATCTACTACACGGTCATTGATTGTGAGAACGGAACGGAGTACGATCACGGCTCAATCGTTATCGGTGAAGATTGTCTCGCTCCTATTGAACAGGACAGAACGACAGATAACAACTACAATCAGCCGAGATTCACGACAATCGTCAGAATCGGGAACTACTTCTATTTCCCGACCACTAACATTGCTCCTTCTTCTTGGAACAGGAACAACTTCGAGACGAACCCGTTCACAGGCTTTGTAAAGGTCAACATAACGAACGTGGCAGACTACGCTCTTGTTCCTTACTCCGAGACCAGATATAAGATCACGTCAGGCATCTCAGGCGGATGTCAGGGACTCACAGACGGAGCGGTCATTCGTGGCAATAACGCTTATAACTGTGCTGAGATATTCCCGTATGGAACAAAGGGAGATGCAGCCGTGTTCAATCAGATGCAGAGTCCGGTCGCTTATATGTTCCCTATGAATGGCGGTTATACATACACTCCGAGATATATCGTGGCAAACAAGATGGTCAACTCGACACTCTTTAACCTTGACTCGCCTATTCACAAGACAACGGCAAAGTCACTCAATATTCAGTACACATTGACAGAAACTTAAAGGAGGAAATCAGCCATGAACAGAATCAAGACCGAGATCACATCCGCTGACTTTTGGAAGGCAGCAGGAATCAGAGCATTGAAGACCTTTTGTCAGACCGCTATCGCTGCGATCGGAACGACAGCTCTCATCGAAGAAGTGAACTGGCTTGTGGTCGGTTCTGCTTCGCTCTTGGCTGCGATCCTGTCGCTCTTAACATCCATCGTCACAGGACTGCCGGAGGTTTAAAGAATGGATCCCGTAAGCATTATTGCATTATGTTTCTCGGGTCTCATGATGGTAGTTGCGGTCGTGACGTTCATAATCAACTCGGTAAAGGATGCCAAGAAGAACTCGGCTTCTTTTACTGAGATCTCGTTCAAATTGGAGCAGTTAGTCTCTACGACGAACGATATAAAAGACAAGGTCGAGAAAATGAACGAGAGCCTAAACAATCATTCGAAGGATATAGCCGTCTTGCAGAGAGACTTGCAGACGGCTTTTATCCGTATTGATGAACTCCGAGACATGATTAAGAACTTGAAGAATGGAGAATGATATGGCAAACGAGATCAAATATCAGGATGTAGTCGCTACGTTGGAAAACGAAGTCGGCTATCAGGGTTCACACTACGACTCAAAATATACTCGCTTCTTGGATAGTATCAACTGGTATTGTGCGAAGAAGGCAGGAGCAACGACATGGTGCTGCATACTCGCAGACTATGCTATCGCAGTCAATAAGGGAAACTTGTCCTACGAACAGGCTCGTGTCATTACTTGTGAGCCTGCTAACCATTCCGTAAACTACGGAGCCGGGGTAAAGGAGAAGGCTTCCTACTTCAAGGACGCTGGCAGATGGATAAGCAAAGCCAAAGATGCCACGACAGGAGACCAGATATTCCTTAACGGCTTGAAGCATCTCGGAACTGTCGTCGGATGGGAAGGCTCTTATCTTTACTATATCGACGGCTCTACGACATACAACGGAAAGCCTTATAGTGTCGGGAAGAAGAAGATAGCTTTCGGAGCAAGTAATATCGACGGCTTCGGGAGACCCGATTGGTATAAATATCAGACTCCCGACCCTGCTCCGACTCCTGAGCCGAAGATAGTCTCTGTCGAACTACCTATATTGAAGTTAGGTTCAGAAGGTGGCGAAGTACAGACTCTCAGGATGCTTCTGGTCGAAATCGGCTTCACGGGAGCCAACGGGAAGAAGTTAGACCCATACAGTAAGTCATTCGACTCGAATGTCGAGTATGCTTTGAAGAACTATCAAAAAGCTCGTGGACTTACTGTCGACGGGATATGCGGTTATGAAACTTGGAACCGCATTTTAAGATAGATGTTTTCAGACTCCTGTCTGTTGACATATCTCCTACTTGGGAAGGATAGCCATCGAGTTCCGCTTCTTCGCTCGGTGGCTATCTACAATTAAGGCCATAATGAACTCTTGTTCATACGGAAAAGCCTCTGTAAAGAATTAGACCCTCGGGCATAACGCTCGGGGGTCTTTTTCTTTTGGTATTAAAAAATGAAATATAACTTCAATTTTTGCGGTTTTATTTCAAAAAGTGGCATAATATGTCACCAAAATGGCACCAAAGAAAAATG
>Ga0310696_10010135_pt1 | contig 10861 bp, 7 predicted proteins | sample AusTroGonzalo_MG_4_FD_203885 | JGI IMG/M metagenome (GOLD analysis project Ga0310696, IMG submission 203885) | Bovine rumen microbial communities from tropical cattle in Woodstock, Queensland, Australia - Gonzalo_02 (v2) (version 2) | ecosystem: Host-associated > Mammals > Digestive system >... | reverse complement strand
CGTTTTCGCGGATATAAGCGTTCACCTCCCGGTCCAGAGCCAGGGTAGCACGGTTACCGCGTGTGGAAAGGATCTTTCGCGCCTGCTCCAGATACGCCGACACCGATTCGAATGAATAATCCCCCCCGTAGGGTTCCATATCGCAGATATGAGCCAGTTGCGGCAGCTCCGTGCGAATGATTTCCAGGTGCTGGGGCTTTACCTCCAGTCCCTGTTCCTGTTCGAATTTCCGCGTTTCCAGCCGGGATTCCAGTTCGTAGAGGAACACATGCTCATAATACTGGCAGACGAATTTATCCCGGTCTCCCTCGTAAAACATCCGCTCGTAGGGATTGTCCGTAAAAGAGGACACTGCAATGGCCTCGAAGGCCCAGCGCGAGGGAATCACCTCGCCGATCAGCGGCACGTTGCCCGTCTCGCTGCCGGGCGTAAGGTCGTCAAAGCGCACCACCAGGCCGCAAAGCAGGATCTGCGGAATCAGTAGCAACGGGATGGTAATGTAAATCGCCACCACCGAAGACATACACTGGGAAAGCAGAAGGCCGATGAGGCTCGACAGGAAGGCCGCCAGGAAAAGCACGCACCACCACATCCAGAAGCCGAAATGGATTCCCATCAGGACATTCCCAACGACGATGAACAACAGGGTCTGCACCAGACAAACGAGGGCCCCATAGATGATCTTGGAACCTATGTATGACGAATATGAGAGGTGCAGGAATTTTTCCCGCTTCAAAAGGGCCCGGTCACGGATAATCTCTTCGGCGCTGCCGGACATCCCGAGGAAAATCGCGACTATGATGGCCATAAAGAAGTATGAAACGAGATTCTTGTTGTCCATCACCGTATAGGCCGACCCGGCGGGCGCGTAATGGGTCAGCAAGCCACAGACCAACGCCAGCAGCGGGGCCTCCAGAAGGGTAACCAGGATATATTGCAGATTGGTAAGTTTGGCCCGCATGTTCCGCTCCAGGAAAATGCACAGCTGCTTCCAGCCTCCGGGGCGCCGCTGGTCCGTAGGCGGCACCGGCGAGGGTTCCGGCGCAGGCATATCCGCCCGGGCGTCAAGATAGCGCTGGTGCCACTCCTGCGGGGACACCTTGCGCTCTCCCGTCAGGTGGCCTGAGGTATCGAGGGTCTTCTCATCGATAATGCTGAGCATCACCTCCGGATTCACATTGCCGCAGACGGGGCAGGCGGAAGTAGTATCCGCATAGCCGGCCGCAGATTTGAACCAGCCGACAGCATCGATGGGATTACCGTCGAACACCGGATAGCCGCCTTTATCCAGCAGCCAAAGCCGGTCGAAGAGCTTATACACATCGGACGAGGGCTGATGGATGTTCACGACTATCAGCCGCCCCTTTCCGGTCTGCTCCTTAAGGAGGTTGATGACTTTTTCAGTATCGCTCGAAGAAAGTCCGGAGGTGGGCTCGTCGAGGAAAAGGATCGCCGGCTCGCGAATCAGCTCCAGGGCGATATTGAGCCGCTTGCGCTGGCCTCCGGAAATGAACTTGTTGATGGGGGAACCGACCTTGAGGTCGCTTGCGGCATCGAGTCCCAGCTGCTCCAGCACGGAGCGTACCCTGCGGTCAAGCGTCTCATCGTCCAGGGTGGAGAAACAAAGTTTTGCAGTATACCAAAGGTTCTGATAAACCGTAAGTTCCTCAATCAACAGGTCGTCCTGCGGCACATAGCCGATCAGCGCCTTCACCGCCGGTTCGCCGATGTCGTGTCCTCCGACGGTAATACTCCCCTCCTGCGGCCGTAAGGTGCCGTTGAGCAGGGAAAGCAGGGTGGATTTACCAACACCGCTGCCGCCCATGATGGCCACCAGTTCGCCGCTCCGGAGCGTGAAGCTGAAATTGTGCATTCCATTCCCGGAGCCGTCGGCGAAGCGGAAATTGATGTCGCGGCCGCACAGGGTAATCGGCGCGGTGCCGGAGGCGCCTTCGTAGCGCTCCATAAGGGATGAGTGATAGACAGGACGGAAGGTCCTGCCCTTTAGCACCGCACTCGGCTGGAAAATGTAGAAAAGGCCGCGGACGATGGGAATATCGTTCAGCATCGCCGCGTCGGGACCGTCATAGCTGAAAAGCAGCATTCGCGACTCGCGCAGCAGCAAGGTCTTCATCTTCCCTTCGCCGAGGGGGAAGCAGCGCACATCCTGATTTTCCTTCTCCTCGATAAACGATTCGAACGACGCGAACAGCGCATCGCCGATGCCGAAACCCTGCGCCACGCAGTGGAAAACCGACTGGCCTGCGTCCTCCACCGAAAGCACAGCGCAGAATTCCATCAGACGAAGCAGCAGGGTCTCCTGCTCGCTGCGGCTTATCCGGCTCTTGAGCTGGCTGCAGATACCGTCCGTAATGACGGCATGGTCCATCTCGGGGAAATCGTCGTAATAGTCGCGCAGATCGGAATACAGGTTCAGGTAGGACTCCGGATTGCGGATGCCGAAGAAGCCTTTCAGCAGCTCCTCCACCAGAGCCAGGGAACGTTGTTTATCCGTTTTCCCTTCCGCCCCGCAGAGGGCGAACAGATTCAAAAGTCCCGAAAGGATAATGTCATTCATATCTTTTCAAGGTTTACGGACGGCAGCCAGCCCTGGCGGCCATCGGAGAGTTCAATATTACACCAGCCGCCGATTTCCTCCAGCAACTTCACGGAGGTCCCTTCATGCAGTACGAAAAGATCCTTTGCCGCATTCCCGCCCGGAGAACTCGTGACCGACACCACGGGGGCCATCACCACCGCCCGGTCCGTACGGAAATAATTCCTTTTCTGGGAAAGGGAAGCGGCGAGGCAGCCCAGGGCCAGCAACGCCAGCACGATGCCGCAGAAAAAGCCGGTTTTCCGCCAGAGGGGACGCGCAGACAGCGCGAAAAGCAGCCAAGCGGCAAGCGAGAGGGCCAGCAGGCAGAGGAAAAGCACCGCCCAGGCATCCGAGGGCATCAGGTATCCGATCCTGCGCAGCCACTCTTTCAAGAAAAATTCCGGTACCTCATCAATCTTATCCTGCAGGGAAAGCCGCACAAAATCAAGGTTGTAGCGGGCCGTACGGTCCGACGGCCTCAGTTTGAGCGCACGTTCATACCAGAGTACGGCCCCGCCGGCCTCGCCAAGCTTGTAGCAGGCATCGCCGATATTGTTATAAAGATCCGGGGATTCCAGTCCCTGTGCATCTATCTTGAGCCATGCGCTGCGGGCCTCCTCCCACTGTCCCGCCGCATAGGCGTCCACTCCGGCGCGCCAGAGCGAATCGGCCTGGGGTGAGGCAGCCGTCGCATCCAGGCTGAAAAGAAGGACAAGCGGAAGCAGCATGGAAGCTGCGACGGAGGAACGTTTCTTTTTCATACTCTGGTCGATTTTGGGAATAACTGCAAGCGCGGCTTCGTAATGCCGCTTCATGGCCTCTCCTCCCTCAGACGGTGCATAACGCGCATATTCACACGCATCCAGGAGTTCAATCAATTCACCGACAGCCTCCTGGGCAACTCCGGCTTCCCCGAGCCTGGCGGCGATATTTTCCTTGCTCATATCTGTCGCATCCAGCAAAAGCTTGTCCGATACGAACCCCAGAAGGGCCTTGTAGAGAGCCTCGTAAAACGCGCCTGCAGAATTCTCTTTCAGATATCCCTCGGCATGCGCCAGACGCTTGCGCGCCTGTTTGGTGGCGGCACGGTTGCGGGTTCCGGCTACATCGCTGCGACGCTTCTCGCTGCGCCGCCAGAGCGCCCAGATGAGCAACGCGACGAGCGGCAGCAACGCGCATAGCAGTTTGAAGCCCGTGGACGAGACAAAGAACGCTCCCTTCTGACGGAAATTCTGCTGCTCCGTACTGATATAACGGATATCGGTACCTATATCCCTGACATCCTTGCGGTTGTCTGAAACTACCAGCGTACCCTCGCCCTGAGGGGCGGTCCCTGGTGCAGCGACATTGCCCCGACTGACCTTCAGGGGCAGTTCCCCCGAACGGACGGTTACATAGCGGCCGGCATCTATATCGTAATAGCTGTATTCCACCGGGCCTATGATGAAATCTCCCTTTGAACGCGGTATGAAAGGATATTCGTAGGTCTTTTCACCTTTTCCTTCGGTCACCTTTACATCATAGGTCTCGAAGTCGGGCGGGAAATTGATTTTCGGGGTTTCCGTCAGGGCGAGATTTCCATCTCCTTTCACCTTGACTGTCAGTGCTGCAGCATCGTGCGTGGCAAGTGAATCCCTGCTCAGCGAAGCGGAAATGCTGAATTTTCCCACCCCTCCGCAGAAGGAGGCCGGAGCGCCGGAGGGCAGCGGAGACACATGGATGGTAACCGGACGCGTGCTTACCTTGCGCCGCACCCGCGTATAATCGTCGCCGAAGAAATCGTCGAAAGGATTCCCCGTGCGGCGGCGGCCCGTACGCACGTTCACCACACAGACGATTTCCGCAGGATCCACGGTAATATCCCCCGTCCGCTGTGGCACGAGCTTGTAGGAACGCAGCGTCGCCACATTATAGATTTTTCCGCCGATATTCTCGCGGTGCCACTCGATGTTGTTCGGTGCATAGGTCTCCTGGCTCCAGAAGCCGTGGAAGACGGGGAATTTCACATCCTCGAAGCCGGCAATATCGGCCCGCTGGCGCAGTACGAGGCTTGCACTGAGGCTCTCGCCCACAACGGCTTTAGTCTTCGAAAGCAGCAGTACGAGCGAAATGTCGGAATTGGGAACTTCCGCCGCTGACTCTCCGCCTGCCGGCTGCGCCCCCTGCGGCACCGGTGCAGCGCTTTGTGCACCCGCACCCGCGCCCGCATCCGCTTCGCCTCCACCAACAACGGTCACGCTTACGCTTCGCGAACGGACTGTGTTCCCGCCGATTACGGCCTCGGCCTCCGGCAGACGGAACTGTCCGGACCCCGTGGGTTGCAGCGTGTAGGTGTATGTATATGACGATGAAGACTGCATTTTGCCGTTCACTATGGTCACGGAGCGGGAAGACCCCTGCTGGGGCCCCCAGACCAGCTGGAAGCCCTCACCGGGGCTCCAGTTAAAGGAGGATGGTTTGTCACCCTCTATAGTGAACACAACATTGAACATCTCGTCCGCAGATACGATGGACTGTGTCTGCACCTTGATATCCTGTGCAAAAAGCACCCCCGCCGCAAGCGGGAGCGCCATGAGTATAGACAGTATCTTCTTCATTACCAATTCTTTTCTTTCTGTCTGGACTTCAACAACGCAGCCTTTTCCTTCTTCACCTTCTCCTGTGTCTCCTGCTCTTTGGCCTGGACTGCGCGCAGCATCTGCTTAGCCTGCTGGGGTGTCATCTGCTGGTCCTGTCCCTGCTGTTGCTGCTGCTCCTGATCCTGCTGATCCTGATTTTGATCCTGCTGCTGGTCCTGGTTCTGATCTTGTTGCTGCTGATCCTGGTCTTGATTCTGCTGCTGGTCTTGCTGGTTTTGCTGGTCCTGCTGCTGGTTCTGGCCGCCGCCCCCGCCTTGCTGCTGCTCATTCTTCAGCATTTCCTTCGCATAGAGGTAATTTTCCTTCGCATCCATATCGCCGGGGGTCAGGAGAAGGCATTCGCGCAGCGCATCCACCGCCGTCCGCCAGTCCTTTTTCGCGATGGCCGCATCGCCCTTGTTATAGTACCAGGAAGCGGCGTGCGGCGTACTTTCGGCCAGTTCGTCGCGGTTATCGAAGGCCTTCAGCGCCCCGTCGTAATCCTCCTGCCGGTAAAGCGAGGAAGCGAGGTTGTACGCCCCGGGCACCGAAAGGGAATCCTTCAACAGGCCTCGCCGGTAATCCAGTTCGGCTTCGGCCCATTTGCCTTTCGCAAACTTGCGGTTGCCCGCGCGCAGTTCCTTCCGGTCGGTCTGGGCGGAAAGCGGCAGCGTCAGCATCGCCAGAAGCAATATTCCAAAAGCCTTTTTCATCGCACAAAGAGTTTTCGATCCGAACGGCGGCTGCCGATGAGCATCTCTACGATGAACAGCAGCAGCGCTACGGCAAGGAAATACATATATTGCTCGTCGTACTCCTCAAAGACGACGGAACTGTACTTTTCGTCTTCCAGGCGGCGCAGGTCGCTGATGATGGGATTCAGGCCGAATTCCTCGTTTCCCGCGTGGATGTACGCGCCGCCGCCCGCCTGGGCAATCTGCCGCAGGGTCGTGTCGTCCAGGCGCGTCACAACTATATTCCCGTCCTTGTCCTTGAGCAGGGAGCCGTCCTTGGGAATGGTCTGCCCCTCCGCGGAACCCACGCCGATCGTATAGACCTTGATGCCGAATTCTGCGGCCTGGCGCGCGGCGTCGGCACCCTTGCCCTCGTGGTCCTCGCCGTCGGTAATCACCACGATCGCGCGGCTCTTTTCGCTTTGCGAACTGAAGCTCTTTACCGCCAGACGGATTGCATCGCCGATATCCGTTCCCTGCACGGGCACGGATTCCGTATCGATCGACGAAAGGAACATCTTCGCGGAGACGTAATCCGTGGTAATCGGCAGCTGCACGAAGGAGGTTCCGGCAAAGACGATCAGGCCGATACGGTCGCCCTCCAGCTTGTCCACCATCCGCGAAATCGCCAGTTTGGCGCGTTCCAGGCGGCAGGGGGTATAGTCGCGGGCCAGCATAGAATTGGACACGTCCAGGCAAATCATGATTTCCGCGCCGCGGGTCTCCCGTTCGGAGAGTTTCGCGCCGATCTGCGGACGCGCCAGCCCCAGCACGAAGAAGAAGAACGCCAGAGAAAAGAGTACCACCCGCACCCAGCCCTTGGCGGAAGACCAGTGGGGCATCAGTTCCCGCACGAGCGCCTCGTCGCCCAGGCGGCGGAGACGCCTCTTCCTCAGGATGCGCACCACCCCGTACAGTACCGGGAAAAGCGGCACCAACAGCAGCAGATACAGATATTGTGCGTGAGCGAATAACATAGTTACGGGAGTCTTCTGATCAGGAAACGCAGCAGGACTTCAAGCAGCAGGCAGAGCAGCGCCGCCAGGGCATAGCCCTCGAAGAGTTCCTTGTACACGGGGAAACTGTCCACGGTAGTGCGCGCCTTTTCCATCTTGTTGATTTCCGTATAGATTTCGGAAAGTTTGGTATTGTCCGTCGCGCGGAAGTAGCGGCCGCCGGTCTGATCGGCGATACTGCGCAGCAGCGGCTCGTCGATTTCCACCTGCATATCCTGCAATTCCACGCCCCAGGGGGTCTGGACGGGGTACGGCGCCGTGCCGTTCGCCCCCACGCCGATGGTATAGACGCGCACGCCGTAGGTCGCGGCAATTTCCGCCGCCGTCTCCGGACTGATTTCGCCGCGGTTGTTCACGCCGTCGGTGAGCAGGATGACCACGCGGCTCTTGGCGTCGGAATCCATCATCCGCGCCACCGCCGTGGAAAGTCCGTTGCCAATCGCGGTCCCGTCCTCGATGAGGTCCGTCTGCACCTCCTTCATCAGGTTGATGAGCGTCGCGCGGTCCGTGGTCAGCGGGCACTGCGTATAACTCTCACCGGCAAAAACCACGATACCCATACGGTCCGACGGCCGCTGGCTGATGAATTCGATGGCGATGTCCTTGGCCGCGCTGATGCGGTCCGGCTTGAAGTCGCGCGCCAGCATACTGGTGGAAACATCCATCGTCAGTACGATGTCAATTCCTTCGGTATCAATCTTTTCCACCTCGGTCGAAGAGCGCGGGCGGGCAATCGCGATGATAATCAGGCATAGGGCCGCCGTCCGCAGCACGAAGGGCAGGTGCACCAGCAGCGCGAGGGGGCTGCGGCCGGCGGCCATCCACGGCGCCGCGGTGGACACCCGCATCCGGGGATTGCGCTGCCGCAGTTCCAGGTACAGATAATGCGCGACGAGCAGCAGCGGAAGGGCCAGAAGCCACAAGAGGCGGGGATACTCGAAATACATTACTTCTCCTCCCCAGTCGTTTGCGCCTGCGCCTCGGCCTCGCTCTCGTGGGTATCCACGACAAAGCGGACCGCCAGCGGCACGGCATCGGCATTCTCCTTGTCAGAAGCCGCGTGCTTGGCAAATTTCACAAAATCCGCGGTCTCGAAGAGTTCCTTCAGGGCCTGGTACATCTCCGGGGTGATGTCTTTCTCCCCCTTCAGGGCCGAGAAGAGTTCCGCGGTGGTCATCTCCGGAGCATCCACCCCGAAGCGCTCTTCCATATAGGCCTTCAGGGCATCGGTGATGCCGGAATAGAAAGTTTTCTGCTTTTCGGGGGCCCAGTACTTGTCGCCCCGGTATTTCTCGAGTTCGCGCAGTGCGACGATGTAGGCGGGATCCCGGCGGGCGTTCTTCCCACCCTTTTCCGCGGCCTTCTTCCGGGCATACCAGATTCCCAGGGCCAGCAGGGCGGCAAAAGCCAGGGCGCCGGCCGCCCAGGGGGCCACCTCGCCGAAAGTCAGCGGATAGCGGATCTGTCCCTTGAGGTCGTGGGGCTTGAAGGTGGCCGTATCGATGGGAATCGTCTTCACTTCCATCTCCAGGCCCTTGAAAATGAGCGTATCCACCGCGGCGCCTTTCTTGCGCAGGACGGGGATGTCCGGAAGCACATATTTGCCCTCCTCGAAGGGGGCGAGCACGATACTGGCCTCCAGCGAAAACAGGTCTTTGGCCTTTTTGTGCCCCTTGAGCCAGGTGGTATCCAGCTGCCAGGTGCGCACCAGCGTGAGCGTGTCGTTGGACGCCGCGCTGAAATCCGGCAGGCCGACAAAGGTCCCGGCCTGCACGCTGTCCAGCCGGAACCCGTAGGCGAGCTGGTCCGCGACGAGAATGGAATCCCGCTGCTGCAGCGGCCGCAGGAAGGCATCGCCGGCAGGAAGCAGGTTCAGCAGGGCGGAAAGTATCAGAACGGTCGTATTCATCTTCCGTGGAACAGGGCCATCAGCCCCTTGACATAATCATCGCCGGTGGCGATGGAAACGTGATCGACTTTATAGCGGTTGAAAAGCTGGCGTTCACGCTCGGAGAGACCGCCGAACCACTGCGCATAGGCGTCGCGGGTGCGGCGGGCATCGGTATTCACCCAGGCGCTGCGGCCGCTTTCGGCATCCTTGACCTTGATGAGGCCCGCGGCGGGCAGGCGGCGCTCCAGCGGGTCGTATACCTCGATGACGGAAAGGTCGTGCCGCGAAGCCGCCACCTTCAGCGCATCCTCGTAGCGGGGACGGCCCTGGGCATCGGCGTCCAGCATATCCGACAGCAGGAACGCGGTGCATTTTTTCTTGATCGCGCCGCTGAGGAAGCGCAGGGCCGCGCCGATATCGGTGCCGTCCGAAACAGGCTGCAACTCAATCAGTTCGCGGATGATGTGCAGCAGGTGGCTGCGTCCCTTTCCGGGCGGAATGAACTTCTCCACGCGGTCGCTGAAGAAGAGGGCGCCTACCTTGTCGTTGTTGAGGCTGGCGCTGAACGAGAGCACCGCGGCGATTTCCGCCACCAGGTCCCGCTTCGTGCGGGTATCCGTACCGAAGAGGCCCGAGCGGCTCACGTCCACGAGCAGCACCACCGTCAGTTCGCGCTCCTCCTCGAACACCTTTACGTACGGGGCGCGCAGACGCGCCGTGACATTCCAGTCCATATTGCGCACATCGTCGCCCCAGCGGTACTCACGCACCTCGCTGAAGGCCATTCCGCGCCCCTTGAACGCAGAATGGTACTCCCCCGCGAAAATCTGGCGGGAGAGCGCCTTGGTCTTGATTTCGACCTTGCGGACCTTGCGCAGCAGGTCGGATGTACTACGGAACGACGACGGCATTGATGACCTTCTCGATAATCTCTTCGCTGGTGACATTCTCGGCTTCCGCCTCGTAGGTGAGGCCGATACGGTGGCGCAGCACCTCGGGGCAGACCGCCCGCACGTCCTCGGGAATCACGTAGCCGCGGCGCTTGATGAAGGCATAGGCCTTGGCTGCAAGCGACAGGCTGATGCTCGCACGCGGGGAGGCGCCGTAGGAAATCAGCCCGGCAATGTCCTGCAGGCCGTAGTCCGCCGGGGTACGGGTGGCGAACACGATGTCCACGATATAGCGCTCGATTTTCTCATCCATATACACCTCGCGCACCAGCGAACGGGCCCGGACGATGTCCTCGGGCTGCACCACGGGACTGGGCTGCGGGAACTCGCCCGCGTTGTTGAGGCGCACGATCAGGCGTTCCTCCTCCTTGCCGGGGTAATCCACCTTCACCTTGAGCATAAAACGGTCCACCTGCGCCTCGGGCAGCGGATAGGTCCCCTCCTGCTCCACGGGGTTCTGCGTAGCCATCACCAGGAAAGGCTCCGGCAGTTTGTAGGTGGAATCCCCGAGCGTCACCTGGCGCTCCTGCATCGCTTCCAGCAGGGCGGACTGCACCTTCGCCGGGGCGCGGTTGATTTCATCGGCGAGCACGAAGTTCGCGAAAACCGGGCCCTTGTGGACCTCGAACGCCTCTTTTTTCTGCGAATAGATCAGGGTACCGGTGACATCGGCGGGCAGCAGGTCCGGAGTGAACTGGATACGGCTGAATTTGGCATTGACCGCCTTGGAGAGGGTGCTGATGGCCAGCGTCTTGGCCAGACCCGGCATACCTTCCAGCAGGATGTGGCCGTTGGAGAGCAGGGCGATCATCAGGTTTTCCACAAGGTGCTTCTGCCCCACGATGACCTTGCCCATCTCCAAGGCGAGCATATCGGTGAAGGCGCTTTCCTTCTGGATACGCTCGTTGAGTTCTTTGATGTTTACGTTTTCCATATTTGTTTTAACTTTGCATCACTATGCGGTACAAGATGTTTCTGAGTTACGACGGCGCGCCTTTCTGCGGCTGGCAGCGGCAAAGCGACGCACCCAGCGTCCAGCAGTGCCTGGAAGAA
>Ga0310696_10010134_pt1 | contig 10861 bp, 5 predicted proteins | sample AusTroGonzalo_MG_4_FD_203885 | JGI IMG/M metagenome (GOLD analysis project Ga0310696, IMG submission 203885) | Bovine rumen microbial communities from tropical cattle in Woodstock, Queensland, Australia - Gonzalo_02 (v2) (version 2) | ecosystem: Host-associated > Mammals > Digestive system >... | reverse complement strand
GAGCGCGCTCCGTTGCGGCTTCGGCCAAGCGGTCAGCCAGCGTCTGACAGAGCAGGTGGCGGTAATCATCCTCCCCTTCGTAGGAGTGCTCTATCGCCTCGTCAGCAGCAGCACAGAAAATACCTATACGGTCTGGCTCCCCCGCGGAATTCACTGGACGGATGAAGTCGGCAAGACAGAGAAAGGGAGGAGTCTGCTGGCGCAGGAACGAGAGGGTGCATTGCGCATCGTCCCTTCGTGAATCCGTAAATCCGTGAATCCGTGAGTCCGCAAATCCGTGAATCCGTGAATTCGTGAAATCGTCATATCGTCCAATCACAATGTCTTCCCCGTCGCTGTTGCAATCAAAGAGTCCGAAACGGAAATGAACGCGGCAACCTTGCTGGTCGAGAAAGGTAAGCATGCGAAGTGCTTCCTTATGCAGTTGCATCGCCTCGGCAGCACGGGTACGGTCGGCCTCTGGGAAACTGGCTAACCACTGCGCACGACAGCTGTCGCAGCCGTGGACCTGGGCGATTGCAGCAAAGCGCGCGGGGAATCCCCAAGCGTGGAAGAAGTAGTTCCAGTTGATGTAACCGGCCACCTCATGAAGGCTATAGTGGAGGGAGGAAGGTGACAATTAACAAATTAACAGATTAACAATTAACGGATTAACAGATTAACAATTAACAATTAACAGATTAACAATTAACAATTAACAATTAACGGATTAACGATTAACGGATTAACAATTAACAATTAACGGATTAACAATTAACAGATTAACAGATTAGCAATTAACAAATTAACGGATTAACGGATTAACGATTGGAACCTTATCGATCGAATACGAGATGCCGGGCGTGGTGGTTCCCTTCTGCAAATACACCTTTATTATATATAAGGCGTCCGTTGCAGTAGGTCTGCTGCACCTGCCAGTGGAAGGTGCGTCCCTCCAGCGGACTCCAGCCACAGCGGCTGACGACCTGGTCAGCGGTCAGTGTCCAGGGGCGGCGGCGAAGCACGACGAGGTCTGCCTTCATTCCTTCGCGAATGAATCCGCGCTGGCTGATATCAAAGAGACGGGCGGGATTATGGCTCATCAGCTCCACCACCCGCGGCAGGCTAAGGACACCTTCTTCCATCAGTTCGAGCATCGCCGTGAGTGAGAACTGAACCATCGGCATTCCGGAAGCAGCACGTTTGCAGCCACCTTCTTTCTCTGTGAGCAGATGGGGCGCGTGGTCTGTGGCAACCACCGTGATACGTCCGTCAGTGAGCGCACGACGCAAGGCATCGCGGTCTTCTCGGGTCTTCACCGAGGGGTTGCACTTGATACGTGTACCAAGCTGAGCATAGTCTTCATCCGTGAAAAGCAGATGTGGAATACAGGCTTCGAGGGTAATGGACCCACCTTCCGTAAGGGAGGAAAGTGGCTGTGCATATTGGAGTTCCTCCTTCGTCGTCACATGAGCGATGTGCAGCCGCGCTCCGGTCTCCTTCGCCAACTGAACCGCCAGCTGCGACGAGGCGATGCAGGCTTCACGACTACGGATCTCGGGATGATGAATGACGTCGGGGTCATCGCCGTAGGTTGCCTGGGCACGCTGCATATTCTCGGCAATGATGGCCGAATCCTCGCAATGCACCATAATGGGAAGCGGCGAACGCTCGAAGACGGAGCGCAGGGCGTCGCCGTGATCTACGAGCATACCGCCCGTACTGCTGCCCATAAAGAGTTTCACGGCAGGCACGGTCGTCGGATCGAGCTGGGAAAGAAGGGCTGAGTTGGTATTGGTGGCGCCGAAATGGAAGGCGTAGTTCACGAAAGCGTGAGCCGCCCCCATCTGTTGTCGGTCGGCCAATGCTTCCAATGTTGTGGTCTGAGGCGCCACATTGGGCATATCCAGGATGGAGGTCACTCCGCCTGCAGCAGCCGCATGGGTTTCTGTATGGAGGTCGCCCTTGTGGGTCAGTCCCGGCTCGCGGGAATGCACGTGGTCGTCAATGACACCCGGCAACAAGAGGCAAGCCTCCTCTCCCTCATCATTCAGAGTGGAGAGTAACTGCGCAGGCTCAACATCTTCTTTATCAATGATACAGCTTATATATTCCCCTTCCAGAAGGATGTCTGCCCGACGAATGTTGCCATCGGAAACATAAAAGATATCCTTAAAAGAGAAAGAGGATTGCATAGGTAGAAAAGGCTTTTAGGGAAGATTAAGCGGCAGGACCTTTCGGATATTTCTTGAACCATCCGTCCCAACGCAGACGCATCACACCGAAAGCGGCCTCGGAGAAGATGCCACCAGACATCTTACTCGTGCCCAGTTCGCGGTTGACGAAGACAACGGGCACTTCCTTGATGCGGAAGCCGCACTTATAAGCTGTGAACTTCATCTCTATCTGGAAAGCATAGCCCTTGAAACGGATGTCATCGAGGTCGATGGTCTCCAGCACACGGCGGCGATAACAGACAAAGCCCGCCGTGGTATCGTGAATCTTCAGCCGGGTGACAAACTGCACGTACTTCGAGGCGAAATAGCTCATCAGCACACGTCCCATGGGCCAGTTCACCACATTCACGCCCGACACGTAGCGAGAACCGATGGACATATCATATCCCTCATCTTTGCAGGCGGCCAGCAGGCGCGGCAGGTCGGAAGGAGCGTGGCTGAAGTCGGCGTCCATCTCAAAGATGTACTCATAGCCGTGCTCCAGCGCCCACTTGAAACCTGCAATGTAAGCAGTACCCAGTCCGAGCTTACCGCTACGCTCCACGAGGAAAAGGCGGTCGCGGAACTCCTCTTGCATCAGGCCCTTGACGATGTCTGCCGTACCATCGGGCGAGCCATCGTCAATGACCAGGATGTTAAATGGATGCTCCGGCCGGGAGGTGACGGCACGGATGATGTTCTCGATGTTCTCCTTCTCGTTGTAAGTAGGGATGATGACAATACAGTCTGATTGCATGGTGTTTTCTGCGGCCGCGGAGGCCTCTGTTTATGATTTCGGCCACAAAGATAAGAAGAATCTGTCAAATGGCCAAAAAAAGAGCACTTTTTAAGACTCTGACCAAGCAAAAACAGACGAAAACCTGCTGTGCGACATAAAATGTCGGAGGTCAGATGACCACAGCTGTGCCGCTGGTAGAAACCATGAGCATGGAGCCGGATTGTCCCACAGTCTCATAGTCGATGTCGATTCCCACAATTGCGTTGGCACCCATCTGCTGAGCTCGATTCATCATTTCGCGCATTGCAATATCCTTTGCTTCGATGAGCACTTTCTCATACTGTCCGCTGCGGCCGCCGAAGAAATCAGTCAGGCTGGCCATGAAATCCTTGATGACGTTGGCACCGATGATGGTTTCGCCAGTAACTACGCCTTTATACTCTCTTACGGGGTGACCTTCGATGGTCGGGGTGGTTGTGATTACCATAGTTGTACGTTATTTAAAGTTGTTACAGTTTATAGATCCTTGTGAACTGAATCCTTTGCCCTTTATTACGTTTTCCCGGTTCAGGTGACCCTGCCTTGAAGCTTTTTTGTTCAACAAGTAATGTCTTTTGTTTCTTTTAGGGTGATTTTGGGACTATTGGCGACATATGCCACATACCACATGCCGGTTTTGTGCCTTATTGTGGGTTCCATATGTATATTGATTACCCTCTCCTTCTTTTTCTTCAAAAAATTTGGGTGAGTGAGGAAAAATGAGTAACTTTGCAGCCGAAATAATCAAATAGACCCTTATGAAAAGATTCCATTTATTGCTTTGTATTTTGGCACTTGCTGCCAGTTTCCAGTCGCTGCAGGCGCAGACCGACATGACCTCATACATCACGAATCCCAGCTTTGAGAATGACGGTACAGCCGGCTGGGTACATAAAAGTATGGGAGCTCAGGGAAACAATGTGTTTAACATCAAGGACGGTACAACATATCTGGAGAAGTGGACAGGCCGCGGCGGAGCCGTGGGCTCGGGCAGCGTGAGCCAGGAACTGCAGAACCTGCCTCCCGGCAACTACGAACTGTCGGCAGCGGCACAGAACATCCAGGAGGACACTCCTACGAAAGCGCAGACGGGTGCCTGGATTTATGCGGGCGACAAGAAAACTGCCGTCACTGTACGCGACACATACACCGTGGCTTTCACCTGTGTCACGGGCAAAGTCACCATCGGCTTTGAGGCCGTTAATGCCACGGGCAACTGGATTGCAGTCGACAATTTCCGTCTGACGTTAGTGGGACAGGACCTGACGGAGGAACTGAACGCGGCTATCGAAGCCGCCAGAACACTCTATGGCGACGGCACAGGGAAGCAGGCAGCTCAGTTGCTGACAGCTATCGAGGCCGCTCTCACAGCCGTAGACAACTCCGAGGGTGATGCTCAGGCACAGGCTATCATTGCCCTGCAAGAGGCCGAGGACATCTATCGTCGCACCAACGCTTCTGCGGAGAACCCGCTGGACATGACCGCCATGATCACGAATGCCAGTTTCGAGACTGGCGACCTTACGGGGTGGAATAATTCGGGTATGGGAACACAGGGCAACAGCGTCTTCAGCATCAAGGACGGCAGTATCTATGTGGAAAAATGGACGGGACGCGGAGGCGCCGTAGGCGATGCCCGCATCTATCAGGTACTCAACAATATGCCGGCCGGACGCTATCTGCTGAAGGCCGCAGCACAGAACATCCAGGAGGACGCGCCAAAGGCGGCACAGACGGGTGCCTGGATTTATGCCAACACCTATCAGACAGACGTCACCGTGAGGCAGGATTACACCTTGGAGTTCGTGCTCGTCAGCGACCAGCTGGAAATCGGGTTCAAGGCTGAGGGTGCCTCAGGCAACTGGATAGCAGTTGATAACTTCCGCCTGCTGTACATCAGCGATGATGTGGATGATGTCAAGAACGAACTCGCCGCCCTCATCAGCAAGGCCGAAACACTGGCAGCACTGAAGACCAACGCTGCTGCACACGACGCCCTTCAGATAGCCATCGACGATGCCAAGTCCGCACTGCAGAACTCAACGTCAACGGAAGTATGGGGCGAAGCTGCCCGCAATCTAGAGGCGGCATATAATACCGCCGAGACCTCACAGGCTATCTTTGCGAGACTGGAAACTGCCATTGCCGAGGCCAAGGCTCTGCTGGAAGCCTCGCAGGCGGAAAACACATCAGAGTATCAGGCTGCCATAGATGCGGCACAGGACACGTACGACAGCGCTGCCACTACCGATGCCATTGCCGAGGCTGCCATAGCAACGCTGACAGAGGCCGGATTCGCCTTCCGCGTGGCAAACGGTAGCGGCACACCGCCCACCGTAACTACCGACCCGCGTTTCATCCGCGGTTGCACATGGGCATTCGGACGCAGCACCGTCAAGGGCAGCAACCTCCTCGAGGAAGGCTTCTGCTGGAGCGAGAATCCCGACCCAAAAGTTACTGACCACCGCACCACAGAATACCTGAACCAGGCCGGCAAGATCTACTGGATGAGGGACCTCAAGCCCGCCACCGTCTATTACGTCCGTGCGTACGCTATTACTAAGGACTACGCCGTGGGCTATGGCGACGTACTGAAGGTGGTCACCGTACCCAAGGGAACCGTCGGTCACTGGTACAACAACGGCGGCGACGAGGCCACAAACGACCGCATCAACTACGCCATCAACACCTCCATGGACTACTACTGGAACAACCTCACCAGCATCCACGGATTCGGTATCAGCGTGAACTATAGCCCCGGCACCCCGACTGCCGACTGCAGCTATGGCGGATGGATGCGCGTGGGTGAGAGCTCCAGCTACCAGCAGCCTGGAACCATCATGCACGAAGCCTTCCACGGAATCGGCGTCGGCACCCACGGCATGTGGTGGAACGGAGAGATGCGTTCTGCCGGTAACCGAGGCGACTGGCTCGGCGACCGCGTCACAGAGGCGGTGCGCTTCTGGGACAACAGCACCACCGCCGTCATCACCGGCGACGACATGCACCTCTGGCCTTACGGATGCAACGGCGCTCAGGAGGACACACACAGCGACAACCTCTACTGCATGATGGGTATCCTGGCACAGGCACTGAACGAGGACGGACTGCCAGGTTCAGGAGAGATAGGCTATGCCCTGCCCTACTATGCCTTCAACCACGAGGACGGCGTCAAGTACTACATCAAGAATGAGGACGAGAAACACGGACTGCGTACTTCTTACCTCGTGGAGACCGCCACACACCAGCTGCAGTGGAAGGCCATGACGGCCGAGGAAGCTGCTGCCAACGACAGCGCCGCCTGGTACCTCACCTTCACACCTGGCAACCAGTACTACCAGCTGCAGAATGCCGCCACAGAATACTATATGACCTACAGCAGCGGCTTCAAGACCGCCATGCACACGAAGCCGACTGCCGCTGACAACATTCATCTGATGCGCGGCCGTGTGGACGTGGAAGGACACCGGGGCTACTACTTCATACATCCTGAGAGTTCCGCCAACCCGCCTGCACTCAACGCTACGGCTAATGGCAAGACCGCCACAGCGTCATGGAGCATCAACAAAAGTGCCACCACTCAACGGTGGCTCATCCTGACGGCTGAGGAGGCTCTGAACCTCGATAACGGAAACCTCGACTTCGCACTGGCAGAACTCAAGGAACTGATAGCCCACACACGCCAGCTCGCCGAGACACCCCACAGCGAAGATGTGGAAGGTGCGGACAACACCCTCACCACACTCCTCGCCGACATGGAGAGTCAGGCTGAAGCCTGCACCAAGGGTCGCGAAGTCGAAGCTCTCACGGAACAGGTCAAGACAGCTGCCGTGGTGTTCCTTTCCAGCGTGTCGGCAACAGACATGGGACAGCCCTTCGACCTCACCTTCATGCTCGAGAATCCGGACTTCGACACAGACGCCATCACAGGCTGGACCTCCACCAATGGCAATCCCGGCTATGGTGCCAAGGCTGCTGAGTTCTACGAGAAAACCTTTGACTTCTACCAGGTACTCGACAACATGCCGTCCGGCAACTATGAACTGCGTGCCTACGCCTTCCAGCGACCAGGTGCCTATGGCTCTGTACTTGCACCCTACAACAAGGGTACAGCAAAGGTGACATCGTCGCTCTATATCAACAAGACCGCCGCACCCATCAAGCACATCTGCGACGACCGCCAGGCCAAAGCTCTTTATACGGGCGACGGATATGACCAGAAACTTGCCGACAACACCTATATCCCCAACACCATGACGGGTGCCTCGAAGTATTTCGCCAAGGGCCTCTATGACAGCAGTGTCAGTGCCACTTTGGACTCAGCTGGGAACTCGCTCCGTGTAGGTATCAAGTGTACCAGTGCCCCGAATTACTATTGGACGATGTTCGACCATTTCCGTCTGTACTTCTACGGAGGCAACGGCGCCGTTGTGGCAGTGAAGGAACTTTGCGACAACACACAACAGGCGCCCCTGGGAGTGTATAACTTGAAAGGAATCGCTGTACGGCGTGGAACGAACGACACCACGGGTCTGCCGGCTGGTATATATATAGTTGGCGGAAAGAAGTTCGTCATCAAATGATTGTCATTTCTTTGCAATCGGAAAACGAAGGATGGACATCAAGGAACTACAGTCGCTATATGCGCGTCATCCGCAGGTGAAGGCGCTGGCCAGGACGCTCAGCAACGAGAAGAAAAGGGCGATAAACGTGTCGGGGTTACAAGCAAGCTCGGCAACGTTGGTTTTTGCGGCGTTGAAGGAGCACGCCACCGGCGCGTTGCCGCCATTGCTTTTCATTCTCGACGACCAAGAGGAAGCGGGATATTTCTACCATGACCTGGTTCAGGTGATGGGCGAACAGGATGTTTTGTTCTTCCCCAGTTCTTTCCGTCGTGCCGTGAGATTCGGTCAGCGCGATGCAGCCAGCGAAATCCTCCGCACTGAGGTGCTGGCCCGCCTGAGTGGACCGCAGAAAGATTTCTACGTAGTCACCTACCCCGAGGCACTGGCGGAACGCGTGGTTTCGAGCCAGACGCTGGATGAGCGCACGCTGCAACTGCATAAGGGTGAGCACGTTGACCTTAATTTCGTGGAGCAGACATTGTTGGAATTCGGTTTCCAGCGGACTGATTATGTCTATGAACCTGGACAGTTTGCCGTACGTGGCTCGCTGGTCGATGTATTCTCTTATTCCAGTGAATATCCCTTCCGCATCGATTTCTTCGGAGACGAAGTGGATAGCATCCGCACTTTCGAGGTAGAGAGCCAACTGAGCCGACAGCAGCAAGATTTCATTACGCTGGTGCCTGAACTCAGCGCCATGCAGGAGAACACCGTCTCTGTGGCCTCGCTGCTGCCTGAAGATACCGTCCTGGTGACCAAGGACCTGACGTTCGTAGTCGAACGGATAGGACAAATCTGGCAGGAAGGATTCAGCCAGCAGGCGAGAATTGAGGAAGAGTCACAACAAGCCCGCCCTCAGTCCCCTCTCGCAAAGGAGGGGAGTGGGCTGCGCGAAGAGCAGTCGCTGTTGCGTAAAGAACTTCTGCTCATCGATGCGCCCACTTTTGAACAAGGCTTCTCTGCCTTCTGCCGCATAACTATCAGCAGCCACGATGTGCAGCCTACGTCCCTCTCTAATGGAAGGAGCACGGGGGCAGGAGTTCAATTCTCCACCACACCCCAACCCATCTTTCACAAGAACTTTGACCTCGTCACAAATACTTTCAGTGACTACCTTGCGAAGGGGTACACGATTTATATCTTAGCAGACTCCCAAAAGCAAACGGATAGGTTGAAGGCCATATTTGAAGCTGAGCCGGACTCCACCATACACTTTACCCCTGTCTCCAAGACCCTGCATGCAGGATTCGCCGACAGCACCCTGAAAATCTGTCTCTTCACCGACCATCAGATCTTCGACCGTTTCCATAAATACCAACTCCGCAGTGACCGTGCACGAGGAGGAAAGGTGGCGCTCTCGCTAAAAGAATTACAGGAGTTTGAGGTGGGAGACTACGTAGTCCACGTAGATCATGGTGTAGGACGCTTCGGCGGCCTCATCCGAGTACCACAGCCAGATGGGCACATGCAAGAGATGATAAAAATCATCTACGACCGCGACGACGTGGTTTATGTAAGCATCCACGCCCTACATAAAGTCTCGAAATACAAAGGCAAGGAAGGCGAGCCTCCGCGCATCAGCCGCCTCGGTACAGGAGCCTGGGAGCGTATGAAAGAACGCACGAAGACCAAGATCAAGGACATCGCCCGCGACCTCATTCAGCTCTACTCCCGACGCCGCGAGGAGAAAGGTTTCGCCTACAGCCCCGACAGCTACCTCCAGCACGAACTCGAAGCCAGTTTCCTCTATGAAGACACTCCCGATCAGTTGAAAGCTACGACCGACGTGAAAGCTGATATGGAACGCTCACGACCCATGGATCGCCTCATCTGCGGTGATGTGGGATTTGGCAAGACAGAAGTTGCCGTGCGCGCCGCCTTCAAGGCTGCCGTCGACGGCAAGCAGACAGCCATCATGGTGCCCACCACGATTCTTGCCTTCCAACATTTCCGCACCTTCTCCGAACGTCTTCGCGACCTCCCCGTGCGAGTGGAATATCTCAGCCGGGCCCGCACTCCGAAACAGACACGCGAAATCCTTGATGACCTTGAAGCAGGAAAAATAGACATTATCGTTGGCACCCACAAGCTCATCGGCAAAGGCGTAAAGTTCAAAGACTTAGGACTACTTATTATAGACGAGGAGCAGAAATTCGGCGTTGCCACCAAGGAGAAACTGCGACAGATGAAGGTAAACGTAGATACCCTCACCCTCACCGCAACTCCCATCCCTCGAACGCTGCAATTCTCGCTTATGGGAGCTCGTGACCTAAGTGTTATCCAGACGCCGCCTCCCAACCGCTATCCCATTCAGACAGAGGTGCATACCTTCTCGCCCGAACTCATTGCCGAAGCAGTGAACTTCGAGATGAGCCGAGGTGGACAGGTGTTCATCGTCAACAACCGCATCTCACAGCTACCCGAACTGGAGCAAATCATTCATAAATATGTACCCGACGCCCGCGTAACCGTAGGGCACGGCCGCATGCACCCCGAGGAATTGGAGAAGGTGATGGTGGCCTTCGCCTCCTACGACTACGACGTACTGATCTCCACCACCATCATCGAGAGCGGATTGGATATCCCCAACGCCAACACCATCATCATCTGCGGCGCCAACAATTTTGGCCTCAGCGACTTGCACCAGATGAGGGGGCGCGTGGGACGATCGAACAAGAAAGCGTTTTGCTACCTCATGGCACCTCCATTGGCAGCCCTGCCGCAAGACGCACGCCGCCGACTGCAAGCCATTGAAAACTTCTCGGATCTCGGTAGCGGAATCCATATCGCCATGCAAGATCTCGATATTCGTGGAGCCGGAAATCTGTTAGGCGCCGAGCAAAGCGGATTCATCGCCGACTTGGGCTATGAGACCTACCAGAAGATTCTATCCGAGGCCGTGAAAGAACTGAAGAACGAGGAGTTCAAAGACCTCTTCGCCCAGCAGGTGGCTTCAGGAGAGGTCACCAGCGGCGAGGACTTTGTCGATGAATGTCAGCTGGAAAGCGATGTGATGATGTCATTCCCGGAATCCTTCGTGCCGGGCTCCACGGAACGTATGCTCCTCTACCGCGAACTCGATGGTCTGGAGAACGATGCCGCCGTGGAGGCCTACCGCCGTCGCCTCGAAGACCGCTTTGGTCCCATCCCCGAGCAGGCCGAGGAACTCATCCGCGTGGTGCAGCTACGGCGTCTGGGGAAATACTTTGGAGCCGAGCGCATCGTACTGAAAATGGGACGGATGCGCCTCTATTTCCTAAAAG
>Ga0310696_10010130_pt1 | contig 10863 bp, 5 predicted proteins | sample AusTroGonzalo_MG_4_FD_203885 | JGI IMG/M metagenome (GOLD analysis project Ga0310696, IMG submission 203885) | Bovine rumen microbial communities from tropical cattle in Woodstock, Queensland, Australia - Gonzalo_02 (v2) (version 2) | ecosystem: Host-associated > Mammals > Digestive system >... | reverse complement strand
TGAGCCGCGTGCCCTACATCGTGGAACGCTCCTCGAACAACATGCCCAAGGTGAAGATCGATGACCGTTCTTACACGGCGCAGGAGATTTCCGCCATGATTCTGCAAAAGATGAAGAAAACGGCTGAAGACTATCTGGGTCAGGAAGTGACGGAAGCCGTCATCACGGTGCCCGCATACTTCAGCGACTCCCAGCGTCAGGCCACCAAAGAAGCTGGCGAAATCGCAGGCTTGAATGTGAAACGTATCATCAACGAGCCTACCGCAGCCGCTCTGGCTTACGGTCTGGACAAGAAGAAAGCTGACTCTAAAGTGGCAGTCTTCGACCTCGGTGGCGGTACCTTCGATATCTCCATCCTGGAGCTCGGTGACGGTGTCTTCGAGGTGAAATCCACCAACGGCGACACGCACCTCGGCGGCGACGACTTCGACCATAAGATTATCGACTGGCTCGCCAACGAGTTCATGAAGGACTACAACGTTGACCTCCGTAAGGATGCTATGGCTTTGCAACGTCTGAAAGAGGCTGCTGAAAAAGCTAAGATCGAGCTCTCCAGCTCCAACTCTACGGAAATCAACCTGCCCTACATCATGCCGATCGACGGTGTTCCTCAACACCTGGTGCGCACGCTCACCCGTGCCCAGTTCGAGCAACTCTGCGACGACCTGATCCGCAAGACCATCGAACCGTGTAAGAAGGCTTTGGCCGACGCCGGCTACAAGACCTCCGACATTGACGAGGTGATCCTCGTGGGCGGCTCCACCCGTATCCCAGCCATCCAGAAAGTGGTGGAAGACTTCTTCGGCAAAGTGCCCTCCAAGGGCGTCAACCCCGACGAAGTGGTGGCCATCGGCGCCTGCATCCAAGGCGGCGTGCTGAGCGGCGACGTGAAAGACATCCTCTTACTGGATGTAACCCCGCTGTCCCTCGGTTTGGAGACCCTCGGCGGTGTGATGACCAAGCTCATCGACGCCAACACCACCATCCCGACCAAAAAGTCACAGGTGTTCACCACCGCAGCCGACAACCAGACCTCTGTGGAGATCCACGTGCTGCAAGGCGAGCGTCCCATGGCGGCTCAGAACAAGAGCATCGGTCGTTTCCACTTGGACGGCATCCCGGCAGCCATGCGCGGCATCCCGCAAATTGAAGTCACCTTCGACATCGACTCCAACGGTATCTTGAACGTGACAGCTCACGACAAGGCTTCCGGCAAGGAACAGAAGATCAGGATCGAAGCTTCCTCCGGCTTGAGCGACGACGAAATCAAGCGCATGAAGGCTGAAGCTGAGGCCAACGCCGATGCCGACAAGAAGGCCAAGGAGGAGATCGACAAGCTGAACAACGCTGACTCCCTGGTGTTCAACACCGAGAAACAGCTCAAGGAGTTCGGCGACAAGATCCCCGCTGACGACAAGGCCAAGATCGAAGCTGCAGCTGCCAAACTGAAGACCGCTCACGACAATAAGGACTTCGCCACCATCGACAGCGCAACGGCCGAGTTGCAGAGCGCTTGGAACGAAGCTTCGCAGAAGATGTACGCCGCACAGGGCGGTGCTCAACAGCCCGGTGCCGACTTCAACGGCGGCTTCAACCAGCAAGCCGGTCCGCAAGGCCCGCAGGGCGGCGCCAACAACGGCGGAAACGATTCCGAAGTGCAAGACGTGGACTTCGAGGAAGTGAAATAATTACGAATAATTCCTGTAGAGACGCGGCACGCCGCGTCTCTACTTATTATAAAAATGACACTTATGAAACAGCTGATTATGTGGGCGCTCGCCGCCACCCTGATTTGCGGCGCGACTTCTGTCAAAGCACAGGACTTTTACGATTTTTCAGCCGTGAGTTCGAGCGGCGACACGCTGTACTATTATCTCGATAACGGGGTCGCCGTGGTTACCTGTCCTGGCGACATTGACGAGGAGGATTATTGGCCCGAAGGCGTCATCCAGCCGCAGGGGGCGCTGGTGATTGACGGCTCGGTGACCCATAACGACACCACTTATACCGTCGCCCGCATCGGCGCGTATGCCTTCTATGGCTGCAGCGGCATCACCTCGGTGAACATACCCAGTTCGGTGAACATCATCAAGGGATATGCCTTCTACGACTGTAGCAACTTGGCATCGGTAACTATCCCCGCCAGTGTGGCCGATTTTGGCAACTACGTCTTTTCAGGTACCGCGCTGCCAGAACCCATCTATAAAGATTCAGTCTTTGTCTATATGCCGGCCAGCGCCACGGGTGTTTACACCATCCCCAACCAGATTACCAAGATCAGCGGTGGGGCATTTTACCAATGCGCAAGCCTTACCCAAGTGGTCCTTCCCAATTCGGTTACCTGGATTGGTCCCGGGGCTTTCCTTGAATGCAATGGTTTGACTCAACCCATCTACAACAACACACTTTTTGCCCGATTGCCCGTGACCTATAGCGGCAGCTATACCATCCCCGACGGCATCACGACCGTGTGTGCCTCTTCCTTCACTTACACCTCCGGTTTGACCGAACTCATTATGCCCAACAGTGTGACCTCCATAGAAAATGGAGCTTTTGGTTATTGCACCAGCCTGACGTCGGTCACGCTCTCCGATGCCCTCACCGAGATACCTGGATTTGCCTTCATGAGATGTACGGCATTGCCTACTATCACCTTGCCTGCCGGCATCAACAGCATTGGTTCTGCCGCCTTTTTCAATTGCACCGCTATGGACAGCATCGTGGTGAAGGCGACAACGCCACCAAACGTCGGCATGAATGCCTTCCGCAATGTACCCGACAGTTGTCTCCTCGTTGTTCCCTGCGACAAGTTGGAGGCTTACACCGAAGCCTGGGGAACCTACTTCGAACGGATAATCGAGGACTGTGGTTCTGGCGATGGTGTTGAAGACTTGGAATTACCCCAAATTCAGGTTTACGTGACCGACGGTTGCATCGTAATCGATACAGAGGACGGCTCTGCTGAGATTTCAGCGAATGTCTATGATTTGTCTGGACGTCTGGTGGTCTCGTTGCAGACTGCCGGCAAAACCCCTGCGCTCCCGAACGGCATCTATTTGGTCCGCATCGGCGACAAAACCGCCCGTAAAGTGGTGGTGAAACGTTAACTGTAGAGACGTTGCGCGCAACGTCTCTACAACATCTAAACACGGGTGCTGACGATGAATCGGCACCTGTTTTTTTTCATTCCCGCGTATTTACAAATTGAGTACTTTTGCCGCCGTAAAATCAAAGACCGAAACAATGAAAAAGAACCTCTTTGCCGTTGTCCTGCTGTGCGTGCTCGCGCTCGCCGGCTGCAAGACCAAAATCGACACGCAGGCGCTGAACGCGCTCACCTCGCTGTCGCAGATCACCCCCGCTGACATCAAGACCCGCTCCCTGACCGTCGCGGACTCCGTGGAACAGAACCACATCCAAGGAACGGTGAAGATCGAGGCCGACTTCCCCGAATCCGGAAACTTCTTCGTAATCAACAATATCCGGGAATGGATGTCGGAGCAACTGGGCGGCACCTACGAGGGGAGCCTGGAAAACGGCCAGAAGATGATGGAACACTACAAGTCCGAGACTCTCAAGGACTTCCGGACGAATATCATCCCCGACATGCCTTCCATTGAGGGCATATCCTGTTACAGGGAACACTATTTCGCAAAATCGGAGGAGACCGATCGCTATGTGACATATTACTACTCGCAGGAGGGTTACGCCGGCGGCGCACACGGCTGGCATATCTCGTTGGGACAGACCTTCCGCAAGTCCGACGGCCGCCGTATCGACTACGACATCTTCCGCGAAGAAATGAAGGATGAGCTTGCCGAACTGGTCAAGGACAACATTTTCACGCAGTATTTCGAATCGGACAAAAACGACATGGAGAATCTGCTGACGATGGAAAACAACGACTTTTTCCCGCTGCCCGTCTCCTCGCCCTATTTCACGGCTGACGGCGTGGTCTTCATCTATCAGCAGTATGAAATCGCAGCCTACGCGGCCGGACTGCCGTCGTGCGTGATCACCTACGACCTCATCGAGCCGTTCCTGACCCAGGCTGGCCGCGAACTGGTGAATATTACTCATGTGGCGGAAAACTAATTAAGAATGTAGAATAGAAAATATTGAATAGAAAAAAGCGCGGATTCCTCATAAAGGTTTCCGCGCTTTTCCGTATCTCCGCATCAATTTCCGCGATTTATCTCAGATTCGTATTGAACCAGTCTATGAAGTTGCGATGCCACAACAGGCTGTTCTGCGGTTTCAGCACCCAGTGCGTCTCGTCGGGGAAGTAGAGGTAGCGGCTCGGGATATGGCGCATCTGCGCAGCATTGTAGGCCGCCATACCCTCGGAGGCGACGATACGGAAGTCGAACTCGCTGTGGATCACGCAAATCGGGGTGTTCCACTTATCGACAAACAAGTGCGGGGAATTGGCGTAGCTCTTCTTGACCTGAGGATTGTTCCAATCCCAATACGGACCGCCGATGTCCCAGTTGTCGAACCACATCTCTTCAGTCTCCAAATATTGCTGCTCGAAGTTGAACATTCCGTTGTGTGCCAGGAAGGCTTTGAAACGACGGCCTTCGTTGTAGCCCTTCACGTCGTGGTTGTGACCGGCGAGCCAATAGACGCTGTAACCGCCGAAACTGGCACCGCACGCGCCAAGACGCTCTTTGTCGATCTGTTTCACACTATCAGCGAAGAAGTCGGCTGCCCGCATGTAATCCTGCATACAGAGTCCGCCATAATCGCCGCTGATCTCTTCCGTCCACGCCTGGCCGAAGCCCACCGTACCGCGACGGTTCGGGGCGATGATAAAGTATTCCGCGCCGCTCATCACCATGAAGTTCCAGCGAGTGCTCCAGAACTGGCCCACTTCGGATTGCGGACCGCCCTCACAATAGAGCAACGCAGGATAGGTCTTTGTGCTGTCGTAGTTGTACGGGTAAATCAGCCACGTGAGCATGTCCTTGCCGTCCACCGTCTTGATCCAGTGTTCCTCAACCTTGCCCATGCGCACCTGCGAAAGCACGTCGTCGTTGATGGCGGAAATCTTCTTGCCCTCGCCCTTGACGGCATTCGCCTCGTAGACGTAGATTTCAGAAGGATACTGCATGGAGACCTGGTCGCAGTAGAGCTTGCCGTTCACCAACTCGAAGCTGTGAATGTCGTGACAACCACCGGTGACTTGGCGGAATTCCTTGGTGGCAAGATTGCAGGCGAAAACTTGGTCGGTACCGCGGTAATAGACCACGCCAAGGATTTCCTTGTCGTCGTCGCTCCAGCTGATGCCGGTGAAGTAGTAGTCGAAATTCTCCGACATGTTGGTACGCTCGCCCGTGGTGAGGTCCATCACCATCAGGCGAATCAAATCGCTTTCGTAGCCGTCGCGCTCCATGCTCTCCCAAGCAATTTTCTTGCCGTCGTGGCTAAACACGGGGTTCTGGTCGTAACCCATAATGCCCTCGCTGAGGTTCGTGGTGGTCTTCTTTTCTATATCATAAAGGAAGATGTCGCTGTTGGTGGAATGCGCGTAGTCGTAACCTGTCTTCTTGCGGCAGGTGTAGGCGATTTTCTTGCTGTCGGGACTGTAGTTGTATTGCTCCACCCCACCCCACGGACGCATCGGGCACTCGAAAGTGCTGTCAATGAGGCAGACGGCATGCTCCACATCGATCTTTTCGCCAAACTCGGCGAGGAAAATTTGCGGGTACTCATCCACCCAGCAGTCCCAATGGCGGTACATGAGGTCCTCGTTTATGCGGCCGGTGGTTTTGTCGAGGCCGGCGTAGAGTTTGTCGAGGTGGTTCGGACGCACCACGGGCTTGGTGGTGATGAAGACCACCGACTTGCCGTCGGGGGCGAGCTTGAAGCCTTCGAAACCGCGCTCATGGGTGGCGATAATCTTCTCCTTGCCGTTCTTGACGGTCATGGAGATGATATCGTTATCGCGGCAGAAGAGCAGCGTCTCGTCATCGTCCCACACGAGGTTGAACTCGTTAGCGGCGGTGGTGGTGAGGCGCGCCACGTTCTTGCCCTCGTTGGTCATAAGGTAGATCTCGGCATTGCCCTTGTTCTGCTCCATGTCGTAATAGGTGACGATGTAGGCAATCTGCTTGCCGTCGGGGGAGACAGCCTTGTCGGTCATTTTGCCCAACGCCCACATCACCTCCGGGGTGAAACGGCCGTCCTGAACCTGGATTTCGGGTTTCCCGATGACCTTCTCAGTAGAGGTCTCCTGTTTCTTCGTGCAGGCACAAACCAATGCCAGCAGCGCAATTGCGATAAAAAGTTTCTTCATATTATTAAGGTATTAATTGTTTCAGAATTTGAAACTGCAAAAGTATAAAAAAATCGTATCTTCGCGCCCTCAAAATTTCAGACGATTATGACAAAAAAAGACGTGCCGGTGTTACTGCTGACAGGCTATCTGGGAAGCGGAAAAACGACCTTGGTAAACCACATTCTAACTAACCGCAAAGGTATACGTTTTGCGGTGATAGTCAACGATATAGGCGAGGTAAACATCGATGCCTCGCTCATCCAGAAGGGCGGTGTCGTGGCCCAGAAAGACGAGAGCCTCGTGGCCCTGCAGAACGGCTGCATCTGCTGTACGCTGAAGATGGACTTGGTCGACCAGCTCACCGATCTGGTCAAGGCCGGACAGTTCGACTACATCGTGATCGAGGCCAGCGGCATCTGCGAACCGGAGCCCATCGCCCGTACCATCGCCTCCATCCCGAGGATGAATCCCCAATACACCGAGCACGGCACCCCGCGCCTCGACTGCATTGTCACCGTAGTGGACGCCCTCCGTATGCAAGACGAGTTCGCGTGCGGCGGCGACTTGGAGCGCGAGGATATCGGAGAGGAGGACATTGAAAACCTGCTCGTCCAGCAGATTGAGTTCTGCAACATCGTGCTGCTCAACAAAGTGGCCGAGGTGAGTCGCGACGAGGTCACGCACCTCCGCCAGATCATCACCCACCTCAACCCAGGCGCAACCATCATCGAGACCAACTACACCAACGTGGATTTGGAGCGCATTGTTGACACCCACGCCTTCGACTATGAGAACGTGGCCATCTCCACGGGCTGGGTGCGCGAGCTCGAACGCGAGACCACCGAGGAGGAGGAACGCGAGGCCCGCGCCGACCACCACCGTCACGATGACGAGCACGAGCATCACCATCACCACGACGAGGAGGAACATCATCACGATGACGACGATGATGAGCATGAGCATCACCACCATGACGATGATGACGATGACGAAGAGCACGGCCATCACCACCATCATCACCACCATCATCATGACCACGAAGGCGGCGAGGTGGAGGAATACGGCATCTCGACATTCGTCTATTACCGTCGGAAACCGTTCAAAATCGCCGAATTCAACAAGTTTTTGTCAAGAAAACGGCCGAAAAACATTATCCGGGCGAAGGGCGTCTGCTATTTCAAGGAGTACCGCGACATGTCGTACCTCTACGAGCAGGCAGGCGTGCAACAGAAGCTCACCGAGGCCGGTCTTTGGTACGCCACCGCGCCCGAAGAAGACCTGGTGCAGCTCATGGAGCAAGACCCCTCGTTCATGCGCGACTGGGATCCCGAATATGGTGACCGCATGGTCAAAATCGTCTTCATCGGCCAGAAAATGGACAAAGAGGCGTTGATCCGCGAGTTGGACGACTGCCTTGACGAATAGCGCTAACCTCACATCACAATCAGAGACAATGAGCGAAGAAACAAACAACCAGGACCTGCTGAAGGACATTACCGAAAAGGAATACGAATACGGTTTTGTGTCCGACATTGACATAGAAGAGTTCCCGAAAGGGCTGAACGAGGACATCGTGCGGCGGATTTCGGCGCGGAAGGGCGAACCCGACTGGCTGCTCGAATTCCGGCTGAAGGCCTACCGCTACTGGACCACCCTCGAAGAGCCTGACTGGGGACATCTCGAATTCGAGAAGCCCAACTATCAAGACATCCAGTATTTGGCCATCCCGAAAAAGAAGAAACAGCTCTCTTCTATGGACGAGGTCGATCCCGAGCTGGTAGATACCTTCAACAAATTGGGTATCAACCTGGAGGAACAAAAAGTGCTGTCGGGCGTGGCCGTGGATGCGGTCATGGACTCCGTATCTGTGAAAACTACCTTCTCCGACACGCTGAAGAAGTACGGCATCATCTTCTGCTCCTTCGGCGAGGCAGTACGCGAGCATCCTGACTTAGTGCGCCAGTATCTCGGCACCGTGGTCCCCTACACCGACAACTTCTTCGCCGCCCTCAACTCGGCGGTTTTCAGCGAAGGCTCCTTCTGCTACATCCCTAAGGGGGTGCGCTGCCCCATCGAGCTCTCCACCTACTTCCGCATCAACGCGGCCAACACCGGCCAATTCGAGCGCACACTGCTCATCGCGGACGAGGGTGCCTACGTGAGCTACATGGAGGGCTGCACCGCCCCGCAGCGTGACGAAAACCAGCTGCATGCGGCTGTAGTGGAGCTCATCGCTATCAAGGACGCGGAAATCAAGTACTCGACCGTCCAGAACTGGTATCCGGGCGACAAGAACGGCAAAGGCGGTATCTACAACCTCGTGACCAAGCGCGGTCTCTGCAAGGGCGCGAACTCCAAGATTTCGTGGACACAGGTGGAAACCGGTTCGGCCATCACATGGAAATACCCGGGCTGCATCCTCAAAGGTGACAACAGCGTGGGCGAATTCTACTCCGTGGCCGTCACCAACAACTACCAGCAGGCCGACACCGGCACGAAGATGATCCACTTAGGCCGCAACACCCGTAGCCTGATCGTCTCCAAGGGCATCTCTGCCGGTCACAGTCAGAACAGTTACCGCGGTTTGGTGCGTGTGGACAAGAACGCCGAAAACGCCCGCAACTTCTCGCAGTGCGACTCGCTGCTGATGGGCGACAAGTGCGGTGCGCACACCTGGCCCGACCTGCAGTGCGCCAACTCCAGCTCCGTGCTCGAACACGAGGCCACCACCTCAAAGATTTCCGACGACCAGCTTTTCTACTGCCAGCAGCGCGGCATCGACCAGGAGAACGCCGTAAGCCTGATTGTGAACGGCTACGCCAAGGAAGTGCTCAGCAAACTGCCGATGGAGTTCGCCGTGGAGGCGCAGAAACTGCTGAGTTTGACGCTGTCAGGAAGCGTTGGATAATGTAGAATGTAGAATGATGAATAAAAAATGGAATTGCAATCTATACAATACCGAAGACAATAATCCGTTATCAAAAATGTTGTCATAGTTGTAACAATTGTCATTGTAATTTCAAAATACATCATCATGAAAAAGTTTATCACATCACTGATTTTCAGCGTATTATCAGTATTTTCAACCATTTCGTTCGCACAGGCGCAGTACGACCGCGCGCGGCTGCTTGTGTGGCAGGACACCCTCTTCGGGCTTATCGACGGTACCGGGAAGACGATATTGCCCTGCGAGTACGAAGACATCACCACCTACAGCAAAAATGTCTATCACCAAGACTACATCGTCGCGAAGCGCAATGGGCTGTGGGGCGTGCTGAATTGGGACGGAACCGAACTCCTGCCTTTCAAATACGACGTTGAACCTATCCCCATCCCCAACAGCGAGGGACTCTTTCTCATTTCCTACAAGGACAAGCCCGGCGGCGTGATTAACAGCCACGATGACACTGTGATTCCGTTTCAATACCGCAACATCGCCTTTGATGAGCTTTCTGAGTACTTCACCGACATTCCTCCCAGACTGACTTATACGACGCATTCAGGCAGGTCAGGCTGCATCAACGAGTATGGCCGCAATATCAATCTACCCGAGTATAAAAATATTGACTTCACAGAAAAACTGATTATTGTCACCGACACGCTCGGCCACCAAGGGCTGATGGGCTACGACGGCCATTGGCTGCGCGAGCCTGACTCGCAATACACCTACGATATCATCTGGTACGACTTCAACGTGACCATCGCCGAACGGCGGACACACCTGCAAGGGCTGGTGGGCGACGACGGACAAATCGTGCTGCCCATTCGCTACCAGAATATTCAACCGATGTACCCCAATGTCGTTCGTTTGCAAAACACGTCCGGTTTGTATGCCCTGGCCGACGCGCAGTTCCGCGAACTCACTCCGCACCGCTACAAGGAGTTGTTCAACCTTTGTGATATGCACTACACCGATTGGTTTATGGGCATCCTACCGGACAGTTCAGCGGAGATTCTCGACACACTGGGTCACGTGTTGCAGACGAACCCGCCGCTTTACTTTGAAAAAGATAATCCGCCTTACGAATTCCCATTGGTTGAAGTGGACGGTGCGTGGCAGCTAGTCGGTCCAAACGGAAAGTTACTGTCGAAACGCTACCAGGCGGCCTCTCACTACTGGTCGGAATCGCTGTTCAGCGTGGCCGTCGACTCCCTGCATGGGGGCATCGTGGATCGCAAAGGCCGCGTAATTGTCCCTTTGCGCTATGTCTCCGCAGACGCCAACGGTGACAACATCATCTTCGCCCGCCGTACGTCGGGAGAAGTCGATGTTTTCAACGGCAAGGGCCGGAAATTGCTCACCTGCTGGGGTGCAATGGAGGACGGCAACATGTTAGTGGTGGCCAACAGCGAGGGGAAATGGGCGCTTGCCGACCCGAAGACGGGCCGCGTGGTGAGCCAATATTACCAAGGTCTGGAACCGATTTACTTGCCCGAATGCTCGGGCAAAATCTTCTGCTGGGAAGCTTACGATGAAAACGAAAGGCTGGGCTATCTTGACGGTCAGGGCCGCGAGATTTTCCCCTGCTCGCTTGACAATTCAAAGGTCTATCAGCTGCCCGACTCGCCTCTCTACAAATTCT
>Ga0310696_10010128_pt1 | contig 10864 bp, 9 predicted proteins | sample AusTroGonzalo_MG_4_FD_203885 | JGI IMG/M metagenome (GOLD analysis project Ga0310696, IMG submission 203885) | Bovine rumen microbial communities from tropical cattle in Woodstock, Queensland, Australia - Gonzalo_02 (v2) (version 2) | ecosystem: Host-associated > Mammals > Digestive system >... | reverse complement strand
TCGGCGCAAATCATGCCTTCCGAGACTTCGCCACGAATCTTGCCTTTTTTGATGGTGATGTGTTCGTCGCCAATCCAAAGTTCAGTGTTAATGGTGGCCACGAGCACCTTTTGGCCAGCCGCCACGTTGGGTGCGCCGCACACGATGTGCAATGGTTCCTCGCCGCCCACATCGACGGTGGTGATGTGCAGGTGGTCGGAATTGGGGTGGTCGACGCAGGTGAGCACCTTGCCCACGACGATGCCTTTCAGTGCGCCTTTCACCGACTCGAAGCGCTCCAAATCTTCCACTTCGAGGCCCGTGGAGGTGAGCACCTCGCTGACTTTCTCAGCCGAATAATCGCAGTTGACGTATTGTTTCAACCAGTTATAAGAAATCTTCATCTTTGTACAATTTAAATGAGCGGCAAAAATACGAAATTCTGACAAAATGTCACGAAGATTTCTTTCGCAAAAAGTGAAAATCTCAAATAACTATTCCGTAACCCAAAAATTTTCGGCGTTACGGAGTAGATATTTATCGATAATCGCTCCGTAACTATGTTTTTTTTTGAGTTACGGAGTAAGTATCATGTTTTGTATGGAGAAAAAAACTATCTTTGCACCGTGAATTACAACTTGTAAGTTTATGGAAAACAACAAACTTATTGGCCGAAAAAATGAACGTGAACAATTTGATGACATTTACGCAACGAAGAAACCTGCCTTGGTCGCGGTGTATGGCCGTCGTCGTGTAGGCAAGACTTTCTTGGTGAGACAACACTTCAACAACAACTTTGATTTCTCATTTACAGGCAATTATCAGATGTCGCGGCAAGGACAACTTTCCCTTTTCAATCAGGAATTGCGTCGCTTTTCGGGACAGGATTATCCTCTGGTCAAAGACTGGTTTTCGGCGTTTGAACAATTGCGCCAATACTTGTCGTCGCTTGACAATGAACGGCTTGTCCTCTTTTTTGACGAATTACCGTGGATGGAAACGCCGAAATCGAATTTCATCCAAGCGTTTTCCTACTTTTGGAATACTTGGGCCTCCACGCGCCAAGGCCTGAAATTGTTCGTTTGTGGCTCGTCCACCACATGGATGATGGAAAAACTGATTGGCGACAAAGGCGGACTATATGGCCGCGTGACACACACTATCTATTTGGCTCCGTTCACTTTAGGCGAAACGGAAGCGTATCTCCATGCCAATGGTATCCGTTGGAACCGATACCAAATGCTTGAAACTTACATGATTATGGGCGGCATACCCTTCTATCTGGAAATGTTGAAGCCAAAACTGACTTTTGACCAAAACATTGATAACTTGTTTTTTGCCGCCAACGCTCCGCTGAGGATGGAATACGGGTTTTTGTTTAGGTCGTTGTTCAATGACGCGCAACTTTATCGTCAAGTGGTGGAAACCATCGCAAAGCGTTCGCAAGGAATGACCCGTCAGCAAATCAAGGAGGAATTGGGTTTGGGCGACGGCGGCGTGCTTACCGTCGTGCTTGAAAATCTGGTCCGATGCGACTTTTTGCGCCGTTATGCCGCCTTCGGGAAAAGCGAGCGTAACGCCTTGTATCAACTTACGGATTTGTTCAGCCTGTTCCATTTGCGCTTTGTGGCCGACAACAACGGTCAGGACGCGCAGTTTTGGAGCAACATGCGCGAGAATCCTTCGCGAGTGGCATGGCGCGGCTATGCTTTCGAGCAGGTGTGCTTGCACCATATTCCGCAAATCAAAGAGGCCATTGGCATCAAGGCGGTACTGAGCAATGTTTGCTCGTGGTCGTGCCCGACCTTCACCGACAAGGACGGCAACCCGTGGCAAGGCACACAAATAGACCTGCTCATCGACCGCCGCGATCAAGTCATTAATATATGTGAGATGAAGTACGCCAATGATGTGTATATCATTGACAAGGACTATGAGGAGCGGCTGCGCAGGCGATTGTCCACTTTCCAGCACTTGACACGCACCCGTAAAGCCTTGCATCTCACCTTCATAACTACTTACGGACTGAGCCGGAACACCCACAGTGGCAATGTGCAAACCGAGGTGACTATGGGCGACCTGTTTGACCGATAGAAACTGCGATACTCTATCCGTAACCCCAGAATTTTTGGCGTTACGGATAGAGTATCCAGCAATAAAGTGCTGCTACATTCATAAAAGTCCCTTGAAAAAGTGTTCGCATGTGCGAAAAAGTCCCTTGAAAAAATGTATCCATCGACAGCCAAGTGCCTTGATGAAAATCGGCCAAGTGCCTTGATGAAAATCGGCCAAGTGCCTCGATGAAAATCGGCCAAGTGCCTCGATGAAATTTTCAAAAAGTATTCATAATCAAAAAGAAATTATTATTTTTGCAGCGTGAAAAATTTGAATCTATGAGCGACTATAAAAAGCGTATTGCAGAACAGAATCTTGCCGACCAATTGGATGCAATGGGTGCCGTGTTGATAGAAGGCCCGAAATACTGTGGCAAGACGACTATGGCTTTTCAGCAAGCAAACAGTGTCTTGTTCATGTCCGATCCCGACAACAAGGATCAGAATCTTGCTTTGGCGAGGACAAATATCAGGAAACTATTGGAAGGTGAAACGCCCCGTTTGATAGACGAATGGCAGTTGGCTCCACAGTTTTGGGATGCGGTGAGAAACGAGGTTGACAGAAGAAACGCTGACGGACAGTTTATCTTGACGGGTTCTGCCGTTCCGCCACGACCTACAAGCGAAGACGAGAAGATTTTCCATACGGGAACGGGGCGAATATCGCGGTTGAAACTTCGGACGATGAGCCTTTATGAGTCGGGCGAATCGACAGGTGATGTGAGTTTGTCTGAACTTTTCGAAGATGCTGAAAACGTGGAAGGAATGAGCCATATCACTTTGGACCAACTCGCCTTTTTGGTTTGCCGTGGTGGATGGCCAAAGGCCACGCTGAAAGAGAATCCCAAGGCGGCCTTGATGCAGGCGAAGCAGTATTACAAGACTGTGGTCGGGTTGGATATTTCGAGAGCGGATGGCGTGGAGCGCAATGAGGAACTGGCAAAGCGGTTGATGCGCTCCTACGCACGAAACCAAGGCTCGCAGGCCACATTGGGAACTATCCTTGCCGATTTGAAAAACAACGAGGACGATATATTGACGGAATACACCATTTATTCTTATATCAATGCGTTGAAAAAGATATTCGTCATCGAGGATTCATTGGCTTGGAATCCGAATCTTAGGAGCAAAACCGCCATCCGCAGTTCGGATACAAGGTATTTCACAGACCCTTCCATTGCCACGGCTGCTTTGGGCATTGGGCCGAAAGACCTTATCAACGACCTCAACACTTTTGGGTTGATGTTTGAGACGCTTGCCGTGCGCGACTTGCGCGTTTATGCCGATGCTATGGATGGTACGGTTTATCATTATCGCGACAAGAGCAACCTTGAATGCGATGCTGTGGTGCATCTTGAGAATGGTTCATACGGCCTTATTGAAATTAAGATTGGCGGTGCGCAGTTGGTCAAAGAAGGTGCCTCGACTTTGATTGAACTTGCCAATAAACTCGACACTACCAGGATGAAAAAGCCCTCTTTTTTGATGGTGTTGACGGGTATAGGCGAATATGCCTACAAGCGCCCTGATGACGGAGTTCTTGTAGTGCCCATCGGCTGTTTGAAAAACTGAATTTTTTGTCTGTTCAGCATTTTTAAAGTTGTTTTACAGATAAAAATCAAAATTTTCAACAAAAAATTATCGTAATTCGATAATTTTTGTATTTTTGCAGCGTCATGACACTCAAAAAACAATAAAAATGTCGAATTATTAAAACTTAAAACGATGAAAAAGAAACACTTAGTAATGATGGCTGCTATAATCATTATGTCAGCGACAACGAACGTACAAGCCCAAGAGGGTCCTAATGGGGGATCTGGAACTAACACGACTTTACCGTGGAGTCGAATCGGAGATCAGATAAGTGGTAGCTCAAACAGGTTGGGATCCACTAATAATTTTCCCATCCGATTCTGTACCAATGATTATGACAGGTTATTCATCAGTTCTGATGGCAAGGTAGGTATCAACACGTCTAACCCTCTTCAGAAGCTTCATATATTAGATGGCAATATTTTGATTTCGAGGAGTTATCCAGATGAGCTTGGGTCTACCAATGGGACTATCTATTTTGGTGATCAGGTCAGTCCAAGTGAGCCTTACGGCAAGTGGGGCATTGAGTATGTGAGCTCTGAGCGTGAGGGTTACGGATTGAACTTTTGGAAACCTGCCGTAACTGGGCAGAATTTTGGCAACTACTATCTATTTCTTGCTGACACTGGCAACGTGGGCATAGGTACGAATAACCCACAGGCAAAACTGGCGGTGAACGGCGAAATTTTGGCCAAGAGTATACGGGTGAACACAAGTTCCACATATTGGCCTGACTATGTCTTTGGCGAGAAATACGAATTGATGAGCTTGAAAGAGCTTGATGCCTATGTGAAAGCCAACAAGCATCTGCCAGGCATGCCCTCTGCAAGCGAAGTAGAAAGACAAGGTGATGTTGATCTCGGCGAGATGAATGTCATCCTTTTGGAAAAGGTGGAGGAATTGACGCGCTATATTATCGACTTGCAGAAGCAGATTGATGAAATGAGGAAGATAGATATTAAGGAAGGAGTAAAACAATGAAACATGTTTTTTTATTTTTATGCCTACTATTTCTTTGGAGTAAAAGTAGCACGTCTCAACAAAATGAAAGCAGGAATGCTATTTATGCGAGTGTTGGAGCTATGATGATTTCTCAAAGTCACGGATTCACTCCAATAGTAGAGTTTGGACCTTCTGTGGATATTTACTACAATAGGTTCCTATGGAAGGACTTTGGTGTTAGTTTCGGTTATGCATTCAAAAGATGCAATCCTAACGCTCGAACAATCAGTGGAGATAAGATTGCATGTGTTGAACAAGACCAATCCATCTTGATTGCACCTAATTATTGTTTTAGGTTCGGGCGGTTCAATTTGGCACCATATTTTGCTATGGGGGTCTGTTTTGCCAATTTTAAGTTTACTCAACCAGATTATGGAGGAAAAACGAACGATTATAAAACTAAAATTCAGTCTTGTTTCATGGTCAGTCCTGGAGTCCGTGTTGGTTACGATGTAGGCAAATGTGCGTTTTTCGCATCATACAACTATGATTATTATCGTTGTGACATTGGCGAACTTCCGTTTCATGTTGTGGCAATATGGAGTTTCCCAAATAGTTTTGGTCACCACTGTTTAAAGGTGGGAGTTGGATTTAATTTATAGGAGGAAATTATCATGAGAAAATTGTTAGTTTTTGTAATGCTTGTTTCATGCGGTTTCATCTATGCACAGAATGAAGTGTTCATGTATAATCCAGACGGAACAAAAGAATACTTTCATGTCAATAATCAGGTAAAGTATTTGCAGTATAAAAACAGCGCGGTCGAAAATATACGATCTTTGTGTTCGATTGCGCAAAAAGTGGATACTGTGATGCCTGACATTTTAAAGTTTACACTTGATGAGACTAATATTGAAAGATTTGAAAGGAGTGCATCTGAATTGGATTCTGTGTTTCTTGCAACCGAGTTGGTCTATGCAAAAGATAGTACAATACAATGGTGTTTCAATAAGATTCAGCTTCAAGCTAAAGACAATACAGAGTTGGAAGATTTATTAAATATGTATGAGATTCCATACGAATCGTATAAGCCTTTTGGATTGGCGGAATATGAATATCTTGTTGAACTTTCCGTCTCGGAGGCTTTTCAATATGCTAATCTGTTATATGAAACAGGGACGTTTAATTATGTAGTTCCTGCATTTTATAGATACAATGTTTTTAATAATCCGCTTTATTCTTCTCAATGGGGATTGAAAAATGTCGGACAGAATTGCGGAACTCTTGGGATGGATATTAATGCTGAACCAGCATGGAGTTTAAGCACAGGAAATGGTGTTGTTATAGCTGTCATTGATTGTGGAGTACAATTGGATCATCCTGATTTAGCAGCAAACTTGTTGCCTGGTTATGATGCACTTGGGTATGGTAGTAATGGAGGATACTCTAATACAGATTATCACGGTACCGCCTGTTCTGGTATTATTGCGGCCGTAGATAATACTATTGGCATAAAAGGGGTGGCATATAGGGCAAAAATAATACCGATAAGAATAGGATTTGACTTGGGTTGGAGCGATGAAGCGGCTGTTTCTGCTTTTAATTACGCATATACACATGGCGCAGATGTCATCAGTTGTTCTTGGGGAGGAGGTTCTCCTGATCCAACTCTGACTAATGCGATTAATACTGTTGTAAACAATGGGCGTAATGGCCTTGGCTGTCCAGTCCTTTTTTCGAGTGGTAATTATTATTATAATAATGCTACGAGTGTTTCATATCCAGCATCATTGTCAAATACTATAGCAGTTGGTGCGATGAGCCAGTGTGGGGAGAGAAAGAGTCCAAATAGTTGTGACGGAGAAACTGGGTGGGGAAGTAAATACGGTGATGAAATGGATGTAGTGGCACCGGGTGTTTTAATACCTACAACAACTATTAATAGTGATACTATTCTGAATTTTGGCGGAACCTCTGCGGCCTGCCCTCATGCGGCTGGAGTCATGGCTTTAATCTTGTCCGCCAACCCTTGTTTAACCGCCACTGAAGCAAGAAAAATATTGTGTAGTAGCTGTGACAAATTGAACGGTTATGGATGTTGTTGTAAACAGTATGGCTTTTGGAACGAAGAGGTCGGTTATGGCAAAATAAATGCTTATAAAGCGGTTCTAATGGCTATAGGGCTATCTCATGATTATTATGTTATGGGAGATATAGGGCAAACTTCGGCGACCACAAGCTGGGCATTGGAGAATACAGGATGTATGGGATTGGCATCGGGTTTGTATTTTGTACAAAAAATGGAAATAACAAAAAATATCACGTATCCATATGTTGAAAATCCTATAATAGATGTTTTTACCAATGGCTATTCAGCAGCAAGTTCTAATAATGGTCACAACTGGTTTTCAATATCTAATATTACTCATACGTCTGCTGAGTTGAAAACTTATAAATATAAAGTGGTGACAAATGCGATTGGTCAACAAATAAACCAGTTTTTTCCTGCGGGGAATGTGTGGTTTAATTATACAATCTATGATGCGATTGAACCCAATGTGCTCGTTAACAATGTGGCAATAGTAAATTCACCATATAATCTTAATGCCTTTCAAAACATTGAAACGTCAAATTTTACAGTTCAAGGCTCATCTGTCGTTCGTTTGAGGGCAGGAGAGGAAATCTTTTTAAGAGAAGGGACATATATTGAGCCAAACACTTCAGGCGATTTTTATGCATACATAGAGCCGTTTGTGGTATGTGAAAATGGAAACACGCGAGGAGAATATGGCTCTCAAGATACATCATTATTTAATGAAGATGAAAATAAAGAAGATGAGGTGATTACCGGTTTTTCGTCACCTGCTTCCTGTCTAGTTGATGAAAACGAAGCAACTTCATCTATGGTTATCTACCCCAACCCCATAACTGGCACTTTCAATATCCATTTGGGCAATCCTAATGAGACGGTTGGACAAGTGGAAGTAGCCAACTTGCAAGGATATATTGTGTACAGCAAGGATAATGTAACCAATGAAGGTATGGACGTTTCAGCAATTCCGCAGGGCATGTATGTGGTGCGTGTGACGAGCAAAACGGGAAATGTTTATTTTGGTAAGTTTGTAAAGGAATAATAAATGGTTTAATATCAACGAACTAAAAAAGAAACTAAGATGAACAAATTCAGAATCGTATTGGGAGCCACGGCTCTCACAATGGCAGCTGTGGCCATCATTGCTTGCAGCAAGGAAAAGACAGCACAACAGGAAACAACAACTCAGCAACCAACTGAATCAAGAAATTACACCTTGGCTGAAATGGCCGAAGCCTTGAGTTGGGAGGAAGGTAAAGCCTTCTTTGAGAACCAACCTGTGAAGGACTACACAAACGTATGTGAGAATCTGCTGAATGATTGCGGATTTGATGCAAAGACGGCTGGGAGTTCCTATAGCGTTTCATGGTACTGGTCGATTTCTACCAGTAATTGTAATCCAAACTGTCCTGGATTGTGCCTTGTTGTAAAAAACGTGGGGGATTCTATCGCAGGTGCTAACGCAATGGGATATTATGAGGATGGGAAACTGATTATTATTCCGACCTCAGAGGATAATGGTTTCACCGAAGATGGTTATTTGGCAATAGGTGTCCCTATTGAGATACAAAATGATTCAATAGTCATTTCTGAAGGTATTTATGCCGCTTATTATGATGACGAACAGGGAAGATATGTTGCTGTAGCAGTGGATTACGAAGGGTTGAATTAGTCAAAATGAATGGCCATTAAGAAAGGATGCCAATAAAATGTTGGCATCCTTTCTTGTCAATTGAAGAAATCTCTATTTTTGCAAATTGTTATATAATTCCTACTTTATATGAAAGACATAACAATGAGAAACATTCGCATTTGTTCCTACGCTACATTGACATTTTGTTCAATTTGGCTGTTATTGATAGTACCTCATTTCGTTTTTTTGCTTGGCGACAAAAACATTGATTGGTCAATAAACAGATTGTGGAAAACTGGTTTGATTGTAATGTATATGGTTAGTGCGGTGGCTTCTGTGTTTTTGTGCTTAAAAATCGTACTCAATGTTTTTAAAGGCTTGCGTGAAAACACGGCTTTCCCTAAAAATAATATTGGTTTGTTGTTTTGGTTTGCTTTGGTCTTTTTCATCTACTTGTTATGTCGGGCAAATGAACAGGCGTTTTACGATGAAGTCATGTTTGAGCTCCTGCCGGATACTTTCCTTATTCCTTTTTTCATCCTCTTCTTCGCCTTCATGTACAAAGTGGCCGCCGATGCGGTGGAGGAAAACAACTTAACCATCTGATTATGTCACAAAACTCACAAAACCCGCAAAACCTTTTTTTGGAATGTGGGAAGCCCGCCAACCGGCGGCTTCCGGCGGCGCACGGTTGTGCAGCCGCCACTTTTGGCTTTTTTGAGGTTTTGCCTTGTTTTGAAAGTTTTGTGATAAAAAAGAATCGCTTATGATAATCTTGAATTTAGACGTAATGCTGGCGAAGCGCAAAATGCGCTCCAACGAACTGGCCGAGCGCATCGGCCTCACCCAAGCCAACCTCTCCATCCTCAAGACGGGCAAAGCGAAGGCCATCCGCCTCACCACCTTAGACGCCATCTGCCGTGAGCTGGATTGTACTCCAGGGGATTTGCTGGAATATCGGGAGGATGAGGAATGAAAATGGAAACGATATATTCTCCGTACCCCTAAAAAATCATTGTTACGGATAAATTTTCATAGATAACAGCTCCGTAATTCGAAAAAAATCGGGTTATGGAGCAAGTATCGAATACGATTTGAGGAGAAACAACGAAACAGATTGATTCCCAATCACTTTTTGCCCATTTTTTCAGTTTCCGAACAAGTTTTGCCGTTGGTTCGGAAAAATGCACTATATTTGCGCCCAAATATTATGAAGAATGTCAGAAAACAATTTTTCAAACGACTACACCAACCTTCGGCTCCTCCATACCTCGCGCTATGGCAACAGCCGTGTCTTTACCGCTAACTACAATGGTAAGAAAGTCATTGTCAAAACATTGAAGGCCGAGTGTGCCAACAATCCCGACTGCAAGGCTTCGCTGCGCCAGGAGTTTGAGACCACCTCGATGCTCGAAAACAAATATATCCGCAAAGCCCTCGATTTTGTCCAAATCGAAGGCTTGGGCGACTGCATCATCTTCGAATACATCGAAGGCAAGTCGTTGGCTGAGCATGTGCGCGTGGGCACGCTCACCGAGAAACAGGTGAAGAGCGTCCTCACCGAGGTGTGCGACGCGCTCAACTACCTGCACCGCAACGGTATGGTACACAGCAACCTGAATCCTGAGAACATCATGGTGACCGCCGCCGAAGGCCGTGCCAAGCTCATCGACTTCGGCGTTCCCGAAACCAAGCAGGATGCCGACCGCGAGCTGCTCATCAAGGAGATGGCGTTTGTGGCCCCCGAAATCATCAAGGGCGAGGACTTCGATTCGCGTGCCGACGTCTATTCCTTGGGCAAAATCATGGAATTCATTGGCGAGCGCAACATCACCAAGCAATTTAGCGCAGTGGCCACCCATTGTACGCAGTTCTCGAAGGAGCAACGCTACGACACCATCAGCGATGTGAGGTCGGCCGTCAGCAAGGGCCATTCCTTTGTGAAAATCATCATCTTGCTCGTCGTGGCGGCTGTTCTTGCGGTGTTGGCGTTCATCTATGTGCCGAAAATCAGTGCCAACGTGGAAAAGGAAAGGTCTGAGCGCCGTGTCGTGGAGTTTAACCGCGAATTGGAGAAGATGAAGGCCGAACTGCCCGAACTTTGCAAGAAATATGAGCTGAAGTCGATAGACGAGCCTGTCAAGGTGGACTGGTCGGACGACAGCGTCAGGTATGCGAATGTTTTGACCCAATACCTTGGTCATGACGAGACGCTTTATGGTTTCGAAGACATTCATCCCAAGGCCATGCGTTTTTATCAAGAGCAACGTGCGGGCATCGAGAAAAGTCGTCGGGCCGACTTCGACCGTCTGCTGCTCAACGAGTTCAAGACCAGTACCGACAGCATCGCCGTGCAGATGCGTTCCGCCTTGGTGGAACCTACCGATGAAGCTCTCCTCATCGAAGCAACGAAATGGTTCGGACAACGCCAATGACTTTTCTGAAGCTCCTTTGAAATATTCAGACCAAAATGGAGTTATCTTCTTTATAAAACGACAACGAAGTGCATAA
>Ga0310696_10010127_pt1 | contig 10866 bp, 14 predicted proteins | sample AusTroGonzalo_MG_4_FD_203885 | JGI IMG/M metagenome (GOLD analysis project Ga0310696, IMG submission 203885) | Bovine rumen microbial communities from tropical cattle in Woodstock, Queensland, Australia - Gonzalo_02 (v2) (version 2) | ecosystem: Host-associated > Mammals > Digestive system >... | reverse complement strand
ATATAAAAAATTCATGATTCATCTTTTACACTCTTTTGTTGAGGATGAAGAACTAATATTTATAGAAAATGATCAGAATGATTACAAATGCGCATGTTGTGGGAAACCTATATATGGATATAATAAATGGAAGAGTATTTGTGATAATAATCCAGCATTTGGAGAACAAAATAGACGGGAGTATTTAGCTTACGGAAGTTCTCAAAGTAACCTATGCATGTGCTTAGACTGTATGGTTCAATTACAAAATTTAAATAGAATTTTAGAAGGAATTGAAGGTAAAAACTACCTCAGACTATGGGGTAAATGATATAAAAATGCGCCTAAAAAGACTCGAAAATCTTAAAAGTGTATATTCATGGTTTTCTAGTTTTGGTTAAGTAAGTTAGTTATGTGGGGAGAAATTATGATCAAATTAGCATAGTTTCTCCTTTAAATTTTTTTTAGTATATGGAGAAAAATTATAGAGAAGAATTTATGATACCTGGAATAAGCTTTCAAAAATTCCCGGTATATGCAATATCTAAATCTGGGAGGTTAGTAAATTTTAAAAATATGGTATACCCAAATCCAACCTCATCCAAAAGATTTACCAGAAGAAAGCAACTAATACATAGATCTCAACAAGCTAAGATGTTTGATATGTTGATTAATATTGGTTATTTTCAGGGATTGGGAGAAGTTGTTAGAGAGATGCCAATTTTGATAGAGAATAGTAAGCGTCCCAAAGGCATGAACGGGCTGTTTATTCTCTTAGATTACTACTTTCCAAATATTCGCATGGCAGTTGAGCTAGATTCTGAATATCATGAAGGAGAAAAAGCAGAAAACAGGGATAAATTAAGAGACAAATTTTTGATGGATTCTTATGGTATATCCGTATTTAGATTAAAAAATTTTCATTTAGAATCAGTTCAAAAGGGAAAATTTCATGAACTAACTGCACTACTTAAAACTTGTACACCAACGAAAGAACCTTGTCCACTAATCTTCACAAACGACCTTTTTAGCTATCTCCAACAAAGAAAAATGTAAGCTAATATCCTTAGTATTCCTTATACTTAGATAAGCAAAATTGAATAATAATATATACTTAAAATAATATCGAGAAATTATGATGAAGATTATTGCATCAGTTGATGGAGCAGAACAGGCTTTTAATATAACTGTACAAACCCCGTTACTGACTAAGTACTTTCCGAATTTTTCTGGAATGATAATGAACGATAAATCCTCCCCAAAAGGAGTATCTGTTAAGAGGACCGACAGTGATACTGCCATAGTTACTTTTCCCATACCTGGACAAATAATGGGAAGTAATGCTGATGGTCAAGTATCCGTTAGTACAGAAGCAGCAGAATCAGTTAGTGATATTATTAGTATTTCTAGAAGATACGTGATCGCTTGTATTAAGTATATTCTAAAAAGAACAGAGTTTCTTCCCATCTATGATTTTAGAGGTGGTGATAAACCCGGAGAATATAACTTTGAAGAGATGAAAAAGGATGTTGTTGCAGCAGCTAAGAGTAAAAGAGATTTTCTAATAATTGATACTTATGAAAATTATCTCAAAGGTACTCGAGAAATGTCCTATGAATTTAATCAGCATTGGGTTGATTTTGGGACAAGTGAATATGCTGATGTAATTTACTTAGTTTTATCGGATAAATTAGAAGAACTTAGAAAGAAATATAAAGGAAAATTAGTAAAAACAAGTTGGTTTTAATTGTTAATTAATTGTTAGATATATAGTTAAAAGAGATTTAAAGAAAATAAAAAATTCTTTATCTTCTCTTTTAATTTTAACACCCCTAAATATGATATTTGGTTCACATAATTCTTGGTCTTATTTAAAATCAAAACGTTGGTGGTTAAAACCGTTTTCGTTTATTATACGCTGTCAAAATGTCAATATAAAGAATCAATATCTTTGTTATAATATAAGATGTTTCGACCTAAGAATTAATTTTGATAAAAATGGAAAACTGTATATTAGTCATGGAAGCTTCATATTTAATTATACAGAGGAAGATTTAATGAAGGATCTTGAGTTTCTTAATAACAGAACTGAAAGATGTTATGTAAGAATGATATATGAAGTGAGAACAAAGAAAAGATATACAGAAGAGAAAGCCAAGTTATTTAGAGAAAAGTGTAAAGAATTTGAGGAGAAATTTCCAAGATTAATTTTCTGGTGTGGAAAAAGTATAGCTAGGTGGAATGAATTGGCTGAATATAAATTTAAAAATGAAGATCCTTCCTGTGAAGAGCTATATTCCTCCGTCTGTTCACCAAAATATCTAGATGACTGGTTTCCTTGGTTATTTGCTAAACTAAATAATAAAAAGATAAAGAAACTAAATTTAAATTCTGATATATTATTGTTCGATTTTGTAAACCTCGAATAGTATCATTGCTTCCTTAGTATAGGGGTCATTATAACTGACTTGTAATCAGTAGACGAGTGTTCGATTCACTCAGGAAGCTCTTTAAATTTAGTTAAGGATTGAAAACTATTTTAACATTAATAATAAAAAATATGATACAATTAAGTAGTAATGTTATTGAATATTTTCCAGGAGATTCTATAGGTGATGAGGCTTCTGGTTATATAAAAATTGCATTAGCCGGATCAGACTCATATGAACCTAGCGGAGCATATGATTGGCAAAGAAAATTTGCAGAAGGACTCGTACAGTTATCAGATCCAAATTCAGGAACAGGATTGATAATGTATAAAAATATGAAATTTGCAGTTCTAAATTGTAAATCAGCAAATCCTCCAGCAAATTTCTCCCTTGATATAAATAATCAAGAAGCGGTTGATAAAATTAGTAGTAACTTAGACTTTTGTGCTGTTGCTGATGGTATTTTCTTAAACTTCCTAAAGAAAAGTGAGTCACTAATGCCAGTATTTCAGTTTGGTTATTTAGCTAAAACAGGCAGACTTGTTGTAAGATGTCCTGATGAGTATAAATACCATGCACTAGTCTCAGTTATTTGTCAGAGAGAGCAAATTCCTCTTTATCCTGGACGACTTACGAACGTTCTCACTATTTTACAGGGCCTTCTTACGCTGCCTAATATTGCCCAAATGCAGCAATTACAACTACCAGAATGAGAAGTCTTGTAATATTACGGGGCTTAGTGAAAAAACAGAAATTAAATTGGGTAAAGAGAGAACATCTAGAGAATTTTTTCCTAGATATTGATAATCTCAAACGACTATTCTATAGACCAGATTATAAAGGAAGTCGTGAATATCTTACTAGGTCACTTGATGATAGAGTTTATTCTATTTTCATTCAGGCACTATGTTCACGACTTTCTACTGGTTGTTTAGTAGTTATTGATGTAGAGGAAGAGTCTACTTCCGCAATAGAAGATCTAGCAACTATTTTTGGATATACAGTCTTTTATCATGTTGAGTCAACACCTTTTGATTTTGTAGGGAAGAATAAAAGATATTCCAGATCTCAATACATAGTTCCTAGTAGAGATACTTTATTAAAGCAAGTTAAAGAATTTAAAAAACAAGTAAAAGATATACCTAAACAAATCAAAATAAATTCATATGAAGATTTAGAATTATTTTGGAAACCTAAACTTCAGCCTATTATTATTAAAAATAAAGAATCCGTTTTACATATTTCAGATCTTCATTCACATTATAAAATATTAAATGACATGGTACCTAGTCCTGAAGATTTTGCCCTAACAATTTTTGTAGGGGATTATATTGATGGACCAGAAATGGGAGGATCAAAGAGAATAATAGACATGATTCTTGGTTATACTGGAGATAATATAAAATTTTTAGAGGGCAATCATGAACTTAGACTTAGAAAATACTTAGGTTATATTTACTTAAAAAATAAAGGTAAACGATTAATTTCAGATGTATTAGGTTCAGAATTAAATCAAAACTTCTTAGATAAAACTGCTAAAGAATTTGGATACCTAAGTCCTGATAATTGTTGGAATATGATTTGCCGATTAAATGAAGTACTTGAAGATTTTGTAATATATGATAGAGGAGTCAATAAATATATCTGTACACATGCTGGAGTTAGATGGATAGAACAACTAAGCCCCAAATATATAGGAAATGTTATCTATTCTAACAGAAATTCAGAAAGAACAGACGAAGGATTCTCCAAAAATTATGCCTCTTCTGGATTCTATAGCTTCCACGGACATTGCTCATATCCTAGTGGTTTCTGCTTTGATAAATATCCCGGAGTTATAAATTTTGATACAGAAGATGAAAATAAAGTTAATTATTTTATAAACAATCCTAATAACAATTTTGAAATATGTATTCTAGAAGAAAAATAAAAATTAAAGTAAAAGCTGAGGAATATGCAAAAATAATGAATCTTCTAAAAATAAAAGAGATAGACGATAATGGGTATATCGAAGAGGTAATTGATGTTGAAGATTCTAAATGGGTTTATAAATGTCTTGTAGAAAATAATATAGACTGGGAAACCGTTACTGAAAATATTCCTACATATAAAGGTGTTAATTTTCAAAAACATATAGATCAAGCTCCAGCACCGAAAGTAATAAAAGAAAGTGTCACGCCAATATCTACATTTATACATTCATCGGAAAATCCTTGGGAAAGGAATGATGATGCAGACGAAATAAAAAATTTCCTTATTGAACAACTCGGTGATAAATTATTAGATAAAGATTCATTACTTAGTTTATATGGGCGAATTCTTGAAGTAAAGTCAAAAAGTCCTGCCTTAAGATTTACAAAAAGCATACTAAACAAAGAAATTATTCCTTATGTGTCACCAAAAATCTATAAAACAAATATAGAAATTGCAATGTCTGCTCTAATAGAAGAATTTATTAAAGGAGAAACAAAAACTACTGTGGCTGACAATCTCGTAGAAAATTTAAAAAGGTGCTGGAGTAAAATTATTCCTGGAACTAACCTAACACAACTGATGGAAATGATATATGATGTGAAGCTAGGGAATATCATAGTGTAAAATTCTTATATTTGATATTAAACTAACAATAAATTTTTATGACGATAGAAGAGAAAATAAGGTATTCTACTGCCAAATTGCGAAACATTATCTACTATAGACTAGTTGTAGAGGAACAATGTTGTGCAATGAATGATGAACGATATGACAGATTTAGATGTCAATATATGCATGTTCTTAGACGGTATAGAAAGTCTTTATTAACGTTAGTGGAAGAGATTCCAAACGATGATCCTAGAAAAAATTGGTTTCTGGGGATCATAAAATTAATTTCTCCTAAAGTAAAATCTGATGAATGTAAAGATACTATCAAACGCTTAAAAGATTATTGTGATGGGAATGTCAGGTAGTAATAGGAAAAAAGAACGTAGGCGGATGCGTTATGAAAGAAATGTCCGCAAAGAGATTGAATACAAAAATCAAGCGTGGGAAGAGGGAAAATTAATTGAAGAAAACCACAATCAAGGGCCATACTCTGCTCAATATACAATAGATCTTGCAGAAAGGTTGTATAAATATGTAGGCCAAGAAAAAGAAAAAGCTAGACAAGTTGAGCTGGGAAATATAGTAATTACAGATAAATTAACAAAACTTCCATTAAACCCTGATGAAGTTTTTGTTCGGGGATTTCAAAAATATAAAATGAAAATACAAGATATGATTTTACATTGGAATCCCGAAGTGAAGAAAAATAATTATTATGAATATCTCAAGAAAATCTTAGAAGTTTATTGGGATGAAGTAATAGCTAACCAAAATATTAAATCACTTAGAATAGTTACTATATGATCAATGATAGCGTATTAATAAAGTATGAAAGAGCAAGAGGTCATAAAACAGATTGGCCTGAGATTGTGATACAGATGAAGGAAAGAATGAAAGAAATGAAGCTCGGATTTCCTGGACTTGGAAACGATCATATGAGCTTAGTTACTTTCGAAAATATAAAAGTAGGAGATTGGTTCATTTGGGATTTATATGGAGAATCAATGACAAGAGGAGATGAGGCACCATTACTTCTAAATTATCTAGAACCAGGAAAGGCTAGAATAGAAGGAATAGGATGTGGAATTGATTCTGTTAGAGACCCCGATAGAATAAAATATAGGTGGATGGATATAATCGATCTACCAAATATTCCAAATGATTTTCTAGTATTCCGAGTAGATGTAAGACCAACATTGAACGGAGGACCTGGATATTACTACTTTTATAAATCATATAGAGACTTTAGATATTAATATTATTTTGAGAAGGATGAAATACTCCTTCTATATTTTCACTAAGTAAATAACTTAACCAATATACAATGACTAGAATTACCAAGTTTTTTAAGGATTTTATTCAGTATCTTGGCACTTTCCCTAATGCGTTTAGTGAAAATAGTACAAAACTTCTTGCTCTATTAATTTCTGCAATAACTGGTGGCTTCTTAATGGGCATAGTCATTCCATTTACACTAATTTGGGATGTTGTGACCAATGGACATATTCAAACTGACTTAATGGATTACGGCGTTTTCCTGCTATGCATTAGTGGTGTAATGGTAGGAGCCGGACTCAATGTAAAAGTTCCTGAGTGGTTTGATAAAAAAAGAAGAAGAGACGGCAAAAGAATGGCAGATATTATTCCAGAAGAGGAAGAATTTGAAGATGACTCGGAAAGCGAAAAAGAAGAATAAAATTCCGGAGATTGGTTCTAAGAGATTTAGAGCCATTCTCTTTTTCCCTCCGCGGTAATTTAAACTTGATTTTTGCGTATAATCTCCCACTATCGCCCTATTTAAGATGAAAAAAGTTATTAATTCTACCAATTTTAAGTTATGAATGTAAAAATATATTACGGCTTAAGTGGAACCCTCAAAGGATCTACAATACGAGCCGTTCAGGAAAATGATCCGGGAATTCTTATTATGGGAAGTAGTATAAAATCCTGGAAATACTACGAACAGGGAATATTCAATAACCTGATCGAGTATAATGATTTAAATTATGGTATTCTGCATTTAGTAAGACTGCAAGATTTCATAGAACTGTGTCATAAATCTGATAAAAAACTACTCATAGAACGGGGAGTTACGGATTCTTTATTCTATCATTACTATAATACTGAAGGGAATAAAGAGAAAGAAGATGAGGCATTTATAAAACAAGTTGCACAGGCCGAAAAAACAATTCTTCTACCAGACTTCACCAAAATAGAAAAGATATTATTGATACAGAAAGATAAGGAGTTTGTTAAAAATGTCGTCCTACAAGATGAATATAGGAAGAAAACATTTAAGAACAGTCCCGATTATTACTTTGATCTTCAGTCTAAGTATGTAGAATTCACAAAAAAGTATAATAATATTGATCAAATTATAACGATCGATAATGCAAAGGATTATGTAACTAATATTCTTTGCGAAAACTGGAAATTAAGTAAAGTTTAACGTTAAATCGAATTTAATATGCTAGTAATTAAAAGAGATGAATCAAGAGAACCTTTCAATATTGAAAAGATTCAAAAAGCAGTAGAGGCCGCATTCTTAACTTGCGGAAAAAACAAATTTAGCCCATCCGTTATGGAAAAGCTCGACAAATATATCAATGCCCATATCGACACAGAAAGAGAAGAAGACATTGATGTTGACGAGATTCATAGCATTGTTGAGCAATTCTTAATGAAATATAACTATTTTGATGAGTCTAGATCGTATATATTAGTAAGATATAAGAAATCATTACAACGAGCAGAAAATGAAAGATTAACTAAAGGACTTTCAGAAAAATTAACCGCAAGTAATGTTCAAAATCAAAACGCTAATGTTGATGAAAAAAGTTTTGGTGGTAGAATAGGAGAAGCTAGTAGATTTGTTGTTAAAGATTTTGCACTGAATCATTGTATGAGTAAAAAATCTAAAAACAATCATCTCAATAACGAGATATACATTCACGATTTAGATTCGTATGCTATCGGAAGCCACAATTGCTTAACTATTCCGTTTGATGATCTGCTTGCTAAAGGATTTAATACAAGACAAGTAGATATTCGACCGGCCAATAGTATAAATACAGCATTCCAATTAATCGCAGTGATTTTCCAAATTCAATCATTGCAACAGTTTGGAGGAGTTTCCGCTAGTCATTTAGATTGGACAATGGTTCCTTATGTAAGAAAATCATTCTACAAACATTACAAAAATGGATTAGAGTTTCTTCTAGATTATACAGAAAAACAAATAGATGAATTTGAAATCAATGACTCTATGTCAATTGATGATGAAAAATATAAAAGTGAGAAGAGAGTATATAACTATGCTATGAAACTCACAACAAAAGAGCTTAATCAGGCTACAGAAGGGATGTATCATAACCTCAATAGCCTGCAGTCACGTAGTGGCAACCAACTAGATTTGTGGTTGGCTAAGAAGTAATTCTTAGAAATAATCCGGGCAAAATCGGTGAATTCTAAGTCTAAAATTGTACAAAATGAGAAAGAAAATAACTGAAGAATTAAAACAAGATATTATTGATTTTTATAGAGAATCTCCAAAATCCCTCGATACTGTTGCAGAAAAATTTGATCTCTGCCTACCAACAATTATTAAAATATTAAAAAACGAACCTAAATATACGAAAGCAAGAATTTATAATCCAAATATGGTTGAAGACTATTTTTGCTCAATTGATACTGAAATAAAAGCATATTTTCTGGGATTAATAATTGCTGATGGAAATGTATTCATTAAAGGAAAACAGAATAGGCAAGCATCTATTTCAATAACATTAGACGAAGAGGATAAATATATCTTAGATAAATTTAAAGAAGAGTTAAATATAAATACTTCTGTAGCTAGTGATGGCAGGGGATGTTATCAAATTGCAATAAGAAGTAATTTAATGGCTTCGGATTTATCAAAATATGGAATTGTCCCTAATAAAAGTTTCATAACATATCTTCCTACAGTCGGCATTAATGATAATCTGATGCCACACCTAATAAGAGGTATTATGGATGGAGATGGAAATATATTCATGAAAAAGACTGATAAAAAATTTCTTCATGCAATATCATTTTGTGGTAGTAATAAATTAATGAGTGATATATCTGATTATCTCTATAATAAGCTTTTACTTAAAACAAAACCTAAAGTATATAATTACTTAAATAGAAAATTAAGTGAAATAAAAATACAGGGTAAAGAAGATATATTAAAGTATGGAAACTGGATATATAATAATTCTTCGATCTTTTTACTAAGAAAAAAGAAAATATATGATCAATTTATTGAATATTACTCATATAATAAAATTTTAGATATTGAAAACCCCGAGGTAATATCTGGGATAGCGAAAGGCTCAGATACACCGTAGAGCGTAGGGAGTGAATAAATATAATCTCCCCAAGAGTGTCCGCCCCTATATATCTATAATAAAATAGGGTGAAAATGTACGCCGACCTTATGGGAAACCGTAAGATCTATAGGATAAAAAGCCTATAGGATAACAGAAGTGGCCTTTTACTTCGCTGAATTACGGTACTTGTACTTTAATTGAGGGCAGAATGGTAACTAAAGCTCTTTTGGAAGGATCAATTAATGGTGTTGGTAAATTTCATAAAACACCTATATTCCCTTGTAGTATATTCCAATACATGAAGGGTATAAATGATAAGCCGGGAACACCTAATTATGATCTTTATAGACTCGCGCTAGAGTCAACAACTAAACGTTTATATCCCAACTATGCAAATGTTGACTGGAGTGGAAATGCGGGTTATGATAGAAATGACCCCAAAACCTATTTCAGTACGATGGGATGTAGAACCGCAAATGGTTGGGACATCAATGGGTTTGGACAGCTCAAAGATGGTCGTGGAAATATATGTCCTGTTACGATAATTCTTCCAACACTAGCTATGGAAGCAGATCGTGATGTAGAAAAATTTATGAGGCTTCTTGGTAGAAAAATCACAGAAGCAAAAGATATGTTGATTGAAAGATTTAATTGGATCTGTAGTCAAAGCCCTGATTCTGCTAAGTTTATGTATGAGAATGGTACTATGGCTGGATATGTTCCTGAAGAGGGTATTAGATCAGCACTTAAACACGGAACTGTTGTGATTGGTCAATTAGGTCTTGCAGAAACATTACAGCTACTTATTGGAACAGATCATACTACTGAAGAAGGTATGAAGTTAGCAAAGAGAATCGAATCTTTATTTAAAAAGCGTTGTGCAGAATACAAAGAAGAATATAAATTAAACTTTGGAGTATATTATACACCCGCTGAAAATCTCTGTTATACTGCCCTTAAAAAATTCAGAACAAAATATGGTATTATTCCAAATGTAAGTGACAAGGATTTCTTTACTAATTCCGTGCATGTACCAGTATGGAGAGAGGTTGATCCATTTGAGAAGATAGATATAGAATCTCAATTAACTGGATACTCTTCAGCTGGATGTATAACTTATGTAGAATTACCAAGTACAATCCAAAATAACCTGGATGCATTAGAGACTCTGGTAAACTATGCAATGGATCATGATGTTCCTTATTTTGCAGTAAATGTTCCTAATGATACCTGCAATGATTGTGGATATACTGGAGAATTTAATGATAGATGTCCTGAATGTGGATCACCTAATATCAGTCAGTTAAGAAGAGTGACTGGTTATCTTACTGGTGATTACAAGACGGCGTTTAATATAGGAAAACAGAATGAAGTTGAAAATAGAGTAAAACATGTAAAAAGTTAAATCTTATGAAATACTTAAATATAACAAGCCCAGATGTAAATAATGGTCTAGGATGTAGAGTAACCATTTGGATCTCAGGTTGTAATAAGAAATGTAAGGGCTGTCATAATCCTGA
>Ga0310696_10010126_pt1 | contig 10866 bp, 13 predicted proteins | sample AusTroGonzalo_MG_4_FD_203885 | JGI IMG/M metagenome (GOLD analysis project Ga0310696, IMG submission 203885) | Bovine rumen microbial communities from tropical cattle in Woodstock, Queensland, Australia - Gonzalo_02 (v2) (version 2) | ecosystem: Host-associated > Mammals > Digestive system >... | reverse complement strand
TTGTAGTACAAGACCATATCTTTTGTAGTACAAAACCATATCTTTTGTAGTACAAGACCATATCTTTTGTAGTACAAAACCATAGCTTTTGTAGTACAAGACCATAGCTTTTGTTGAACAAACCCAGCGGTTTTCTACTATTAGGCTGGCTGGTAGGCACTAAAAAGGCATCAACGGACGCCTTGAAGACCCTTTTTCGGGGTATTTCCCAACCGCTAAAAACATCCGTTTTAAGCGAAACAGGGACAAAGAAGTGTTAAGTTTATGTAATTTTAAGTCGTTTTCTGCACAAAAGAGGGGTATTTGTGCAGGATTGTGAAGCACGATTCCTGCAAAAAACAGCCGGTTTGGGCAGTTTTTTGCGCTAGATGATCATCTTTTAGGAGTGCTTTTTTCTGCAATTTTTCTTTACATTTCAGCAAAATAGTTTGGTGAACTTTTCCTATGGTCGCTTCGCTCAAAATTATATAAAAATTAAATCGAAAAATTATAGGAAATACGCAGCCTGTAATATCGTTGGAGATCTTTTAAAGGCGCAGTTTAATTTTTCCGTGGCAGAGCGCAGCATGAGGACTATCCGAATATAGTACACAGACGATACATGAAGAAAGGTATGTCAGCTACCCCATGTACCTGTGCCCTGAATCCTTTGATTTTTGAATTGAGTGATTCTGCCGCAGCATTGGAATGCCTGTTGATGAAGTAGTTGAGCACTTCCTCCTCTCTTGCCTTGATGCAGTCCCTTGCGGCCTTGATTTCCCTGATGGTGCATCCGCTGACTTTCTCATACCAATTGTGCAGCCATCCCCTGGCAGCATCCCTTGTGAGCTTCTTGTTCCTGAACATGGCACGTATGACACATATCAGCGAGTATGCCTCCCTGAGCTTCGGGTACAGCTTGAAGAGCAGGCCGGCCCTTTCCTTCTGGTGCTTCCCCCATTTGTCACCCGACTTGGGCAGTACGTATCTGGCCCTTGTAAGCAGCTCGACGAGCGTATCACCGTTGCTGAGGACAGTGGGACGGAACTTCCTTTTGCCTATACGTTTGCGACCGCGTTTCCTGCCTTTAGGCTTTTTCTTGCCGGCTCTCTTCACGGCATATTTGGTCCTGCCGTATGCACGCCTCTTGGCCTTGGCATCCTCTGTCTTCTTCCACGCGGCCTCTTCTTTCTTCGTAGCCGTGACGGCCAGCCGCTTGAATCGCAGGCGCATCTCGTCAAGCCCCTCGCAGAGGCGCTGCACGATGTGGAAGCAGTCGATGATGATGGTGGCGTTGGGGAAGCACTCGCGGACGATGGCGTACATCGAGTCGCTGAAGTCCATCGTCACCTCCTTCACCTTCTCGCGCTCAGCCAGGGGAATCATCTTCAGGATTCTTGAGACCACCTCGGCCTTCGTACCCTTGACGACCGCAACGATGGTTCCCTTGCCGCCATGCCCGGCCTTGTTGGAGAATATCGTGTACACATCATCGCCTATCGTGGTCTCATCAATGGAATCGTATTCGCCAAGGTTCTTCGCCAGAAGCACCCAGTCTGCGGCATGGTCCTTCTGGTCCCAGGTCTCGAAGTCGCTCAGGCTAAACTTGTAGTTGCGCTCCAGCGTACTGCCCTTGATGTGGAAGAAGCGGGCCACGGAGGAGCAAGTGACGGGGAAGTTATCCAAGACCGTCTTTAAAAAAAGCGGCTAAGTCAAATATCCGTGTGGGAGCACTCTGCCATGACGGCCAACCCGTTGAACTGAAAGACTCCCAGGCTTACATACGCATCAGTTCCGACAAGGACTATTACTACATGCAAGTTTCCGCCGATGGCAATTCATTCACCACACTCAGCAAGATGGACTACCGCTACCTATCCACCGAGGTGATAGGCGGGTTCACAGGCGTGATGCTTGGCTTGTTTGCCCAGGGTGAAGACGGAGACGGATTTGCAGATTTTGATTGGTTTGAATATATAACAGAGTAAAGAAAAGAGCATCATGTAGATAAGGGGTTAATTGTTATCTACATGATGCTCTGTAGAATGTTATTATGAGTTTCACGATTCCGCGTAACATTCGGTTTGTGTGCCGTCCAAAAAAGAAAGATTGCGGTATTAGTTTTATAGCGCAGCAATAGCCAGTTTAGTTTAATCCCATATTATATATCTATAGCCTAAACTAAACCTTTTATCTTCCGACTACTATTAATGTCATGCCGAATGGTCAGGATCAAAGATTAGAAGAAAAGGTATGACACGTTATAGGGTGACAAATGAGAACCAACACTTTTTAACAACCCGATTTTGAGATTAAAAAAACTCCGATTTTTCGTCAGATTACAAAAATATACAAAGAACTGCAAAGATAAATGTACCTAAAGGGACTGAAATTGGAAGTCACACTTCACTCGCTTCACAGCGATTGCAAGAATCCGCAAAAATCCGCGTTAACGAATGTGAATATACAAAGAACTGGAATAACGTCTTTGCAGATGTTTGTATATTTTATTTTTGACGGCAGCTTCATTTGCAGATTTTTGTATATTTTACGTCCCTCCTCCGTCCCTCGGCATAGTATCTGTCCCCCTTAATTGGAGGCATGAGCACTGATTATCAGCCACTTATATTTACAGATTTTACATTCTGCGTCGGAAAGTAGATTTTGCGTGGGAAAGTAAGGCAGCTTTTTACGAAATCATTTCGAATTTCATTTGCGACGTTCTCATGCTCCAGAGGCCCGTTCGAAGTACCGCGGAAGTGGTGCCGGCGAGAAGCAGAAGGCGAGAATGTGACGAAATATTTGTAAGTTTCCGCAACTATTCGTACCTTTGCGGCGTCTAAAAGATAGAAATGAGTAAGAAACGGCTTTTTTATCTGGACAATCTGAAAGTGTGCCTGACGGTGCTGGTGATATTCCACCACGCCGGTCAGGCATACGGCGATGGTGGCGGCTGGGCCTATCAGCCAAGCAATCCTGCCGAGTTTATGCCTTGGATATGGCATTTCTTTTCGGTCAATGCAGCCTTCTTTATGGGATTGTTCTTCCTGATTTCAGGTTATTTTGTGCCCACGAGTTTCGACAGACAGGGAGCAAAAGTGTTTGTGCAGAAGAAACTCATCCGCCTGGGTATTCCGCTTTTGTTGATGGGTGGACTGATTTCTGTTCTGTCAGGCAAGCTGGAGATTGGGCATATATGGTATATCGAAAGTCTGCTGGTGTTCTGCCTTATTTATGCTTTGGTTCGCTGGTTCTTCAAGCCCTTTGATGGCGGGTGTTCGTCAAAGCCTACCCTCATCGGTCTGCTGATATTTGGCAGCATGATGGGTATTGGTAGTTACTTCATCCGTCAGGTCAGCCCACAGGATCATTGGATATGGCCCTTTGGTATCATCCCTCTGCCGATGGAGCCCGCTCACTATCTACAATATGTCATGATGTTCGTTATCGGCATTCTGGCACGACGGTTTGCTTGGCTCGAAAAGATGGGTAACACCACTGGAGTTCTATCGCTAACGATTGGCTGTCTTTTGGCATTAGGCATTTATCTTCGCGATGGTGGGGCTTGGAACGACTTTGTTACCGAGTGGTTTGGCATCTATGAATCACTTCTGTGCGTGTTTATCTGTTTCGGACTGCTCTGGCTGTTCCGCGAGTATGGCAATTGGAACAGCAAGTTATGGCAGTGGTGTGCCGCCCAGTCGTATGGCGCCTATATCTTCCATCTACTGCTGATGATAGTTCTGCAGTTCGCCACCGACGGCATCTGGATGGGAGCCTTCGGCAAGTTCATGTTTATCGGCATCGTTACCACCATCTGTTCGTTTGTGCTCACTTGGATGGTAAGGATGATTCCCGGAGCGAAGAAAGTATTATGATTAAAACATTAAAATGAAACAGGAAATCGATCCCAAGGACACCAATAGAGCCATCGCATTCGAACTGTGGACGAAATCGCCCATGCCGATGGTAACGTTCACCAAGACTTTCGACGTGACGAGGCTCTGCAAGGTGAGCCGACAGCGTGGTATGAAATTCAACATGCTGCTCTGCTGGTGCATCGGCAAGGCGGCATCAAGGATAGAGGAGTTTTATATGTTGCCCCAGAACGGGAAACTGTACAAATACGACCGTATGGCCATCAACATGATAGTGGATAATGTAAAGGGCGGACTCAGTTTCTGCGACGTTGTCGTCAGCGATGATCTGGAGGCATTTAATGCCAACTACCTACGTCTGACAGAGACCATTAGCCAGACCTGTCAGGACATCCTGGACGATGAAGCCGTCATCGTCGGCACGTCGGCAGTGACCGGGACGGAGCTTGACAGCATCGTCAACCAATACAGCGGCATTTACAACAACCCCTTCCTAGCCTGGGGCCGTTACCGCAAAGGCTGGCTGAAAACCACGCTGCCCATCTCCTTCCAGTTCCACCATGCACAGATGGACGGCTCGCACGCTGCCCGGTTCCTAGAAGAACTGCAAAAGACAATATATACAATATGAATAATATCAGATTAGAAGAACCAAAAGATTATCGCGAGGTGGAGAACCTGACGCGAGAGGCGTTCTGGAATGTTTATCGACCAGGATGCACAGAGCATTACGTGCTCAATCAGTATAGGACGAATCCCGACTTCATCCCAGAGTTGGACTTTGTGATGGAGGAGAAGGGAAAGATTATCGGACATGTGATGTTCTCGAAAGCAAGCCTCGTAGTAGCCGATGCTTCCTTGCGTCGGAATAGTGACACATCCCACGCTGGGAAGCGTGGGCTACTACCTTCCTGGACATTCGGCCCCATCAGCATCCATCCAGATTACAAGCGCAAGGGCTATGGTCTGAAGTTGCTGAAGTATGCAATAGAGAAAGCCAAGGAGATGGGTATAGGTCTTCTGCAAATGGAAGGCAATATCGAGTTCTACAAACACGCAGGTTTCGACCTTGCCAGTAAGATGAAGATTCACTATCATGCAGAGCCTAGAGAAGCAGAAGTGCCTTACTTCCTCGCCCAAGAACTGATACCTGGCTATTGGGGCAATCGTGAAGGAACTTACTGCCCGCCCAAGGGCTATTTCGTTGCCGACGAGAACCCCGAAGCCTTCGAGGCTTACGAAGCCACCTTTCCCAAGAAAGAGAAAGCATTCCAAGAGGGACAACTGCCTCAGTTCTGCCAGAGCTGCGGCATGCCGTTGACCCGTATCGAGGACTGCGCTACGAATGCGGATGGCAGCACGAATTTCGACTATTGCCAATACTGCTACAAGGACAGCCAGTTCCTGCAGGAGTGTACGATGGACGAAATGATTGAGCACTGCTCGCAATTTGTCGATGAAGTCAACAAGCAGATGCCCAAACCCATGACCAAGGATGAATATAAGCAGATGATGCGCGGCTTCTTCCCGATGCTAAAACGATGGAGAAAATGAAGCATGTGTTATTTCTCTTGGCTTTCCTGATTACTGGAGCCATGCCACAGCAAGCTGAAACGCCAAGCCCGGAGGTCAAGATACTGATGGAGATTCGCCCGGAGGTGAACTATGTGACGCATCTTTACACGCTGGCGGGACTGGGATTCGCTGACTCGGTGTATGCAGCGAAGTATGGCAACACACTTCCACAGGCAGCTATTGACACCTTGCAGAAGTATAAGGACTACCTGACCTTCGGACAAGGCGAGGGAGGCATGTTGGCCGGGCCGTTCTTCTTTGGCGTTTCGGCAGAAAACATTCCTAATGCTGACTCGATGCAGGTGGTGATGAATGTGGTGATGAATGAAGGTAAGAAGGTCAATGCGCCAGCCGATGTGATGGCTGCTGTCCATGCAGTCGCCGACGTGTATGTCGCCCAATACGACGCTTATCTAAAGAACGTCTATCCACAAGTGAAGGCCGATATGGAGGAGCGTCGGCAACTGCTGAGCCAACGGATGCAGGAGCAGTCGTTCGTCAAGGACTGGGAGCGGGTGACGGGCTATACTTGGCGGCGGGGCGACTATCACTGGCTGCTGTATCGCGCAGGCCAGAAAGGTCCCTCATACAACAATCTGAACGACAGTACCAACACCGTCTGGTACAATCAGGACATCGACTACCAGCTGGCGATGTTCAGCCATGAGTTCGGCATCTTCCTGATGCAGGACAGCATCGACCCCATTGTGGAGGAAATGAAAACCTACACACGGAAGCTCGATTCAGACCGCGACCTGACCTACGTACCCTGGAGCACCTTCGAGAGTCTGGCCTGTTGGTACAACTGCAAGATTGCAGGCCACGAGACTGCCGATTACCGTGCTTTCGGCGAGGCTGACGTGCAGACGTTCTGCCAGATATTCGACCGTCTGTCGAAAGACGGCATCAGCGACCCTGCAGAACTCTATCGCAAAGGAATTATGGAGTATTTGAAAAGATGAAGCGCCATTCAACTACGCTGCCTCGTAGATGTAGCTGCTGAACAGGCTGGCTTTGCTCTGTTCCGTGGCAGCGATGTCAATGCTCTGGAGGGGTGAGACGGCAATCAGGTTGTTGGAGTAGCGCGTGAGGTAGTTGATGGCCTCGATGCTATTGACACTGCCGTCGGTAGGCATCGAGCGGACAACACTTGACAGAAACTCATACTCCTTCGGCGGGAACAGACCGCGCACAGCCTCCAGCTTCTGCTGCGAATAGCGCACGTCCACCTTGTCGCCATCGACGAATATGATTCCGAGACTGATGCGCTCGGAAATCTCGGGGCGGATGACCGCGTAAATGATACTGTATTTCATATTATCCAATGTTTTCGTTAAGACATTCCATAAAGTTCTCCCATACGGCGGCTGCCCATTGCCCGTCGAACAGCTGACGCAGTTTCTCGCTGACGATTTCCGCAGGGACTTTCCATTCTTGCGGCATTTCCTCTATGATGTCGGTGGTGGTATGGCTGCTTTGGCGCATACTTTCATCGTAGTCGGTCTTCAGACGGTCAGCGATGGTGAGGACCTTTTGCCGGTCTAGGCCCAGGACAAGATGCCAGAACAAATCTGGGCCGTCGCCGAGGAGCGCATGTACTTGCATACGTAGAGGTTGACGTCTGAGCACATCACCATCACCGGCTCCTCGCCCGTATGGAACTGTTGCTCGATGCGCTTGGCGCTATATAGCTTTGGTATTGCCATGATTGTCGTTGTTTGGGTGCAAAGGTACGAAGAAATCCGCAAATACCATACATTCTGTAACAGAAAAGTAACACCACTCGTCACAAAACCATGCAGAATATCCCAGATGTTTGGTGCTTTCCGTAACTATTCGTAAATTTGCAGCGTCAAAAGATAAAAGTTCTGAGATATGAAACAAGATGTAATTGCAGCAATGGAAACTGATCGTATCATATTGCGCCCTTGGCGCGACAGCGATGCGGAAGTGCTGTACAAGTGGGCTTCTGATCCTGATGTGGGGCCTCGTGCTGGATGGGCGCCACATAAGAGTGTGGAGGAGAGTCTGGAGATTATCCGCACCGTGTTTAATGATGCGCTGCACACTTGGGCTATCGAGTTGAAAGAAACGGGGGAGCCTATAGGTGCTATGGGCTACGGTTCATCGTGCGAGTGTGATTTGCCAGCCCGTGAGGGTGAACCGCTCATCGGCTATTGGGTGGCGAAGCCCTATTGGAATCAGGGTATCTGTACGGAGGCGCTGCGGCTGATGTTAGACCATATCCGCGAGACGACGGACATCAAATCGCTCATTAGCGGTCACTTCGTAGATAATCCTGCTTCTGGCCGAGTGATGGAGAAATGTGGCTTCGTTCCCACAGGCGAAACTTGCATAGATGCGAATCAGTACCAAGGCGAAGGACGACCTATAAGAGTGTTGAGATTGGAAATAAGATGACTCAGTTGCCGAACATCATAACTTCGCTCAGGATTGCAGGCTCTATAGGTCTGCTCCTATGTGATGTGACGGGTGTGGCGTTTTGGATAATCTATGCTCTCTGTGGCCTCAGCGACATAGTTGACGGATGGCTGGCAAGAAGGCTAAAGTGCTGCACCAAGACGGGGGCATTGCTGGATAGCGTGGCAGACATCTGCTTCGTTGCATGTTTGTGCCCTTTACTCCTGCCGATACTCGAACTGCCGCAATGGCTATGGCTGTGGGCAGGGGTAATCGTCGTAATCAAAGTCGTGAATCAGCTTTCGGCACTTGTGATGTACGGGTGTTGCTGTTTCCCTCACACCACAGCGAACAGGGCAACGGGGTTCCTGCTCTTCATTGCTGTCCCAATGACAGTATGGTCAATCATTCCCGTCTCAATTGCTGCAACTGTCGCCACGTTTGCCGCCATTCACGAGGGGCATTATATTAGAATAAAAAACAAACAGATATGATTATGAGATTGGAATTAGCAACACAAAACGACTATGACAATATTATCGCCTTTTACGACGATGTGACAGAGCGCACGCCAGAAATGGCCACATACGCCCGATGGAGCAAAGGGAAACATCCAACGGTTGAAGGCATCCGAGCCTATATTGACGAGGGAAGCATGTATCTTTACCGTGAGCGCAGCACCATCGTCGGCGCGATGGCGGTCACGATGCATCAGAGCGAGGATTATCACGCCATCGACTGGGCGCAGCAGGTAGCCGATGACAAGGTGGGCGTGATTCATATCCTTGCCGTCAGTCCCGACGCGCAGGGTAAAGGCATTGGGTCGGAGATGATTCACGAGGCCATCAGTATGGCACAGAGTAATGGCATGCAGGCCGTCCGCCTCGATGCCCTTGCCTCGAACACGCCCGCCCACAGGCTCTACGAGCGTCTCGGCTTCGAGTATCGCGGCAAGCAGCACCTCTACGCCGAGAACACCGGCTGGACGGACTTCTATTTTTTCGACTACGCTCAACAACACGTCTTTGAGTACAAGAATAAATAAGATGAAACAGGAAATCGACCCCAAGAACACCAGTCGGGCGCAGGCATTCGAATTGTGGATGAAGTCGCCCATGCCGATGGTGACGCTCACGAAGACCTTCGATGTAACGCGACTTCGTAAGGTAGGTCGGCGGCGAGGGGCAAAGTTCAACATGCTGCTGTGCTGGTGCATCGGCAAGACTGCTAGTCGGTTGGAAGAGTTCTATTTGCTGCCAGAGCAAGGGAAACTGTATGAGTACGACCGTCTTGCCATCAACGTGATAGTGAACAACAAAGGAGGTGGCATCAACTCGTGTGACATCTTATATACAAATGATTTGGAGCAGTTCGGACAAGACTATATGGCTCTGACGCAATCGGCCAGCATGTTGTGCCAAAGCTCCTTCATAGATGATGCGATGGTGATAGGCACATCGGCGATGGTGGCTACTGAACTTGACTGCATTGTCAACCAATACTGCAGTCAATTCAGCAATCCGATGGTGATGTGGGGCCGCTACCGCAAAGGCTGGCTGAGGACAACCATGCCCATCTCCTTCCAGTTCCACCACGTGCAGATGGATGGCGGACACGCCGCCCGATTCTTAGAAGAACTGCAAAAGACAATCAACACGATATAAATATACAAGATTTCATGACACTTCGACCATTCAATATCAACGATGCTCCGACGATCCTGAGTTGGTGTAAGGATAAGCATGCCTTCCGGCTTTGGAGTGCAGACAGGTATAAAGAATTCCCTGCTCAGCCTGATGAGATGATGGAGCAGTACAAGGGAGAAAATATGTATCCGCTCACAGCGGTTGTGGAAGAGGAGATCATTGGGCATATCCTATTGAGATTTCCCTCAGAGGATAAAAGCGTTATTCGTTTTGGCTTTGTCTTCGTGGACGATTCGAAACGAGGTAAAGGCTATGGCAAACAGATGTTGCAATTGGCCATTCTGAAGGCGAAACAAGATTTTGGTGCTCGGAATATTACTTTGGGGGTGTTCGACAATAACCCCTCGGCCATTCATTGCTACGAGTCGGTAGGATTCGTTGTGACTGGTACCGACACCTATGCGATAGATGGCGAAGAGTGGACTGGAAAAGAAATGGAATTAGTTATATAAATCATAGTATAAAGATGAAAGAAATATTGTACATACTGCTGGATAATTATGCCGAGCACGAGATAGGTTTCATGCCAGGTGCAGTGAGCACCGATGCCACAGGCTTTCGCAAGGAGCCTAAGTATATTAACAAGATGGTAGCCCCAACGATGGAGCCTGTAAAATCGATAGGCGGTATGCGAACCCTGCCCGACTATTCGTACGAAACCATGCCTGCAGATTATGCTGCCTTGGTATTGATAGGTGGTTTCGGTTGGATGAATCCCGAAGCTGAGCGTGTACTGCCCTTTGTTAAGGATGCGCTGAGCAGAGGTGTTGTTGTGGGGGCTATCTGTAATGCCGCTTCGTGGATGGCCAAACAGGGATTGCTGAACAACATCAAACATACAGGGAATGGTATCGACCAACTGAAATTGTGGGGTGGCAACAACTATACCAACGAGGCCGGTTATGTGAACGAGCAGGCCGTAACTGATGGTCGTATCGTTACAGCCAATGGTTCGGGATATCTTGAGTTTACACGCGAGTTGCTGAAACTGCTTGAGAACGATACACCAGAAATGATAAATGGCTGGTACACGTTTATGAGCGACGGACTGGTAAAGTTGTACTCACCACGTCCTCGATTCAAATTCAGCACCATTGGCCTTTTTACCCGCGACAACAAAGCGACTGTCGATTTCTACACGAAAATCTTTGGTTTTACCACTGATTGGGATGGCATTCAACCCAATGTGGAGATGATGCTGGGCGACGTGCGTATCATCCTCTATCCTCGTAGCGATTTCGAACAAATGGTATCTTACAAATTTCAATATCCAATGGGGCTCAACGGCACTGTTGAATTAGCATTCG
>Ga0310696_10010125_pt1 | contig 10867 bp, 7 predicted proteins | sample AusTroGonzalo_MG_4_FD_203885 | JGI IMG/M metagenome (GOLD analysis project Ga0310696, IMG submission 203885) | Bovine rumen microbial communities from tropical cattle in Woodstock, Queensland, Australia - Gonzalo_02 (v2) (version 2) | ecosystem: Host-associated > Mammals > Digestive system >... | reverse complement strand
CCTCTCCTTCTCCCAGACTGGGAGAATAACCAAGCCACCACTCATATACGTTCCAGACCGCATAATTATGCCTTCTATAGCCATCAATTACCCATGCATGTCCTCCACCACTATTCTTCTTAAAGCCCTGGGCATATAGCGGTCGTTGAAGGTCAATGTTATTTGTGACATGATAACTATTAAAATCGCCCTGCGTCGCCGTCAGGCCATAGAATTGAAGAGCACTATAGGCATTGTCAATAGTGGACCCGCTTCCCGAGCCATCGGCATAGTATTCCATATCGACACGATTCCCGACATCCACCATAAAATTCGAAACATATTCAGCTCCGGTGATACTTGCTGGATAATATAAATAGTAATCCGTCTTGCTATTAATCATCTGATCCCATCTGCTTGAAGAACTGACATAATTAGATCTAGTCAGAGTTGACTTGTAATAAGGCTTACTATTGAAGTAATGAGGATCAGCGTCATGATAGTTCCATTCTGAAATGCTTATTATATGAAACAATCCAGAAGGAGCTCCTATGCTGTAATGATAGTAGTACAACAACTGAGACAATGCAACAGCAACACAACCCGTATAGTAGTGGCTACTCCCGGAATAAACGGGAAGGCTGTTCCACCAAGGAAATTCCTGCCCCCAGTTTGTTGAAAGCAGATATCCTGTATCGTCAATAGTACCGTATTCTGTCTCCTGACCAACAAAAATCTTAGTCCAGGAATAATTCGAATAACTTGACTGATATGCTGAAGAACGAGACTCTCTGTCTATCTTCTCACGCTGCGCCGTGCCTTTCTTTCCTTCCCAAAGCACAGTATACTCGTTCGCAGTAGATGTGGAGGCATCTTGACGCGCTTTGCGGGTTGCTTCCGTTATCCCTTCCAGCCACTCATTTACGCCAGGATTGTCCAGTCTATTTACATCAAAAGAACCTTCCGGATTCTCGGCCAGGATGGGCGGAAGATGCTTATCTGAAGAGAATATTGTCCAGCCCGTATCATAGTTCACGACATATACTAAAGGCTTATTTTCGCGCTGAATGGATTCTATCTTACGGATCTTCCTGTCCTTCTCAACTCTTTTAACAAAAGCCCGGATGTCTTTCTCATTCACGGCAAATGTAACTGCTTCTTCCGTCTCGGGAATCATTACTGCCTGTTCCTGAAGAGATGGCGTTTCATTCTCTACCTTGATAGTAACAGGGTCATCTGTCAAAATCTTTGAGCATGACACCAGACATGCAACGATTGTGATTGTGGTTAGTAGTTTTTTCATACTGAATAGTTTTTTAGTGAATACCTGGCTCCGTATTACAAATGGTTATTAGTGTTCGTGGTGTAATTTTGGTCCAATATACTACTTATTACAATCAAAAACAACATTTTACGAAAAATCCTGGAAGGCCTCACCCACGACGGCACTCCCCTCTACTTTCGAGAGGCGTTTTAAAAATCGCCTATTTGTATTTATACAAAACCTTTTGTAGATTTGCACGGATGAAGAGGCAAACCAGAATAATGGTAAATCGAATCCGGGAAGTGCTTGTCGGTGAACCCGTTCAAAAAGCATGGCTTTTCGGATCGTACGCCCGTGGTCAGGAAGGGCCGGAAAGCGATGTAGACCTTCTTGTTCAGATGGCGCCCAATGACCTTACTATACTGGGGTTCCTCAAAATTCAGACTCGGCTGGAAAAAGTAACCAACAGACCGGTAGACTTGATAGAGGATGAATGTCTGGAAGATTTTGCACGTCCGTCTGCAGATAACGACAAAATCCTGATATATGAATCAGCCTGATCACAACGGCATCCTCGAGAGAATCTAATAGGTGCCCCCTCGCAAGGGTCGCTTAAATAATACTATCCTGAAAGTCTTTTTAAGCGAGCACTTCGCTCTCTCCCAATCAATTAGTATTCGATAAATTATGTTTTTTAATCGGAGCCACATGCTCCGATTAAATTATTTAAAACCCCATAGCACAACTACTTATACTAGAGCTAAGAAAAAGCATCCCAAATAATTGCCTTATCTTGCAGAAAACTTGAAGAATTATTTGAGCTTGTTATAAAATATTATATCTTTGCAAGGTGAACCATGAGACGCTACAAGGTACACGAAGTAATTGAACTGCTCCTTGCCGATGGTTGGTATCTGGTTGGTCAGAAAGGAAGTCACAGACAGTTCAAACACCCCACAAAAAAAGGAAGGGTAACGGTGAATGAAAAACCTTCCGCAACACTGGAACAGGAAATTTTGAACAGCATCTGGAAACAGGCCGGATGGAAATAAAAAGGATTATGGGAAAGATCATCATCAACGTAGACTATACCGACAATTTTGCGGCGGCTCCGGCCAATGAAGACATCGCATGCATTTCTACCGGCCGAACCTTCGAAGAACTAAAGAGGAACATGGAGGAGGCACTTCGCTGGCATATAGACTCCATGGCAGAAGACGGAGAGGCTATCCCCGATGAATTCAAAGAAGAATGGCAGTTGGAGTGGAATCTTTCTGTCCGTGCACTGCTGCACTATACAGAGGGGCTTATCCCCAAATCTGCCATTTCCAAGGTTACCGGGATCAATCAGCAGCAACTTACCCACTACGCTTCCGGATACCGCGTCCCCCGACCTGCTATGCGCGCTAAGATCATCGACGGAATCCACCAGATAGCGCGTCAGCTTTCGGCGATTTCCTGATATTCCTTCCGCAGGAATCAAAAAATAAGTAACTTTGTGCTGCAAAATCGAAACTATGCAGCCTCTTAAATTCAAACCCATTGTAAAGACCCTGGTATGGGGCACGGAGAGCTGGGAGCTTTCCGGCGTAATGAACAACGAAAGCGTGGTAACAGAAGGCCCTCTGGCGGGCAAGACCATCGCAGAACTCACCAAAGAGTATAAAGGCCAGCTCATCGGCGAGCACGTGTACGCCAACACCGGTGACGAGTTCCCCATGCTGGTGAAATACATCGACGCCAAACAGGACCTGAGCATCCAGGTGCACCCCAACGACGAACTGGCAGCGGTGCGCCACAACGGCAGCAAGGGCAAGACCGAGATGTGGTACGTAGTAGGGGCCGATGAAGGCGCTCACCTGCTGGTGGGCCTCAAGGACAAGATCACCCCCGAAGAGTACGAAAAGAAAGTGGCCGATGGCACCATCACCGACGTCCTCTGCCGCTACGAGGTAAAGCCCGGCGACGTGTTCTTCCTGCCTGCCGGCCGCATCCACGCCATCTGCGGCGGCTGCTTCATCGCCGAGATCCAGCAGACCTCCGACATCACCTACCGCATCTTTGACTACAACCGCCCGGGCCTGGACGGCAAGCCGCGCCAGCTGCACACCGAATGGGCCAAGGACGCCATTGACTATACTGTCTATAAGGATTACCGCACGGACTACGAAAAGGCCCAGGATGAAGAAATGGAGGTAGTCAGCTGCCCCTACTTCACCACCAGCATCTACGACCTCACCCTCCCCTACGCCAAGGACCTCAGCGGCATCGACTCCTTCATGGTGGTCATGTGCCTGGAAGGCAGCGGCACCCTGGAGGTAGACGGAGAGGAAATGAACATCGGCCAGGGTGAGACGGTGCTCATCCCGGCCGATGCCGATGACATTTGTTTCATCCCGGAGGACGGAATGAAAATCCTCACCTCCTATATTAAATAAAAGACCCCCGGTCAAGCCGGGGGTGACGATCAGGATTAATTCAATCCACGGGCACGCATCAGCGCAGAGGGGTCGGGTTCGGCTCCTCTGAACTGTTTATAGAGGACCATGGGCTCTTCGCTGCCGCCCTTCTCCAGGAAGGTCTTGCGGAAGGAGCTGGCGGTTTCCTTGTTGAAGATACCGTCTTCCTTGAACTTCTCCCAGGCATCCACGGCCAGCACTTCGCTCCAGAGGTAGCTGTAGTAGCCGGCGCTGTAGCCACTGCCGATGATGTGGTTGAAGTAAGAGGTACGGTAGCGGGGGATGATTTCGCCGATGAGGCCCATTTCCTTGCACACCTTGTCCTCGAAAGCGCGGATGTCCTCGGGACCCTCGAAAGCAGCCAGCTGGTCTACGGAGAGCTCATGCCACTTCATATCCAGGATGGAAGCAGCGCAGGTCTCGCCGGCAGCAAAGCCCTGGTTGAACTTGAGGGCCTTCTGGATCTTCTCTACCAGCTCAGCCGGAATAGGCTCGCCGGTGTAGCAGTTGTTGGCATACTCGGCCAGGATTTCAGGAACAAAAGCGAAGTTCTCGTTGAACTGGGAGAACATCTCCACAAAGTCGCGGGCCACGTTGGTACCGGACACGCTGGTGTAGTTGCACTGGCTTAAGAAGCCATGCAGGGCGTGACCAAACTCGTGGAAAGCTGTCTGTACGTTGTCGATGGTCAGAAGGCTCGGGACGGCAGCCGTAGGATCCAGGTTCGGAGTCGGGAAGTTGCACACGTTCACGATAATCGGGCGAACACCCGTAGCCTGCTCGCGGAAGTTATTCATCCAGGCACCGCCACGCTTGGTCGGGCGCACATAGTAGTCGCGGTAGAAAATGCCGATGAGCTTGCCATCCGGCTCGGAGAGCTTGTAGGCATACACGTTGGGATTGTACACCTCCACCTCGGGAGCTTCTTCGATCTTGATGCCGTAGATCTTCTCGGCGGCGGTGAACACGCCCTTGAGGACGCTGTCGGCCTGGAAGTAAGGCTTGGTCAGGTTCTCGTCCAGGGCATACTTTTTGGCGCGGAGCTGCTCGGCGTAGTACATCCAGTCCCAGGCCTCGATCTTGTGACCGGCCAGGGCCTGCATTTCCTTCATCTGGGCCTTGGCGCTACGCATGCAGGCATCCATGATCGGCTGCAGGAAGTTGTCCACGGTGGCAGGGTCGCCGGCCATCTTGTTGGACAGCTGGAAGGCGGCAAAGTTCGGATAACCGAGGAGTTTGGCCATTTCGGCGCGCAGCTTCAGAACTTCCAGGACAATGGCGTTGGTATCGTTCTCATTGCCGTTGTTACCACGGCTGGAGTAGGCCTTGAACACCTGCTCACGCTTGGCGCGGTCCTCGCAGGAAGCCATGAAGTCGTAGTACTCGCTCACGGTGATACCGGTAGCCTCCTTGAACGCATTGTTCTCGGCCAGAAGCTTCTGACCGAACTGCTGGGTCAGGGTGGCCAGGCGGTTGGATATTTCGGCGAAGCGCTTCTTGCCGGCCTCGTCCAGGCCCACACCATTGCGCTCGAAAGCCTGATAGAGCTTCTTGGTAGCCATCTGCTGCTCACGGGTGAGGCCTTCCATGTTGTCGTACACGGCCTTCACGCGGGCAAAGAGGGCTTCGTTCATCATGATCTCGTTGCCGGCATCGGTGATCAGCGGAGTCACTTCTTCCTCGATGGCCTGCATCTCAGGGGTGGAGTCACTCTCGGACAGGTTGAAGAACACGCCCTGCACCTTGTCCAGGATGGGGCTGGCATTCTCAAAAGCCAGGATCGTATTCTCGAAGGTAGGGGCATCCTTGCAGTCGATGATAGCCTGGATGTTGGCCTTTTCCTCTTCGATACCGGCCTTGAAGGCAGGTACATACTGGTCCATGGTAATCTTGGAGAAGGGAGCCGTACCGTAGGGGGTGTTCCACTCCTGCAGGAAGATGTTTTTGGGGGTGTTGTTACAGGCGCTTACAATCATAAGCAAAGCCAGGCTCGAAAGCCTGGCGATTTTAAAGGTTCGTTTCATTATTCTGTTATAACTGAAATAGAAGGATCATCTACCAGGGAAATCTGGGCCGCATCATTGTACAGGGTAATGATGCCCGTAATGGTTACCGTCTTCTTGTTCAGGATGTCGTCCGACAGTTTGGAGGCGGCGAACTTGGCGTAGCCGCTGGTGCGCACCTGTACGGAGGTCTCTCCCAGGGTGAAGTAGTGGGAGATGTAGTTGGCCGCAGCATACTTGATCATGATTTCCTTATAGCTGAGGAAGGCATCCTGGCCGAATTTGGCCGCGGTGTCGGCGTCCAGGTACTTGTTGGGCGTACCCAGGATGGAGCCGTAGCGGGTGTTGCCGCTGCCTACCACTGCCGTATCCCACACGCCGCTTTCCAGATAGCCGATGTAACCGGCCTTGGTGCAGGCCCAGGTGTTCACGCCCCAGGTCCAGTCATGCTCGCCGGTGGCTTTCTCGTCCTTGGACAGGAAAACGCGGTTCTCCGGATTGGCGCTCTTGTGCGCCATATTGGTGTTGGGATAGAAGAGGGCAAAGATTTCGTCTCCGTAGACAAGGCCCTTGATGGTGACCACCTTGCCCCAGATGTTGTCCGAGCCGCCCTTGGTGATGGCCTGCTTCAGGCTGGCCTCGGTCAGGGCTACGGGCGCAAAGGCATCGTCCTGGAAGCCGCGGAAGATGTGGGCATCGATTACGGCCTGCAGGTTGATGTAGGAGGTCTCGTACTCGTTAGTCGCGGTCTGATCGGCCCCCATGCCCAGCTGGAGCATGCCGTTGTAGGAGCCCAGGGTGAGGCCTTCGCACTTGACATATACCCAGGTTCCCACGGGATACTCGTTGTACAGCGAGCTCTTGCCCAGCTTGAGGGAGATGGCGGCGCCGTCGGTGGCCGACTTGCCGTCCTGGATGTACATTTCGTTGTAGATGTTGCCGCTCTTGTCGGAAGAGATGACCTTGCCCTTGACCCAGATGTTGCGGTCGATGGTGACCGGGCGTCCGGCATACATGGCTTTGAGATCTGCGATGGAGGTGAGGGATTCCAGGCCCTCATTCTCCTGGAGTTCAGCTTCCGTATAGGGCAGGCGGTACTGAGGCTCTGACGGGTTGTGGAACACGGGGTCCCACTCTTCCTTCAGACTCTTGCAGGAAACGACGGCTGCCAGGGCAGCGAAAAGAATAAAATACTTTTTCATGGCGCTTAGAATCTGAAGTAAATGTTAAGCATGTAGTTGGTACCTGCCATGTAGAAATACTTGGAGTCGAAACGGTAGTAGCGGCTCTTGCTGGCGGTGTTGTCCACCATGCGGGTCTGCTCGTAACCGCCGGTCTTCACGTCCTTGTTGTTGAGGATGTTCTTCACATTGAGGGAGAAGCCCAGCTGGTACTTGCGCTGGATGTACCAGCTCTTGCCCACGGACAGGTTCACCAGGTAAGCGGGTTTGAACTTCTCCTGGGTGGTCATGTACAGCACCTCTTCGTCGGTGATGGTGTTGTCCAGGCCGGCCACGGCGTAGTCGGTACGGTAGAGCGGGTTCATGTCCAGGTAGGCGCGGTCGAAGTACTCGACATCGGCATCGATGAACCAGTAGTCGTAGTTATAGGCCAGGCCGATGCTCGCGGCCGTCTGCGGCGTGGAAGGCACGTAGTGCTTCTGCGTGACGGTGCCGTCGGCGAGTTGGGTCTTGGTCCAGTAGGGCACCCAGACATTCTCCATCACGGTTTCGGCGCTGTTGTCCACGGTCTGGGTCATCTTCGGGGTGGACGTGTAGACATACTCACCCAGGGAGAGGACACCCTGCAGGGACACGTTGGGGATGATGTAGGTGGGCATCTTGAAGCCCAGTTCCACACCCATGTGGCGCTCGTTGATGCCGCTGATGGCGAAGTTGGAGAAAGCGTTCTGGAGGTCATCGTAGGCGCTCATCACCTTGCTCTGGTCCCACATCTTGGTCCAGTAGGCGGTGGCGCGCACGTTGATGCCGTTGCCGCTGTACTGCCAGTTCAGGTCGGAGGAGAAGGTCTTGATGGTGGTGAGATCCTGTACCATGGAGTTGCGGGTGCGGGGGCTCAGGAACACGTTGTTGAACTTGGGCGCGTCGTTGAAGTAACCCACATTGGCATACAGGCGCATGTTGCCGCCGATAACATAGTTGAGGTTGAGCTTGCCGGCGTAGGTAAGGAACCGGGCCACATTGGACTTGCCGTAGGAAGTGGTCACGGAACCGTCGGGCTCATAGCTGGGCTCAATGGTCTCGCCGGTGGCGGGATCGGTCATCTTGTTGCCGTTGGGAGCCAGGCCGGGGAACAGGCCCTTGCGTACCAGGCCCTCACGCCAGAAGCTCTCGTAGCCGATGCGGCCGCCGAGGGTGGCGCTGAACGCACCGCTCACCATCTTGCCGGTGAGCCAGGCCTCGGCATTACGCACCTGGGCGTAGTAGTCGTAGCCGTACTTGTCACCCACATGGAGCTCGCGGGCGGCGCCATTGATGAGGTAGTAGTTCAGGTCGTTCTGCGTCTTGTAGGGGGACGTGGCGAAGTCGCGCTCGGCGAAATTATCCACATCCACGAAGTAGGTTCCGCCCAGCAGGTCGGCGATGGTCTTGTAGTATTCCGTGCGGTTCACGCGGGCGTTGAGGCCGCCGTTCAGGGTGAGCCAGGCGGAAGGACGGGCCTTGAAGGTGAAGGCGAAGTTCAGGTCCTGCTGGTCTACGCGGCGCTCTTCCTGCACATACTTGGAACGGCCGCCTTCCTGTACCATGTTCACATTGTACAGGCGGTCCCAGTCTACGTGCGTGAGGTTGGAATACATGTCAGAGTAACGCCATACGTTCAGGGCGCTCATATACTTGTCCGGGTTGTTGCGGTTGAGGTCCTCTACATACTCGCCGTTAACGGTGCCGTAATAGTAGCTGGGCAGGTTGCGGTAGTAGTCGGGACGGGGATCCTGGGCGTCGTACCAGTCCAGAGCCGTGTAACCGTTCTTACCGAAGCGGTACAGCAGCGTGGCGCTGCCCTCGAACTCGTTGGAGGGGGCGAAGTCCCACTTCACCAGGGCGACGGGCTCGTGCGTCTTACGCACGCGGGCGTTGCGCACGCGGCCGTTCTGGTAACCCCAGTTGCTGTTGTACATATTGTCTCCCATGAGGTCGTAGACCTCCTGCGTGGAAGAGTTCTGGGCGCCGCGCTGTCCGGGCGTGCCGAAGAAGACGAAGTGGAGCGTGTTCGCATCGTTGATCATCTTGTCGGCCGCCAGGTAGTAGGCGAAGGAGCGGTAGTAGACACCGTCGATCCAGTCGTTGCCGCCCAGGCGGGCGCTGATGTTGGCAGCGAAGGCCCAGCCGTTGTCCTGCATGCCGGTGGCATAGGAAGCCATCACGCGCAGACGGTAAAGGGTGCTGTTGGTGAGCAGGCTGCCGCGGAGGCCCTTGCGCACCTCGCCGGCCGTACCCAGGATATTGGTGAGGCCGTTGTAGCCGCCGAAGCCGAAGTCGCTGAGCTCGGAGCCGTTCACGCTTTCCTTGCTGCGCATGGCCTCGTTAAGGCCGCTCCACAGGGAGAAGGGGCTGTAACCGGTGATGGCGTCGTTCAGCTTTACGCCGGCCAGGAGCACGTCCTGGCTCTCGGAGCTGTAACCGCGGGCGCGGAAACGCACGGAGGAGAAGTTGTAACCGGCGATGCTGTTGAACACGTCGTTGCTGCCGAACAGGATGGTGGGGTTATCGCTGTAACCGCTGTCATCCAGGTCGAAGGCTGCGAAGGAATCGTCGTCTACCTCGGCCACCTGCGAAACGGCGGTGACGGAGAGGTTGAACATGTTCTTTACATAGCCGTCGTTCACCGTCACCTGCACCTGGCTCTCCAGGAATTCAGGGGCGGTGATGACCAGGGTGTACATACCGTCGGGCAGGCCGTTCACGAGGAAGGTACCGTCCTGGGCCGATGTAGCCGTGGCGATCTGCTCGGCCCCCTGCATGAGCACGAGGCGGGCGTTCTCCACGGGCTGGCGGCCGTTGCGGTTGACCACCGTACCCTTCACGCCACCGGTGGGCGCCTGCGCGAACAGGGCCACGGAGCCGAGAAGGGCGGCAAATGCCAGAATAATACGTTTAGTCATATGCTTGTGTTATTTTTTAATCACGATGTAGGTGGGATAGTGGTCGCTGAAGCCGCCCACGAACGCACCGTTGGAGAAGGTACGGAACGGGGTGCCCTTGTACTGGCCGGTCTGGTTGGTCATGTACGGCTTGTTGAACACGCGGCCGTAGTACTTACCCTTCACGATGGGCTGGATCTGGAACGAACCCTTGGGCGCATGGGCCAGGGCGTTGTTCACCAGCACGATGTCGTAGATATTGCCCTCGCCACGGTAATACAGGGAGCTGTAACCGGCTTTGAGCATGCTCAGGAAGGGGTCGAAGAAGTCTTCGTCCGTCACTTCGGCGATGGTTTCCTTACCGCGGAGGAACTCGGTCATGGAGATGTCGGTGGGGTTGTCGTTCATGTCGCCCATCACCACGATCTTGATGCCGGGGAATTCCTGCTGCAGCTCCATGGCGCGCTGGTAGATGATCTCGGCCCCGCGGGGGCGCAGATCGGCACCCTTGCCGCCCAGACGGGAGGGAAGGTGCGTCACGAAGAAGGCGAACATCTCGCCGTCGATGGTACCGCGGGCCATCAGCACGTCGCGGGTGCGGAAGTTATCCATCTCCTCCTGCGTCCAGGCGCTCCAGTCGATGCGCGAAGGGGCGAAGGTGAAGGGAATGCTCTCGCTGGCGATGAGCTTGAAAACTTCGGGCCGATAGAGCAGTCCCACGTCCACACCGCGGCGGTCGGGACCGTCGTAGTGCACGATCTGGAAGTTGGCCTTCTCGATGGCAGGCTCTGCCACCAGGTCTTCCAGGACGTGGCGGTTCTCAATCTCCGATACGCCCAGGACGGCATGCCAGGCCTTGTTGTCCTTGGCCATGTCGGCGATGACGCGGGCCATGTTCTGCAGCTTCTTGGCATACTTGGCCTCGGTCCATTCGTTGGCGCCGTCGGGGAGGTATTCGTAGTCGTTCTTGCCTTCGTCGTGGTAGGTGTCGAACAGGTTCTCCAGGTTGTAGAAGCCCACTACATAGGACTTCCCTTTCCCGGACTGTGCACCGGCGTTC
>Ga0310696_10010124_pt1 | contig 10867 bp, 5 predicted proteins | sample AusTroGonzalo_MG_4_FD_203885 | JGI IMG/M metagenome (GOLD analysis project Ga0310696, IMG submission 203885) | Bovine rumen microbial communities from tropical cattle in Woodstock, Queensland, Australia - Gonzalo_02 (v2) (version 2) | ecosystem: Host-associated > Mammals > Digestive system >... | reverse complement strand
CGACAATGATAAAATATCTTGAAGATAAAGGTATCGGCAAGAAAAAGGTCAATTTCAAGCTTCGTGACTGGGTGTTCTCACGCCAGAGATATTGGGGCGAGCCTATTCCGCTTGTTTACTGCGAAAAATGCGGCTGGGTGCCCGTTCCTGAATCGGAGCTTCCGCTCAAATTGCCTGAAATAGACACCTTTGAGCCGGGCGAAAACGGCGAGTCGCCGCTTGCAAAGGCGACAGATTGGATAAACACGACCTGTCCGCACTGCGGCGGCAAGGCTGTGCGTGAAACCGACACAATGCCGCAATGGGCAGGCTCGAGTTGGTACTATTTAAGGTATATGGACCCCGACAACAATGAGGCGTTAGCGTCAAAGGAAGCGCTCAACTATTGGTCGCCCGTTGATTGGTACAACGGCGGCATGGAGCACACCACGCTTCACCTTTTGTATTCGAGATTTTGGCATAAATTCCTCTATGACATAGGCGTTGTGCCGACGAAAGAGCCATATCAGAAGCGCACATCACACGGTATGATTTTGGGCGAAAACGGCGAAAAGATGTCCAAGTCAAGAGGCAATGTGGTAAATCCCGATGAGGTTGTTGATTTGTACGGCGCGGACGCTGTGCGCACCTTTGAAATGTTCATCGGCGCATTTGACCAGTCAACGCCTTGGTCGGAAAAAGGCCTTAAGGGCTGTTACAAATTCCTGGAGCGTGTCTGGAATTTGCAGGAAATGGTAGAGGGCAGCGAGAAAATCTCGGAGGATATGGAAAAAGCTATCCATAAGGCTATCATGAAAGTCGGCGACGACTATGAAAAAATGAAGTATAATACGGCAATCGCGACCTTGATGAGCTTGGTAAACGATTTCTACAAAAAGGGCAGCGTAACAAAGGGCGAATACAGGATTTTGATTATTCTGCTTAATCCTACAGCGCCGCACATAACCGAGGAGCTTTGGGAAAAGTACGGCAATACGCCGCTTTTGGCGCTCACAAAATGGCCAGACTACGACAAGGCAAAAACCATTGATGACGAGGTGGAAATAGCCGTTCAGATAAACGGTAAAATAAAGGATAAAATCACCGTTTCAAAGGACATTTCAAAAGACGAGCTTGAAAAAGCGGCACGGGAAGCCGAAAGAGTTAAAGAGATGCTTGCGGGAAAGACGGTAGTAAAGGTAATTTGTGTGCCGGGCAAGCTTGTGAACATCGTTGTAAAATAAGAAGGGACTGACATAAATGGCAACGGGCAATATTTCTGTAAATTCGGAAAATATTTTTCCGATAATCAAAAAATGGCTCTATTCCGATAAGGACATCTTTATAAGAGAGCTTGTCTCAAACGGGTGCGACGCCATAACCAAGCTTAAAAAACTTGCGGGTGTGGGCGAAGTGTCACTTTCGGAGGGCGAGCAGTTTAAAATAACCGTAACGGTCGATAAGGACAAAAAGCAGCTCACCTTTGAGGATAACGGCATAGGCATGACAAAGGACGAGGTCGAAAAATACATAACCGACATCGCCTTTTCGGGAGCTACCGAGTTTTTGGAAAAGTACAAGGACAAAAATGACAAAACCGCACAAATTATCGGTCATTTCGGATTGGGCTTTTACTCGGCGTTTATGCCGAGCGAAAAGGTCGAGATAGAAACCCTTTCCTACAAGGACGGCGAAAAGCCTGTCTATTGGAGCTGCGACGGCAGTATGACCTATGAGATTTCGGAGGGCGCAAGGACGGAGCGCGGTACAAAGATAATTCTCACAATAGCCGAGGACTCAAAGGACTTTTTGGAGGAGTACAAGGTGCGCGAAATACTTTCAAAGTATTGCTCCTTTGTACCTGTCCCCATTTATTTTGAGATTGCCGGCAAGGAGTCGGAAAAGGATAAGGACGGAAATGTGATTTTACCGTCCCCGATAAACGAGGTAACGCCGCTTTGGGCAAAAGCTCCGAAGGACTGCAAGGACGAGGATTACAAGGACTTTTACCGCAAGGTATTTTTGGACTTTAACGAGCCGCTTTTCTGGATACACTTGAATGTGGATTTTCCGTTCAATCTTAAAGGAATACTCTATTTCCCGAAGATAAACCACGAATTTTCCGTCAATGAGGGACAGATAAAACTCTACAACAATCAGATTTTCGTCGCGGACAACGTAAAGGAAGTAATCCCTGAATTTCTTATGCTTTTAAAGGGCGTTATCGACTGTCCCGATCTGCCGCTTAATGTGTCGCGGAGCTTTTTGCAGAATGACGGGTATGTGAAAAAGATTTCCGCGCATATAACCAAAAAGGTGGCGGACAAGCTGAAGGAAATCTACACCAAGCAGCGCGAGGATTATGACAGATATTGGGAGGATATAAATGTCTTCATAAAATACGGCTGTATGCGGGACGAAAAGTTTTATGAAAAGGTCAAGGATTTTATAATTTATAAAAATCTTGACGGAAAGCACATAACGTTGTCGGAGTACTTGGCGGGCAAGGACAACAAGGATGTTTACTATGTTTCGGACGAGAATTTGCAGTCGCAGTACATCAATATGTTCCGCACGCAAGGGCTTGATGCGGTGATTCTGCCGTCCTTGATCGATACGCACTTCATTTCCTTTATAGAAATGAAGGAGGAGGGCGTCAAGTTCAAGAGAATAGACTCATCTATTTCGGAGACTGCCGATAAGGACGCGAAAAATGACAAGAAATTCGATAAAGATATCGAAGGTATTTTCAAGGATGCGCTTAAAGACGACAGCTTGAAGATAGAAGTAAAAGCTCTGAAGTCAGAGGATATGCCTGCCGTTATCCTTCTTTCCGAGGAATCGCGCAGAATGCAGGAAATGTACCGTTCCTACGGTCAGCAGTTTGCCGGTATGGGCGATATGTTCAAGGACGAATTTACCCTTGTAATAAATTCCGCAAATCCGCTTATCAAAAAGCTTTCGGGCGTTGAAGGCGAGGACAGGAATATGCTTGCAAAGCAGATTTTTGACCTGGCGATGCTCTGCCATAAGCCGCTTGAGCCGGAAAAGATGACCGAATTTGTTAAGAGAAGTAATGAGCTTATGCAAAAAATCGTATAAAAAGGGATGTTAAAAAAGTTCAGACCGCAAAAATGCAAGGAATAAGCCAAATCTGTTTTTAGCAAGTGCGGTAAAATTAAAACATCTTTCAATAATGAAGGGGCTAACTCACTTTTAAGCGAGACAGCCCCTTTTATATATGCATTTTTGCTACGAACAAACGAATCCCTCGGAGTACATATGTACGCCGTCGGGTGCCCCAAAGCTGCGCTTTGGCTCCGTTTGTCCGTTCTGATTCTTTTTTTCCTATCCCTTTGGAAAATAATCCGCTTTTTATCTCTTAATTTTCTTTGTTGTTGTTTTCACAAACTCTTCGTCGCGGAATTTGACTTTGTGGATCTGCTTATACGAAGCAATCGTCGGATTTAACTCATTCTTGACAGCCTTTTCGATGCTGTCCTTAAATGCCGCATCTTCTGCATAAATTTCCGCCGTGATAAAGCCGTCCTCGGCATAAACCAAAACCTCGGTCACGCCCTCGATCCTGCCTATCAGGTATTCAAGCTCCTCCGGATAGACATTTTTTCCGTTGTCAAGAATTATGATATTCTTCTTTCTGCCGGTGATGAAAACAAAACCGTCCTCGTCGATCCTGCCGACATCGCCCGTCAGGAACCAACCGTCTTTGAAAACCTGTGCGTTGGCTTCGGGGTTATTGTAATAGCCGAGCATAACGATGTCGCCCTTTACGCAAAGCTCGCCTTCGCCGTCCTCGTTTTTATCTATAACTTTCATTTCAACGTTTCGGATAGGCTTACCGATACTGCCGAGCTTGTTGCCCTTGATTCGACTCAAAGAAACAATCGGCGAACATTCGGTAATACCGAAACCGTTGATAACACAAATTCCCAAATCGTCAAAGCCGGTAATAAGCTCATCGGGTATCGGCGCGCCGCCGGTAATAATCATTTCAAGATTTCCGCCGAAGGCGTCGATTACCGACTTAAAGAATTTGCGCCGCAGGTCGATACCGATTTTTCTGAGGCAGTTGCTGATTTTGATCATTTTCTTTAACAGCTTTGCTTTGCCGGACTTTTCGGCATTTTTCCAAATATTTTTGTAAAAGCTCTCGACAAATAGCGGCACAACCGAAATATGTCCCGGCTTTGCCTCGTTGATATCGCGGAGGATGTATTTAAGGCCGCCGTTTATGAATACAGGCGAGCCGCAGTAAACCTGGCACAAAATACATGCCATCATACCGAAGGTATGATTCATCGGAAGCACACAAACGGTGCCGTTCGGGAATTTGATCGACTCGATCGAATACATCATATCCGCCATAAGGTTGCGCTGACAGAGCATAGCGCATTTCGGCGTGCCGGTCGTGCCCGAAGTGAAGATGTAAACGCACGGCTTTTCGAGGTCAAGCTCAAAATCGACAACCTTTGTTTCCTCAAGCTTAGCCTTGCCGGCATCCACGGCAGTGCGGAACTCATCAAAGCAAAGGCTTTGCTTCAACTTATCCTGCAAAATGTGTGCAAGCTCGGGTTTTTTTGAAGAAAAAACAAGCATTTCCGCACCGCAGGCGTCGAAAAGCCTTGCCGCCTCCTCCGGGGTAAGCTCCTTGTCCAGGGGCACGATGGCGTTGTTCGATATTATTGCGGCAAGGTATGTGATAATCCACTCATAGCTGTTTTCGGCGTACAGAGCAATTTTCACATCGGAAAGCCCAAGTCCTACGAAATAGCTTGCCAAAGCCAGCGCGTCGTCCTTTGTCTGACGGTAGGTGACGCAGACTTTTTTGTCCTTTTCAAAATAATGAAACGCCAAATCGTCGGGTTGCCTTTCCGAAACCTTCAAAAGCATCTCCTTAAGGTCACGGAAATGCGGGATTTTGTAGCCTAAAATTTCTTCCATAATTATAAACATTCCTTTCCGAGGCACAAAGCATGATGAATAATCCTTCAAAATGCGTAGCATTTTGTAACCTATTCACTATTCACTTTTACCTCTTACCTGTCTGAATTTATCAGACTTATTCCTCCTTATTGTCGGCGGCCATTTTTTCAGCCTGGTCGGCGGTGATAAGCGCGTCGATAAGCTCGTCAAGAGCGCCGTTTAAAATCTGTTCCAACTTATATAATGTAAGATTTATTCTGTGGTCGGTAACCCTGCTTTGCGGGAAATTATAAGTCCTGATTCGCTCACTGCGGTCGCCCGAGCCGATTTGCGACTTTCTCGCGTCGGCGATTTGCGAATTTCTTTCCGCCTCCATAACCTCAAAAATCCGCGAACGCAGGATCTTCATAGCCTTATCCTTGTTTTTGAACTGCGATTTCTCGTCCTGGCAAGAAACGACGATGCCTGTCGGCAGGTGCGTTATACGCACAGCGGAGTCGGTAGTGTTTACGCACTGACCGCCGGGACCGCCCGCACGGAAAACATCGATTCTCAAATCGTTGGGGTTAATGTCCACCTCGACCTCCTCGACTTCAGGAAGCACCGCAACCGTTGCGGCGGAGGTCTGAATACGCCCCTGCGATTCTGTGGTAGGCACGCGCTGAACGCGGTGAACGCCGCTTTCAAATTTAAAGCGCGAGTATGCGCCGTTTCCGTTTACCGAAAAGGTAACCTCCTTATATCCGCCGATGTCGGTGGGGTTTGAGGACAGAGTTTCGGTTTTCCAATCCTTCGACTCGGCATACATTGAGTACATACGGAACAAATCTGCGGCAAAAAGCGCGGCCTCTTCGCCGCCGGTACCGCCGCGGATTTCGATAATAACATTTTTCTCATCGTTGGGGTCCTTCGGAAGAAGCAGGATCTTCAAAGCCTCCGAAATTTCCTCTATAGCGTCCTCGCTTTCGGAAAGCTCGATTTTAGCGAGCTCGGCAAGCTCCTTGTCGCCGCCCTGCAAAATCTCCTTGCACTCGGCTATTGTTTCCTTTGCACGCTTATATTCGCGGTACTTTTCCACAATTTCCGAAAGGTCAGAGCTTTCCTTGCAAAACTTTTTAAAATTTTCCTGATCGTTTATAATATCAGGCTCGGAAAGCTTCCTGTTCACTTCCTCATATCTTTTTTCCAAAGCCTCAAGCTTATCAAACATATAAAAAACGCCTTTCTGCCTGCAATATAAACGCCGTATACCGCTGCAGGCGGACGGGCACAGCGAAATCTTCCATATATTATACAATATTTTCCCAAAAAAATCAATACAGACGGCGTAAAATCTTCATATAATATTAGGAAGAAAGTCGGTGTTATTGTCAATTTTCATAAAAATTTTACTAAAATATAGCAGAAAAGGAAAAAATTTACGATAATATAATAAAACTCTTGACAAAACGCGAAACATGTTGTAAAATATCTCGGTAAAGTTGTGGATACTGTAAATCTGTCAGGAATATTTGAATTCTTTTGCACAAATTGCAGGAGGATTACACAAATACTCCTCTTTGACAGCTATTTTACAGTTATGTTACAACTGCAGAAATTGCATTGACATCCCATAAAAACGGTGATACAATCAATGCAGAGTCAAGGTCTATCACCTTGGCGAACACAGTTCCGATGTGAGAAAGAAAGGGTGCACTCGGAATACAGAATACACCCTTTCAAAATAGAAAAAAGGGAGGATTTGAAATGAAGAATTTCAAAAGAGTAATTTCCGCTGTTATCGCATTGGCAGTATCGGCAAGCACACTCGTTGCAGTTAGTGCTTCGAAGTTCGCTGATGTAGACAACACAAATTATGCTGAAGCAATTGAAGTGCTCACAGCATTGGACATCGTTCACGGTTATGAAGAAGAGGGTGGCCTCGTATTCAAGCCGGAAGGTGACATCACAAGAGCGGAAGCTGCTACAATGATCGTTGGCGCTCTTAACATGACCGCTGATGCACAGGCAGCTGCCGGCACATCAAAGTTTACGGATGTAAACACACAGGCTTCATGGGCATCAGGCTACGTTAACGTAGGTGTTGCACAGGGCTTCATCAACGGTATGGATGACACAACATTCGCACCGCAGGAAAATGTAACATACGCTCAAATGTGCGTAATGCTTACACTTATCACAGGTTATGGCGAGTATGCTAAGGCATACGGCGGCTATCCTACAGGTTACACCACAATGGCTGCTTCTGCTGGTATCAACAAGGGCGTAGCTCTTTCTAACGATGCTAAGCTTAAGAGAGGCCAGGTTGCTCAAATGCTTTACAACGCTTTGACAGCTCCTTTGCTCGGCGTTAAGTCCTACAGCTTGCAGGGTAACGAATATGAGCCTCAGGATGGTTCAAAGGGCGACTTCAAGACACTTTTGTCCGACAAGTTCGATGGTTACACAGCTGACATCAAGATCACAGCTGTTCCTAACAGCGATGGCGCTTTGGATAAGGGCGAAGCTAAGATCTCAACAACAAAGGCTGCTGGTGAGTTCCTTGACAACTCCACAACAAAGACCATTCTTGCTAATGAAAAGGTATTCGATGAATACGGCGTAGCAAATCAACTCTTCTTAGAGGGTAAAGCTGTTATCACAAAGGATACTGATGACAAGTGGCACTTGGTATACTTCAAGGCTGGCGCAAGTGATTCCGCATTGGCTGCAGCTGCTGATTACAACCCGGCTGTAGACGGTGGTAAGGATGCAGATGCTGACGGTAAGATCTCATTTGGTTCAAAGAACTTCACAGTAAATAACACAAATGGTGAAATCTATGTAAACGGCGTTTACTACGGACAGATAACAGAAGCTAATGTATCTGCAGTTCTTGGCGCAGCTCAGGGCGAAGTTAAGCTTCTTGATGATGATGACACAATCACAGGTTATGACAAGATCATGGCAAGTGTTTACAATGTAGCTAAGGTTACAGCTGTAACATACACAAATGAAATCACAACAATCCAGGTAACAACAAAGGCTGGTTTGAACCCCGGCGTTAACTCAATTAAGATTTCTGACGATGCAATTGCTGATGGTAGCGTAGCTCTTACAGCTAAGAAGGACGGTGCTGCTATCGCTTTGTCAAGCATCAAGAAGGATGATATAATTGCATTCGCAATCGATCCTGGTATCACAACAACAACAGTTACAGATCCTGACTTCATCGACATTCTTGTTACAGATGAAAAGGTTTCGGGTAAGGTAACACGCGAAGACAACACAGACAAGACCTACACAGTAGGTAGCGAAACTTATGAAGAAGTTGTATGGGGCAGCCCTGCACTCACAATCGGTTACACCTATTCATTGACACTTGATCCGTTCGGAAAGATCTATGAAGAAGAAGTAGAAGCAAGCTCATGGAGATATGGTATTGCGGAAACTTACAATTCTTATGACGGCTTGCAGGTAATTCTTCCTGACGGCGGATATAAGTGGTATGAACTTAACCTTTCCAGCATAGCTGACCCGGCTAACAAGGCAGGAAATGGCACAACTATGACAGTTGGTCAGTTCGACAGCTATATTGATGCTGGCACAAAGCCTATTCCTGAAAATCGTGTAATCGCTTACACAGTTCAGAATTCTACCGGTAAGATCAACAGCATAGAGCTCTTGAGCGGTACAGTTTATGCAAATAATGCTCCTACAGCTTACAAGGCTAAGACAGGCAAGCTCGGAAACAAGAGCGTTGTTGACACAACAGCAGTTCTCGATGTTATAGCTTATAAGGCAAACGCTACAAAGACAGTTTCTGACTATGAGAAGTTCGCAGTAAGCTCATTCGTTGATAAGGCTGAATATGCAGGTGCAATATTTGCAGATAAGGCTGACAACACAATCGCTGCTATCATTCTTTTGACAAAGATCGGTGACGACCTCACAGAAGAATCCAGATTTGCAGTTGTTAGAAAGGCTGCTGCTCAGGCTCAGACAGACGATGGCGATACCTGCTACAGCTTGAACGTTCTTTACGATGGTCAAGAACAGGATATTCTTTGCACAACCGCTTCAGGTGTAAACGCTTTGATTCCTGGTGATGCTATCTTCTTCAAGACAGATTCAGAAGGTCTCGTTAAGTCTTATATAAGAGTATTCAGCATAGCTGCTTACGACAACACAAGTGCAACAGCTGGTTTCACAAACTTCGGAACATCAGGTACTATAGCTGGTACAAACGGTGAGGACTTCAGCTTCACAGCAGATGATTGGGATTACACCATCAAGAATACTGCTAAGAAGGATTATCAGTTAGTATACGGTATAATAACAGATGTTACAACTAAGGGCGTTGAAATGGCATTAGAGACACCTGCTAACACAATCGACCTTACAAACGATGACAACAGTGAAGTATTCGGTGTTGACGCTGATTGCGTACAATACAGATACGGCATGAACGAGTACACCGGTGCTGCTAACCAGTACAAGGGTATCAGCGTAGCTGCTCCTCAGGCTTCGATCCTTGATCCTTATGAAACAGGTTCGAAGACAGACATCTATGACCTCACACAGGTTGTTGGTGTTGACGGACATGATCAGTTAGTATATGCTCTTGCAATGATCGTTGACGGTGACATCGTTGCTATCTACACAATCGTTCAATAAGATTGAGATTGTAGAATAACAGTCAAAACTTAAAAGAGTTGGACTTTCAGTCCAACTCTTTTTTTGTGCCTCCCTTGCCTAAAGGGAGGTGGATTTTGCGTAGCAAAAGACGGAGGGATTGTCCTAAATAAAAAAAACAATTCACAATCCACCCGTCAGCCTTGCGGCTGCCACCCTCCTTTAAGCAAGGAGGGCGCTATATCAGGCTCCTCTGCCTAAGGAGAGCTGTCACGAAGTGACTGAGGGGGTTGTTTCTTATGCATTAAATCCCAAGCAATCTCTCCGCGTTTTTATGCAGTATTTTTCCTTTAACATCATCAGCTATTGACAGCCCTAAAATGTCGTCAATAGCTGTTTTTTGGTCGCTCCATGGACTGTCTGTGCCGAAAAGGACATAATTTTCGCCAAATGCGGAAATTATCTCCGTTGCCTTGTCAAAATTCAGAAGCTGTAGCTCAGCGTCGCTGTAATAGGGCGTGTCCTGCATCATTTTTCCGATGGAAAATGATGTGTCGATGTAAATATCGCGCCCACAGAGCAATTCTGCCGCTTCTTGCCACATTTTCCAGCCGCCCATGTGCGCTAAAACGAGCTTTTTCGGCTGTATGCTTGACACGGCATTCTTTATCATTTTCGGTGTACACCGCTCAACGCCGGGGAATCCTATATCAAGCCCTGCGTGAGTGACCGTTATCAGACCAAGCTCCTCGGCATATTCCAAAATTTTGAGCGTTCTTATATCATCAAAGTCAATGTCCTGATAAACGGGGTGCAATTTTATGCCTTTTATGCCCAAATCGCGTATTTTGCGAAGCTCATCGCGCGCATTTTCAAAATCGGGATGCATCGCGGCAAAATAAATCAGTTTGCCGCTTTTGTTTTTTTCTGCGGAAATATCGTTTATGTGCGGGATTTTTTCGGGATTTGTCGCAACGGGAAGAACAACGCTTTTTTCTATGCCGCAAGACGCCATAGACGCTAACAGCTCACCGTCCGTACCGCCGGTAAAGGCCCTTGTGTGCGAGGCGGCCTTTAATTTTTCTATCGCCAAAGACGCGATTTTGTCGGGGAATGTGTGTGTGTGAAAATCTATAATCATAATTTTTACCTCTCATTTTTTGCAGATTATATCACAAGCCGTGGCGGTTTGTCAACTTGATTAGTTGACATATAGCGCGATTTATGTTAAAATTAGCTTATAAAAATGGTTAAAATGCGAAAATTTAGCAAATAATAATCAAAAAGGAGGAATAAAAAATGGCAGACATCGAAAAAGTAGTACAAAAAG
>Ga0310696_10010123_pt1 | contig 10867 bp, 12 predicted proteins | sample AusTroGonzalo_MG_4_FD_203885 | JGI IMG/M metagenome (GOLD analysis project Ga0310696, IMG submission 203885) | Bovine rumen microbial communities from tropical cattle in Woodstock, Queensland, Australia - Gonzalo_02 (v2) (version 2) | ecosystem: Host-associated > Mammals > Digestive system >... | reverse complement strand
GCTACTTCCCAAAGCCGTTGAAAGGTTCGCCTGTCCGTCCAGGTCAATGCAAAGCACTTTCAAGCCCTTATGCCTTCCCGCCTGTGCCAATGCAAGGGCGGTTGTTGTCTTTGCGTTTCCGCCCTTTTGATTTGCTACTGTTATGATTCTCATTGTGTAGCCCCCGCTGTCTTTGGTATTAGTCCCTGTTCTTCCAGGGTGGGTATATCTGTAAGGAATTTAGAAGGGCGTCCTCTGCGCTTCACACAAAGCCGCAGTTCCACCCGTTCCCGCAGTTCCCTTTCCTTGCGTACTTCAAGCTTCAACTTCTCCAAGGTTCTTAACGTTTCTATATTGGCGTTCAATGCCTTTTCAAGTTCCGCTTCGATCCTTTCCAATGTCATGCCCTTATTCTCCTGTTTATAGCCCTTTTCGTGTGGGCTGTGCTTCTCTTGTTTTGCCTGTGCATCATGCACAAGACAATCAAGAAAATTTCTAATTAAGCCTTTCGGTGTTATTTCAATTAGAAATAATCTTCCCCGCCGTAGATCTCCCTTTCCGCGCCCCCGATTCCTGGGCGGGATCATACAGCCGAAGCCCTTTGCCTTCGGTCATGCTGTCGAACATTCCAAGCCGTTCCATTTCGGGCGCAGTTTCGCAAAGGCAATGCCAAAAGTCCGCAAAGTTTGCGAAAAGGCGTGTTACCCCGTCCGCTTCAAAAAGGAAGGTGCTTTCTGTCTTTGAGATCTTCCCCGCTTCCCGCGCTTCCGCCAGGGCTTTGCTATAGGCTATCAATCTGTCAAAGATCCAGGGGATAACGCCCTTTTCTTCAAGTTCAATCTTCCGCGTAGAAGTCAAAAGGGCGGATATCTCCCTGTTCGCCCGTAGTAGCTGCTGTTTCTGTAGCCGTTGCTCCAAAGTGTAAGCCATGCCGTGAAGATCTCCTTTAAAGGGAAGCCGCATACTGCGCCAGGGCTTCAAGCTGTTCGGGGTTCATGCTTGCCATGATCCTTTCAAGGTTTCCCTGTGCGCTGTCGGTCTGTCCGTGGTAAAGGGCGTAAAGCTGCTTCGCTATGCCCGCTTCCTGTTTGTCTGTTTCGTTGTGTAGGTAGATCTCCGTTGTGGCGGGGTTCGCGTGGCGCATATAATGCTGCGTTGTGTAAAGGTTGCCCGTCAATTCCTGTACAGCCGTTCCCGCCGTGTGGCGCAAGCTGTGGGCTGTAAGTCTTTCGCTGTTGAAGCCCGCCTGTACCATTGCGCTTTTAAGCATGGTGCTTATTGTGGTTGTGGCTATGCGCTTGCCGTGGGATCTGTTGCCCGTAGACACAAACAAAGGGCTGCTTGCTACGGGGTGGTCTGTGCGGCTGTTCAGATAGTCCTTGATAGCTTCGTACACTTCGGGCGCAATCGGCTTGCGCTGATCTGCTTCGCTGTGTCCCTTGCCCCATATATAAAGCCAGGTCTGCCCGCTTTTGGTTTCCAGGTCTTTGATATTCGCCCTGGAGATCTCTACAGTACGCAGCCCCGCGTTTACTGCGAGAAGATACATAGCGTAAAGCCTTTTGCCCTGCTCGGTGCTGCGCTGCAATCTTCCCGCCGTGTCCTTCGCAAAACGGGCTTGTGCTGCGGTTCTTTCTTCCGCCTTTGCTTCTATGCTCTTTTCTATTGCGAACACTTCTGCGGGCGTGAAAGCGTCTTTCTTGTGGATATCCCCGCGCACCTTCGGGCTGTGAACATTCGCCGCAATATCGGGGTAGATCCCTTCCGCAGCTGTCCACTTGAAAAGCTGCTTCACGGATTGCATATACAGGCGCACAGTTGCGGGCTTGCAAGTGATAGAAAGGGCTTTCCCGCTTCTGTATCTCCACCCCTGGGAAGATTCGGGCGCGTACTCTATGCAATCGTGTTCGGTTGAAAGCCAATCCCTGTATGAAATGATATCCTGTCTTACGGGCTGCGCTACAGCTGAATATTTCAGCCAGGCGGCAAACTGTCTAAGGTTCGTAAGGTAGGTTCTTGTAGTCCTTTCGCCCCTGTCCAGGAAGGTAACAAAAGCGTTGAAGATCCCGAAGTTAAAGGCGGTTGCTTCTATAGCCGTTCCTGTTGTCCTTGCTATTGCTGTATTGCCGTACTGCATTTTGTAGCCCCTTTCTGTTTCTGTTTCTGTATCTATATTAGCACTTGAAGAAAGGATAATCAACATATTTAATGTGTTTGTTGTGTTTTTCATAATTGTCTTGTGCAAGTTGTGCAAAGTGTTGTTTACGCAATAGAAGTAAACACAAACGAGTACAGCAATTTCTATGCAGTATTCCTTTATAGGGAAGGTTTTATGCTGTGTTTTTCCGCATTTTTTCAGTTAACCATAAACTTTTTCAATCGGTTCGGTGTGAGGGCGTGGGCGTGTCGCACCTGGTTATAGCGTTTCCCCTGGGCTGCAGTACCTAAACCCCTTGCGCATGATTCAATCCGCAATTATTGAAGCTATGCTTCAAAGGCGCATATTCAATCCACCTGGAAAAATTGTTTCTGAATTTGTGAGAGCATGGGCGTTGCGCGGGTGGTTATAAGGTATAGCCCCTTCGGAAGTACCTACCCGTTGTGCGGTTCTGCGCCTGGATAGATCTATTTCGTAGCATTTCGTTGCATTTCGTTGAAGTTTCTTACCCTGTCCCCGTGAAGATCTGCTGCGCCTGGGAAGCTTTTATTTCTACGCAATTTCGGTACATTTCGTCACACTTTTAAAGCCCCGTTTCGTTCCATTTCGTTCCATTTCGTTACACCTTGAAGCCCTGGAGATCTCCGCCGTTTTATCGACACTTCGCAAAAAAGAAAGAATTAAGCACAATTTGCGCACAAAAAAGGAATTAAAAAGGAATTATTAAGGAATTTATTTGAGTTATTTTCGATTTAATTCGGGGGTTTTTATGGGTTTTTCGGGGGTTTTTACGGGGTTTTCGGGTGGTTTCCCGTGTTCTTCTGCTGCCTGTAAAAAGAGAGAAACTGCATTTGAGATACTTTAAATGCGGTTTTTGGGTCAGATCCGCAAACCCCCACCCCCCAGGACACTTTTTTTTTAGGAATTTTGTGCTAATACACGAACACCTAGGGGGTGGGGCTATAGCATTTCGGGTGGTCTTTTTATTTTACCCCCTTATGGGGTTGCGGGAAGGCTTCAATACCACAGTTTACGCTGCTGCTGTTTCTTCTTCTGCGCGGTTTCCCTTCGCCTGTCCCAACTTTCCCGCTGCGTTGCCCGAAGGTGGCAAGCGTGGCATAAGCTTTGAAGGTTATAGGGATCATAGAAAACTTCTTCCACCCCGTTGTGTGGGGTGATATGGTGTACTTCCGTTGCAGCGTCCCCGCAGATCTCGCATTGCGGTTGCTTCTGCAGCTGTTCGGCTTTTAGGCGTTTCCATTCCGCGCTGCAGTAAAGTTCTTGCCATTGGTTGTGCTTTGCCGTGGCGTAGGGCTTCCTTTCCCGCGCCCTTTGCGCCCTTTCCCTTTCCTTCTGTTCTTCCAGGGATCTATGCGCCTTGCAGTATCTATGCCCGCTGTACTTGTCTACAAGATTGCAACAGCCAGGGGCGGCGCAGATTGTCTTTATACCCATGCTTACGCGTCCTTTAGTTCCTTGTTCAAAGCGTCCCTTAAAAGCAATGCTTCCTGTTTTGAAAGGGTGATTCCGCGCAGCATTGTTCGCTGTCCGTCCTCTACCTTCCAGGCGCGTATGTCATATTTCGGCGGTCTGTCCTTGAAGCTTATAAGGTTCAATTCCTTCGTTTCGTCCCCGTAGCCGCCAAGCCTTTCGATTTCCCTTACTATCCTGTAGGAAAAATGTGTCTGCTGTCTGTATTCCGTACCTTGCTGTGTCATGCCGTTATATCTCCTTTAAATCACGGGTTCGCTTTGTCCCCAATGTTTGTAGCCGCTAAAGCCGTTTGCTGCCTGTTGTTCAAGCCCATGCAGCGCAAGATCAAGCTTTCCCGCATTGTTCAAAAGGGTCTGCGCAGCCTGTAGCCTTGTCTGCGCGTTGTTTGTCTTGTCCGCCATTATCTCCGCAATGGTGTTCACAGCTTCGGCTATCTTGTCATTCATGGAGATAACAGCACCCCGCAGTATATCCGCCTGTGCTGCGTAATATATGCCGCAAAAATCGTCCGTAACCTTTCGGCTGTAAACAACCCTTACGCTGATTCCCAAAGCTTCCGCAGCTTCCTTTACGCTGCCTTTCGAGATCAGCGCGGCTACTATCTGTTCGTCCGATACGGCGGGTAGCTTTTCGCTTTCCTTCTGCTTCTTCATGCCCTTGCACCCTCTGCGCTGCTTTCTTCCTGGGCGGCTTTCTTCGTCCAGTATCTTGCGTGGTATTCCTTGTCTTTCCCTGGGTGATCCTTGCGCCATTTCTTGTAGTATTCGCGCCTTGCCTTCTTCGCTTCTTCCGTCATTGTGTTTGTCATGTGCAAGCCCCTTTTATTGTTTGTCTTGTGCAACGTGTTTTATTTGTTTCTGTTAATTTTATTATACTGCTTATGCAATCAAAAAGCAAACAATAAGCCTATAAAAGAGAAAGAAAAAGGGCTGTTTCCGTGACAGAAAAAGCCCCCCTGGGTTCGCGCGCGTGCGTGTAGAGTGGTCCGAAATGGTACGAAATGGTGCGAAATGCCCGCTTTCCCACCCCGTTGTGCGCTAGATCTTCCGCGCCCCTTTCTTCATTTCGCTGTGCGTGAAGTCCTCTACCTTTATATCCGCTTCGGTGAAAAGGTCAAACTGCGGATAGTAGTTGAAGTAGGTTGAAAAAACGGGCTTCCCGCTGCGGTTCTTCAAACATACAAGTTCAATCTTGCGGGGTGTTTCCGCCTTCGCCTGTTTTATCTTCTCGCGCTTTTCCTTTATCTTGTTCGCTTCGTTGAAAACTGTTTCCGTAGAAAGGCAACGTAGCTGCAGCCCTAATATCGTGTCGCAAGTGTATTCAATGCTGCCGCTTTCTTTAAGGGATTCAAAGTCAATCGGCGCAAGGTAGTTCGCCCTGTTTACGCTGCATACTACAAAGATCGTAATGCCTAAAGCCCTGGAGATCCTTTTCAATTCCGTTATGGTGTGGTCTATGGTTTCCTTTGTGCTGCGCCTTTCATCATCTTCGGGCTGTAGGATCTGCAAGTAGTCTACAAAGGCAATCGGCTTGCACCCCGTCTTGTGTATGTATTCCCGCAGATAGTCCCCGATATATCCAACGTTGCAATTGAAATTGCCTTCCACAATAGAAAGCCTTTCCCCAATGGTCTTGCGGTATTCTTCAAGCGCGTTGTTCACACTTTGCGGGAAGTTTCCGCAGCGTATAGATAGCGCGGTTTTCGCGCTGTACAAGTCCCTCTTTGCAGTAAGCCGCGCCAATGATTTCGTTACAAGTTCCAGGGCGGATTGCTCCAAAGAGAAGTAGACAACTTCGCGCCCGCTTGCCGCCAGGTTGTCCGCTATCTGATGTGCAAGGGTTGTCTTTCCAAGGGAAGATATAGCCGCTATAGCAATAAGCCCTGGGAAAAGTCCGCCTAATTGTTCGTCCAGGTCAAAAAACCCTGTCTTGATATTTCCCGCTGCCTTGAAGTCCGCAATTTCCGCAGCCATGCAGTTATCAATGTAGGCTAGTACATTGTCGGGGCGTGCGCTTGTCTTTGTCTGCGCTACGTCTACAGCTGCCATAAGTTCCGCCCTGTTCTTCTGTAGGGCTTCGTTTGCGTCCTTGCACCCGCCGCAGATATCCGCCGTTATAAAGGATATGTTGCGCAGCTTGAAAGCGTCCCGCAGCTGCTTTGTTGCCTTTCTGCCTGTGCTGTCATTGTCCAGGGAAAGTATCAGCGTTTTTGCCGTGGGCTTCGCTTCCAGGGCGGCTATCAAAAGCCCTGTATTGCTTGCGCTGTTCAAGGCTATTGCGCTTCCGCCCACTTCGATAACGGATAGCGCGTCTATCAATCCTTCCAGGACAAAAACGGGCTTGTCTGTCCCGTCATAAAGCGCAGCTTCGTTGAAAAGGGCTGCCGCGCCTTCGTTCTGCTTTTGGTATTTCTTTTCTTCGTCATTGCGGGGTGGATCTATTGCCCTTGCTATATAGCTTGCCTGTGATACGGGCATTATTATCCTTCTGCTTGAAGGTACATACTTTCCCGCGTCCGTAGCCTTCGGGCTTCTCCAGGCGGGATCATAGCCGATGTTGAAAGCCTGGGCGGTTTCAAGTGAAATTCCTCTGCCTTTAAGGTAGGTGATAGCTTCGGGGCTTTCCGCCAATGCAGCGGCGCAAGCTGAGTAGTATTCCTTCCCGCGCTTCAAGGCGGGCTTCTGCGCCGTTTTGTTCTGCGGGGTGGTTTCCTTTGCGCCTGTCTGTGAAAAGTCATTCTGTGCGCTTTCTCGCGGCTGCTCAATGGTTATCCCGCTTTCCGCCGCCAGTACTTTAAGGGCTGTGTTGAAGTCCACCCCGTTGTGCTGTCCGTAAAGGTCTATGATATCCCCCGAAAAACCGCAGCCAAAGCATTTAAGGCTGTTTCCGTCCTTGCTTTTCGGATCATATGTAAGCCCGTCCCCGCCCTTGCCGTGTCCGCAAAGCGGGCATATATAGCTATCTTCGCCGTTCATGGGAAGCTGCGCCCTGTCCGTTATAAGGGTGATAAGCTGCCGCCAGTTTCTTCTGATCGTTTCTCTTGCTTCGTTTCTTTCCATAAATTCCCCTGTTGTAATCTGCCAGGAAGAAAGATACAATTTGATTGTGTCCGCTTCCGTGGCGGTCATGCCGTGGCTGCTCACCTTCTCCGAAAATTGTGTGTGCAGCCTTTTTTATATCCCCGCCCTTTCATGTGCGGAAAAGTGATTATTTATCCGATAAGAAAAGGGCTTTTTCTTTCGTGTTTAATGTATCTTCTGCCCCTTTCAGAAAGCAATTGAAAAGGCGCAAATATTCAAGATTTTGCGCCGCACCTTTAATATCTTTGATATCTTTAATATCTTTAGGCAAAAATTCGGGTGTAAAAAACGGGGTGCTATTCCTTTACAGGAAAAACTTTACAAGCCGAAAAAATCAAGGGCGCGTGTATACAAAGTTCGGGGGGTATGTATACAAAGTTCGGGGGGTGCGTATACAAAGTTCGGGGGGTGCGTATACAAAGTTCGGGGGGTCTAAAAAGGTGTCCCCACCCCGTAGGGGCTATTCCCCGTTTAAATAAGCGTTTTTTTCTGTGCAGCTGTCCGCCCGTTGTACGGATCTTGCGCCCTGGAGATTTTCAAGCCCCCACCCCTACATGGGGTATATACCCGTTTGAACCGAAAATTTTATTCATAAGGGTTTTTGCGGGCTTAATAGCGCAAAGTCTGTAGGTTTTTGCATACCCCCTATACTTCCGTTATAGGAAGATTTCTATTGCTTCCTGTGTCTTTGCCTTTGTCCTTATTTTGTAGCCCTTGATATATTCAATGCTTTTCCAAAAGTCCAGGCAAGTATAGCAGAAGTCCCTTATACGCTGCTTTTCTGCTCTGCTACCGTTTTCCTTCCCTACAAGCCTGTAAAGCCCTTTCTGTCCCTTCGGATCATCGAACAATATAACGTTGTGGTAAGCTTCGTCCTCGTTCTTCTCTTTCATTATCTCAATGCGCAGCGCGAGATAGTCCCTTATTGTAAGGCGGTCAGAAGAAAGGAAAACCCGCTTTCCCGCTGCGGTTTTCGTAAGGGTTGTTGTTGTAGTCCCGTCTTTGTGGGTTATCTTCTTTGTAGTCTTGTCCTTTGCTTCCCTTATGTCCAGGATAGCCGCGGGTACTGTCTTTATCTGTCCCAAAAGCTTTGCGTGTTGGTATGTAATCGGGGGCTGTATGATCTTGTAAACTGTGTAAGATCCGCCGCCCTTCATATCCACTTCAAGGGCGCGCAGTTCTATAAATTTTCCTTTCATGTTTGCTTTATCTAAAGGAATATCGCGGGCTTTGAAAGTGTCTGTTGCGTCAATGTTCACAGTAAGCCCTGTAAGCCGCCAAAGTTCCCGCGCAAGGTTTGCTTCCTCTATTTCGCTTAAATCTCCGTCTGTCTGCTTTATGATTCTTGAAAGCCTGGGAAGCGTGAAAACTTGCTCCTGTTCGGGGTAGTTTTCGCATATTGTGGATATAGCGTTAAATATTCTGATCTGATCCTGTGTAAGTCTGTCCTTTATGGGATTGCCCTTTATGTCTTTCATATCCGCCAGGGCTTCTTCGTCATAGAAGGCTAGTACATAATTTGAAATCTGCTTGCCCTTCCGTCTAAGTTCCTTCGATTCAAAAAAGTTGTCATTCGGGCGGGAAATCGCGCCAGGTTTTTGCAGATCCTGTATAACTTTTGTATTCGGGAAAGATACTTTTGCGGGAAGCTTTCTACTCAATGCCCGTATAAAGGTTGCGGCGGCTTCCTGTGATATCTTTGTTGTGTTCTTCTTTGAAAGGGCTTCTTCGTTCTGTTCATCGAACAACAAAGGCTGTTCGTCTTGTTCTTCTTGTTTCTCTTGTTTCTGTTGTGCGGCATACTTTGCTTCTGCCCTGTCCATTGCTATATGTACAGCCTTATTGTGTAGCGTGTCCGCTTCTGTTAGCTGTTCATCGTCCTCGTAGTCCAGGGCGGGGCGGTCAAGGTCTGCTTCCGCATATTCGGGATCTTCTTTAAGGGCTGCCAGTTCTTCCAGGTAAAGGGCGTAGACGGGGTTGTTTTCAAGGTATTTCTGTACGGCGTTGAAAAGGTCTGAAAAGTTCTTTATCTGTTCGTCCGCGTAGATCTGAAACTTTTTCAAAGCTTCCCCAACAGGTTTTAAACTTTCCTGTAGCCTTTCCGTAATTTCCCTATCATGCTGCGCCATGCTTTCCGCAAACTGTTTCGCGCCTTCCGCCCAGGAAGGGGTTATTGCGTCCAAAAGGTTTTTGTATATTGCGGCTTCCGTCTGATTGCCTTCGTCTATCAGTTCTTTCATTTTCTTTGAAAGCAGCTGCGGGGTGTCGGGATTCTCCAAGCCGCGGCGGGTAGGCATTATCCCTAAGGCTACCTTGTTGCCGTTCTGATCTATCGTATAGACGCGGGAAAATTCATCATTTATGCGCTCAACATAGGTGGAAGGGTAAAGCTTTTCCTTCGTAACGTTTGCCTTCTCCAAAACCTCGCCCAATTGCTCCGCTGCTTTAAGGGCTGCTTGCGCTTCTTCTTCCTTTACCTTGATGTTTATTTCAATGCGGGGCTGCTTCTCGTTCTTCGGCTTCTCCGTGTTCTTCTCGTCCGTGGTAATGTTCATGCTCACCTTCTCCGATAAAGTGATTATATACTATTCCGCAGCTTCAATGCGGCTTCGTACTGTTCTTTGTGTTCTTCCCTGTAAAGGTCAATTACATGGTTCACAAAGTCCGTGTAGGTCTGCCCCGTCATGCGTGCAATAGTCATTATAAAGTCATGGTTCACGGGCGTAAATGCCATATTCATGCGCGGCATTTTCACCCCGCCAAGCCCGCGGGCGTTGCGTCCGCTTTCCAGGATCTGCTGCGCTTCTTCCGCCGTATATCTCTTGCGCGGCTTTCTGCCCTGTTTCTCTTGTGCTTCGGGTTTTTCCTGTTTGTCTTGCTTATCCTGTGCTATCGGTTCTTCCTGTGCAAGCGCGGTCTGCAGCTGCTGCATTGCCCTTGAAGTGTCCAGGTTTGAAAAGTCTTTTGTCTTTGCCATGATTCTTGCTCCTTTTATCCTTCTATCAGTTTTTCAAAAATGCTCATGTAATCCTTCGCGGGGTTGCTGTCGGGCGCGTAGTCAAACAGGGAAAGGCGCAAAGCCTGTGCTTCCCTTATTGCTATTCCCTGTCTTACTGTGCCTAAGTAGTCCACCCCGTTTGCAGCCGCTTCCTTGCGTATGCTTTCTTCCAGGGCTTTTGCAAGCTTGCTGCGCCCGTTGTGGTTTGTGAGTATATAGCCCGCAACGGATAGCGCGGGGTTGCTCTGTGCAAAGCCCTTCGCCGTGTCTGCCATTAGATACAAGCCCTGGAGATCAAACAGGGAAGCGTTTACAGTTATGATAAGATCCGTGGAAGCTTGCAGCGCGTTGTACTGCGCTTCCCCTACATTCGGCGGGGTGTCTATAACGATAAGGTCATATTTCCCCCGTATCGGTTCAAGGGCTTTCTGCAAGCGTCTTGCGCTTCCCGCTTCTGTGCGCAGCGTTGCAAGGTCATAGCACCCCGCAATCAGATCTACGCCCTGTGCGGTAGGTTGAACACAAGCCGCGCCCTTCGCTTCGCCTGTAAGAAAGGCAAGGGCTGTCGGGTATGTCGGGCTACTTCCCAAAGCCGTTGAAAGGTTCGCCTGTCCGTCCAGGTCAATGCAAAGCACTTTCAAGCCCTTATGCCTTCCCGCCTGTGCCAATGCAAGGGCGGTTGTAGTCTTTCCGTTTCCGCCCTTTTGGTTTGCAATCGTTACGATCTTCATTGTGTACTGATCTCCTTCGGTATAAGTCCCAATTCCTCTAAAGTGGGAATGTCCCGCAGAAATTTTGAAGGTCTGCCCCTGTGCTTCACGCATAGCCGCAGTTCTGTCCGTTCCCGCAGTTCCATTTCCTTTTTCACTTCAATTCGTAGATTCTCCAGTTCCCGAAGCTGTTGTATGTTCATTTTGATAGCTTTCAACAGTTCCGCTTCGATTGTCGCAAGTGTCATGTCCAGTTCTCCATATGGGTGTTCTGTTTCTTTTCTTTTTCTTGTGCATGGTACACAAAACAAACAACACAAATTCTAATTAAGCCTTTCGGTGTTATTTCAATTAGAAATAATCTTCCCCGCCGTAGATCTCCCTTTCCGCGCCCCCGATTCCTGGGCGGGATCATACAGCCGAAGCCCTTTGCCTTCGGTCATGCTGT
>Ga0310696_10010119_pt1 | contig 10870 bp, 2 predicted proteins | sample AusTroGonzalo_MG_4_FD_203885 | JGI IMG/M metagenome (GOLD analysis project Ga0310696, IMG submission 203885) | Bovine rumen microbial communities from tropical cattle in Woodstock, Queensland, Australia - Gonzalo_02 (v2) (version 2) | ecosystem: Host-associated > Mammals > Digestive system >... | reverse complement strand
CCTGCAACTCTACATCGTGGATAAGGACATGAACCGTCTGCCGCTGGGTGCCGCCGGTGAGATGCTGGTTTCCGGTCCGCAGGTGAGCCGCGGCTACCTGAACCTGCCGGAGAAGACGGCTGACACCTATATCCAATGGAATGGGAAGCGCTGCTACCGCACAGGCGATGTGGTGCGCTATCTGGCCGACGGTAATATCCAGTTTGTGGGACGTCGCGACGGTCAGGTGAAGATCCGCGGTTTCCGCATCGAGCTCAAGGAGGTAGAATCTGTCATCCGTGAGTTCCCGGGCATCAGCGATGCCACCGTACAGGCCTTCGACTATCCCAACGGCGGTAAGTTCATTGCGGCCTACTTGGTGAGCGACCAGAAGATTGACATCCAGGCGCTGAACGCCTTCATCCGCGACCGCAAGCCGCCTTATATGGTGCCCGCTGCCACGATGCAAATCCCCAGTATTCCGCTGAACCAGAACCAGAAGGTGAACCGTCGCGCCCTGCCCGCACCGCAGATACAGGTTGAAGAGCACGATTTCGTGGCGCCCGTAGGTGAGATGGAGAAGCTGTTCTGTGACATTTTCGCCGGCATCCTGACGATGGATAAGGTGGGTGCCACCGACAATTTCTTTGAAATGGGCGGTACGTCGCTTATGGTGACCAAGGTGATTATCGAGGCCGACAAGGCCGGACACCATGTGGCCTACGGCGACGTGTTTACCCATCCCACACCGCGCCTCCTGGCACAATATGTGGGTGGTACAGCCCCTGAAACGAAGGCCGACACCGAGATTGAGAGTTTTGATTATTCAGGCATCGATGCCATTCTACTGCACAACAATATCGAGACATTCCTGAAGGGTGAGCGTCAGCAGTTAGGCAATGTCCTCCTGACCGGTGCCACCGGCTTCTTAGGCATCCACGTGCTGCGTGAGCTGATAGACTCCGATGCCACCACCATCACCTGCCTCGTACGCGGCAAGGACCAACCCTCAGCCGAGCACCGCTTAAAGAACCTGCTGTTCTACTATTTCGAAAATTCCTATAAGAACCTCTTCGGCTCCCGCCTCTTTGTTGTCAACGGCGACGTGACAAAGGACATCCAGGTTGAGAGCCAGATAGACACTGTATTCAACTGCGCTGCTAACGTGAAGCACTTTTCGAAAGGAACGGACATTGAGGACGTGAATATCGGCGGTGCTCAGCGCTGCGTAGAATTCTGTCTGAAGGCTGGTGCCCGACTGGTGCATATCTCCACGACCTCCGTAGGAGAAATATGGATTGTGCGTAACGACGGTGAACAGGTGCCCATGCTGGACGAGCGCAAGCTCTGGTTCGGCCAGTTCCTCGACAACCGTTACATCCACTCCAAGTTCTTGGCAGAGCGTGCAGTGCTGGATGCTGTTGCCCACCACGGTCTGAGTGGTAAAGTGATGCGTGTGGGTAATCTGGCACCACGCAGCTACGACGGTGAATTCCAGGCCAACTTCAACAGCAATAGCTACATGGGGCGCCTCAAGGTGTTCCATACGCTGGGCTGCTGTCCCTACGACGGTTACGACGAACATACCGAGATGTCCCCCATCAATGAGACAGCCAAGGCCGTGGTGCTCCTCGCTTCCACACCTAAGGAATGTAACTTGTTCCAGGCATTCAACAACCACACCGAACTGCTTGGCGATGTTCTTCTCCTCATGAAGAAAGTGGGTCGTGAGATGCGCTTCGTGGAAGATGATGAGTTCCAGCAGGCTATCGAACTTGCCGGCCAGGACCCCGAAAAGGCAAAACTGCTCTCGGCCATGCTGGCCTATCAAGACATGGCTCACGGACAAAAGGCCGCTATGATTGAGCGCGACAACCGCTACACCTGCAGCGTCCTGCATCGTCTCGGTTTCCACTGGAGCGATACCTCCAGCGAATACATCGTCCAGATGTTGAGACAAATAGCTGCCTTCGGATTCTTTGAGTAATCATGAATACAAGATGAATACAGAAGAGAAAAAGGCGTTTAATATCGAGTTCTGGCGTTTCTTGTGGGCATCTATCCTCATTGGATTGTCTGCCTGTTTAGGAAATGTGGTTGACGCGATGATTGTGGGCAACCTGATTGACGAAGACTCAGTGAGTGCCATCAACCTGTCATTGCCATTGCTCCAGTTTATGTACACCGTCAACATGCTGTTGGCTACGGGAGCGGGCATGCTGGTAGGTATGGAACTGGGCAAACAGGATACACGACGGGCATCGTACATCTTCATCATTTCGATGTTGGCTTGTTTGCTGACGGGTCTCGTGTTGACGGCATGTGGTGTGCTGGCACCCGATGTCGTGACACACCTGCTGTGCGACAACGAACAACTGTATCAGCCTACCTATGAATACCTGCGGGTGATGTTGTTAGGAGCACCGGCCTACTTGCTGATGTGGGGACTTGACACGATGGTCAGCGTGGATGGCAGTCCGCGTTTGGTGTCTGTGTCCATCTTGGTGGATAATGTCGTCCACCTGGTGCTCGACGTGGTATTCATCAAGTACTTCGGCTGGGGCATAGAAGGTAGCGGTTGGGCTGCTGTCATCGGTCATGTCGTGGGCATTGCCATGATGGGCATTCATTTCCTTTCCAAGGAGAATCATCTGCGACTGGCTGGTGGGCGTCAGAAGCCCGTATTCGGCGCGATCATCTCGCAGGGTGCACCATTGGCCATTGCCTCGACCTGTCTGACGGTGCTGATGTTCGCATCGAACAAAATCATCCTGTCGTCATTAGGTCGCACGGGTATCTATGCCTTTGCCCTCTGTATGAACCTGCTGCTCATCTACAACCTGTTTCTGGGTGGTGTCTGCCGCACCATCCAATCGCTGGGTTCCATCCAAGTGGGTAAGGGCGACAACGAGGCCTTCAAGCTGGTGTTGCGCAAGTCGTTCAATTTTATCACCGTGGCAATGGTCATCACCTGCATCTATGTTTGGATATGGCCCGAGAGCATTGTGATGCTCTTTGGTACCAACGAGAACGAGATGATTGCCGAAAGCTGCCGTGCGTTGCGCATTTTCGCCATCTGTCTCATCCCCTTCTGCTACATCTACACCATCATGATAGTGTATAAGCTCTACAACTACCACCGCATGGCACTCTTCATTTCCTTCGCCTTGTCGCTGACGGTCATTCCCGTGCTGTGGCTGGCTTCGGTATTCGCTAAGGAATGGATATGGCATGGCTTCCTTGTTGCCTATATCATCGAGATGATCGCCATCTTCGTGCTCCACAAGATGACACACGTCAGATTTGAGTTAGAATTGAAGGATTGAAGGATTGAAGAATTGAAAAATTGAAGGATTGAAGAATATGAAAACATCCGCGCCATTAACAAAAACGCAATATGGACTCTATGTGGAATGTGTGAACCACGCGGGAGAGCCTTGCTATAATGTACCTTGTTTCTATATCCTCGACGGTAGTTTGGATGAAGAGCGGCTCCGTAAGGCTATCGAGACAGCGGTGTCAGCCCACCCGACACTGTTTACGCGCATCGAATTGACGGATCAGGGCGAGCCTGTGCAGACGATTGATGACACAGAGACATTCTCGTTGCAGGTAGAGCATGTCGATGATATTGAGGCTGCCAAGAAAAGGATGGTTCAACCGTTCAACATCGTGGGCGACCGTCTGTTCCGCATACGCTTGCTGCGCGACAAAGAACACTTCTACTATTTCCAGGATGTCCACCATACGCTTTTCGACGGAGGCTCGCAGGGTATCATGTTGGCTGATATCGAGAAAGCCTACAACGGTGAGCCGTTGCAGCCAGAGCAGCTGACGCTGACCCAGCAGGCTGTCGCAGAAGAGGAACAGCGCCAGACATCGGCCTTTGAGGAAGACAAGAAATGGTATGCGGAAAACTTCGATTGCGGCGACTGCTACTCTCCGCTGTTGCCCGACCGCGATGACAAGCAGTTTGTGGATGCCCTTCTGACACGGACAATGGCTCTGGACAAGAATCGGGTGGATGCCTTCTGCAAGACGAACGGTGTGTTCCGAAGTTCCGTTTTCACAGCGGCCTACAGCTATCTGTTGGCAAAATACAATAATGAACAGCAGGCCTTGTTCAGCACCGTTCACAACGGACGTGCCGACAAGCGTTCCAGCCGTACGGTGGGCATGATGGTCAGGACGGTGCCGGTGTATGCCAGGTTCGATGGTGACACCCGTGTGCTCGACTTCATCAAGACCGGCGAGGAGCAGATGAAGGGTTGCCGACAGCATGGATTATACAATTATAGTGATGCCATCAATGATTTGGGACTGCAACCCGCCACGCTGTTTATTTGGCACGGAAACACACTGGACAACAATCCGTTCTGTGGCAAGCCTATGAAGTTTATTCTTCTTTGTAACAACAGCCGCGAAGTGTCACTCTACCTGAAGGTTGTTATCAAGGAAGGACGATTCGTGGTGGAAGCAGAATATAACGGCAACGAATACAGCGAGGCGCTCATCAGTCAGTTCATGGAGAGCTACGAGGCGGTCGTAGAGGGGTTCCTGACTCAGGAAAGACTGTGCGACATCAGCCTGACGACAGACTCACAGACGGTGCTGCTCGACTCGTTCAACGACACCGACCGCCCATACGATGACACGCAGACGGTAGTATCGCTGTTCCGCCGTCAGGCCAAGGCCACGCCAGATGCCGAAGCCGTCGTGTTCAAGGACCATCGTTACACCTATGCTGAGGTGGATGACATCAGTGACCGTATAGCAGGCTATATCGTATCCAAAGGCTTGGGCGTGGGCGATGCCGTTTCTATCATCATTCCCCGTTGCGAATGGATGGCCATTGCCTCGCTCGGTATCCTGAAGGCGGGCTGTGCCTATCAGCCGCTGGATCCTACCTACCCGAAGGAGCGTCTGAACTTCATGGTGAAAGATGCTGATGCCAAGTTGCTCATTGCCGACGAGTCGCTGCGTGACCTCGTTGACGAATATCAGGGCGATGTGCTACTGACGAGAGACATTAACCATTTACCAATAACCAATAACCATTTACCAATAACCAATAACCATTTGCCAGAAGTGAAGCCCTCCGACCGTTTCATCCTGCTATACACCAGCGGATCGACGGGTGTTCCTAAAGGTTGCCAACTGACGCATGCCAACCTGGTATGCTACTGCAACTGGTATTGGAAATATTACGACCTGAAACCAGAGCATAATGTAGCAGAATATGCCAGCTATGGTTTCGACGTGCATCAGGAAGGTATCTATCCGCCGTTGACGGGCGGTGCCACTGTGCATATCATCCCTGAGGAACTGCGCCTCGACCTGATGGCGCTCAACGACTACTTCGAGCGAGAGCATATCACCCACACCTTCATCACCACACAGGTGGGCTACCAGTTTGCGACGAACATCGAGAACCACTCCCTGCTGCACCTCTCTGTGGCAGGTGAGAAATTAGCGTCCCTCACGCCCCCGAAGGGTTACAAGATGCACAACGGCTATGGTCCTACCGAGGCCACCATTATTGTGACCGTCTTCGAAGTAGACCGCAAATATACCGATATCCCCATTGGCAAACCGCTGGATAATGTGCGTACCTACATCACCGATGCTTGCGGGCGTCGCCTGCCTGTGGGCGCATTGGGTGAGTTGTGGCTCAGCGGTCCGCAGGTGGCTCGTGGCTATCTGAACCGTCCCGAGCAACAAGCCGAGGTGTTCATCACAAATCCGTTCAGCGATGAGGCAAAATACGCCCCTGTCTATCGCACGGGCGACATCGCACGCTATCTGCCCGATGGCAACATCCAGTTTATAGGTCGTCGCGACGGACAGGTGAAGATCCGCGGCTTCCGTGTGGAACTGAAAGAGGTGGAGGCGGTGATCCGTGCGTTCCCCGCTATAAAGGATGCGACGGTACAGGCCTTTGATGACGAGGGAGGCGGTAAGTTCATCGCGGCCTATATCGTCAGCGACGAACAGGTGGATATTGAGGCGCTCAATCATTTCATCCTCGAGGAGAAGCCGCCTTATATGGTGCCTGCCGTGACCATGCAGATCGACGCCATCCCACTCAACCAGAACCAGAAGGTGAATAAGCGCGCGCTGCCGAAGCCGGAAAAGAAGTCAGATGGAAGAAGTCAGATGGAAGAGTCTGCCGCCCCACTTAATTTATTGGAGCAGGAACTGCATGAGATGATTTCCGGCATCATCAGTAATAGCGACTTTGGTATCACAACGATCCTGGGCCATGCCGGCTTGACCTCTATCTCTGCCATCAAATTGGCCGTACAGGTGAACAAGCGCTATGGCATCACCCTTGATGCGAAATCGCTCGTCAAGAGCGGAACGCTACAAAGCATTGAGAATGAGGTATGGAGAAGTCTGATGGAAGAAGGAAGAGGGAAGATGGAAGAAGGAAGCCATCAGCCATCAAACATCATCCATCCTACATCATCCATCACCCATCCAACATCCTTCCCGCTCTCCTACGCCCAGACTGGCGTCTATTTCGACTGTCTGAAGAATCCTTCGACGACACTTTATAACATCCCTTACCGCATCGGCTTCCCGCAAGGCACAGACCCACAGGCACTGGCCGATGCATTGAAAAAACTCGTTAAGTGCCATCCGCAGATGACTGTTCATTTCGGTAGTGGTGATGCCGGTATCGTGCAGACAGTTGATTCAGAGCAGGCGGTTGAGATTCCACAGACGAAGATGAGCGAGGCAGAATTAGAGCAGCATAAGCACGACTTTGTGCGTCCGTTCGACCTCAGCACTGGTCCGCTCTACCGCTTTGAGATTGTGACCACCGAGAAGCAGGTATGTCTGCTGATGGATGTACACCATCTGGTGTTTGACGGAGGCTCTGCCGACATCTTCCTGCAACAGCTCTGCGATGTGCTCGACGGTCGTGCCATCGAGGATGAAGATCAGAGCTACGCCGCCTATGTCGCCGAAGAGAAAACTTCCGAAGATAGCGATAACCATCTGGCAGCCAGTGAATTCTTTAAAAACAGATTAGCAGAGGTTGAAGCCGCTACTGAAGTGCCGTCCGATCTGGAGAACCCCACCAAGGGCACTATCAGCGCAGCCCGAGCCCAACTCGATATGGAGGCTATCAACACCTTCTGTCGTGCCAACAACATCACGCCGGCTCATCTGACGTTAGGCGCTATCTACTATGTGCTCTCACGTTTTACCAACAACGACCAGTTGTGTATCACCACCGTCTCAAGCGGTCGCAGCAATCTGCAGATCCGCAATACCGTCGGTATGTTCGTGAACACGCTCGCCCTGAGTGCCCATATCGGACAGCAGAAAGTGAAGGAATTCCTGCAGGAGGTGAGCAGCAACTTCGACGAGACGCTGCGCCACGAGAACTATCCGTTTGCACAGATAGCCGCCGACTTCGGCCTGACAGCTGAGATACAGTTCGTTTATCAGTTGGGAATGATGAGCCAATACGTCTGCAAAGGTACGCCGTTAGAGTTGGATAATCTGGAGTTGAACGTGCCTAAGTTCCCCATTACTTTCTTTATCAAGAACGATCAGGGAGCACCAAGCGTCTGCGTAGAGTACGACAACGGCAAGTATTCTGCCCGTCTGATGCAGAGCTTAGCTGATGGTGTCCGTGTGACGATTGAGCGCATGATGGCTGCCCCCGACAATGCCCTTACCAGCATCAGCATCGTAACGGATGAGGAGGCAGAACGTATAATCAGGATAGGTACGGGTAAGCACATCGATGTAGACTTTAGCAAGACCTTCGCCAACCTCTTCACCGAGCAGGCTCAGCGCACGCCCGATGCACCGGCAGTGGTGGATAGAGACAGTCAGCTGACCTATGCCGAGATGGACCGTTATTCGAACGCTTTGGCCCGTCAGCTGATTGACTTCGGCGTACAGCCCAACGACTTCGTCTGCGTCATGCTCGACCGTTTCAAGGAGTTCCCGCTCTCCGTCTTGGCCATCCACAAGGCCGGTGCCGCCTATACCCCACTCGACTTTGAATATCCCAACGAGCGACTGAGCTATATGCTCGAGAACTCAGAGTCGAAGGTGCTGATTACTTCACACGATGTGCTGGAAGCCAAAAAGGCCGAGGGCGATTTCAGTACTGCCGCCGCTAAGACGTTCTTCATCGATGACTTCATGGCGGAAATTGTAAATGGTAAATCCGTAAATTGTAAATCCATTGACTTGTCAACGCCCGACGGTCTCGCCTATATGATCTATACTTCAGGTTCAACGGGCAAGCCCAAGGGCGCCATGCTCCATCAGGCCGGCCTGCGCAACTTCATCGCTGTGGTCATCGACATGGAGAAACTGACGGCTGAGGACCGCATCAGCGGCCACCGCTCGTTCTCGTTCGACGCCCATATCGAGGATATGTACCCCGTACTGACGCTGGGTGGTTCGTTCCACATCATGCCGACGGAGATACGCAAGGATCTGGCATTGATCCGTCAGTTCCTCATCGACCATCGGATTACGGGTGGCGGCTATTCTACGGCGATGACCTGTCTGCTGCTCAATGCCTTCGACGACCTGCCCATCCGCTTTACCACGGGTGGCGGCGAGAAGATGAGCGGCGTATACAGCGACCACATCGAGATCATCAACGTGTATGGACCTACGGAGTGTACCGACGACACGTCGTACTACGCCATCAAACCAGGTCAGCACATAGAAAACATCCCCATCGGCGAGAGTGTGGCCAACAACTGGAACTTCATCGTCGATACTGCTGGTAACCTGGTGCCGCAGGGTGTGGCTGGCGAACTCTGCTTTGCCGGTATACAGGTCGGTCGCGGCTACTGGCGACTGCCCGAGCGTACCGCCAAGTCGTTCGTGGATTGTCCGTTTGTGAAGACAGATGCCTGGGGCCGCCCCGTCCGTATGTATCACACGGGCGACCTCTGCCGCTGGAACGAGGACGGACAGATAGAGTATCTGGGCCGTATCGACACACAGGTGAAACTGCGCGGTTTCCGTATCGAGTTAGGTGAGATTGAAAACAAGGCCCTGAACATCGAAGGCATCCGTCAGGCTGCCGCCGAGGTGCGCAAGGTGATGGGCAATGAGCATTTGGTGCTCTATTATACATTAACAGATGGTGCGACGCTTGGTGAGGAGGATATTCATCAGGCTCTGGCAGCCTCATCGTTAGCCGACTATATGGTGCCTGATGTCTATATGTGTCTGGATGTCATGCCGATGACGCCAAACGGCAAGATCAACCGTAAGACCCTGCCCGCCCCCGAGATGAAGCGCACCACAGAGTTCGTCGTGCCTCAGGGCGAGATGGAGGAACTCTTCTGCAATATCTTCTCAGAAGTGCTGAAGATAGAGGAAGTGGGCGCTACCGACAACTTCTTCGAGATAGGCGGTACCAGCATCAATGCCATCAAGGTGATTGTCGAGGCCAGCAAACAGGGCGTGCAGATTGTGTTCAACGATCTGTTTACCCAGAAGACGCCACGTGCCCTGGCCGCCTTCGTGTCAGGCAGTGATGCTGAAACGAAAGCTGCTGTAACTCCAGAAACTACGGTTTCTGCTATTGACAGCCCAGAGGCAGAACATTATGCTCCGCTCAATTCACTCCTTGCTGCCAATACACTCGACAATTTCCGTGAGGGTAATCGTCAGCCTATTGGCGACGTCTTGCTGACAGGTGCCACAGGTTATCTCGGCATCCACATACTGAACGAATTGCTGACCAATTATCACGGTAAGATTCTCTGTCCTATCCGTGCCAAGGGCAACGACGAGGCATTGAGCCGTATTAAAACGCTATACTTCTATTACTTCGGTCGCACAGAGGCTTTCAGCCATTTCGATGAGCGTGTGACAGCCTTTGTGGCTGAGGTAACCAAGCCCGACAGTCTCGATGCTATCACTCAACAAGGACTGACCGTCGTGAACTGCGTGGCCAACGTGAAGCACTTCTCGGCTGGCAACGATATTGAGATGGTGAATATTGAATCTGTGCGCCACCTGATTACTTTCTGTCTGCGTACGGGTTCGCGTCTCATCCATATCTCGACGAACAGCATTGCAGGCATCAGCATCGACAATGTCCCAGGTCCTGAGGTCAGACTGTCGGAGCAGGACCTCTACATCGGACAGAATATCGATGCCAACAAGTATGTCTATTCTAAGTTCAAGGCCGAGGAGTTGGTGCTCGATGCCATCGCCCACCACGGACTGAATGCCAAGATTATGCGTGTGGGCAACCTCTCAGCTCGTCAGAAGGATGGTGAGTTCCAAATCAACTTCAACACCAACAACTTCCTGGCTACATTGCGTGCCTATGTGGTCATCGGAATGGTGCCTTATGAGGCGCTCGATCAGCGTTTCGAGTTCTCGCCCATCGACGAGGTGGCTCATGCCATTATGCAACTCGCCCAGACACCGAAGGCGTGCATGGTGTTCCATCCATGCAACACCCATCGTCAGTTCCTCAGCGACATCCTGATGGGTTTTGCCGAGTCTGGTATCACACTCAAACGTGTAGAAACAGAGGTGTTCCAGCAGGCTTTAGAGAAGATGATGGAGAATCCCGATCTTGTCACCTTGTTGCGTCCGCTGATGGCCTATGATATGAGTGGCAGTCACAAGACGCGCTGGATAGAATCGTCCAACGATTATACCACACAAGTGCTCTACCGTTTGGGATTCCAGTGGCCGCCCACTGCCGCCGACTACGTTCACCGCTTTGTCGATACGATTGTCGGTTTCGACTACTTTACAGTATCTAACAAATGAATATGAAATATGTAAAACTATGGATGCTCGCCGCCATCCTGACTTGCGGTCTTGTGCTGACATCGTGTTCAGGCCATGACACCCCTGTTCCGCCACCTGCCGACGA